>Ga0066710_100004842_pt1 | contig 12059 bp, 10 predicted proteins | sample GraSoiAngelo_159_FD_79666 | JGI IMG/M metagenome (GOLD analysis project Ga0066710, IMG submission 79666) | Grasslands soil microbial communities from the Angelo Coastal Reserve, California, USA - 14_1009_16_40cm | ecosystem: Environmental > Terrestrial > Soil > Grasslands | place: USA...
GGCTTCTCGCTGTTCGACTCATCGGAGTACGAGCTCGACAACGCGAAGATCGCGCACCTCTGGATGCAGGGATCGGTGGTCCGCTCCTGGCTATGCGAGCTCGCGGCGCGCGCGTTCGAGCAGGAGGGCAACGACCTGGCCGCGCTCGAGCCGTTCGTCGAGGACTCCGGAGAGGGGCGCTGGACGGTCGAGGACGCGATCGACAAGCGCATCCCCACCCCCGTGATCACGACCTCGTTGTACGAGCGGTTCAGCTCACGCGGCCAGAACGCCTTCGCGGCGAAGGTCAACGCCGCCCTGCGCAACCAGTTCGGGGGACACGCCCTGAAGGTCGTCGACACCGCGGCGCAGCGCCAGCCGCACGCCGAGTAGCGATGGCCACCGTCGCGCAGCCGCAGCGCCAGGACGAGGCCAACCCGCTCGTCGAGGGGCTGGAACGCCTCCCCGTCCATCCGACCACGCTCGTGATCTTCGGCGCCACGGGGGACCTCGCCAAGCGCAAGCTCCTGCCGGCGATCTACAACCTGGCGCACGAGGGCGCCCTGCCCGAGCGCTTCAACCTGATCGGCGTCTCGCGCGGCGACATCGGCGACGACGGGTTCCAGGAACTGGCGCGGGAGTCGATCTCGCAGTTCTCGCGCCGTCCCGCGGACGAGAAGGTGCTCGCCGCGCTGGTCGAAAACATGCGCTACGTGCCCGGCTCGTTCGACGAGGACCAGGTCTACGAGAAGCTCGGGGAGGCCGCGAAGGAGCTCGACGAGCAGGCGGGCATCGCCTTCAACCGGCTCTTCTACCTCTCGACCGCCCCGTCGTTCTTCCCGGTGATCGCCGGGAAGCTCGGCGAGCGGGGCCTCCACGAGACCGAGGGTGCCGAGGTCCGGATGATCGTGGAGAAGCCGTTCGGCACCGACCTCGACAGCGCGCGCAGCCTGAACCGCGAGCTGCTGTCGGTCTTCGACGAGCGCCAGATCTACCGGATCGACCACTACCTCGGCAAGGAGACCGTGCAGAACATGCTGGTTCTGCGGTTCGCCAACGGGATCTTCGAGCCGCTCTGGAACCGCTCCTACGTCGACAGCGTCCAGATCACCGCCGCGGAGGACATCGGGATCGGCACCCGGGCCGGCTACTACGACAAGTCCGGCGCGCTGCGCGACCTGGTCCAGAACCACATGCTCCAGCTCCTGATGCTGCTCGCGATGGAGCCGCCGGTCTCGTTCGACGCCGACGCGGTGCGCGACGAGAAGGTCAAGATCCTGCACGCCATAAAGGCGCCGGCAATCGAGGAGGTGCCCGAGATGGCGGTGCGCGCGCAGTACGGCCCGGGCGCGTCGGGCGGCGAGCAGGTGCCGGGCTACCTCGACGAGGAGGGCGTGCCGGACGGATCGCGGACGGAGACGTTCGCGGCGCTCAGGTTGAAGGTCGACAACTGGCGCTGGGCGGGCGTCCCGTTCTACCTGCGGACGGGCAAGCGGCTCGCCCGAAAGATCACCGAGATCGCGGTCACGCTCAAGCCGGTGCCGCACCTCGCCTTCCAGCAGAGGGGATCGCTCGGGGTCCAGCCCAACCAGCTCATCCTCTCCGTCCAGCCGAACGAGGGCGTGTCGCTCTCTCTGGTGGCGAAGATCCCCGGCGCGCGCCTGAGCGTCCGCCCCGTGAACATGGAGTTCCTGTACGGCACGTCGTTCCTCTCCCAGTCGCCAGAGGCGTACGAGCGGCTGATCCTCGACACGATGCGCGGCGACGCCACGCTGTTCGCGCGGAACGACGAGGTGGAGCGGGCTTGGACGATCTGCGACCCGATTCTCGAGGCCTGGTCGCGCATGGACGAGCCGCTTCCGACCTATCCGGCCGGCTCGGCCGGGCCCGAGGAGGCGAACGCCCTAATCGAGGACGGTCACGTGTGGAGGCCGCTGTAGCGATGGCCCCCCTCCAGGCGCCGGAGGTCTGGAGCGCCGACGACACCTCGCCCGGCGAGATAGAGAGCGCCCTGCGCACCCTGCTCGAGGAGCAGCACGCCTCGAGCGACGCCTACGTTCCCGCGCGGGTGCTCAACCTGGTCGCGATCGTAGACCGCGACTGGCGTGGCGAAATCGTCAACCGGCTCGAGCGAGTGGGGCGCTACCACCCCTCGCGGACGATCGTCATCGCCGTGGAGCGCGGCCGCTCCAAGCTCTCCGCCTGGGCCACGATGTCCGCCCACGGAGACCCGGAGCCCGGCTCGATCTGCGTCTGCGAGGAGCGGGTGGAGATCGAGGTCGGGCCCGAGCACGTGGCGCGGCTCGCGACGATCGTCGATCCGCTGGTGGTGCAGGACCTCTCCACGGTCGTTTGGGCGCCGCACGGCCACAACGAGGCGGTCGACGCCCTGCTGGACGTGGCCGACGTGAACCTGCTCGACTCCGTGGAGGCACCCGACCCCGCGAGCGCCATCGGGCGCGCTCAGCAGCTGCTCGAGGCGGGCTACGTGGTGGACCTGGCGTGGCTTCGCAGCACGCCGTGGCGGGAGCGCATCGCCGCCACCTTCGATCCGCCGGCGTTCCGCGGCGAGCTCGGCACGATCGACGAGGTGACCGTGCACCACCGCGACGACTCGGCGATCAGCGCAATGCTGCTGGTGGGCTGGCTCGCGTCGCGGCTCGGCTGGGAGCCGGGCGCGGTGGTGCGCCAGAACGGGAGCATGCTCTCGCGCGCCCGGGGCCGGCGCGCCGAGGTGAAGCTGCGGCTCGAGCCGGAGGCGCGCCAGGACGTGCCGGGGCTGGCGGGCATCACGATCGGGACGGGCGGGGGGATGACCGTGTCGCTCGACCGCGGCCCGGGCGGGCTGGCGGCGAAGCGGCGCCTCCACGACGGCCGCGAGTACTCGTGGGTGGTCCTGGGAGCGTCGCGCGGGGAGGCCGGGATCCTCGGCGAGGGCATCAGGCAGGCGCTCCTGCGCGACCCCACGTACGGCCCGGCGCTCTCGGCGGCATCGGCGATGCTGTCCTCGGGCTGAGCGACTTGACCGAGACACGGGTAGTCCCTGACCCGGCGACCGAGTGCGCCGAGCTCCTCGCGGACGCCGTCGCGAGCGGCGGCCACATCGCCCTGACCGGCGGTGGCACGCCCCGCGCGTGCTACCGGCAGCTCGCCGGGATGGATCTCGACTGGTCGGGCGTTACGGCCTGGTTCGGGGACGAGCGCTGCGTGCCGCCGGATCACGAGGACTCGAACTACCGCATGGCGGCCGAGGCGCTCCTGAACTCGCTGCCATCCGAGTCGGATGGCGGCCCGGCGGTCCACCGCATCCCCGGCGAGCGCGGCCCGAACGCCGGCGCCGAGGACTACGAGCGCGAGCTGCGCGAAACCCTGGGCGAGGAGATGCCGCGCCTCGACCTCGTGCTGCTCGGGCTCGGTCCCGACGCCCACGTCGCGTCGCTCTTCCCGGGCCAGCACACGCTGCGGGTCCAGGACCGTCTCGCAGTCGGCGTCGAGGAGGCAGGCTTCGCGCCCTACGTGCCGCGGGTCTCGCTCACCCTGCCCGTGATCAACAACGCGCGCAGCGTCGTCTTCCTGATCGCGGGGGAGGAGAAGTCGGACGCCGTGGCGAGGGCCTTCGGCGGCGGCCCGTCGGAGGACGCGCCGGGAAGCCTGGTCCGCCCCCAATCGGGCGACCTCACGATTCTCCTCGACCCCGCCGCGGCGAGCCGGCTCTCGTCGCCGCCCGCATGAGGCCGGAGGCGCCGTGATGGAGGCCGCGGCCGCTCCCGTCCGGAGCCCCTCCGAGGAGTACGCCGGTACGAGCCCGTTCCCGCCGATCGCGGACTACGCGTTCCTGTCCGACTGCGAGACCGTGGCGCTGGTCGCGCCGGGCGGGAACGTCGAGTGGATGTGCCTTCCGCGGATGGACTCCCCGAGCGTGTTCGGAGCGATCCTGGACCGCGATGCCGGCGGCTTCCGCCTTGGCCCCGCCGACATGCAGGTGCCCGCCGCGCGCCGCTACATCCCCGGCACCAACGTGCTCGAGACGACCTGGATGAGCCGGATGGGCTGGCTGATCGTGCGGGACGCCCTGCTCGTGGGGCCGTGGCACGACGAGGAGGAGCGCTCCAACACCCACCGCCGCGCGCCGACCGACGACGACGCCGAGCACGTCCTGCTGCGCGTGGTCCATTGCGTGCAGGGCGTGGTCGAGCTCCAACTCGACTGCGAGCCGAACTTCGACTACGGCCGGCGGGGCGCCGAGTGGGAGTACACGGGGGAGACCTACAACGAGGCGGTCGCGACGGCCGAGGGCTGCGACGTGGAGCTCAAGCTGACTACCGACCTGCGCGTGGGCTTCGAGGGGCGGCGCGCCCGCGCGCGGCACACGCTGCGCGACGGGGAGTCCGCGTACGCGGCGCTCTCCTGGAGCGAGCACGCGCCGCCGCAGGACGTGGTGGAGGCCGCCCAGCGGATGCTCCGCACCGAGAAGTTCTGGACCGAGTGGCTGAACCACGGCGTCTTCCCCGACCACCCGTGGCGCATCTACCTCCAGCGAAGTGCCCTCACGCTCAAGGGTCTGACCTACGCGCCCACCGGCGCGATGCTCGCGGCGGCGACCACCTCGCTTCCCGAGACGCCTCACGGCGAGCGCAACTGGGACTACCGCTACTCCTGGATCCGCGACTCCACGTTCATGCTCTGGGGCCTGTACACGCTCGGCTTCGACTGGGAGGCGAACGACTTCTTCTACTTCGTGGCCGACGTCGCCGGCAGGCCGGACGAGGACCTCCAGGTGATGTACGGGATCGGCGGCGAGAAGGCGCTCGAGGAGCAGGAGCTCGAGCACCTCTCGGGCTACGAGGGCGCGCGACCGGTGCGCATCGGCAACGGCGCGTACACGCAGCGCCAGCACGACGTGTGGGGCGCGGTGCTCGACTCCGTGTACCTCCACACCCGCTCGCGCGACCTGCTGCCCGAGCGCGTCTGGCCGATGCTCGTGAAGTCCGTCGAGGACGCGTTGGCCAACTGGCGCAAGCCCGACAGCGGCATCTGGGAGGTGCGCGGCGAGCCGAAGCACTTCACCTCCTCGAAGCTCATGTGCTGGGTGGCGGCGGATCGCGGCGCGCGGCTGGCGCGGATCCGGGAGGACGACGAGAAGGCCGAGGCCTGGGAAGCCGCGGCGCACGAGATCCGCGACGACATCTGCACGAACGGGCTGAACAAGGACGGCGTCTTCTGCCAGCACTACGAGACCGACGCCCTGGATGCCTCGGTGTTGCTGATGCCGCTCGTCCGGTTCCTGCCCCCCACCGACGAGCGCATCCGCAAGACCGTCCTTGCGATCGCAGACGGCCTGACCGAGAACGGGCTCGTGCTGCGCTACCGCGTCGACGAGACCGACGACGGGATGTCGGGGAAGGAGGGGACGTTCGCCATCTGCTCGTTCTGGCTGGTCTCCGCGCTCGCCGAGATCGACGAGCCGCAGCGCGCCCGTCAGCTGTGCGAGCGGATGCTCTCGTACGCGAGCCCGCTCTATCTGTACGCCGAGGAGATCGACGCGATGACCGGCCGCCACCTCGGCAACTTCCCGCAGGCGTTCACGCACCTCGCGCTTATCAACGCGGTGATGCACGTGGTGCGCGCGGACCGGGAAGAGAGCACGCGCCGGTTCTCGCGGGCGCGCCGCGGCAGCGCTCGCGCGGCCTGAACGCGGCGCGCCGCCCGGCGGTGCCGGGCGGCTACTTGATCCTCAGCAGGTCGATGTCGAAGATCAGCGTCTCGTTCGGCCCGATGGCCGGCGGCTGGCCCTGCGGCCCGTACGCGAGATCGGGCGGGATCACGAGCTGGCGCCGGCCGCCCACGCGCATCCCGACCACGCCCTGGTCCCAGCCGGGGATCACCATCCCCTTGCCGAGCTGGAACCTGAACGGCTGGCCGTGGTCCCACGACGCGTCGAACTGCTGGCTGGTCGAGTAGGAGACACCCACGTACTGCACCTCGACCTTGTCGCCCGACTTCGCCTTCTTGCCCTTGCCCTTCACGATGTCGCGCTTCTGCAGCGTCGTCGGCGGGCTGCCCGTGGGCTTCCCGATCGGCGGCTTCGAGCCGAGCTTCTTCTCCCCGGGCGCGGGCGGCACGCGCCCCGGTGCCGACGCGCTGGTGGAGGCGCTGCTCGTGGACGAGCTCGAGCCTGCACTCGACTTCGACTTCCCGCCGCAACCGGTGGCCGCCAGCGCGCAGGCGACGAGCAGCGCCGTGCACGCCGAGCCCAGTCCCCGCGAGTCAGAGCCGCGCATCGACCACCATCGCGGCGAACAGCAGCGCCAGGTACGCGAGCGAGAAGAGATAGAGCCGCAGCGCCGAGAGACGATCCCGCCGGCGGTTCAGCTCGAGCGCGAGCGTCACGAGCCCGCCTCCGAGCAGGAGGGCCGCGGTCGCGTAGATGCCGCCGAAGAGCTGGCCGGCGACCGGCAGCATCGTGACCGGCACGAGCAGCAGCGAGTACAACACGATCTGGATGCGCGTCTCGCGCTCGCCCCGAACGACCGGCAGCATCGGGACGCCGGCGCGCCGGTACTCGTCGCTCATGAGGAGCGACAGCGCCCAGAAGTGCGGCGGCGTCCAGTAGAAGACGATCGCGAACAGGTAGAGCGCGCTCCCGCTCAGCCGTCCGGTGGTCGCGGCCCACGCGACCAGGGGCGGCACCGCGCCCGCCGCGCCGCCGATCACGATGTTCTGGGGCGTGGTGCGCTTCAGCCACAGCGTGTAGACGAGCACGTAGCCGAGTAGGCCCGCCATCGCGAGCGCCGCGCTCAGCACGTTGACGGTCGACGCGAGCAGCACGAACGACGCGAGCCCGAGGGCGATGCCGTAGGTGAGCGCCGCGCGCGGCGAGATCCGCCCGGCCGGCACCGGCCGGTTCCGAGTCCGCCGCATGACCGCGTCGATGTCGCGGTCCAGGTAGTGGTTGATCGCCCCGGCCCCGCCCGCCGAGAGCGCGCCCCCCAGGCAGGTGAGGACGACGCGGCCGATCGACGGCGTGCCGGCCACGTACATCGTCGTGACGGTCGTGAACAGGAGGAGCGACTGGACCTTGGGCTTGGTCAGGCTCAGGTAGTCGCGCGCCAGCGCCGAGATCTGCGAGGCTCGGGCGCGCGCGTCCTGCCGCCGCTCTGTCCTTACGCCGGCTTCCACTAGGCCGCGACCGCCCGTTCGGTCGTGAGCTGGCCCGAGGGCTGAGGCGCCGCTCTCGGGATCCTGAAGAGCTGGAGGCTCAGGGTCGTGAGCGTTCCCCAGAGCAGCGTCGCCGTCGCCAGGTGGGCGAGGATCAGGAGCTCGTACTCGTGCGTCAGCCAGACGTTCAGGCCGCCCAGCGCGATCTGGAGCACCAGCAGTCCCGCCAGCACCTTGGCCGCCCGCACCACGGTCCCGGCCGGCCGCCGCCGCAGCGCGAGCACGATCAGCGAGATCGCCGCGATCGAGAACAGGTAGACGAACACGCGGTGGGTCAGGTGGATGTTCACCAGGCGGTGCGGGCCGAACGGCAGGAAGCCGCCATTACAGGCCGGGAAGGCGTGGCCGCAGGCGTGGTGGGCTCCCTCGGTCAGGCGCTGGTCGGCGCGGCCCAGGTGCTCCGTCCCGGCCATGTATCCGCCGGCGACGATCGCCCCGAACAGGAGCGCCTGCGTGGCGATCGCGAGCTGGCGGAAGCGCGGCCCGCCGTCGACTCCCGGGGCGCCGCCCTCGTCGACGCGTGACGCGCGGACGACGAGGAGCGCCACCGCGAACAGCAGCATGGCGAGGCCGAGGTGCGCGGCCACGAGCGGCTCGTCGAGGTTCTTCTCCACCGTCGCGGCGCCCAGGACCGCCTGGGCCACGATCAGCACCGCGCCCGCGACGGTCGCGCGCACGAGCCAGCGGTGGCCGCGGTGCCGCCGCCACGCCCACACCGCGAGCACGAACATCTCGACCACGACGATCGACGCGACGGCGCGGTGCGCGTACTCGATGCCCGTGTGCAGCGAGAAACCCGGCATCAGGTCGCCGCGGCAGAGCGGCCAACCGCGCGTGCCGCTTCCGCCCGGCCCGCATCCGAGCCCGGACTCCGACACGCGGACCACGCCGCCGAGCACGATCAGCAGGAATGTCGCGACCGCGGTCCAGCTCGCCAGCCGCCTGAAAGCGGATGACGGCGTGCTCATGTGGCCCCGGTGGTGACGGGCTGGGAGACCGTCTCGGCGCTACGTCCCGTCCGCCGGGCGACGTCGCGGCGGATGTCCTTCATCGGCTCGACGCTGCGGATCCTCGGCACGATGTCGAAGTTGTTCTCGGGCGGCGGCGACTGGGCGAACCACTCGAGCGTGTTCGCCTGCCACGGGTCGTTGCCGGCCTTCCGCCCCGATCGCAGGCTGAGGAGGACGTTCACCACGGTCACCAGCACGCCGGTGGCAAGGATGAACGAGCCGATCGTGGAGATCAGGTTGAGCGTCTGCCAATTGCCGTGCGGCGGGTACCAGTAGATGCGCCGCGGCATCCCCTCGAGCCCGAGCGAGTGCTGCACCAGGAACGTCCCGTGGAAGCCGATGAACATGAGCCAGAACGACGTCTTGCCGAGCCCCTCAGACAGCATCCGCCCTGACATCTTCGGGAACCAGTAGTACACGCCGGCGAAGATCCCGAACACGCTCCCGCCGAACAGCACGTAGTGGAGGTGGGCGACGACGAAGTAGGTGTCGTTGAAGTACCAGTCGACGGGGAAGATCGCGAGGATCACGCCGGAGATCCCGCCGATCACGAACGTCGCGAGGAAGCCCGCGGCGAAGAACAGCGGCGTCTTGAAGACGATCGATCCCCGCCAGAGCGTGGCCAGCCAGTTGAAGATCTTCACCCCGGTCGGCACCGCGACCGCGAACGACGACAGCATGAAGAACGCCAGCACCACCTCCGGGACGGGGGTGGGGAACATGTGGTGCGCCCACACCAGCATGCTCACGAAGGCGATGCCCGCCGTTGACGCGGCGATCGCCTTGTAGCCGAAGATCGGCTTGCGCGCGAAGACCGGCAGTACCTCCGAGATCATCCCGAAGGCGGGCAGGGCCATGATGTAGACCTCGGGGTGGCCGAAGAACCAGAAGAGGTGCTGCCACAAGAGTGGATCGCCGCCTCCCGTGTTGTCGAAGAACGCGGTGCCGAAGTGGCGGTCGGTGAGGAGCATCGTGACCGCGGCGGCGACGACCGGCAGCGCCAGGATCAGCAGGTAGCTGGTGATCAGGATCGTCCACACGAACAGCGGCATGCGCCCCCAGCTCATGCCCTTCGCGCGCATGTTGTGGATCGTCGCCGTGAAGTTGATGGCGCCGAGCAGCGACGAGAGGCCGGTGAGGTGGATCATGAAGATCCACGCGTCGATGCCGCCGTCGGGTAGGAAGGCGTTGTCGGACAGCGGCGCGTACGAGGTCCAGCCGGCCGACGGCGGCGTGAAGAAGATGCTCGCGTAGAAGGCGATGCCGCCGAACAGGAAGAGCCAGTAGGAAAGGGCGTTCAGGCGCGGGAACGCCATGTCGCGGGCGCCGATCATCAGCGGCACCAGGTAGTTGCCGAACCCTAAGAGCACGGGCACGACGAACAGGAAGATCATCGTCGAGCCGTGCAGCGTGAGCAGGGCGTTGTAGGTGTGCGGCTCGAGCAGCGTGTTGTTCGCGTGCGCGAGCTGGAGGCGCATCAGCAGCGCCTCGACGCCGCCCATGATGAAGAAGAGGAAGGTCGTGTAGATGTAGAGGAGGCCGATCTTCTTGTGGTCGGTGGTGGTGAGCCAAGCCGTCCAGCCGCGCGGGCGGTCGCGCAGGCCATGGACCGCGATCTCGGGCGGGCCGCCGTTGGCTCGGGTGCCCGCCGGCGAGCGGAGCGCGCCCGGGGGGGCCGGGGGTGCGTATTCGGGGGTCGCCATCTCTACGGCCCCTGGCCCCGGATACGGCGCGCCAGCGACAGCAGCGCCTGCGACTGCCTGATGTCAGCCGCCTGGCGCGCCATCCACAGGCGGAACTGGTCGGGCGGAAGCGCGATCACGGTGGCGCGCATGTCCGCGTGGTTCTCCCCGCACAGCTCGGCGCACTGGCCGTTGAGCCTGCCGGGCTTGTCGACGCGGAACCAGGTGTCGTTCGTGTGGCCGGGGATGGCGTCGGCCTTGCCGCCGAGCTTCGGGATCCACCACGAGTGCGCCACGTCCGAGGAGGTGATCTTGAGCGTGACCGTGGTGCCCACCGGCACGTACATGTCGTGGTAGCTGAAGACCTGCTGGGCGCCGGGGTAGTCGAAGCGCCAGATGTACTGCTGACCGTTCACGTGGATCTGGAGCGAATGGCCGCCGGGCACGGCTGGCTGGTGGAGGGCCGCCACCTCGGTCCCGGCGTTGAGGCCTGACGCGGAGGAGCGCTGCGGGGTGGTGACGTCGCTCAGGTAGGCGAAAGTGATTCCCGCCAGGACCACGAGGATCGCCACCGCGCCCACGGTCCAGCCGACCTCGAGCGGCGTGTTCCCCCGGATCTGAGCGGGCTCGGCGCCCCCGCGGCGGCGGCGGTAGCGGATGAGCGAGGTGATCAGGACGCCCTCGACCAGGAGGAAGATCACGGCCCCGATCGCTAGCGAGGTCACGTAGAGGGTGTGGATGTCGTTCGCGTTACGGGATGGGCTGTACTCGGGCGTGAGGGCGTCCCCCCAGGCCGCCGGAGCGGCGATCAGGACGACGCAGATCGCCCCAAGCACGGCCACGCAGAGCGCCCCAGGCGCGGCCAGGGGCGCCGCGCTCGGGATTCGTGAGAACCGGGCGGCTCGCAAGGCGGCGGGATTGTATCCCCGGGCCTGGGTCGGCCCGCCGCGCTCCCGGATCGCCATCACGACGCGCTCCCGCTAGCCAGGCCGGGCCACCCGAGGGGGGCGAACCTGAGGAGCTCTCCTGCTTTTTGGTCGTGGTGCGACCAAAAGACAGGTCGGTTGAGCAGCAACTAGCCCGGATCGCGAGCAAGAACCACGGAGTGGTGACCCGGCGTGACCTGGCGCGGGCTGGCATTACGGGAGCCGAGATCAAGCATCGAGTCGGCGTCGGGGCGCTCATTCGGGTCCATTGGGGCGTCTACAGAGTCGGGCATCGGGCCCCGAGCCTCGAATCCCGTTATCTGGCGGCTGTACGCGCGTGCGGGGAGGAAGCGGTGCTGAGCGGCAGGGCGGCGGGCTATTACCTGGGGATCCTGAAGGGAGGACCGCCCCCGCCGGAGGTGACGGGACCGACCGAGCGGCGAGTGCGGGGGGTGAAGACGAGGCGGTCTCTGCTCGATCCCCGGGACATCACGGTCGTCCGCGGTATCGCAGTGACGACGGTCCCGCGCACCCTCGTTGACCTCGCTGCCGTTCTCGACGAGGACGACCTCGTGCGTGCCTACCACGAAGCCGACGTGCGCTACCGCACTACGCCGATGCTCGTCGAGGGAGTGCTCGAGCGGTGCCCGACGGCGCCGGGACAGAGAAAGCTGCGACGGGTGATCTGGGGGGACATCCCGGTCCTCCTGGGCCGGCTCGAGTCGAGGTTCATGGACGAGCTACGCGGAGCGGGGCTTCCGTTGCCGGAGACCAACCGGCCCGCGGGCACCAAGCGCGTCGACTGCGGGTGGCCGGATCACGGGCTCACCGTTGAGCTCTTGAGCTATCGGTTCCACCGCTCGCGGTATGCGTGGGAGCAGGATCACGTGAGGCGGCGCCAGGCACGAAAGCGAGGCGATGCGTTCCGCACCTACACGTGGTACGACGTTTTCGAGGACCCCGCCCCGATGCTCGACGAACTGAGAGAGCTGCTGACCTGAGGGGCGACGCCCAACTCATCCCCCCGTTCGTCGCCCATCGGGAGGGCATCGTTCGGCTGGGGCGGCGGTGAAAGGTGCAGAGACAGAGAGACAGACAGGCAGAGAGAGAGACAGACAGACAGATAGACAGATAGACAGATAGACAGATAGACAGATAGACAGATAGACAGATAGAGAGATAGATAGATAGATAGATAGATAGATAGATAGATAGATAGAAAGATAGATAGATAGATAGATAGA
>Ga0066710_100004843_pt1 | contig 12059 bp, 10 predicted proteins | sample GraSoiAngelo_159_FD_79666 | JGI IMG/M metagenome (GOLD analysis project Ga0066710, IMG submission 79666) | Grasslands soil microbial communities from the Angelo Coastal Reserve, California, USA - 14_1009_16_40cm | ecosystem: Environmental > Terrestrial > Soil > Grasslands | place: USA...
AACGTCGAATGGAAAGATCCTCGAGGGAGTAATGCCGGAAGTCGCGGTGAAGCGGGAGGGCACGGAGAGACTCGAGGTCCGATGACTCCGCTTCGAGTCGTCTTTCCTCGACGAGGGTGAACCCGGCCTCCTCGACGAGAGAGAGGTAGTCGGGATGTCTCAGGCGATTCTGATAGTACATGTCCGGACTGAAGAACGCCCAGACCGCGGGGGAGTATCTCAGGAAATTGTACACGGAGACACGGGAGTCGAAGTGGGAGTAATGGTCCATGTAATCGATGCGGCAGATCACGACCCCATCGTCCTTCAGGAGCCGGTGAGATTCCTTCAGGATCGACAGGATGTCCGCTCGTCGGATGTGCTCCAGGGTGTTGGTGGAGGTGATGCAATCGACCGAGCGCGCCTCGAGTCGTGTGGCGCGGGCGTCGCACGGCGCGCGGTAGTCGATCCCGTAGTCCCGCCGCATTGCGGACAGAAGTTTCTGCCCCCCCCGGTCGGGGACGCGGCGCTCCGGCAGGCGCTGGAACGTCACGTCGAACCGGATGCGCTGGAACTTCGCGATCGCGTCGTTCACCAGGTCCCCTTTCACGAGCCGGCGGATGTCGACCAGGATCTGACGGTCGACGCCCATGGCGTAGAACGTCAAGGGGACGGTGAGTGCCCAACCGGTTCCGAACTCGTAGAAGGTGGCGTCCTTCAGGTCCCGGGAGGAATGACGTCTGTAGGCGCCGACCAGGTCGTACGCCCCCAGGACCATGCTCCGGAACTTCGTCTCGTTGTGGGGAAGATTCCCGGAGACGCGTCGTTGCAGGACGTAGTTCAAGCGCTCGCCGAAGGGGAGCATGGCCAGGGCGCGTTTGAGCGCGGCCTTGACACGCCAGTCGCTTCGCACCCCGATGCCCCCCTTCTCCCCGATGATGGAAAGCGGTCGCGTGCCCGCAGCGGCCCCGCATTATACCCGTCGACGAAGACACAAAGCCGCCTTGGAAACAGCCTCCGTTTCGATGCGCGGAGCACGAAACAGGGTGACACAAACCCTTGACTTCGCGGGTAAATCGGCGTATACGAACCTCACCTCAGACCTGATGCGAGGCAGCGACGGTACCCACAACGATTTGGTGGAGGAAAGGACTCCCCGGGTTGTGAACGGGCCCGGGCTGCGTGTGGAGTTTGTCGTCACCACCAGGCGCGGATTGAGGCGCTCGAGATTGGTTCCCGGAAACGACCTCGGTCGGAATGTCTGACAAAATCGTCATCATGCGGTCATCATGGCTCGGCCCGCAAGGCCACACCCAGTCCATCGTCACTCGGGACTCATTCTCGCCAGTCCGGGGTGCTGTGACCCCGGCTCGTTGCTGAGGCAGCGGGCATGAAAGCCGTCATTCTCGCCGGGGGTGAGAATTACCTTCTCGAACCGATCACCATCGGTTGCCCCAAGCCGCTGCTGCCTCTGTTGAACCGGCCGTTTCTCGAGCATCAAATCGAGTCCCTGCGTCGGCTCGGCGTCCGCGAGATCGGGGTCGCCCTCTCGTCCCAGGACCGTCCTCTCGTCGAAGCGCGGTGTGGCGACGGCCGGCGGTACGGTGTCATGCTGCGCTATTCCGACGACGCCGTCCCGCGGGGGCCTGCCGGGTGTCTCGTCGAATTCATGGACTTTGTCGGGAAGGAGACGTTTCTCGTGGTCAGCGGCAACGTGCTCCTCGACGACCTGGATCTCCGCGAGCTCGCGACGCGTCACCGCGAGAAACGGGCCGCGATCACGGTGGTGTTCACGCGGACCGGGGGGCCCCAGGGACACGTGGAAAGGGTGTCGTTCTCGGAGACGAGCTGCATCGAGGAGTACGAAGTGCTCCATCCGGTCACGGACAGACGGGCTCATCGGCGCTCCGCCGGCGTGTACCTCTTCGAGCCGGACGTCCTGGGAGTTCTGGAGGAAGGCTGCTTCACCGACCTCAAGGAACAGCTCATCCCCCAGCTGCGCAAGTCGGGACGCGTCGTCCATGCCTACACCACCACCGCGCGTCTCGAGAGAGTCGCGAGCCCCGGCGACTACTACCGGCTGCACCAGGATCGGATGCGGCGCGGAGATTTCGCTCCCCGGGGTAGCCTGCATGCCGGCGAGGGACGGTGGATCGGACAGAGCTCGAGAGTGTCGTCGGAGGCGTACGTTCTCGGCCCGGTGCTCATCGGTGAGAACTGCAGGGTCGAGCCGCACGCGCAGATCATCGGCCCGGCGGTCCTCGGTGACGGCTCCGTCGTCGAGGAAGGGGGCCTGGTGCGCGAGAGCGTGCTTTGGAGCGGAGCGACGGTCGCCCGCGGCGGGCGCGTGGAGTACTCGGTGCTCGGGACGGGCTGCTCGGTGACACCCGGCACGCCGATTCACGAATCGATCGTGGTCAATCATTCGGCTCCGGTCGAGACGACCCTGCGTCCATCCGCGGGAAGGGCGCCGTCGACGCGACCCCCGCCGGTGCCATGGCTCGCCGGCCCGCGGAACGCCGGCAGGGCGATCCTCAAGCGGTCGATCGATTTCTCCGGCGCGCTGCTGGGTCTGGTGTTTCTCGCCCCCCTGTACTCGGCGATCGCGGTCGCCATCAAGCTCGATTCCCCCGGGCCGATTCTCTTCACGCAGGAGCGCTGCGGCCAGGGAGGCCGACCGTTCCGCCTGCGGAAATTCCGCACCATGGTCGTCGACGCGCACAAGCAGCAGATGCGCCTCGCCGAGATCAAGGACGTGGATGGTCCGATGTTCAAGGTCTTCAATGATCCGAGGGTGACTCGCGTGGGCCGATCCCTGCGCCGGCTCAGCCTGGACGAGCTGCCCCAGCTCTGGAACGTGGTGGCCGGGGACATGAGCCTGGTCGGCCCCAGGCCGCTGGTGATGGAGGAGATGCGCTTCAGCCCGAGCTGGAGGGATCTCAGGCTCAGCGTCAAGCCAGGCATCACCGGCCCGTGGCAGATCGGCGGGCGCAACCACGCCTCCTTCCACGACTGGATCGTCAAGGACATCTCCTATGTGCGTACCCACTCCGTCTGGCTGGATCTGGTGATCCTGGTGAAGACGATCTTCTGGGCGTTCGGGAGGGTCGGTGGCTACTGAGCGCCCCGTGATCCTGGCGGCTCGCGCGGCGGGACGAGGGCGTTACCTGCCCGGCCTGTGCCTGGTGATCCTGTGCGCCTGGGGAGCGCCGGCATCCGCCCAGGACCCGCCCGAGGAAGGGTCGGCCGCCGTCCCCGAGTCCGCCGCGGAGGCGCCGATCCCCGAGCCGAAGATTTCCGAATTCATCGTGGGACCGGGGGACACGCTCGAGATCACGATCTATCGGCACGACGATCTGAACCGGAAGACGCAAATCCAGCCGGACCACACGTTCTTCTTTCCCCTGGTGGGGAACGTCGACACGCACGGCATGGGTCTGCGACAGCTGCGCACCGAGCTGACCCAGCGTCTGTCCAAGTTTTTCATCGACCCTCAAGTCAGCATCGAGATCACGGCCTCGCCGAACCGCAAGATCTTCGTGCTCGGCGAGGTGAACACGCCGGGCGTCTACCAGTTCGACACTCCGGCGTCCGCTGTCGAGGCGGTCGCGCGCGCGGGGGGCTTCACACGGGACGCCAAACAGCGCAGCGTCCTGCTGGTCCGCGGCGATCTCTCGAATCCGGAGCTGAAGAAGCTGGATTTCAAGCTTCTTCTGCAGAGCGGTGACTGGGCGCAGAACGCCCAGCTTGCGAGCGGCGACGTCCTGTACATTCCGGCGACTTCGTTCGCCAACGTCGAGAGATTCTTCGTGCGCGTCGAGCGTATCATCCGGCCGATCGTGTACCTCGAGCAGGGGATCGCGGTCTACCCGCAAGTCCAGGATGCGCTCCACGGAAAGAATTCCGGGAAGTCCGTCATCGTGGTCACCCCTCCATGACGATCGGGCGGCCGCGGCGCGTCTCCAAACGCGCGGGCGCGGCGTATCCTTGAGGTCCGCCTTGACCCCTGCGCCCGGCCGTCACCGCGGGGGCGCGGCGCGCCCCCGATGACCGCAATCGACGCCGTCAATCTCACGAAGGTCTTTCGCCACCAATCCGGCTGGAAGTCCGTCCTGACGCGCACACCGCCGCGCCAGACGGTCGCGGTCGATCGATTGTCGCTGCAGATCGAGTCGGGCACGATTTTCGGGATCCTCGGCCCGAACGGGGCGGGCAAGACCACCTTCATCAAGATGATCTGCTCCCTCCTGCTCCCGACGAGCGGCGAGGCCAGGGTCTTCGGTCACGACGTGGTGCGCGAGTCGACCCTGGTCCGTCAGGAAGTCGGACTGGTCACGAGCGACGAGCGGAGCTTCTACTGGAGGCTGACCGGCCGGCAGAACATGGAATTCTTCGCCTCGGTCTACGGCCCGAGCATGCGCCAGATGAGGCGGAGAATCGACGAGATCGTGGAGATGCTCGATCTGAAGGAGTACATCGACCGACGGTTCAACGAGTACTCGACGGGTATCAAGCAGAAGATGGCGATCGCCCGGGGTCTTCTCAGCATGCCCCGGCTGCTGGTCATGGACGAGCCGACCAAGGGCCTGGATCCGCTCGCCCGGCACAGCTTCCTTTCGCTGATGCGGGAGCGGATCGCCGGGACGTTGAAGGGCACGATCGTCTTCTGCACCAACATACCGAGCGAGGCGGCCGAGGTATGCGATCGGATCGCGATCATCAATCACGGCCGCATCATCTATTCGGGTACTCCGGAAGAGACGGAAAGCGCGACCGACAGACACTGCACCTACCGGATCGTGGTGCGGGGGATCGAGGGGGCCGAGCTGTCGCGTCTCGAAGCGATCCAGGGGGTCGAGGCCTGCACGTCCCAGCTCGTCCGCCACGGCGAGTATGAGGTGGCCCTCCGGCTCGACGCCAGCAGGCCGGCCCTGTCGGACGCCCTGAAGTTTCTCGGCAGGAACGGCGGTGAGATCGTCAAGTGCGCCCAGGAGACGTCCGACTTCGATGAAATGGTGAGGGATCTGATGCACACGAGTCAGGAACGCCCGTCGTGAACCCCCTTCGACGCTGGACGAGAATCGCCTGGGCGTTCACGAAACGGGATTTCCTGCTGACGATCAGCTACAAGGCCCTGTTCCTCAGTCAGATCGTGGGGGTCGTCTTCTGGGCGGCCATCTTCTATTACGTCGGCGACGTGTTCAAGGGAGTTTCCGCCCCGGCCTTGAGGCCGTACAAGGGCAACTACTTCGCCTTCCTGCTCATCGGCATCGCCTTCACCGACTATCTCACCGTGAGCCTGTCCTCGTTCACGAACAGCATCCAGGAGAGCCAGCTCATGGGCACCCTCGAAATCCTCCTGCTGTCGCCGTGCCGGTTCTCGACTCTTCTCATTTCGTCCTCCCTGTGGCCATCACTGTTCACCTCCCTGCGTTTTCTCCTGTATCTTCTTTTTGGGACGCTCCTGTTCGGGCTGGACATCGGCAACGCCAATCCCCTGGCCGCGGTCGTGGTGATGCTCCTGTCGATCCTGTGCTTCTCCTCGATTGGAATCATGGTCTCGAGCGTGACCCTCGTCTTCAAACGGGGAGTTCCGGTCAACTACCTGATCGGCGGAGTCTTCAGTTTTCTCGGGGGTGTCGCATTTCCCTCCGAGGTTCTGCCGTCCTGGCTGGTCAAGCTGTCCTCGTATATCCCGCTCACCCACTCTCTCACGGCGATGCGCCGTGCGCTCCTGGACGGCTACGGGGTGACCCAGCTGCTCCCCGAAATCGGCGCGCTCGCCCTCTTCGCGATCGTCTTCATACCGATTGGGCTCTTCCTTGTGCACTGGGCCGTCCGGCGCATCAAGACGGTGGGCACCGTCACGCACTATTAGCCCGTCGAAAGCGGTCCGGTCGGGCCCCCGCGATCCGAAGCCGTGATGATGAAAAAACTGATGAGAAAGGTCGTGAGGGCAGCGCATGAAAGGCTTGCCGGAGAGTTCGTCGGAAACTCTCTCGGTCTCTCCCTGCTCCTGACCGAGACCTACCGGCAGCCCCGGCTGGTCAATGTCCCCGAGGGGAGGCGGATTCTCGTGCTGGCGCCCCACATGGACGATGAGATCCTCGGTTGCGGCGGGACCCTCCGCAAGCACGTCCGGGCCGGCGCGGGGGTGACCGCCGTCTTCATGACCGACGGGCGGCGCGGGGATCCGGAGCTGAATGCGGCCCGCCTGCCGGAAGCCGAGAGACGCGCGCGCGAGCAGCGATTGGTGGAGACGCGGAAGGAGGAATCGCGTCGCGCGGCCCGCGTCATCGGCATCGAGAGTCTCGTCTTCCTGGACCAGCCCGACGGGGCGCTGGCCGTGACTCCCGAGGTGGTGACCGCACTGGCGGATGTCCTGATGACCCTGCGGCCCGACCTGATCTATCTCCCCTTCCTGACGGAACGACATCGCGACCACTGGGAAACCGGCAGCGTGTTCCTCGAGGCGGCCCGCCGCTGCGCCGGCCGGCTCGAAGGCCTGACGTGCTGCGGGTACGAGGTCTGGAGCCCGCTGCTCGCGAACATCCTGGTCGACATCGGGACGGTGCTGGAGGAGAAGCAGCTCGCCGTCCAGCAGTTCCGGAGCCAGCTGAGGCACCTGGATTATCTGAATTGCATTCTCGGATTGGCGGCGTACCGATCGATCGAGCACCTCGGAGGGCGGGGGCACGCGGAGGCGTTCTTTATGACCAGCCTGGCGCGCTACGATCAGTTGCACCGGTTTCTTGCCGCCTGGCCCCGGTCCGGCCGGACGCATCCGGGTGCGGACCAGGCATCCAATGGTCCCGAAGGCGGCGGGACGGAATGCGCGCTCCCGAAATGAAGATCCTTCACGTTCACGACAAGCAGCAGGCCGCAGGCGGCGTGAGAACCTATCTGCGGGAGCTGGTCGCGGCGCTCCGGCACGAGGGGCACCAGACGGCGGTCGTCCGGCTGCAGAAGGGAGTGACAGGGGTCCGTCGGGACAATGACGAGTATCTTGTGAGGACCTCCGTCGGGCCGATCAGCTCGGCCGGGGCCCTCCGCGCCCTCGAGGACGTGGTGCGCGCCGAGAGCCCCGATCTGGTGCATCTTCACTCGGTCTTCACGACGATGGGGCCGGCGGCCGTGCGCGGACTGGCCCGGATGCTCCCGACGGTGATGACGTTGCACGATATTCATCCGATCTTCAGCTGGGGGCTGAAATTCCTCCCTAACGGGCCCGCCTCAAAAGAGACGCGACGGTGCATCAGACGCTTTACGCGTGGTCCCGGCGTGACGCTGCCGGTCCGGCTCAAGCAGTTCGCCGCCTGGCCGCTGCGACGCCTCCTCGCCCGTGAATACCGGCGGCTCGACGCGATCCTGGTGGCGAACTCCTACTTCCGGGACGAGCTGCTGGCGCGCCGTTTCGAATCCGGTCGATTGCGATTCGTTCCTCTGTTCACGAGCAAGAACGCGGGAACCGGTGGCGAAGGGCGCGCCCCGGTGACCGCGCGGAGAACGGAGCCGCCCGCGATCCTCTTCGTGGGCCGTCTGAGCGAGGAGAAGGGGGTTCTGTCCTTCATCGCCATGCTGGATCGGCTGCGCGACAGCGGCTGGATCGCCGAAATCGTGGGAGAAGGTCCGGAACGCGGGAGCGCGCAACGCCTCGTCGAGACCCTGGGGCTGGCGGGCAGGGTGTTCTTCCGCGGTCCGGTGCCGCTCGACGCGGTCGACGACTGCTATCGTCGTTCCCGCGTGGTCGTCGTTCCCTCGGCGATCCCCGAAAACTTCGCCCTCGTCGGTCTGGAGGCGCTCGCGTTCGCGAGACCGGTCGTCGCCTTCCGCAGGAGCGGCATCACCGAGTGGCTGCGTGACGGAGTCAACGGCTTCCTGGTCGAGCCCGGCGATCTCCGGACGCTCGGAGACCGCGTCCGGCGCCTTCTCGAGTCGGAGACGCTCGCCGCCGAGCTCGGGCACAACGGCGAGCGCATCGTCCAGGCGGAGTTCACGAGGGAGCGTCACATAGCGGCGCTCCTCTCGGCGTACGAGGACGCCCTGAGCGGGCGGGCGGGACGAGCATGAATCGTCTTCTCATCATGACGGTCATCGACATCGAGAGGCAGCCGAACAACCGCGACCATCACCTGATCTCGTACTTCTCGGCGCGCTGCCGCGAGACCGTGGTCGCGTACAAGCGGAAGAACGTCCCCGGGCCGCTTCGGAGGATGATCGGGGACATGCTGCTGCCTGCTTCGCGGTGCTTCGTCCGGGGCGGGGTCCGTTACCTGGACATCAACCCGCTGCTCAACAACTATCCCGGTCTCAGCCGCGACCTCACCAAGGCGCGACCGGCGGCGAGCACCGGTCCGAAGCCCTGGCGTAGTCGGCTTCTCTCGGCGGTGAGCTGTTTCGCTGTCCTGAAAGACGCGCTCTTCGTCCCCTCGTTCCTGCCTCACTGCCTGTTCCGGACGAGGGGGACGTTCGACGTCTGCGTCGCGATCGGGCCCAGCGCCGGTCTCGTCGCCTATCTGATGAAGGTCCTGGGACGAGTCCGGTGCATGGTCTACGAGGACGTGGACTACGAGCCGGGCTTCGTGGTGCCGCGGCTGCGCCAGATCCTCCACGCCCGACTGGAGATTTACTTGATGAAGCGCGCGGATCTTGTCGTCTCCGTGGGCCGGGCGCTCGCTCAGCTCCGGCGCCGCGAGTCTGGACGGGAGGTCTCCGTCGTCTCGAACGGGGTCGATGTCTGAGCTTACAGGGCGGCCCGCGAGAGGTCGTCGCACCCTCCCACTCTCATCTACACGTGCAATGTCACCTACTGGAGCGGCCTCGATCTGGTCATTTCCGCGCTGCCGGAGATCGCCCGCAGCATCCCGGACGTCGGACTGACGATCATCGGCGGCGGGATCGCCACCTACCGGAGGCAGCTCGAGGTGCTCGCGGCGCAAAAAGGCGTGACGGACCGCGTGACGTTCCTGGGTCCCCGACCGAACGACTCGCTGCCCGCCGCCTTTCAGAGGGCGGACGTCGGTCTGGCGTTCTTCGTCCCGATGGACCTGAGGCGCTACGCCGTGCCGCTCAAGGTTTTCGAGTATCTTGCGGCGGGGCTGCCGGTGATCGGCACGAAGGGGAGCGAGACCGAGACGATCCTGACCGAGGGACGATGCGGGCTCGCGATCGATTACGACGCCGCGTCCTTCGCGGTCGCGGCGAAGACCCTCCTTGGCGATCAGGACGTGTACCGCGAGTACTCCCGGAACGCCGTGGCCCACAGCGAGAGTCTCGACTGGGGTGTGCTGCTGGAGAAGGAAGAGGGGCTGAGCCGCGGCGCCCTGAGGGCGCTCGAGGCCGGGGGTGCCGCGTGAAGATCGCGATCAACGCGATCAATGACAACGACCGGCTGCGCGGTCCCGATCGGTACACCCTCGAGCTGGTGAAGGCCCTTTCGCAGGTCGCGCCGGAGCACGACTTCCTTCTGTTTCACGCCCCCTGGCAGGAGTGGTACCCGGAATCCCTGACGGCGCCGAACATCCGGTGCGTCCGGATGAACGCGCCCCGCTCCCCCTACCTCAGATGGCCGTGGCAGGCGGCGGTGTTCCCCGTCCTGGTGCGCCGCTACGGCCCCGACGTCGTCCACCTTCCCAATACGATCTTCACGGTCGGTCTCGGGCGCCGGGTGGTGGTCACCTTTCATGACGTCGCCGAGTTCACGTTCCCCGAAAAATTCGACATGTTCCGGGCCCGCGTCCGGCGCGTCGCGGCGCGGGCGGCCGCTCGGGCGGCGGGGCGAATCGTCGCGGTCTCGGACTTCACCAAGGGGGAGATGGTGCGGTTCCTCGGTCTCCAGCCGGAGCGGATCACCGTGGTGCTCGAGGGGGCGACGGCCATGCCGCGAACCGGCTTGAACGCCGAGGCGATACGGGGTAAATACAGTCTGCGGGGGGACTATCTGCTGTACGTGGGTCAGATCGAGAAGACCAAGAACGTGGAAGGGATGGTGCGCGCCTTCGCACGCATCCGGGCGTCGCTGGGTGCGTGCGATCTCATCCTGGTCGGGAAGACCGGCAACGCCTACGAGACCGTCATGAACACGATCCGCGATCTGGACCTGGGAAGCGTCGTCCGGCACCTCGGGTACGTTCCCGAGGACGACCTGCCCAGTCTCTTCACGTCGGCGAAGGCGCTGGTGTTCCCGTCGCTCGTCGAGGGCTTCGGTCTGGTCATGCTCGAGGCCATGGCGTACGGCGTGCCGGTGATCGCCTCCAACGCCGGCTCCCTGCCCGAGGTGGCGGGTGATGCCGCCGTCCTGGTGCCGCCGGGAGACGAGCGCGCGTTGAGCGATGCGATGGCGCGGGTGCTCCGCGACGGCGCCTTGAGGGAGAGCCTGAGCCGCAAAGGACAGGCGCGGGCGAGCCAGTTCTCCTGGTCCCGGGCGGCACGGCAGATGCTCGGTGTCTACGAATCGCTGCATGCCGGCGGGGCGGCGCCATGATTTCGATCGTCATCCCGGTCCACAACGAGAGACAGAGGCTGGATCGCTGTCTCGCCGCCCTCCGGCGGCAGTCCGCGCGACCCGATCTCGAGATCGTGGTGGTCGACGATGGATCCACCGACGAGGGCGTGGAGCATCTCGAGGCATCCGGGGTGCGCGTCGTCCGCCAGGCCAACCAGGGCCCGGCGGCCGCGAGGAACACCGGCGCGGCGAGCGCGCGCGGGGACATTCTCCTGTTCATCGACGCCGACTGCGTCGCCGACGTCGACTGGCTGCGGGAGATGATCCGTCCGTTCGAGGACGGCGAGGTCGTGGCGGTGAAGGGCGCCTATCGGACGCTGCAGCGGGAGCTGGTCGCCCGGTTCGTGCAGATGGAGTTCGAGCACCGGTATCGCAGGCTCAAGGACAGCCGTCGCGTGGACTTCCTGGCCTCCTATTCCGTCGGATTCCGCCGGAATTACTTCCTCGATATCGGGGGGTTCCGGGCCGACCTCATCATGAACGAGGACGTCGAGCTGGCGTACCGGATATCGCGCAGCGGCGGCAAGATGGTGTTCAGCCGGAAGGCGATCGTGTGCCACGAGCACCCGGACACGCTCAAGAACTACTTCCTGATCAAATTCTGGCGCGGTTACTGGAGAGCCGTCGTCTACAAGAAATACCCCGGCAAGGCCGTCTCCGACTCGTACACCCCGCAGAGCCTGAAGTTTCAGGTGATGAGCGTCTACCTGCTCTCGTTGTGCGTCCTCATCGGCCTGTTCAGCCGGGCGGGGCTCCTGGCGGCGGGTCTCGTTGCGACCGCTTCGACGATCAGCATGGCACGATTCGCGCTGCGGGCGCTGCGCAGGGATCCGGCCGTCGGGCTGCTTTCGGTTCCGTTTCTCTGGGTCCGCGCCACGGCGCTCATGGCCGGCACGGCGGCGGCCCTGATCGCGGTCGGTCGTGGCCGTGGCTTGAAGTGGCGCCGGAGCAAGCCGGTGCTGCGCGACGGAGAGGTCAGGGAAGATGCCTAGGGTGCTCGTGCTCGGCCTGGATGGGGCGACGTTCGACGTCATCAAGCCGCTGTCGGCGGCGGGCAAGCTCCCGCACTTCGCGAAGCTGCTCGGCGAAGGCTGCTGTCGGGAGCTCGGGTCGACCGTCCCCGCCATGTCCTTTCCCGCCTGGTCGTCGTTCCTGACGGGGATGAACCCGGGACGGCACGGAATCTACGACTTCATGGCGCGAAGACCCCACAGCTACGAGAGCCAGTTCATCAACGCCACCTGGCGGAAGGCGGATTCCTTCGCGAAGATCCTGTCCGAATCGGGGCGGAAAGTCGCCCTGCTTTCGGTGCCCCTCACGTATCCCCCGGAACGGATCAACGGAGCGGTGATCAGCGGGTTCGACGCCCCCGGTATCGGCGGGGCCGCCGACGCTTCGGCGATGCATCCGCCCGGTCTGAGGGCGGCCCTCCGGCCGGTGGTCGGCGAATATCCGATATCCGCGAACCTGGAGGCCCTCTCGGGCGAGGCTCTTCTGGCCGCGCTCCACGACACGATGGCGAGAAAGGCGAAGGCCGCCCTGCATCTTTACCAGAGCGAGCCCTGGGACTGTTTCG
>Ga0066710_100004846_pt1 | contig 12058 bp, 8 predicted proteins | sample GraSoiAngelo_159_FD_79666 | JGI IMG/M metagenome (GOLD analysis project Ga0066710, IMG submission 79666) | Grasslands soil microbial communities from the Angelo Coastal Reserve, California, USA - 14_1009_16_40cm | ecosystem: Environmental > Terrestrial > Soil > Grasslands | place: USA...
CGGCAGAAACACACTCATCGGCCCCAAACTGGTGAACTTTGACTTCTCTTTCTTCAAGCAATTTCATTTGAGCGAAAGCAAGATGCTTCAGTTCCGCGCGGAAATGTTTAACATCTTCAACCACGCGAACTTTGGCGTCCCAGATTCAGCGAACCGGACTGCACTTCTCCCTTTCACTGACCCGAACGGCGTAACTTGCCCGCAAGGGCAGACATGCGCAAGCCCCAATCCCAGCGCCGGAGTCCTCACCAAAACTGTGACGACCTCACGGCAAATCCAGTTTGGATTGAAGTTCACTTTTTAAGCGCTGCTTGCTGGACCAGTACTTCGATCGCGAAGGTAATTGAGCTGAACTGATGAGGTAGTGCTAGGCAGCCGTGAGGAGAGCTTGGGTTTTGGTGATGAAGGAACAAGGAGAAACGAATCTTGTTTTCGCAAACGGAGCGCTTGTGCCAACGCTCGAATCGAGAGTAATATCGAATGAGAGCGGGCGTCGTACAATGGCAGTATAGAAGCTTCCCAAGCTTCCTCTAGTCAATTCTAAGTCGCTGGAACGGCGGCACTTACACACGACAAGCCAACGCCGAATTGGAAAATAATGGAAAATGGACTCCTTTGACCTGCCCCCATTTCGAGACAGCAGCGGAGTTGAGTCAGGAATCAAAACCCAAGACGCCCGAGCGTTGCAAGCTACCTAGAACGCCTCGGGATAACGCCGTCTCGGGATAACTTCCGTGTAGCCCAGAATGGGCACGAACGGCACTTCTGCGTTAGACGGTCGCTGACATGAGGACAAGTCCACTTTTGCCAGTCAGTCCGAGCGAGATGTTATCTATTGCCCGCAATTCGGTCGTGAACGGGATTCATCGCCAGTAATTAGCGGCCACTCTCCGAAATGCTGACTTCCAGGGACGGATGAGGAGAACGTACGGGAAACCTTCCGAATCTGCTGTTGAAACCAGTTCTGGTGCGATGTACATCTTAAACTTCGGAGAAAACTGCTTCTCTGAGCCAGAACGATAAGTCTTTGGGCGCCCGCGTAGTGCGAGGACTTTGGCAAGAGAATGGTCCATCCACAATGCGACCAAAGGGGCCGTGAGTACTCCACTCGTCTTATTTACTTCTCAGCTGCACACCTTGGGGAGAGAACAAGAAGCACTCGCAAATTTGAGATACTTCCGAATGGGCCTTATGCGATGGCTGTTCATTGCCTGGGGCTGAACGGATTCTCCTCAAATACCGGCAAGAATTGACCTACGCAATCCTTCCTGTCCGGCGAGAACTCCGTTTAGGAGGCCATATGCCTGCTTCGGAAGGCCGTGAAGGAATCATCCTCGTAGCCGACGACAACGAAGCCAACCGCGAACTGCTCAACGCTCTGCTAAGCGCGGAGGGTTACCAGGTCGTCTGCGCAGCGAACGGCCAGCAAGCGCTAGCCCGGGTGGATGGCGACTCGATTGATCTCGCGTTGCTGGATGTGGTGATGCCCCGCCCAAGCGGATTCGAAGTTTGTCAAGCGATGAAGTCCAAGCCGGAAACGCGCTTGATCCCCGTAATATTACTCACCAGTTTGAACAGCGACGCCGATCGCATTCACGGGATCATGTGCGGCGCCGAAGATTTCCTCAACAAGCCAGTAAATAAGCAAGAACTGCTGGCTCGCGTGCATTCCCTGCTGCGCTTGAAGCAATTCACCGATGAGCTGGATAACGCCGAGATGGTGTTGTTTAGCCTCGCGCTGACAATCGAGGCGAAGGATCCCTATACCGAAGGGCACTGTGACCGCCTCTCGAAATATTCCGTCGCGCTGGGGGAAAAACTGGGACTTCCCGAGAACCTGCGCCTCGCCTTGCGCCGAGGCGGTCTCATACACGATATCGGCAAGCTGGCGGTGCCGGAGAGCATACTGCTCAAACCCGGCCCGCTGACTCCCGAGGAACGAAAAATCATGGAGCTGCACACGATCGAGGGGGAGCGAATTTGCGCGCCGCTCCGATCCTTCCGCAATGTGCTGCCGATCATTCGTCACCACCATGAAAAGCAGGACGGCTCCGGATACCCGGACGGGCTGAAGGGCGAACAAATTCCACTCACCGCGCGCATTCTTCAAATCACGGACATTTATGACGCGCTTACCACGGACCGCCCCTACCGCAAGGCTCTTCCCAAGGAAAAAGCCTTTGCCATCATGCGGGAAGAAGTAAAGCGCGGGTGGTGGGATGGGCTCATCTTGGACGAATTCGAGGCCGTCGTTCATGGCTATGAGCTGGTGCAACCGGCAGGGTCCAGCAGCTAATGTCTTTTTCCGAGACGCCATGGCAGGGCGGTGGAAAGATGAAATCGAAAATAGGAAATCGTCTGGTTCTTGGGGGATTCGGTATAGCAACGGCCATGCTGGTCTTCGTTGGATGGCGATCCTGCCGTGCTCCAGCATCAGCTGACTCTGGCTCAGCTGCTCAGCCGTCTTGCAAGAAAATCGCGCGCTGGACAAGAAATGCGGCCCAGCCAACTCAGACTGCTGTCTGTCGAGTGCCTGGATAGCACACTTCGAGATTCTTGACGGAAAGGGCGTACCCAGAAGCGTGGCCCCTCTCTCGCCGAGACTCCGATTCGACCTCGACACAAAAGGCGTTCGAAGCCGACCTGCTCTTGGTCCATACCTCGCCCCGGTTCGCGGGGCGACCGGCGGTCTTATCAGGCGGAAACATGGAGACGGTAGCAGATCATTTACTGGAATCATTGGGCCACCAGAAAGTTCCTTGGGGGCGTTCCTTGTACACGGTATTTTGCGCGAGTATATTCCTGCTTGCTGTCCCGTCAAGCCTGTGGCCCCAGACCACATCCGTCGTGGAAGGAACAGTGACCGACCTGCAAGGGCTGGCAGCAGTCGGAGCGGAAGTTCGTATTAGCAATCCTGTCCTTGGCACTGATCGCAGCATCTTGAGCGGACGTGACGGCGCCTATAGAATCCCGGGGTTATCCGCCGGGACTTACACCATTTCAACCTCAAAAGCTGGCTTTACCACAGAAACGTTCCGAAATTTAGAATTGAGCGTGAACTGCACGTTCACCCTCAACATCGTGCTTAAAGTGGAGGGACACGCAGAAACCGTGGAAGTGTCGACGGTTTCACCATTACTCGAAAGGACCACGTCCTCCACCGGTTCCACGATCGGGCCACGGCAGATCGAACAGATGCCGATTAATGGGCGCAACTATCTGGATTTGTTGCAGCTCGTACCGGGCGTGTCCATCAACCGCCAGCAAGATGCATCGCTGGACTCCGCGACACCGATTCTCGGAGAACGCGGAGGCAACACGGTATTTCTCATTGATGGCATGCCCAATCGAGATGAACTCAACGGCGGGGCTGCTGCGCAATTCAATCAGGATTCGATTCTTGAATTCCAGGTCATAACGTCCGGTTATGAAGCTGAATTCGGGCACGGATCGGGAGGGATCGTCAATGTGCTCTCAAAAAGCGGCACAAACGACTGGCACGGCGGGGGGTCGTTTTTCCACCGAAACTACAAGCTCGATTCTTCTGATTCTCGCCTTGTCCTAGCGGGAAACGCTCCTTTCCTGCTGCGCTACGACCCAAGCGTCCAGATAGGTGGGCCGATCCGCCAGGACAAGATTTTCTTCTTCGCTTCCGCTGAGCGCATTCTTGAAAGCCGGCAACTGAATTTTCAGTTCCCACCGGCCACGCCGCCTGTCCTGATCCAGCTCGAAACTCCCCTTAACCTCCACACGAAAACCTACGACACGCGGGCACGCGCCAGGTTGGACGAACAGGTAGGCCACCATCGCGTGAGCCAGCAAGTCAATTTGACCAACAGCCACGTGACGGATTTCTTGCCGTTGGTCCAGGCTATTGACTTGCCGTCGACGCGCAACAATCTCGATTCTCGCCGCCTGATGCTCGGATTTAGCGACTTGGTGATACTGGACGATCAGGCAAATCCTTTCCTTCTCAATATGTATGCGCAGTATCGTGGGGAACCTTCGGATGTGAAGCCGGCGCATCCCGAAGCCGGGGCCGCTACGACGCTTGGTAACTTGTTCATTAGCCTGAATACCGGCCGGTTATCCGGGGATCTCCCCCAGGTTCGCTTCGGCCCGGGACACACCGCGCTGACGCTGGACCAAAAATAATCCGGCTGGGAGTAGCGCGAGATATACCCGCATTCGGTGGGGCCAACCTCGTCACCCAAACTTTTCTTTCTTTTCCGCGCCTGTTCTACGGAGATCCGAGCACACTTACGATTCTCTTTGCGCAGATAGGACTTCCAGTGCCCTGCGCCTCGTCAAATCTTACCGACGCACAGATTGCCGCGATGGGCCTCACGTGCGCGGCGAAATCGCCAAACGGAACCAACAAACCGCTCTACGGAATTGACCATCTGAATAGCGCCGTCTCGCCGGGTCATGCCCCCATTCCGGCGGACTCTGTGCTGAATATCAACAATGTTCAGGCGCTAACCGGCTTTACCTCGCAACAGTTTGCTGACGCCGCTAGTGCGGTCGTTGGCGCGGCGCCCGGCCTGTTTTCCTACGACCCTTTCGGCAATCTCGCGATTGGCGGCAAAGCGTTTCCTTCCAACGGCATCCCGATTAGTGTAGACCCGAGCTTCCGCACTCCGCACACCAATGGATTGCATGTCGGCGTTCAGCGCGAACTCTCCCCAGAGATGGCAATCCAATTCGACTATTTCCATAAAAGCGTCGACAACATCCTGGGTGTGCGGGATACCAACCTGTCTTTTGAAGCGCGCGTTCCCGGCCATACTGGGGAAACCATGCCTGTGGGTTCGCGGCTCACGTTCGCTTACGGACCTTGGTTTCACGGAACGTACGATGCGGTAACCGTCCAGTTCCGGAAGCGCATGACCAAGCGCTTTACCCTCGATGCCAGCTATACCTGGACTCACGAAATTGACAATGCCCTGCATTCCAGTCTTGTCAGTGATCTGCAAACGGACCTCGGGGCGGCCTTCACGGTCGCCAATGGTCCCACGGACAGCTTCGTTGGAATGACGACCCAGGTCACGGATCCGATTAACGGTCAAACGAATGCCGGTGGCCCATTCACGGCAAGTAACGGCAACCCGGTCCCCAAGGCAGGCATTTTCTATAACGGACCAGACCTGGATAAGGGACCATCGGACTTGGCCCTTGACCACACCTTACTGATTTACGGCCTCGTACAGCTGCCGTGGAGGATCGACGTTAGCAATATTTTCCGCGCCCAGAGCGGTTTCCACTATAGCGCCTCATTCGCCGCAAATCCTCCAGACGTGGATGGCGACAACAATTTCAACGGCCTGGATTTTACCAACGGTCGCAATCACTTTCTGGCCCCTCGCTTCGTTAACATGGATATGCGCATTGCCAAGCGCTTCGATTTCGGAGAACGAGCCAAGCTCTTCGCCTACCTGGAGTTCTTTAATTTGTTCAATCGCGATAATCCTGCGGCGGTCAACGGGATTCCCCTGGGGACGAATCCCAACCCGAGCGCCCCCAGACTTGGTCAAGTGCTGCAGGTCCTTCCCGGACGCGAAGGGCAACTAGGGGTTAAAATCGAGTTCTAGGAAGTGGTTTCTAGCAGGTGCGTAGTCGGCGCCGCGGTTGGACTTTCCCGGATCAAAAAGGATTTTGGAGTCGATTCAGCCGCGCGTGTGTACTGATTGACAAAATCGTTGCTGGAATTCAGCGGTGGAACATACTTCTGCCCTAGCATGGAGCCTGGAGCTTCCGGCTTTTGTCCGCCCTGAAGGGCCGTCGTTATCCGTGGCTAGGCATTCCTGTCATTTCATAGTCTGAAACTTGTGAGTTGAAATGAAGTTTCCATTTAATCCGAGAGTCCGTGCAGGAATAGCGCTGCTAATTCTCGGACTCGTGGGACTTTCCTTCTATCTGAGCACCACCAAAATCGAACTGCACATCACATCGAGAATCGTCGCAGTGGTCTTCGTCCTGGTCATCCTGATCGTCTTTGTCGTCCTCCCCGTGTACACCATTATTGTCACTCGCGAGATTCGTAAGCGCAGGCTAGTGGAAGAAGCGCTGGCAAAACGCGAAAAGTGGTTCTCGGCCACTCTCGCGAGCGTTGGCGACGCGGTAATTGCCACCGACATGAACGGCAGCGTAACTTTCATGAATTCGGTCGCCGAGTCGCTCACCGGGTGGACCCGCGCGGAAGCCGCTGGCAAGTCCATGGATCTCGTCTTTGACATCCTGGACAAGGAGACTCGCCGCCCCGTCGAGAATCCCGTCAAGAAAGTCTTCCGCCAGCGAAAGGTTGTCGGTCTCGCGGACCACACGCTCTTGCTCTCCAAGAACGGCAAAGAATTTGACATTGAAGACAGTGCCGCGCCAATTCTCACGGATTCGGGAGAAGGGCTAGGCGTCGTACTCGTTTTCCGGGACATCACGGATAAGAACCGGACAGAAGAAGAAACCAAACGGCAAAAAGAACTCCTGCAATTGATTCTGGCAAGTATCGCCGACGGAGTCGTGGTGGCTGATTCGAATGGCAAGTTTCTTCTGTTCAATGCGGCCGCTGAGCAGGTACTGGGAATGGGTGCGACGGAAAGGGCTCCCGACCAGTGGTCCGATCAATATGGCGTCTATTTGCCTGATACCATGACTCAATATCCTGCCGACCAGCTGCCTCTGGTGCGAGCGATGCGGGGCGAGAATGTTGACGGCCTAGAGCTTTTCATCCGTAACCCACAAGTGCCCGAAGGCCGTTTGCTGAGTATTAACGGCAGACCTCTCAAACGTGCGGATGGCGCACTTCAGGGCGGCGTTGTCGTTTTTCACGACATGACAGAGCGCAAGCGGGCGGAGCAAGCCTTGCGGCAGAGCGAAGAGCGGTTTCGTCTGCTGGTTTCTGAGGTGGCGGATTACGCGATTCTGATGTTGGATCCGGAAGGAGGTGTTGTCAGTTGGAATGCGGGAGCCGAACGCATCAAGGGCTACAAGGCTCAAGAAATCATCGGCCAACACTTCTCCCGCTTCTACCCAACCGAGGATGTGGAACGAGGCAAGCCTGCCCATGAACTGAAAGTTGCCGGTGAGCAAGGCCGATTCGAAGATGAAGGCTGGCGGATGCGCAAGGACGGCTCGCGGTTCTGGGCCAACGTGGTGATTACCCCCCTGCGCGACGGGACGGGACGGCTGCTCGGATTCGCAAAGGTCACGCGCGACGTCACCGAGCACAAGCGCACGCAAGAACTTCTTGTGCACGCAAAGGAAGAAGCGGTGCGCGCAAGCAAGTTCAAGGATCAGTTTCTCTCCACCATGAGCCACGAGCTGCGCACGCCTTTGAACGCCGTTCTGGGTTTTTCCGACCTGCTCGCGGATGAGCGTTACGGCCCGCTGAATGATCGCCAGCAACGCTACGTCGCTCACATACATACCGGCGGGAAGCACCTCCTCAAACTAATCAGCGATATTCTTGACCTTTCCAAAATCGAAGCGGGCCGAATGGAGCTCGCCCGCGAAGACGTGACGGTGGCGTCCGCGTTTGCCGAAGTGATCAGCGCCCTTTACCCGCTGGCGGAAAAGAAATCTCAAGCATTACTCCAACGGGCTGAGTCCCATCTGCATGTTCGTGCCGATGCTATGCGATTTAAGCAAATGCTTATGAATCTTGCGGCCAACGCGATCAAGTTCACGCCGGAAGGCGGCCGGATCGAGCTGGCCGCCCGTCAGGTGGACGACCAAGTCAGAGTGGAAGTACGCGACAATGGCCCGGGCATTCCTCCCGATCAACAACAACGAATCTTCGAAGCCTTCTTCCGCCTTACGGAATCGGGTAGCGCCACCGAGGGCACAGGCTTGGGACTGGCCATCACTTCGCGCCTCGTCGAGCTGCATGGCGGCAAACTGGGGATCGAAAGCCAGCCCGGCGAGGGTGCCTGTTTCTATTTTTCTCTTCCCCTCATTGCCATCGCTCCGGATCAACCCGCTCAGACGTCTGTACCTGTGCCAAGGGCACGCAAAGCGCCGCGGATTCTTGTTATTGAAGACAATGCGGTGACGGGGCAGCTCATCCAATCGCAACTCGCTTCTTCAGGCTATGAGACTCTCAAATGCGACCAACCCGAACGTGCCGTGGAAATGGCGGCGGAACACCAGCCGGATGCCATCACCTTGGATCTCCTCATGCAGCCCGTCCACGGGCTGGAGGTCCTGCTTCAATTGAAAAATGACCCGCGCACTTCAAAGATCCCCGTCATTGTTGTGACCATCGTGGACCAGCCTGGCGTTGGAGCTGCTCTCGGCGCCGACGAATATTTGATTAAGCCGGTGGACAAGGCGACGTTGCTGGCAGCCGTGGAGCGCTGCCTCCGGTCCCGCGGGGGCGCAGCGCCGGCAAGGAATATTTTGGTTGTGGAAGATGATTTATCCGCTCTCGAGGTAATTGTGGAGTTGCTCAGGGCATACGGCTACGCTGTAAGTACTGCGGCGGACGGTGAACAGGCCCGTGTGAGTGTGGCTCAGTCCCTTCCCGAACTGGTTATTCTAGATTTAGTGCTCCCCAAGATCAGCGGTTTTGAATTGCTCGCTGAATGGCGTTCCAATCCACGCACCGCCGATCTTTCCGTGTTTGTGCTAACGAGCAAGGATCTAACCAAGGAGGAGGAAAAGTACCTCCGCGCGCATGCCGAATCGCTTTTCCGGAAGCAGAATGAATGGCGGGAACCGTTGATCAAGCAATTGGAGCGCGTGGTGACCTCCCCGTCTTTGGAGAACGCGTGAAACCCTGCATTCTCGTCGTCGAAGATAATCAGCTTAACCGGGAACTGCTCCGCGACTGGCTCGAAGTGGAATCCTACGAAGTTTGGTGTGCTGCGGACTTGAAGGCCAGTTACGAGGTTTTTGCGAAGCGGCTTCCCGATGCCGTTTTGCTCGATATCAATCTCGGTAAAGACGACGGCCTTGACCTCCTCGTCTGGATGCTCCAAAAACCGGAGACGTGCGAGATTCCCGTGATCGCCGTGACGGCGCATGCCCTGGTGGCGGAGCAAGAGCGGATCCTGAAAGCAGGCTGCAGAGCGTGCCTTTCGAAACCAGTCAACTTTCAACAGCTTCGAGAAGAACTAAACCGCTGGATGCAAGATTCGAAAACCTCGCAGATAAATTCCTAGGTTTGCTGCGATTGCGTAGCCTCACAGGAATCGCGTTCGCCCCAGGAGCGAGACCTTGCCCGCACGGATTCTTGTCGTGGACGACGATCCGCTCACCTGTGAGCTTATTTGTGAAATCTTCAGTTCTGCAGGCTTGGACGCCAGCTTCCTGACCAGCAGCATCGAAGCTGACGGGCGGCTGAAGCGGGAGAAATATCATGCCGTGTTTCTGGACATGCGCATGTCGGCCCCGGATGGCGCCGAGCTCGCCCGACCGGTGCGCGCCTCCCGCGTTAACGCCTCGACGGTTATCGTCATGATTACCGGAGAGCAAGACCGGACGGTCATGAGGCGCGCCTTTGAAGCCGGCGTTGAGTTCTTCCTCTTCAAGCCAGTGGAGCGAGATAAGCTACTAACGGATGGCCGTGAGGCAGTAGAAAAGGCAGTAGAACTGAAACCGGATGTCACCGTAGTCGATATCAGCATGCCCGAACTAGATGGAGTCGAGGCGGTACGTCAAATCCGGGAGGCAGTTCCGGATAATAAAGTTCTTGTGCTTACGATGCACGAGTCAGACCAGATGGTGCGGCGTGCATTGGATGCAGGGGCTCATGGATTCATTTTGAAATCCGATCTCACGGACTCTCTTCCGAAAGCCGTAAGAGCCGTTGCTGATGGTAAGCGTTTCCTCACTCCTAAAGTATCGCAAATGGTGCTGGAGGGATTTCTCAAAACAAGAAGCGAGCAGCGGCAAGGGGAGCGGAGAAGTACGCGAACAACTCCTCGCGAGACCGAGATCGTCCGCCTCTTAGCCGAGGGGAAGTCGAATAAGGAGATCGCAGCACAGCTGGGAATTACCGTCAGGACCGTAGAGACACATCATCGAGCCAAAATCATGCTCAAGCTTGGCTTCCATTCTCTGACCGAGCTTATTCATTATGCTATGCGTCATGGGATGTTTTCAGCGCAAGCAGACAGATAAAGTGCCGATGTCTTGGCGCCGGCGACTATCCGATTTGTGGATCACAGTATGCTCGGACACATCCGGGATCTGGATGGATTGAAGCAAGTCAACGACCGCTACGGGCATCTGACGGGAAGCCACGCGCTCTGCCGGGTGGCCGATGTTTTGAGCTTCTGCCGGGAAATCAGAATTTTCGTAACGGACATCACTCAAACCGCTGTACGAAAAATCAATTCCTGAGTACAATCAGAAACAACGGGCGGGCGTCGTACAATGGCAGTACGGGAGCTTCCCAAGCTTCCTCTAGTGAACCCTAACACGCTGAACTGGCGGCACTTAACTAAAACAAGATTCCCGGTAATTGGAAAATGATGGAATACGGAACGCGCTCTAGTTCACTCCTCTGAATGTCAGTCGTGAAAGAAACTCACGGGAATCGACTTGATGACAGAGCCAGGCTTATCGGAAAAGAAGCGTAGTTCAAGGGCCAACGCAGCCGCCGCGGCGCGACCGTTGGCAATGCCGCCCGCCGCGATGACCGGCAGAGGAGTCAGGGCATCTACGACAGCCGGCACCAGCGCTAACAAACCGACCTTGCTCTTGTTGTGGCCACCGGCTTCACTTCCTTAAGCGATGACGGCCACTCGGACAGAACCACAGTGATGGCTGGTATTCGTCAGCATCCCTCGGGCGGGAAGAGCTCGGCGAGGTGTGCTCTGTCATCGTCTCGCATGTTGACCGGACTTTTCTCTTTGAAGTATTCTGCTGCTCAGAAGTTTCTTCGAGCAGCGCATCATGAACAACTTCCGCCGAAATTCAGTTCGAATACTCGCCTCACGAAAGGAATGTTATGCCCAGAAAAATCGATCCGCTCAATAAAAAGCTCTACGGTTCGGTAACGGCAATGCTGACGGTGACCGACGTGAAAGCGGCCGCCGACTTTTATCAAAAGGCATTCGGCTTTGCCAAACGGGGGATCATGAATGGTCCGGACGGCAAGGCGATCCATGCCGAGCTGACACTCCGCGGCACGACATTAATGTTGGGGCCGGAAATGCCGCAGATGGGTTCCCGCAGCGCGAAGACGATCGGCGCCTCGCCGACGAGTTTGTATCTGCTGACGGAGAACGCAGACAAGGCGGTTGCCAAGGCCGTAAAGCTCGGCGCCGCGCCCAAGGGACCCGTGATGGATATGTTTTGGGGCGACCGGTGTGGAACCGTTGTCGATCCCGAGGGGTACACTTGGATGGTCGCTACCCACATTGCACAACCCACACCTAAGGAAATGCAACAGAAGATGAAGGAACAAATCGCCAGCCAACAGGCAGCCCGCGCTGCGAGTGGCTCCTGAGTAGCACCAAGCTCCGCTATCTTTCTTATTCCAAACTGTTTCAGCCAGGCTGGCGGGGGTCATCGGGTATAGACGCGATAGACATTTCGGCTTGGCCCAATCCAAAGCCCCGCATCGTACTTGATAGCAGCCCTCGTCGCGCCCCCTCCTGAGTGACGGGGGACTCTTCCCCATAAGTTTAAGGAAAGAGTCACCGACGACTCAGGACTTGGCCGGGTTTGGTCTGTGTGGAGTACATCCATTTCAGTTTGTTGTAGAAGACTCGCCGGGTTCGGCCAAGGGCACAAGGAGAAAAACTAAGTATCAACCTGACCGTAAATCCGCCGGTTTTGCATCATCGCGGAAATTATCTGATGCGACGACAACGCTTGGCGGCGGGGGAGGCCACACCTTGCCATCGCGATCCCTTTCATCGGGTGACCGTGGTCCTGGGGGGGATCTCCTGAACATTGAATTCCGCGATGACGGAGAAACTCAGTCGTGGAAAATCGCTGTTGGCGAAGTGGATTGGCTGGACCGAGCGATCGCGTGCACCGCGCGGTAAACGTCGGTAACGAAGTATTCGAGGGGGTTGTGACTTTTTTCTTGATCACCTGGAAGCGGTCC
>Ga0066710_100004847_pt1 | contig 12055 bp, 8 predicted proteins | sample GraSoiAngelo_159_FD_79666 | JGI IMG/M metagenome (GOLD analysis project Ga0066710, IMG submission 79666) | Grasslands soil microbial communities from the Angelo Coastal Reserve, California, USA - 14_1009_16_40cm | ecosystem: Environmental > Terrestrial > Soil > Grasslands | place: USA...
GGAGGTCGGCGGGATCGCGTGCGTCGCGGATGGCCGCGAGCGCGCGGACGTCAACCGCATCGTCGAGCAAGCGATCGCGGAGTTCGGCGCGCTCAACGGTGTCGTGGACATCGTCGGGATGGCGCGTTGGTCGCGACTCGTCGACACGTCGGACGAAGAGCGTGAATGGGTCTTCGGGATGGTCTTCGACCACGCGTTCCTGCTGGCACAGGTCGCGGGCGCGGCGATGAGCGAGTCGGGCGGGGGGACGATGGTGTTCGTCGCGTCGATCAGCGGCGTCAGGACGGCGCCGTTCCACGCCGCCTACGGCGCGGCCAAGGCGGCGTTGTTGTCGCTGGTGCGAACCGCGGCGCTCGAGCTCGCGCCGCGCAAGATCCGCGTCAACGCCGTCGTACCAGGCGCCGTGAACACCCCGCGGATGCAGGCGATGGCCGCGGCGCGCGGCGAAGTGAACGCCCCGGTTGACACGCGGCTGACGCCGCTCGCCAAGCTCGCGGAGACGTCGGATCTGGCCTCCGCGATCTTGTTCCTCTCGTCGGACCTCGCCGGCCAGATCACCGGGCAGGCACTCGCCGTCGACGGCGGGGCACTGCAGACGCTGTACGACACTGAAACGCTCGGCGGCTCCATGGGCCTGACCTTGTAAGGCGGACGGCTCGCTGGTATGTCCTTGCGAGCATGTGACGTCTCACCCACGCATTCGGTGGTGTGGTGTCACATGCTCGGCGCGCGTGTCAGAGCGCCTCGAGCCACTCGCGGGCGTCGCGGACCAGTCCGACGCGCTCGGCGCGCGGGATGCGGATGAGGATCTCGATCTCGTAGAAGCCCTTGTATCCCGCGGCTTCGAATGCGGAGAGGAGGTGAGGGAGCGGGAGCTCGCCCCGTCCGAGCTGCTCACGTTCGTACCGCTGGTGCTCGAGGCCTTCGATGTTCACGTCGGTCACCTGAACGGTCACGATCCGGTCGACGTGCGCGGCGAAGTCGTCGATCAAATGACGGTCCCACCAGAGGTGTCCGACGTCGGCGCAGATGCCGGCGGCCTCGGCTTCGGCGACGAGCTCGTAGGCATGGCGGAGGGTGTGCACGTACGAGAACGGGCGCAGCAGCGGGTGCATCGGTTCCAGCATCAGCCGCACGCCGTGTTGCGCCGCGACCGAACCCATCTCCGCGAACCACTCCACGCACCGCCGGTCGGCGTCCTCGATGGTCCGATCGCCGAGCGGCCCGGTGCGCACGAGCACGCCCGGTGCGCCGAGGCCGGCCGCGACCTCGATGGCGCGCCACGGGTCCTCGGGAGAATCGCGCGGGGAGACGAGGATCTCTATGTCGGTCATGTGGCTCGAGGGCACCATCCCCGCGTCGGCGAGCAGCTGCGCCGCCCGCCCGACGCCGACCGGATCCACCGCTCCACTGGACAGGCCGAGCCCGTGCACACCCGCCGCGCTGGCGGACGCGACATCCTCCTCGAAGCTGCCGCTGCGCAGCACCCCTTCGCAGACTCCGATGCGCTCACGCTTCACGCTTGCTCCCGCCCGCCTCGCTCACGACCTAACGATCCCTTGCGGACGGGTTCAATCACAAGCGCAGCCGAGACCGGCAACAATCGTCCGGACGACGGACCGGCCCGCAGCGAGGAGGCAGCATGGCGGAGGAGGCGGCGACGTTACGAGTCGAGACTCCCGAGACCGGGATCCGGGTCGTGACGCTCAACCGACCCGAGCGCCTCAACGCGCTCGACACCGCAACGGTGGCGGCATTCCCCCGAGTGTTCGGCGAGCTCGCGGCCGACGACACCTGCCGCGTCGTCGTCCTCACTGGCGCGGGCCGCGGGTTTTGCGCGGGACTCGACCTCCAAGGTGCGGCCGAGGTCCAACGGCCGCATGAGCGGGACGGCGATGCCGAGTCGTCGCCTGACGACGGTCCGGCCTGGCGCATGCGGAGTCAGGAGACCTTCTCCGACCTCATCGCGACGGTGCGGGCGATGCCGCAGCCGATCATCGCCGCGGTCAACGGCGCGGCCGCCGGCGCCGGCTTCGCGATGACGATGGCGTCCGACATCCGGCTCGCGGCCGCGTCGGCGCGCTTTCATGTCGCGGCGATCAAACTCGGCTTGTCGGGCGGCGAGTGCGGCATGAGCTACCTGTTGCCCCGGCTCGTCGGTGCGAGCCGCGCCTTCGAGCTCCTCTTGACCGGGCGGCCGGTGGACGCGGCCGAGGCCGAACGCATCGGCCTCGTGAGCCGGGTCGTGCCCGACGAGCAGCTGATGGACGCCGCGCTCCACGCGGCGCGGATGATCCTCGCGAACCCTCCGTTCGCGGTCGCGATGACCAAGCGCGTGATGTGGAACAACCTCGACGCGCCGAGCTTCGAAGCTGCCATCGAGCTCGAGAACCGCACGCAGGTCATGACCGGAATGACCGAGGACTGCCGCGAAGCGATGATCGCGTTCGCGGAGAAGCGCCCACCCAACTTCACCGGGCGCTGACGGCGCGGCGCCATGGACGAGACTGCCGCGCGCGCTCGCTTCGCCTCGGCGCGTGTGGCCCGGCTCGCGACCGTGCGCAGCGACGGCGGACCCCACCTGGTGCCGGTGTGCTTCGCGGTCGACGGCGAGCGGATCGTCTCCGTCGTCGACGAGAAGCCGAAGACGACGCCGGCGCTTCGTCGCCTCGACAACATCCGGGTTCATGCCGAGGTGAGCCTGTTGGTCGACCATTACGAGGACGACTGGTCGGCGTTGTGGTGGGTCCGGGTCGACGGCCGCGCCCGGATCATCGAAGGCGGTCCCGACCAGGCCCACGCGATCGATGCGCTCCAGGCCAAGTATTCGCAGTACCGCGGGACGCCTCCCGGCGGACCGGTGATCCAGGTGACTCCCGACCGCTGGCGGAGTTGGAGCGCGTCGTGACGAACTTCGCCCTCTCGGACGAGCTCGAGGGTTTGGCCGCGGCAGCGCGCGCGCTCGGGCACGAGTGGGCGGCGCGCCGTACGATCCGCGAGGACTCCTGGATCGTCGGCTTCGACCGCGAGTTCTCGCTCGAGCTCGGACGGCGCGGCTGGCTCGGGATGACCTGGCCCGTCGAGGAGGGCGGGCACGGCCGTCCGCCGATCGAGCGCCTCGTCGTCACCGAAGCGCTGATCTCGACCGGCGCGCCGATCGCCGCGAGCTGGTTCGGCGACCGCCAGATCGGCCCGTCGCTTCTTACCTTCGGGACCGCGGAGCAACGACGCCGGTACCTGCCGCCGCTGGTCGAGGGATCCGCGACCTGGTGCCTGGGCATGAGCGAGCCCGACGCGGGCTCCGACGTCGCCGCCATCGCGACGAGCGCGGTGCGTGACGGCGGCGAGTACGTCATCGACGGCGCCAAGGTCTGGACGAGCTTCGCCGAGGTTGCGGAACACTGCTATCTCATCGCGCGCACCGATCCCGACGCGCCGCCGCACGCCGGGCTTTCCGAGCTCATCGTGCCGATGGGTTCGCCCGGCATCACCGTGAGCCCGATCAAGGACATGAGCGGGGCCCGGCACTTCTGTGAAGTGCGATTCGAGCGGGTGCGCGTGCCGGCGGAGCATCTCGTGGGCGAGCTCAACGGCAGTTTCCGGCAGCTCATGCGCCAGCTCGAGCACGAGCGCGGCGGAATCGACCGCCTGGTCAGCAACCGCGCGCTGTACGAGGACGCCCGGGACGCCGCCGATCGCGACGACCCGTTGGTCCGCCAGGAGCTCGCCGCCATCGAGAGTGCGTACCGCCTCGGTCGCCTGCTCGTGATCCGCGAGGTGGTCGGTCAGGCGCCGCGCAGCTTCTCCGCCGCGACCAAGCTCTTCTGCACGGTGCTCGAGCAACGCGTCGCCCGCCTATGCGGAACGGTCTTCGGCGCGGATGCGCTGTGCACCGAGCGACTCGCCCGCGCCCTGTGCTACGCACCCGCGTACACCATCCAAGGTGGAACCAACGAGATCCTGCGGAACGTGATCGGGGAGCGCATCCTCGGTCTGCCGCGCCAATGAGGCTGGCGCATAGAAAGGCGATGTAAATGGTGACACCGCGCCTTCCGATCGAAGCGGGCAGCATCATGGTGTTCGCCCGCGCGATCGGTGATCCCAATCCGATTTACTCCGACCCGGAGTACGCACGCGGCACTGAGGTCGGCGGGATCATCGCGCCGCCGACGTTCACGCAGTCGAGCGCGCACTACGACCCCGACTTCCCGCTGCGGCCGCGGATCGGCGAACCGTGGATGGGGTCAGGCCGCGAGCCGACCGGCATTCAGGGCGGAGGTCCAGTCGGCGGTGCGCCCGGCGGCGGCACGGGGCTCCACGCGGAGCAGCATTTCGAGTATCACCGCCCGCTGCGGCCGGGCGATGTGCTCACCTTCGAGACCAAGCGCGGCCGCACGTGGGAGAAGGCGGGGCGCCGCGCCGGCAAGTTGACCTTCATCGAGACGGTCATCGAGTACCGCGACGAGCACGGCGAGCTCGTCGTCACGGTCCGCAACGTGGGCGTGCGCACCGAGCGCGTGGTCGACCAGGAGCGTGGCTGATGGCTCTCCGCGCCAGTGAACTGCAGGTGGGTGACCGGCGCGAAGCCGTCCTCGTCGAGGACCTCACCCGGACGCAGATCGTGCAGTACGCGGGCGCGTCAGGTGACTACCACCCGCTTCACACCGACGAGGTCTACGCCCGCGAAGTCGGTGGATATGCCGGCGTGTTCGCGCACGGAATGCTCACGATGGGGATCACCGGACGCCTGCTCACGGATTGGGTCGGTGACGGACGTCTGACCCGATTCGGGGTTCGCTTCGTACGCCAGGTCTGGCCCGGTGATCGCCTGACTGCGCACGCGACCGTCGAGGCCATTCGCGAGGAAGAGGGTGTCCACTACGTGGATCTCGCCGTCACGACCACCAACCAGGACGGTGACGACGTCGTGTCGGGCTACGCCACCGCGCGCGTCGATCCCTGATCCCTCAGGCGCACCGGAATCAGGCCGTCACCGCCGCGATGCGCTGGCGGGCGTCGGCGCACGCGAGTGTGAGATCCGTGATCGCGCGCTCGACGGCTTCACCGTGGCGCACGAAGAGGAACACCACCCGCGCCACGGGTTTGCCGAGGATCGTTTCGAGCGCGAGCGCGTACGCGGCGCCCTGCAACCGGTAGGTGGCCAGCCGTGCGTCGATGAGCGCGTCGGACACGTGATCGGTCTTGTAGTCGACGACGACCAGCCCGTCGGGCGTCTCGACCAGCAGGTCGATGAATCCCTCGACCAGCACCCCGTCGATCTCCACGCCGACCGGGACCTCGCGCCAGTAGCGCCAGCCGTTGTCGACCGCGTCACGCACGATGGGCGACTGCAGCGCACTCGACGCCAGCGCGCGGATGTCGCCTTCTCGTTCGACGACGCCTTCGGCCAGGGCCTGGGCGCGGGCGGTTGCGGCGAGCCCGTCGCCGGTGCGCAGGTCGACGGTCTGGAGCACCGCGTGCACGGCCCGCCCGACTGCGCTCGCGGCGCGGCCGCGCCGCCACGGTGGACGCTCGTCGTCGACCACCTCGACGACCTCCCCGTCGGCGTCGTGGGCCAGCGCGGTCGCGGCGACGGTTGGCGCGCGGCGGGCGGCCGCGACGCGCGCCGCGCGCGTCGCAATCCAGTGCTCGCGCTCGGTGTCGGTGGTGACGCTGTCGTCCGTGGAATCGTCGGTGTCAACGGCGGCCCGAGGCAGCGGGAGGGGCGTTTCGGCACGCCACAGGGCGGCGGCGGCGCGCACGTGGGGGAGCAGACGCTTGGCCGCGCTCGTCTTGTTGGCGGGACACCAGAGGCTCACGATCAGGTGGTCGCGGGCTCGGGTCATTGCGACGTAGAGCAGCCGGGTGATCTCCGCTTCCTCCGCGGCGCGCGCGTGGTCGCGGAGCTCCGCGTAACCGGACGACTCCAGGCGGTCCCGAGCGAAGCGGTATTCGGGGCCGTCCGCTCCCCACAACAGGTTCGGCGGACGCAGCTGCTCGACCACGCCGAGCCCGGCGAGGACGGTGATCGGGAACTCGAGGCCTTTGGCGCCGTGCACGGTGAGGATGCGGACCGCGTCGTCGTCGTACTCGGGAACGGCGACTTCGACGATGCGCGCTTCCTCCTCGACCTGTCGGCGCAGCCAGGCGACAAACGCGCGCAAGCTGTTGCCGCCACCGTCGACGAATGCCCGCGCTGTCTCGCCGACGAAGCGCAGACGCCGCCAGTGGTCGCGTGGCCGGGTCAGCGGCACCGCCAGCTCGAGCAGGCGCCGCTCGCGGATAACCCGCTCGACGGTCTCGCTCACCGACTCCCACCACCGGCAGTTGTGGAGCTCGCGCAGCGCCGCCAGACCGGCGACCACCGGATGGCGGGCGGGCAGGTTCGGCGGTGTCGCGCGGTAGTCCCAGCGGCCGCCGGCCAGCGCGTACTCCGCGAGGCGATCGTCGCGACAGCCGAAGCCGGGCGACCGGAGCGCGGCGACGATCGCGATCTCGTCGGTAGGGTCGTCGATCGCGGCGAGGATGGCCAGCAGCTCCTGCACCTCGGCGGTCGCGAACACCAGCGATTGGCTCTCGAGCCGCGCCGGGACGCCGGCGTCTTCGAGCGCGTGCTCGAGGAACGGCAGGGTTTGCCGGGTCGGCAGGAGGACGGCGATGTCGGCGAGACACGCGGGCCGGGTGCCCGCGCTGTCGTCCTCGGGGTCGACACCGACCGGCCACTGCTCGTCGACCGCGCGCCGGATGAGGCTGGCAATCTCCTGCGCCTCGGTGCGGCGCAGCGCGGTGAGGTCGTCGGTGGGCACGGCGTCGCCGAGCACGACGACGGGGACCGGCGTCGCGGAGCACGGCGAGCGCACGGCGTCGAGCGCGGCGAACTCGGCTTGCAGCACGCCGTCGCCGAGCATCAGATCACGGAACACCGCGTTCGCGAAGGCCAGGATCCCCGGCCGAGAACGGTGGTTCTGCGTGAGCGAGACCCGGTCGCCGAGCGCGTCGCGGATCTGGTGGTACAGCGCGATGTCGGCGCGGCGAAACCGGTAGATCGACTGCTTGGGGTCGCCCACCATGAACAGCCGCCCGTCAGGTATACGGAGCGCCGACGCGGGCCGGCCGGCGACGTCGTCGTCATCGGTGACAACCAACGCCGCAATCTCGATCTGCAACGGATCGGTGTCCTGGAACTCGTCGATGAGCACGACTTGGTAGCGATCGTGCAGCGCGCGCCGGACGGTGCGGTCACCGCGCAGGACATCGCGTGCGAGGACGAGGAGGTCGTGGAACTCGAGCCGGCCTTCGGCCCGGCGTTCCGCAACCGACGCGCGCACGAAGTCGAGCGCCGCGCGAAGCAAGCCGCGTATCGCCGCGCCCAGGACGCGTTCGACGGCCGCCTGCGCCGCCCGCTCGGCGTCCGCGAGGAGCGCCTGCACCTCCGCCTTGCCCTCGCGCACCCACGAGTCGCGCTTGCCCTTGCTGAACGTGAACCCCGGCCGGCTCCACAGCAGCTCGAGTGCTTCGAGCTCGTCGCCGGCGGCCGCGAGCCGGTCGCGGTACACCGCGAGCGAGTCGAGATGCGCGAGCAGCAGGTCGCCCGCGACCCGACAGTCGCCGCGTCGCGCCAGGACCGCGTCGAGTGCGAAGACCACGGGTCCGGCGTCGGCCGCCGGCACCGGCTCGGCTCGGATCTCGTGCGCGCCCAGCCGGTCCCAGTCGGCGTGCACCAGGCGGACGAGACGCTCGACTTGGCGCATCCCGAGACCGACGGCGGCCAGCACGACGATCGGCCGCTCCAGCGCGGTGTCGGCGAAGCACGCGTCGACGAAGCCGCGCCAGCGGTCGTCGAAGGCGAGGCTCGCCTGGATGTCGTCGAGCACTTCGAACGTGGGCGGCAGTCCGGCTTCGAGCGGGAACTCGGCGAGCAGCCGCTGCGCGAAGCCGTGCAGCGTGGTGATCGTCGCCTCGTCGAACGCCGCGACCGCGGCCCCGCACCGCTGGCGCCGCAACTCGTCGTCGGCGGTGGCCGCCTCGCGTTCGAGCTCCGCGCGGATGCGCTCGCGGAGCTCGGCCGCGGCCGCCTCCGTAAAGGTGATCGCGGCAACGCGGCGAATGTCGACGCCGCTGGCGAAGAGATTGACGGCACGGGCGACGAGCGACCGGGTCTTGCCCGTACCGGCGCCGGCTTCGACGAACAGCGTGCGGTCGAGCGCGCCCTCGATGACGTCGCGGGCGTGCTGGTCGAACAGCGCCGTCATGGGTCAACCCCGACTTCGCTTTGACCTTCGGCTTCGGCTTCGTCGGCTTCGGGTTGGCCGTCGACGAGCCCATGGAGCTCCGCGAACGCGTCGTACGCCGGGTCGTCGGCGCGGAGCTCGTAGCGTCGCACGCGGTCCTTGGGGCACAGCCGATCGAAGTCACACCAGCCACAGTTGTCCGGACCGAAGTAGCCCTCGCGGCCCGGGAAGGCGGGAAACTGTCCGGCATCGACGGCACCGACGATCGTTGCGAGCACGTCGTCGACGCGTGCCTTCACCGTCTCGTCGAGCCAGAAGCCCCACAGCGCCTCGTCGGCGTCGGCGCGCGTGAGCCAGTAGGACGCACGTACGTCGGAGTCGGGATAGGCGCTCCGCAGCGCGAGCGCGTACAGCGCCAGCTGCAGCCGAGTCCCCGCCGCGACCGGATCCTCCTCCTGCATGAGCGCGTCGTCGTCGCGCGCGCGGCGGCTCTTGTAGTCGAACACCTCGATGTGCCCGTCGCGCCCGACGTCGACCCGGTCGACACGTCCCCGGAACTGGACCGGCGCGCGGCCGGCGAGCTCGAGCGAGAGTGCGGGCAGTTCGGTGCTCGACAGGCCGAAGCCGAGCTCGAGGTGCGCGGGCGATAGCTGACGTTCGCCCCGGACCCGTTCATCGACGTCGAGGGTGCGTTGCAGCTCGCGTTGGAGCCGCGTCCGCTGCAATCGCCAGAGCGCGGGACGTCCGGTGAGGCCGGTGGCTTCGAGCTCGTCGCAGAGCGAGTCGCCGATGGCGGCGAGCTCGGCGCGCTCGTCGGCGGTCCACGCAGCGGCGGGCGCCCTTCCCCGGTGGCGGTCGAAGAAGCGGCACAGCGCCTCGTGCACGAGCGTGCCGCGGTCGAGCGGGCTCAGGTCTTCGCGCGCCTCTGGCCGTTCGAGCGCCTCCAGCCGCAGGACCTTGGCGAGGAAGTACCGGAAGGGGCAGTGCGCCCATTGCTCGAGTGATGTCGGCGACAGCACCTGCCCGGCGCGCGGCCCGAGCCCGGGCAGTGCACCGACCGCGCCGTCCCACGCGTCGACGCGCCGGCGCCGGCGCGCCCGCGCCGCTCGCAACCCGTTCGCCAGCGTGGGCTCGGCGCGCGCCAGCGGATGACGCGTCACGGGACGACCGGCGCGGCGCCACCGCAGCAGTGATACGACGTCGTGCTCCTGCACCGACATCGGCGTCGTGGCGTCGATCATTCCGGCCGCGGCGGACGGCACGACGCGCAGCCAATCGGTCGGGGCCAGCCGCTCGAGCTCTCCGGCCCGCACTGGCCGGGCAACGCGCTCGGACGCGACATCGAGCACCAACCGCGCGGGACGAATAGACCGGCGAGTGCGCACATCGGCGCGCGGGAACGTGAGGACGCGGTGGCGACCTGCCGCGAGCGCTGCCCAGCCGGCGGCGTGCTCGGCGTCGGTGGCGTGCGCCCGTAGCGCAAGCCCGGCGGGGTCGCGCTCGGCGTCCGGAAGCAGCGGATCGTCACGCACCGCTCGGGGAAACGTGCCTTCGCTCAGACCCAAGATGTACACGACGTCGTAGTCCATGCCGGCGAGCAATCCGACCGGCGCGACGAAGACACCGTCGCCGAAGCGGCCAACCGGACCAACGGGCGCGTCGAAGTCGTCGACGAGCGTGTCGAGGAAGGCTCGCGGCGACGGCGCTACGCCGAGGTCGTCGAGTGTCGCCATGGCGCACAAACGCGCCCGCAGTGCGTCGAAGGCCTCGACCTCCGCGGACGGCCACGACGCGTCGGGCGCGAGGTAACGGTCGACGAGACCGTCGGCCCACGCCGCGAGATCTCGCCACGCCGCGTCGGGCGGCGGTACGCACGCACGTGCCAGCTCGGCGACAAAGCACGCCAGACGCTCCGCGTGGTCGGCGTCGCCGTCGATGCCGTCGCCGGCAAACAAGGTGCCGGCCTCCTCCGCACGCTGCCGCTGCCGTTCGCGCGAGACGGCCGCGTGATGTTGCAAGCGGTCGTGCCACTCGGACAGTCCGGCGACGACGTTGGCTTCGCACGAGATCCGCTCCCACCGCGGGCCCGGCACAAGGCGCGCGAGGCCAGGACGCGCCGCGCCATGGCGCGGCTGCTCACGTACGGGCGCGCCCGCGAGCAGCGCCATCACGTCATCGCGACGGAAGTCGCGGTAGGGGAGGAGCAGGAGGGCCAGCAACGTGCGCGCCGCCACGGTGTCGGCGAGACGGTGCGGCGACGGGCCGTGCACCGGAATACCGCCGGCGGGAAGCAATTCATGGAGGAGCAGCGCGTACGGCTCGCGTTGCGCGTAGCCGATGGCGATCCGGTGCAGTCCGGTCCCCGCTTCGAGCGCGGTGAGCAGATCGCGCGCGACGGTCCGTACTTCTTCGTCGGCGTCGGGGCAGCTGACGACGCGCTCGGCACCGATACGAGCGGCCGGCGTGGTGTGACCGCCCACACCACCGAGAGCAGCTTCGAGGGAGCGCGCCATGGCCAAGGCCGCGCGGTCGGCGCGCTCCTCACCCGCCACGGCGAGGATTGCCCGTACGCGGTCGACGCACGCGAGCGCGGTGACGAAGTCGACCGCCGCGGGCGAGAGCGCCCGCGGACAAAACAGCACAACCGTCCCGAGATCGCGCATCGCCGCGTCGTTGTGCCCGACGAGCGACGCCGCGGCACGCAGTTGGTCCTCGTCGTCGTAGTACGCCGCGGTGAGGTCGCGGTAACGACGGAAGCACGCGATCACCGCCGCGGCACGAGCGCTGGCGGCCGCGAGGCGCTCGAGCGTCGATTCGGACGCCGTGGCGAGCTCACGGAACGTGGCGGTAAGCGCTCGTCGCGTGATCGGGTGGTCGGCGGCGGCACCGAGCGGCGCGGCGGCGCCGGCCAGCGCCGCCCGCACCGCGCCCGCCCGGACCGGCGGCGTGAGCGGACGGCGGTCGGGCTGGGCGAGGAACGGCGCCCCGAGCAGTTCGGCGACGCGCCCCAGGGGCATGAACCGGACGCCCACCAGGCCGTTCGCGGCGGCGCCGCTCTCGCGGCGAGCGGCCGCCCGGCGCAGGGAGAGTCCGGCGTAGGTCGACGGCGGCGCGACCGTCACCGGGGACAACGGGTCGCCGGCCTGGAGCTCGCCGAGGTGCTGCCAGAGCGCCGCCCGCGCCGGTTCGCCGTGGGCGACCAGCGTGAGCGCAGCCATCTTCGGCATCGGCCGCAGGCTACCGACGGGGTGTGACACTCACGCTGACCCTGGGCCGGGCGGGCGGCTGTGCCACGATGGGCGGGTCATGCTGGGGCGTAACGGACCGAAGTGGGTGGTGACCGTCCTCGCGGGCGGCGCCGCCATAGGCGTGTGCTTTGCAGCCTTGATCCCCGGGGTCGTCACGCTGGCGAAGGCGCAGCACTACACGAGCACCGTCAACCTCAACCTGCGCGAGCTGTCGCAGACCTCGGTCGTGTACGACGCCAACGGGTCGGTCTTGGGGTACCTCGGCCTGGAGAAGCGCGACCTCATCAAGAGCATCGACGAAGTGCCGAAGGTGTTGCAGCAGGCGGTGGTCGCGACCGAGGACCAGACGTTCTGGCGCAACGACGGCTTCGACGTCGCGGGGACGGTCCGGGCCGCGATCAAGAACGCCACCTCCGGCAAGATCGAACAGGGCGGTTCGACCATCTCGCAGCAACTCGTCAAGAAGCGGTTGCTGTCGTCGAAGCAGACCGTGAACCGCAAGGTGAAGGAGTTGATCCTCGCCGTCCGGCTCAACCAGCGGTATTCGAAGCGCGAAATCCTCACGCAGTACCTCAA
>Ga0066710_100004849_pt1 | contig 12053 bp, 12 predicted proteins | sample GraSoiAngelo_159_FD_79666 | JGI IMG/M metagenome (GOLD analysis project Ga0066710, IMG submission 79666) | Grasslands soil microbial communities from the Angelo Coastal Reserve, California, USA - 14_1009_16_40cm | ecosystem: Environmental > Terrestrial > Soil > Grasslands | place: USA...
CCATCCAGCCCTTAGAATCGGCGCGACTTATATGTTTCGCACAAAACGCTAATACCTTTGGCCAAAACTGCCGATACCTCTATACGGACGCATGAAGTGCATCCGCGTTCGTGTGGAAAGACGTATGCGGTCCAGAGGGCTACAAGGCATGAAGTTTTTGAGAAATACAGTTGCCGGATTGGGGCCCAGGAAAGCCTCCCAGAAGCTTTTAGATCCGGATCTTGTCAAGCGGTGCATTGAAGGTGATGAGAGGGCGTGGGAACAATTGGTCCATCGTTACAACCGCCTGATCTATTCCATCGCGCTGACCCTTTGCCGTGAACCCGAAATCGCCGCCGACATATTGCAGCAGGTCTGTATCGAATTGTACCGGCGCCTGGATGAGGTCCGGAAACAGGAGAGTCTGTCTTCGTGGATCGCAACGGTGACGCGCCGCAAGGCTTACACCTATCTTCGCTCGAAGAAACCGATGGAACCGCTTTTTGGCGCAGAAACGGTTGCCTGCCGGGACATTCTCGAGAATGTCGAACAGCAGCACATGCTCGCGCGCGCGCTGGCCACACTCCCACCGCGATCCCGAAGATTAATGGAGTTGCTCTATCTGACTGAGGGCGAGCGGACGTATGAACAGATCGCCGCTGAACTCGGAATGCCGGTTTCCAGTATTGGGCCGACCCGGAGTCGTTGTCTCAAGAAACTGAAGAAAGTGCTTGGCTGAGCATTATGTCGGCGACAATGGTTCACCTTCTTAGCAAGAAAGAAATCGATCTTCGACGCTACGTCACCGGGCTGAAGCACGCCGACCTGCAGGGTTTGTTTACCGAGATGTGGGATGCCATACGACAGGTCAAACTCTACGCCGGCCAGCCTAGAAATGCGGCTTCAACGGAGGCGCTTACGCTTTCGCAACTGGCCCTCTCGATCGCGGACCACACCGAGGTGGAGTCCTTGAGGGCGGAGTCCCATCGGATGATGGCCTACGTTCTCAACGCGGATGAGCAATACGACGAATCGATCTCGCACTACACGAAGGCTATTCAGTTTTTCGAGCAAGAGAACACGGGCGATAAAGCGGCGCGGACGAGGATCGGTTTGATTGCCGCGCTGTTCATGACCGGCCAGTATCAAACCGCCATTGAGGAAGCGCAGAAAGCCGATGAGTGGTTCCGGGCCACCGGTGACGAGGACGGCCACGCTCGAATCTCTGCCAATCTCGGCAATCTCTATCACCGTCTCGACCAGCACTCGCGTGCAGTCGAGCATCACGGGACCGCCGTCAAGATCTTTCGAAAATTGGAAAACCGGGAGGCATTGGCGCAGTGCTATCTGAACCTCGGGGATTCGCTTTCCGTACTCGATCGATTTGAAGAATCGAACCGTAATTTCGAAAAGTCACGGAAGCTCAGCCAGCAACTCCACCTCAGCGAGCTCAACGTCCAGGCCCGCTACAATCAGGCCTACCTGTCGTTTCTGCGTGGCCGGTACAGCGACGCGATTCACGGCTTTGATCAACTACGGGAGTATTTCAACGCTCAGGGCAGCCGCCGCCACGCCGCATTATGCGATCTGGATGAAGCCGAGATCTATCTTCAGTTGAACCTTACCGGCGACGCGCTCACATTGGCCAAGCGGGCAGCCGGGAGTTTCCAACAGCTCGCCATGCGCTATGAGCAGGCGAAAGCGTTGACTTTCGTCGGCATTGCTCTGGCCCACGACCAGCAGGGTAACGAAGCGCTCCAGGTGTTTCGAGAAGCCCAGCAGATTTTTGAACGGGAGAAGAACCTGTATTGGGCGGCTTCGCTGGAGTTGTACCGCGCGCAAGTTCATTTTCTTGTTGGACGGTTCTGGGAAGCGCGCTCCCTGGCAGCCTCGGCGCTGGAACACTTCACCGAACTGGGAATACCTTCCAAACGCGCTATGGCTTTGGTTCTTCTCACTCGAGTCGGGCTCGAACTGTCCTGTTTGGAGCAGGCCTCCGGCTATTCCGAGCAGATTTTGAAGCTGGTTCAGGAGACGCCGATCCCACTTCACTTGTTCCCATGTTATTCGATCAACGCTCAGGTGGCCGAGCATCGGGGAGACCTCGACCGCGCGCACGAGTTTTTTACTCTCGCTGCACAGGAAATCGAAATCCACCGGTCGAATCTGCATCAGGATGAATTGCGGGTCAGTCACTTCAAAGGCAAACAGCAAGTATACGAGTCGCTGGTTCGTCTGGCCTTCCGCAGAGGAGATCCCGCAAACCATGTCTTTGAGGCTTACAACTGGTGCGAACACGCAAAGTCTCGAGGCCTGGTGGACTTGCTCGCTCAACATATGCCCGCGGCTCCACTCCAAAGCGACCAATCCCTGCTGAATCGGATCCGTACACTGCGCGAAGAACTCAACAGCTATTACATCCGGTCAGAATCCAACGCTTCCAAAGCCGGTGTGGCTCTTCGCCGTGGTGCGGAAATCGATACGAAGAAGAAAGAACTCGCCAACACCTTGAAGGAACTCTCCAAACAAGATCCCGACTATGCGTCATTGCAGAAGGTGGGAATTGTTTCCGTTGAGGAGGTCCAGCGCGTCTTGCCGGAAGATTCCACGCTGATTGAATATTTCATCGCGCGGGACGAGATCATGGCTTTCGTGATTTCGAAAGACCGCGTTCTGATACGGCGGCACATCTGCACCCGGAGCCGGATTCAACATCTCTATGAGCGGCTGCGGCTGCAGCTCGATAAATTTCTGATCGGAAATGATTATGTCCGCGAATATTCCGCGCAGCTGCTGGAGGCTACAACGGATCACCTGTCCAGCATGTACACCGAGCTGGTCGAGCCGCTGGCGGACGCTCTCACGACGAAACACTTGATCATCGTGCCACACGGTGTGCTCCACTACTGTCCGTTCCACGCCTTCTTTGACGGAACCAATTACCTCATCGACCGTTACACGATTTCATACGCCCCAAGCGCTTCGGTTTTGCGCCATTGCCTGGAAAGAAAACCTATTGAAAACGCGACACCGCTTCTGATCGGCGTCCCGGATGAGAATGCGCCGATGATTACGCACGAAGTGAAACACTTAAAGAAAATCTTTCCGCAGGCGCGTTCCTATTTCGGCCGGCGTGCAACCCGAAGAGTATTCCGGCGGGAGGCGGCGCAAGCGGAATTCGTACATATCGCGACGCACGCCGTGTTCAGGCACGACAATCCGATATTTTCGTCCTTCAAGTTGGCGGACGGGTGGATGACGGCGCTGGATGTCTACTCCATACAATGCCAAACGAACCTGCTCGCCATCAGCGGCTGCAAATCCGGAATAAGCCAACTGTCCGGTGAGGAAGAACTTCTCGGCTTAATGCGGGGTTTTCTATACGCGGGCGCGCGGTCGCTCTTGTTGAGTTTATGGGATGTCAATGACCGCACGACCTCGGTGTTCATGCAAACTTTTTATCAAAGCTGGTTAAATGGGTTATCGAAAGCCGAAGCGCTACGCCAGGCTATCCAAAAGGTGCGTGCCGAGGAGCCCCATCCTTATTTCTGGGCGCCTTTCTTATTGGTGGGAAACCATTGATGATGCGGTGTTTAAAAAAACATTTCAACTTGATGTATTTTTCACTATAGGTCAGCGCGACTTGTCTCTTGAAAGGAGCCACGGATGGCACACCCAAAGACTCAGGAACTGATTCAATACGCCGAGCGCCGGGTATCCGAACGTGATCGGCTTTCCTTAAAACAACATAGCGAAGGGTGCGCAACCTGCGCACGAGAAATCGGTCAGTGGGAGCGGGTTCTAGACGGGCTGAGGGGCTCCAATCTCCAGAGCGCTCCTGAGAGCGTTCTCGGAGACTGCGTCGCGATATACAGAATCCCAAGGCCGGAGGCGACGCGAATGGAAATGTTTGCGAAGCTCGTTTTCGACAGTATCGCCCAGCCATTGACGGCCGGAGTTCGAGGCTCTTCCGAGTCCCGTCAAATGGTGCTGCGATGCGAGGATATTGACGCTCACGTCCGGATTTCATCAAATCCACCCGTCATTTTGGGACAACTAATGCAACGCACCGTCCACTCGTTCATTTCCGGCGTCCGGATTGGCCTGATTCATGATGGAAAACAGATTGAGACCACCATCACCGACAGGTTGGGTGAGTTCAGGTTCGGGGTGGCCCCGCACGGCGATATTCGATTGCAGGCAGACTTGCCGGGCGCGCGAAAGTTCATTGCGGATTTCAATGTAAGCGAGAAGGAAGGATTCCAACAATGAGAGTCTCCAGCCCATCGAGAGTCTCCAACCCATCCATTTCCGATTCCGAGATGGTCCGTTACCGGATTATGGAATTCGAGGACAGGTATCGCAAACAGGTCCTGGCCATGGCTTGTACGCTGGTTTCGCTTGTCGATCTGCGCGACGCCTACACGGGCGGCCACAGCAGCCGGGTCGCCGGCTATGCCCGGACCACGGCGGTGCGGCTGGGATTTCGCGATTCCGAAGTCGATAGCGTGGTCATGGCCGCGCTGCTCCATGACATCGGAAAGATAAGCGTTCCGGATCAGGTTCTTTTGAAGCGAGGCAGCCTGACTACTGAAGAATTTGCCCACATCCGGAAGCATCCCGAACTGGGATGGATGGCGTTGAAAAACATCGATGACTTCAAAAGCATCAGCTTGACTGTTCTGCATCACCATGAACGGATGGATGGCGGCGGCTACCCGGGCGGGCTGAAGACCAACGAGATCCCGTTGGGTTCGAGAATCATAGCTGTCGCGGATTCTTATGACGCATTAACTACCGATCGGCCGTATCGCCTGGCGAGAACGCAGGCCCAGGCCATTGAAGAACTGCTGGCCTGCGAAATCACGCAATTTGATTCCCGCGTGCTCGCGGCATTTTTGGACTCCTTACGGAAGTAGGACTCATTTCATTATCAAGGAAGAAGAGGTAAAGGCAATGATTGCCAAAAAATTATTACTCATTCTCGTTCTGCTGATCGCGCCTAGCATCAACGCCACGGCGGCAATCAACATCACCGTCCAGACCAGTAACGGCGCCGATATCAATTCCATCGCGGCATCGCTGGGCGGCACGGTTGTGGATTCCATGCCTGGGGGCGCATACCTGTTGAGCGTTGCTTCAATGCCCACCGGACCGCTGCCGAAGGGCGTGGAGTCGATCGAACAAAACACTCTGTTGATTCTGCCCAGGTTCAAAGGCGCCGCCTTGAGCACCTCGTCCGGCTCAGGCACGCTGCCCTGGTATGCGAATCAGCCCGCCATGCAGTTGGTCCGATCGGAATTGGCACGGACGCGCTCGACGGGACGCGGAGTCATCATCGCGGATATCAATGCCGCTATCGACGTTTCGCATCCCGCCCTGCGCGGCCATTTAACGGGCGGATACGATTTCGTGGGGTCCGGCTCGCCCCGGACACGGGTTGGCGCGACACTGGACCAGGCGACCTCGTCTTATCTGGACCAATCGACGGCTTCGTTTTTGGATCAATCGACGGCTTCCTTTTTGGATCAGTCCACCGCCTCCTTCCTGGATCAATCGACGGCTTCCTTTTTGGATCAGTCCACCGCCTCCTTCCTGGATCAATCAACGGCCTCGTTCCTGGATCAATCGACCGCCTCCTTCCTGGACTCTGGCAGCGCCGGCCACGGCCACGCGACCATGGTCGCCGGAATTATGGTTGCGATCGCGCCGGATGCGCTGATCATGCCGCTTCGCGCGTTCGACGACAGCGGAACCGGTGACGCGTTCCAGGTTGCCAAAGCGATTCGATATGCGGTGCGAAACGGCGCGCAAATCATCAATTTGAGTTTAGGATTATCGGATCAATCCAAGACCGTGCAGGCGGCGATCGCCTTCGCCGCAGCCAATAACGTGATCGTCGTCGCGTCTGCAGGCAACAGCGACAGCGCGGCTTCCCAATATCCGGCTGTGCTTCCGGGTGTGCTCGGCGTAGCCGCCGCGGATCGGAATGATCTCAAAGCCACCTTCTCCAATTACGGCGAATCCGTTTTTGTTACAGCTCCCGGAGTCAACATCGTCACCGCATATCCGGGCAACGGGTACGCGGTCGCCTCCGGCACCTCGTTTTCAGCCGCATTTGTATCGGCCGAAGCAGCTCTGATCCGCTCGCTCACAGCCAACGGAGTTGCAGACGCGATCGCTGGAAGCTCGGTGAATATTGATGGGTTGAATTCTTCCTACGCCGGACAACTGGGCTACGGACGAATCGATCTCTATGCTGCACTGACTTCCCAATTCCAGACAACGGTCCAAGGCCCGGCTTCACGCCAGACGGATCGATACATCGTGATGTTCCGCCCCGGAAATTCTAAGGCGGACCGTCAGGCGACGGCATCGCAACATGGAGCATCGGTCCGGTTCAACTATGACGTTGTGGATGCTATTGCAATATCCGTGCCGAGTCAGGCGGCGTTGGCGATGATGCGCAACGATAATAAAGTGCTGGAAGTCATTCCCGACCGTCCCGTGTTCCTGCTCGGTGGAGCAGGAGGCGGAGGCGCCGTGACGACAAGCCAGGTCACTCCAGCGGGTGTGACGAAAGTAGGCGTGCCGACGACGACATCGAACGGAGCCGGTATCGGCGTCGCTGTCGTCGATACCGGAATCGATTTCAAACAGACCGATCTGGCCCCTGCCACACAGTCCTTCACCGCGTTCGGCACCAGTTGCCAGGACGATAATGGCCACGGCACGCACGTTGCCGGAACCATTGCTGCCTTGAGCAACACGATCGGCGTTGTCGGAGTAGCTCCTCAATCCAAACCGTACTGCGTGAAAGTTCTGGACTCCTTAGGCAATGGGACGGACTCCACCATCATCGCGGGACTGGACTGGATCTACAACAACGCCAATCTGGTAACACCGGTAATTCGAGTCGCAAACATGAGCTTCGGCCGGATCGGCACCATCAGCGACAATTCCGCATATCGGACGGCGGTCCAGCGGCTCTATAACATGGGCATTGTGATGGTCGTCGCCGCCGGCAATGACCGGACGCGCGAAGTCTCGCAAATCGTGCCTTCGGCCTATCCTGAGGTCATCAACGTGGCCAGCACGTCGGCCCTCAATGGAACGACGGCTTGCAAAACCTCCAGGTCCACAATCGCTGCGGATACAGCATCCTACTTCACGACGGACGGCCTGCTCAATCTAACGACCACGGTCGGCGTCACGGTGTCGGCCCCAGGCGAGGACAAGGAAGACATCAATTCGTCATGCGCCGCGGTTTCGACAGGAATTCTATCCTTGAAGTTGGGTGGCGGGACGATTCGATACTCCGGAACAAGTATGGCCGCCCCACACGTTGCCGGCGTCGTCGCCCGGATGATGCAGGCCGGGACCTCGGGTGTGGAGAACATCCGGACCAAGCTCCGTTCCAGCGCACAGAAGGTCGGTACCGCTCCGCTCAACTCGATCATCACCGGCTATACCTTTGACGGAGAACGCGAGGGGATCGCCAAGGCTCCGTAAAGGGAACACAAAGACAAACCACAAAGACACAAAGGCACAAAGCTTTGTGCCTTTGTGTCTTTGTGGTTTGTCCTTTATCTTCACTCTAAACTATCGGGATATCGAAAAACTCGCCAGCGCCTCCTGTTCCGACTGATGCACATCAAAGACAGCGTATAGCTTTGTGAACTGGAGCAAGTCCGTGACCTGCCGGCCCGGATTGCTGATCTTCATCTGTCCCCACGTTTTCCGTTCCTTGCTCTCACACTGGGAGCATGTATCCCAGTTTCCATCTTCATCCTTGAAAACGGTCGCGCCGCAGGACGCGCAGATGGTCTGGGTCACGGTGCCGAGGGCCATGATTAACTCACCCAGGCCGCTGCTATCGATGTAAGAGACATCCTTCAAATTCACCAGGATTTTGTTGTTGCCGTTGGCGATTTCGTCGCGGATCGCTTGCCGGAAAGCCGCGACCGCATCGCCGGCGGTAATCCTGCCGGCAACATCGACGATTTGGACTCCGTCCGCTCTTCTTGTGGATAATTTGAAATCCATAGGTTCCTCCCACAATTCTCGCGTCATTTGCGGATCACTTCCGGCACCCACTCGATTATCGCCTTCAATATGGTATCCGGATCGATGCGCTCGGCTTCGCCTTCGAAATTCAGAATGACTCGATGCCGGAGCGCCGGCAAGACGACATGCCGGATATCTTCATATGCGACTTCCGCGCGGCCGCAAAGCAGCGCCCGGATTTTACCGCCGATGATCAGTGCTTGAGCGCCACGCGGGCTGGCGCCGTATCGCAGGTATTTCTTCGTTTGCTCGTGAGCCAGGGGCGTGGTGGGCTGGCTGGCCATGATGATACGGATCGCGTAATCCTGAACGGCCTCCGAGATAGGAACCGACAAGGCGATTTCTCGAAGCTGCAGGATCTTCTCGCCGTCCCAGACGCGCTCGACCTGGGGCTCCTCGAGGTACGTTGTGCGGTCCAGAATCGTATGGATGTCGTCCGCTCCCGGAAATTCCATCCGCAGCTTCAGAAAAAACCGGTCGAGCTGGGCTTCCGGCAGGGGATACGTCGCTTCAAGTTCCAGCGGGTTCAGGGTTGCCAGGACAACAAACGGCTTCTCCAACTGGTAGGTCTGCTTGCCGACCGTCACCGTTTTTTCTTGCATCGCTTCCAACAGCGCAGACTGCGTTTTCGGCGTCGCGCGGTTGATTTCGTCGGCAAGAATGATATTGGCGAAAATCGGACCGGGCTGAAAATCTAAAAACTTGTCGCCACGGTCGTTTTCCTGAACCACATTGGTTCCGACGATATCTGCCGGCATCAAGTCCGGAGTGAATTGAATCCGGGACGACCGGAGATGGAGCGCGTCGCTGAGAGTCTGGACGAGTTTGGTCTTGCCGAGTCCGGGCACTCCTTCGAGCAAAACGTGACCCTTGCCGAGAATGGTCATCAAGATATCGTCGATGAGGTCGGAGTACCCGACAATGATCTTCGAAATCTCCTTGTGCACACGCCGGAAGTCCGCCTGAAACGAATCCATCTGACGCTCAAGGTCCGATACGGGGTTGCTCATGGCACGAAGGTTATCGCATCAGTGGAACTCAAGCCAGCAGGAATTATCTGGCAGTGCGGAACACAAAGACACAAAGGCACGAAGACACAAAGAAAGGCCGCTTATAAAGATCAATTGATGCGGCCTTTCTTTGTGTCTTCGTGCCTTTGTGTCTTTGTGTTCCCATAACGTGAGGGAGATGAATGTAAACTACTCTCGTGATCATCTTTGGACACCGTGGCGCGCCAGGTTATCCCCGATACGGTGAAAACACAATCTCGTCATTTAATAAGGCCCTTCGAAGCGGAGCCACGGGCCTGGAATTCGACGTGCGCCGTTGCGGCGATGGAAAAATCGTCGTGATTCACGATGAGACGATCGACCGTACGACCAACGGAAGAGGACGCGTTACGGATCTGCCCTACGAGGAATTGAGGCGGTTCGACGCGGGCTTCGGCGAGCCGATTCCGCTTTTGTCCGATGTGCTGGATGAGTTCGGCGACAAGTGCTTGCTCAATATCGAAATCAAAGAATCGGACATCGCCGCGGCCGTGAGAACGCTCGTTCTCGAAAGGCGTCTGGAAAGAAATGTGATTGTTTCAAACTTCGAATGGCAAGAACTGGCGGGGCTCGCTCGGGAAATCCCGATCGCACTGCTCAGCTCGAAATTAGAAAATCTCATTTCCTCAGCGCGGCAGATGGGCGCCATGGCCATTCATCCCCGCCGGGACCTCGTTACACCGAGCCTTATTGCGGCGGCGCGTGAGGCTAAACTCCGGATCCATGTCTGGACCGTCAACGGACCTGAAGAGATCTCGCGCTTGCGAAATCTCGGCGTTGATGGAATCTTCACCGACTTTCCTGAACGATGTTCGATGTCTGCATCATAGGAGCCGGCGGCATTGTCGGCTGCGCGATTACACGCGAGTTGGCCCAACAGGGACTCTCCGTAGCGGGCATCGAGAAGCACGAAACCGCCTGTCAAGAGACATCCGGCCTCAACAGCCGTGTGGTGCATTCCGGATTTCACGAAGTTTTTGGAACACTCAAGGCCGAACTGGCCTCGGAAGGCAGCAGGCTCCTCATCCAATACGCCGAGGAACGCAACATCCGGCTTCTCAAGTCCGGAATGCTCATTGCTATTCCTCACGGTAGCATCCGCGCCGGCCTGTGGAAAGAAGCGGGTGCTCTGTGGAAATTGTGGAGACAAGGCCGCGCGCAAAACATTCCGTTTCGATTCGTTCTCACGCCGAACGGCATTCGCAAACTGGCGCCGATCGAGGCGCTGGGCGGGATTTACATCCCTTCGGTGTGCGTTATCGATTTGGAGCAACTGGCCGGTTCTCTAGAAGGCGATGCTAAAGCTGCGGGCGCGCAATTTCTATATCACAGCGAGGTCACCGATATTGCCGTCAACGGCTCGACCTTCCACATGGTGACTTCATCAGAAGAGTTGCGATCGCGCGTGCTTATCAATTCGGCCGGACTCCATGCCCATGAGATATCGGTCATGGCTGGCGGCCCGAAATATGAGATCGAATTTGTTCGAGGGGATTATTATGAACTCGCTGGCGGAGTAGAACGATGGAACATCCGAACGCTGATTTATCCTGCCGCGCCTCCTCGCTCTCCCACAAAGGGCATTCACTTCGGTCCTCGCACGGACGGACGGCTGTTTCTCGGCCCGAGTGCCTCACCAAAAAACGAAACAGCGCCAAAACAACTTTTCCTGGAAGCCGGCCGAAAATTCATTCCAGGCATTCAGGACAAGGATCTCGATTGGGCCTACGCCGGGATCCGTCCGAAACGTGTGCCGGCCGGCGGAAAATCTGATTTTACGATCGGCCTGGATCGAACCACGCCTCCGCTGATTAACCTCATCGGGATCGACTCCCCCGGGCTTTCCGCCAGCATGGCCATCGCGCGATATGTCGGCCGAATCGTTCGAGATCTTCTTTAGCCGCGGCGAATCCAATTATGCGGAAACTTCGAAAGGTTTGCTGGCCTGGGTTATGGCCTCGGACTCGTCTTCACAGATTTCGAAGATGGTGTTGAGGCGGGTTATTTCGAATAATCGTCGAACTCGCTTCATGGGGTTCAGCAGCGTCAAATGACCACGCCTGTTTTTCACCGAAACCCAGATCGAAACGAGCTGGCCCAATCCCGAGCTGTCCATGTACTGGACGCCGGCAAGATTCAAAACGAAACGGCGGTTGCCGTCATTCAAGAATCCGCTGATTTTGTCGCGCAGCGGCAAATCCAGTATCCATAACCTGCCAGACAGATCCAGGAGGACAACATCCGCGATGACACGGGACTTTATGACAAGGGCCATTTCTGCACCACTTGAAGTAAAGCCCAGATTCTACAACGAAATGTCCTATTTATGTAATTCCGGCAAGAATTGTCAAATTACGGCAGCCGGCTGACACTTTTTGTTTTGCCGGGGGATGCCCATTGTGTATAAAAATCACGAAGGATTCACGGCCCGGTCAAGGAGGACATATCGAATGGACCCGCTCAAAGAAAGATTCGAACTCGAATTTTCAGATCGAGGAACTTGGAACCGAAGCTGGCACTCAATGGCGGCGAGACGGTTCTTCCCTTGGGCCTTTTGCACATCCCTGGCGGCATCCCCCACGGGCACCCGTAAACACCCCCTGAATTTGGTTGGTATTGGAGGAGGTCTCTATGCCCGTATTATCAGATGAAGGCGTCGACGTGGCGGGACGGGGACTGTTTGACTGCTCCGACGCTCCCTTCATTGTGCGCTGTCAATGTGCTCGAATTTGGAATGTGACCGCCGAAAACGCGCACCCAGGACAGCCGACATGCGTTTCCTGCGTGTGCGGTGTCGATCTTGTGGCCTGGAACGGCGTCACTGGCTTCGCCCTTTCTTTGGTATCCGATCCCTACCGATTGGCTTGATCCCGCCTGCCGCGTGGTCCTGAAACCGCCACAGTCGAGCGGAATACGTCGGCGATCTTCACCCAGCAGCCCTCTCCCTCTAGAACACTC
>Ga0066710_100004850_pt1 | contig 12053 bp, 10 predicted proteins | sample GraSoiAngelo_159_FD_79666 | JGI IMG/M metagenome (GOLD analysis project Ga0066710, IMG submission 79666) | Grasslands soil microbial communities from the Angelo Coastal Reserve, California, USA - 14_1009_16_40cm | ecosystem: Environmental > Terrestrial > Soil > Grasslands | place: USA...
ACGGCCGGCGTTGTCGAGGAGCGCGCCGGCTTCGCCGGGGCGCTTCCGAGCGTCGGGGGGTTTGGGGGGCCCGTCGAGGCCCCGGAGACGGCCGGCGTTGTCGAGGAGCGCGCCGGCTTCGCCGGGGCGCTTCCGAGCGTCGGGGGGTTTGGGGGGCCCGGCGAGGCCCCCCAATCAGGATATTGAGGGCGCGACCGCTGACGCACGTGACGTTTGCGACGGGGGTGGCGATCACGGCGCTGCTGATCGGAACCGCCGTGCTGAGCCTCGTCTACACGCCGAGCGATCCGCTGCAGATGTCGATTACCGGGCGTCTCCAGGGGCCGTCCGGCCCGCATCCCTTCGGGACCGACCAGTACGGCCGCGACGTGCTCTCGCGCGTGATGCGTGGCACCATCACCTCCATCGCCGTCGGCGTGATCGCGGTCGGGATCGGCGCGGTGCTGGGAATGTTGATCGGGATCCTCAGCGGCTACGCCGGCGGTGTGCTCGACGAGGGATTCATGCGGCTGGTCGACGCGATCCAGGGCTTCCCGGCGATCCTCTCGGCGTTGCTCTTCGCGGCCGTCTTCACGCCGGGGATCGCGCTCAGCATGGTCGCCATCGGCATCGCCTTCGTGCCGGCCTTCGCGCGGCTGACGCGCGCCGGGTTCCTCGAGCTGCGCGAGCGCGAGTTCGTCGTCGCCGCCCGGGCGCTCGGCGCCGCCGACCGCCGGCTCATCACGCGGCACATTCTGCCGAACACGCTGCCCCCGCTGATCGTCCAGGCGACGACGAGTTTCCCCGTCGCCATCCTCGCCGAGGCGGGCCTCGCATACCTCGGCCTCGGCACCCAGCCGCCGCACCCGTCCTGGGGGCTCATGCTCCGGGAGGCGCAGAATTTCCTCTCGATGAACCCGTGGTTCGCCGTCTTCCCCGGCGGCGCGATCGCGCTGACGGTGCTGGGGCTGAATCTCCTGGGCGACGGACTACGGGATCTGCTCGACCCGAAGACGGCGTGAGCGACAGCGCGGCCGCAAATGCGCGAATCGGATCACCAAATCGTCCGATGTGTCGCGGCAGACGCAGCTACAGTTTGACTATTCTGGAATCATATCGGTATCGTTACGTCTGATTTGGCGCAGCCACGCCGGCCGGGGGCCAGCGAATCCAGAATGGTGCGCTGCGGAGAGCACGACCATGAAGGTGTACAGTACCTGCTTCACGCTGTCGACCGAGGACCGGACCGAGATCGCCGACATCACCAAGCTGGTCCGGGACGCCGTCCAGCAGTTCGCGGTCACGACGGGCGTCGCGCTGGTCAACACGCTCCACACGACGTGCGCGCTGTTCGTGAACGAATTCCAGAGCGCGCTCATCGACGACCTCAAGGCCCTCATCGAGCGGCTCGTGCCGGAGCGTGACGGCTACCGTCACGACGATCCACGGGTGTCGGACTGCGAGCGCGGCAACGCCCACTCGCACCTCCGCGCCGCGCTGCTCGGCCGCAACATCGCGGTCGGCGTGAACAACGGCGAGCTGACGCTCGGTCGGTTCCAATCAGTGATCTTCGCCGAGCTCGACGGCCCGAGGAAGCGCGAGATCAGCATCCAGGTGATCGGGGAGTAGCGGCGACGAGCCTCTCAGGCGGATCGCCGGCCCCGCGTGAGGCTCTCCGAGACACGCCGACCTACCAGCACCACAGGCAGAGATCTGCGCCCGTCATCGCGTAAGCGATGAACGTGACGATCACGGCCAACGTCACGAGCGCCACGCACAGCGCAAGATCTGGACGGTCTGCCATCGGGCTCGGGTTCGGCGGATTCCTCGCAACAATATACCGGGGCCGCGGCCCCACGCCATAAGTGAGGAGTCGCCCCGGGCTGCTGGCAATCCTCCTCGTGGCCTTCGGCCTCGTGGCGGGAGTCTCGGGCTGGCTGCTCGCGAACCACGACTACGAGACCGAGTATCTGGCGCTCGGCAATCTCGTCGTGCGCGGCGAGCTCAACCTCTATCAGCCGGAGATGAGCGGTCAGTGGGTGCCGCTGCCCTTCGTCGTCTTCGGCTTCACCCAGGCGATCGTCGGCCCGAGTCTGCTGGCGGCGCGGCTCCTGGCGGTCGTACTCGGCCTCGGAGTCGTCTGGCTCGTCTTCGCGATCGGCAGTCGGTGGGGCGGGCCCGTCGGCGGCGCGATCGGGGCCGGGTTGTTCTGCACCAACGGGCTCGTCGTGGGGTACTTCGCGACGGCGCACTTCTCGCCGCTCGCCGCGATCATTCATCTGCTGGGCATCTATGTGCTGTTCTGCACCGACTGGCGATGGCGCGATCTCGTCGCCACCGCGGTGTTTTCGCTCCTGTTCCTGGTGAAGCCACACTACTGGCCCACGATCCCGTTCGTCCTCGCGTACCTGGTCGCGAGGCCGTCGTCGCACGCGCGCCGTGGGGCGGTCGTTGCGCTGAGCCTCGCGGTGCCACTGCTGTTCTTCGCGTCGGACGTCCGCCACTGGAAGCTGTTCGCCTACATGCCGATCATCCGCGACTGGACCGCGTCCTTGGGCTACAGCTCCTGGCACTCCCTGATGGAGGATTCCGAGAGCATCTGGTCGTCGGACTACGTCACCGTCGCCTACTCCACCTCCATCGGCGGCCGGCTCGTCGCGATCGCGCAGTCGTTCGGGTTCTTTCTGAAGCGCTACGCGATCTGGTGTCTGGCGCTCGGCGGGCTCGCGGTCCTGAATCTCTGGACGGCCCGACGCGAACCGCGGCCCTCGAACCGATACGGGACGGGGTTCTGGTTCACCCTTGCGCTCTTCTGGACCTCGTGGCCTGCCAGTTCATCATCGTCGGTCCCTACGTGAAGCAAGGCTTCGCCTACGTGGGCGCGATCGCGCCGCTCCTGGCCATCGTGCTCGGGTGCCTGTTCGCTCGAGTGTCGACGTCGCCCGTTCGGATCGTTCGGGCGGCGGCGCTCGCGGGGATCGTCGGCGCTCTCGTCCTGTCGCCGTGGGTTCACCGGTCGCACGACATGCCGCGGAGCGTCTCACTGAGCCGCGCGACCATTCCCCGGCTCGATCTCCTCGCCCGAGAGCTGGCACGGGTGATACCGGCTGACGCGAAGGAGATCTTCCTGCTGGGCGACGCGATGCCCTTGTATCTGGCCGGCCGGCGCCCGTACCTGCAACAGTTCCACGAGCACCTCATGATGTTCACGAGCATTCGAGACCCGCGGCGCTACGAGCGGTCCGGCCTGTGGGGCTACCGCGAGATCGACGCGTGGCTGGGCTCCGCCGCCCGCTACGCCGTCATCGAGCCGCAGACGCTCGAGTTCTATCGAGGCCGCGCTCCGTACCGGGAGCATGTCGAGCGTATCGAGACCCTTCTGCGGACGAACTTCGGTCTCCTGGCGACGGTATCGGCGCCTCCCGCGTCTGTGTTCCTCGTGTATCGGAGGACGTCGTGACCACGCCAAGATCGGTCCTCGCCATTGGCGGTGCGGGCTTCATCGGCTCGAATCTCGCGGACGCCTTTCTCCGCTCGGGCGCGCGCGTCACGGTGTACGACAACTTCTCGCGCCCCGGCGCGCTGGCGAACGCCGGTTGGCTGCGCCGTCGACACGCGCGATCCCTGCGTATCGTTCGTGGCGACATCCGCCGGGCGCGCGGGCGGCTGGGACGCCTGGTCGACGACGCGGACCTCGTGATCCACAACGCCGGCCAGGTGGCGGTGACGACGTCGGTCGAAGACCCTCGCGCCGACTTCGAGATCAATGCCGCCGGCACTCTGGAGATCCTCGAAGCCATCCGCGCCTCGCGGCGACGGCCGCCGCTGATCTTCTCGTCCACGAACAAGGTCTACGGTGCGCTCGACGGCGTCGCGACGAGACGCGTCGGGCCGCGGTACGCCTTCACGAACGCCAAGCACGGGATCGCCGAGGATTCCCCGCTCGACTTCCACTCGCCCTACGGGTGCTCGAAGGGCGCCGCCGACCAGTACGTCCTCGACTACGCGCGCATCTACGGGCTGCGGACCGTGGTGTTCCGGAAGTCCTGCATCTACGGCCCGCGTCAGTTTGGCGTCGAGGATCAGGGGTGGGTCGCGTGGTTCACCATCGCCGCGGTGCACCGCTATCCGATCACGATCTACGGCGACGGCCGCCAGGTGCGGGACGTGCTCTTCATCGAGGACCTGGTGCAAGCCTACCTGGCGGCGTGGCGCCGGATCGACACCGCCGCCGGCCAGGCGTTCAATATCGGCGGCGGGGCGCGCAATACTCTGTCGCTGCTCGAGCTTCTCCAGCTGCTACGCGAGCTGACCGGCAACCCGGTGCCGGTGAAGCACGAGGACTGGCGCCCGGGCGATCAGAAGATCTTCGTGAGCGGGATCGCCAAGGCCCGGAAGCTGCTCCATTGGCAGCCGGTCATCGCGCCGGCCGACGGCGTCAGCCGACTCCTCGCCTGGGTCCGGGCGAACGCCGATCTCTTCCGCGACTTCGGGAAGCCGCGGCGTCGCCGGGCTACGGCTTCAGGCTGACTGGCCGGAACGCATCACGGACGAAGAACTTCAGGTACTCGGTCAGATTCCGCCACACCCGCATCTTGCTCTGGGACCGCTTCTTGCCGTAGCGGTAGACGTGCGGCGTCTCGGCCGCGACGAGTGGCCCCAGTCGGCTCAGCTTGACCAGCATCTCGATGTTCGAGAAGAACCCGTGCGCCTCGATGAACCGGTCACCGTACCGCCGGAACGCCGTCTTGAGGACCTCGGCCCGATAGCCGCGATAGAAGATCGTGTAGTCCTTCACGCCTTCGAGTCCGCAGTACCACCGCATCACGAAATTCGCGCCGAGACTGAAGATCTTCCGATCGATCGGGAACCCTTCGTACCGGCCGCCCGGCGCGTAGCGCGAGGCGATCGCGACGTGACGGCCCGCCCGCAGGAGGTCGATCATGGGCTCGAGCACGGCCGGGTCGCTGGTTCCGTCGCCTTCCATCGTGATCACGAGGTCCGACGGAGTCGAGACGGCCGCGGCGTGGCGCAGCCCCGTGTCGAAGGCGGCGGCCACACCCCGATTCCGCGCGTGGCGCAAGAGCGTGAGCGACATCGTCTCCTTCATCTCCTGGACGACCAGCACGGTCCCGTCGGTGCTGCCGTCGTCGACCACGATGACCTCGACGTCCCGGAGCGGGAGCCCGCGGATGGTGGCCAGGAGGGCGCCGATGGCGGCTTGCTCGTTGAACGCGAGCAGGACGAGGCGGGTCGTCACGCCGTCGCCTTCCGGGCGTAGGCGGTGACGAAATCGCCCATGTCCACGGCGATGGTGCGATCCGAGAGGCCGAGTCGGCGGAAGGCCGCGCGGAGGGCGGCGCTGGTGCGGGGCAGGTAGCGACCGAGCTTGAGGAGGAGATAGTCGCAGGTCACGACGTGGGCGTAACCGCCCAGGGAGACCACGCGCCAGCCGGCGAGCTCGAGCGCGCGGGTCAGTGTCTGCGGGCTGAAGTAAGAGAGATGCATGCGCATGTACCACGGCCAGCGCTTCCCCAGCAGGCGGACCAGCCCACAGTCGACGTTGACCGTGGAGAGGACGAGATACCCGTCGTCGCGGGTGAGGGCGCTGGCGCGGCGCAGCTCCCGCAGCGGGTCAACGTAGTGCTCGAGCGCGTCCCACATCGTCACGACCGCGAACGAATTCCACTCCGGCGGAATCGTGTCCAGCGTGCCGTTGTGGACCCGATGTCCCCGGCGGCGCGCCGCCGCGGCCGCCCAGCGACTGGGCTCGACCCCCGTCACCGGCCAGCCGCGCGCGGCGGCGACGTCGAGAAAGACGCCGGTGTAGCACCCGACGTCGAGGAGCGGACCGCGGCTCGGCACGCGCGCTTCGAGCTGGTCAAGCGCGCGCGTGAAGGTCAGCACGCGTCCGCGCTCGTTCTCGAGGTAGACGGCGTCCTCGACTCCCTCGTAGAGGCCGAGGATCGTGGCGTCGTCCTCCCGGGGACTCCGGAAGCGGATCGAGCAAGCGACGCACTCGACGATCTGGCCAAACGTGCCGTGGTCGAGGCTCGTGCACGCCATCAGCGCCGGCCGGTCGGCGCCGATTCGCGTTGCGTCCTGGAAGATCGTCACGACTCGCCGGCCGCCGCACAGAGGACACGGAACGTCGTGAAGGCGTTGGTCGGGAGGCACGGGTAAGACTACCTGATCCAGGACGCCTGTCACAAATGTTCTGCTAGCATGGTACCGCGTTCATGAGCGATCACGACGTCGGCCGGACGTCCTCTCGGCGTTTCTGGTTCGTCCTGGTCCTGATCGGCGCACTGTTCGTCGCGCAGGGGCTCTACTACGCGCGGACGCTGGTCCCGGTGCACGACGGAGTGCAGTACCTTCTCATCGGCGCCAAGGTGCTCCGCGGCGAGCTTTCGATCTTCGACGACCGTCTCACCGGCAATCGCCTGCCACTGCCGTTCTACGTCCTCGGTATGACCCAGCTGGCCGGACCGAATCTGCTCGCCGCGCGATGGCTCAACGTCGGCTTCGGCGTGCTGATCCTCGTGCTGACCGCGCTCCTCGCCCGGCGTCTCGCCGGAACAACCGCGGGGATCCTGGCCGCGTTGTTCCTCGCGACGCAGGGCGTGGTCGTCGCGTACTACTCGTACGAGAGCTATCCGGCGTTCGCGGCGCTGTGCCTGATGCTGTGTCTCGTCGTGCTGATGGGTGGCGACTCGACCGCGCATCGGCTCGGCGGGACCGCGCTGGTCGGCCTGCTGTTCCTGGTCCGGTCCAATCTCTGGCCGGTCGTCCCGTGTCTGCTGGCCTACGCCCTCTGGCGCGCCCGCTCGCTGGCCGAGCGCGCCGCGCTGGTCGGCGCCGTCGTCGTCCCGCCCTTGATCTTCCTGGCGTGGGAGCCGAGCCACCTGAAGGTGCTCGCGTACGTCCCGCTGCTCCGCCGGCTGGTCGCGCCGCTCGGCTACGTGTCGGTGTTCATCATCGATGCTCGCGAAACGCTCCGTCCGGCGGCGCAGCTCTGGGAAGTCGCGCGGCTGGCGCGGCGCTACGAGTTCTGGGTCCTAGCCGGTGCCCTGCTCGCGCTGGTGACGGCGTGGCGAGCGGCGAGGGGGCACCGGGCCGACTGGACGCGCGGCACCGCGGGAGCGCTGGCCGTGATCTTCCTCTGCTCGCTCGGCGCGCTGTTCACGATGTACTCGTGGAACTTCCGCTGGATCGGTCTCTACTTCCTTCCCTACGCGCCGGTGGTCGCCCTGCTGCTCGGCATCGGGTACGCCGAGCTCGTCACGAGCGCTCGGCGCCGCTGGATCGTCGGCGCGCTTCTGATCGGCTTGCTCGTCCCGCCGTTGTACTTCGTGCGGAACCCGCTCTTGCCCATCGGCGAGGCGCGCGCGGCGGATCCGTTCGGCGCCGACCACCGCGCGGCCGCGCGCCTTCGGACGATGGTGCCGTCCGACGCCCGCGTCTTCTTCTACGGGCTCAACGTCATCTACTATCTCGCCCAGCTGCCGCAGACGTACGTCCAGCAGGTCTACATCCCCAATCAGTTCGCGCGCATGCCGATGGACGACGAGGTGCTCCGGCGTTCGGGGATCGTCACGGCGGCGGAGATGCGGTACTGGCTCTCGCATGACGCCGACTACGTCGTCATCGACACGACGTTCCTCGAGGGCGAGCTGCCCCACTTCGGCGAGACCGAGAAGGAGATGATGGTGCTCATCGAGCGCCACTTCGAGGTCGTCGGGCGGGTGACCGACGCGCCGGGCGGCGTGCACACGGTCTACAAGCGCCGCGGCCGATGACGGCGAGCCACGACGCCGCGCCCGCGGCGGACGCGCCGCGCCTGCGTCGTCGCGCCGTGTGGGCGCTGGTTCTGATCGCCGCGTGCTACATGGGGCAGGGGCTCTTCTTCGCCCGGACGCTTCTGCCCAGCGGCGACATGGTGCAGTACCTGGTCGCCGGACGGCTCGCCGTCCGCGGTGAGATCAGCCTCTTCGACGACCGACTGCCCGGGAACCGGCCGCCCCTGCCCTTTTACGTCCTCGGCGTGACTCAGCTCGCGGGGCCGAACCTGGCCGCGGCCCGCCACGCGAACATCGTCTGGGGCGTCGCGACGCTGTGCCTCACGGCGCTGCTGGCGTGGCGCCTCGCCGGGCCGCGCGCGGGCGTGCTGGCGGCGGCGTTCCTCGCCTCGCAGGGCGTCGTGGTCGCCTACTACTCGAACGAGGGCTATCCGGCGTTCTCGGCTTGCTGTCTCGCGGCGGGCCTTCTGCTCCTCCTGGGATGGGACACGCCGCGGTGCCGGCTCATCGGCATGGCGGTCGTCGGCGCGCTGTTCTTCGTCCGCGGCAACCTCTGGCCGGCGGTGCCGTTGCTCCTCGTCTGGGCGCTCGCCGGCGCCGCGTCGCCGGCGAGCCGCGTCGCGCTCGTTGCGGTCGTGGCGATGCAGCCGCTCGTCTTCTTCGCGAGCGACCCGCGTCACCTGAAGATCCTCGCCTACGTCCCGCTGCTGAACCGCCTCGTCGCGCCGCTCGGCTACAGCTCGGCGCTCGTGCTCGACGACCGAGTCCCGTTGACGCTGACCGAGAATCTGTGGGAGGCGGCTCGCCTCGTGCGGCGCTACGAGTTCTGGGTGCTGGCCCTGGTCCTGCTGCTGGCGATCGACGTCGCGCGGTGGCTGGCCCGTCGATCGACGGCGTCACCGCGCGAGGGGCGAGTCGGCCTCCTCTGGGCGCTTCTGGCGTTCATGCTGGTCGTCCATCTGTGGATGTTCCAGCTCAACTGGAAGTGGATCGGCGTGTACTTCCTGTCGTTCGCGCCGATCGTTCCCGTGCTGCTCGGAGTCGGATACTCACGACTGTGGAGTCTGACTGGTCCGCGGTCCTGGTCACGGCGACTTGTCGTCGTCACGCTCGCGGTCCTGCTCCTCCCGCCGCTCTACTTCGTTCGCCATCCGCTGCTGCCGGTCGGCGAGGCGCGGCAGCGCGACCCGCTCGGTCGGATCCATACCACCGCCGCGCGGCTCCGAGAGCTCGTGCCGGCCGACGCGCAGGTCTTCCTGTACGCGTGGAACGTCGGCTACTACCTGTCGGGCCTCCCCCCGACCTATCTCCAGCAGGCGTACAGTGATTGGACCCTGCCCAGCGTCCGCGTCGACGATAACGTCGTGCGCCGGTCCGGGCTCGTGCCCCTGAGCGATCTCGAGCGCTGGCTCTCGCGGGAGGCCGGCTACGCGGTGATCAACCCGACGTATCTGGCCGCCCACGACCAGGAGTTCCTGGGCGCGACTCGCGTGATGCGCGAGCTGCTCGATCGCCACTTCGACAGGATCGCGACGGTGGCCGATTACCCGCCGGCCGTGTACGACGTATACCGGCGAAAACGCTAGGCCTGACAATGAATTGCTTGACTCGCTACGGCCAGCGGACCTAACATCGTGAGGCGGTTGCGCCACTTATGCTGCTGATCAATCCGGCTCAGGAGAAGTTCGGCGGATTTCTCTCCCGGTTCATCCCGGTGGGCATCCCCGTCGCCATCGGGTGCCTCGCCGCCTATCTGAAGAAGCACGGCGTCAAGGTCAGGGTGGTGGACGAGGAGCTCGTCGATATCACCCCCTCCGTCCTGCGCGAGATGGTGCAGGGGCTCGAGCGGCCCTACATGTTCGGCCTGTCGTGCCTGACCGCGCACGTCGTGCGCGCCTACGAGCTGGCCGTCATGATCAAGGCCGAGTTCCCCGACTCGATCGTGATCGCCGGCGGGCTGCATCCGACGGCGGAGCCCGAGGAAGCGCTGGCCACCGGGAACATCGACTACGTCGTGCGGGGCGAGGGCGAGGAGGTCCTGCTCCAGCTCCACAACGCGCTGCGGGGCGGGAAGGACCCGTCGAAGCTGATGGGCATCTCGTTCATCCGCGACGGTAAGGTCGTGAACAACCCCGAAGCGCCGCTGATCCCGGAGCTCGACGACATCCCGATGTTCCCGTACGAGCTCTTCGAGCATCCGAAGTACGACATGGGCTTCATCACCTCGTCCCGGGGCTGCCCCTACAAGTGCACGTACTGCAGCCAGCGGATGCTGACGGGAACGACGTACCGGTACAAGTCGGCGGGGCGCATCGTCGAGGAGCTCGATCTGCTGATCAACAAGTACAAGCAGACGCAGATCGTGTTCTACGACGACAACTTCTGCTTCAAGGCCAAGCGTGTCGTCGACGTGTGCAACGAGATCCGGGCGGCCGGGCTCCACGAGAAGTGCGCGTTCTCGGTCCAGACCCGCGCCGACAACTTCCCGCCGGACCTCGTGCCGGTGCTCGCCTCCGCCGGTTTCAAGCACGCCGGCTTCGGGATGGAGACGGGCACGAACCGGCTGGCGAAGCTCATCGGCAAGGGCGAGACCGTCGAGCAGCACCTGGAAGCCGCCGAGCTCGGCAAGAAGCACGGCTTCGGCATCTCGCTGTTCATGATCTTCGGGTTGCCCACCGAGACGCGTGAAGACCGCGAGACCAGCTTCCGGGTCGTGCAGGGCGCGCGGGTCCAGTCCTCGAAGTACAACAACCTCATTCCGTACCCGGGCACCCCGATCTACACCGATCTGAAGAAGACGAACCGCATCCACATCGAGCCCGGGTGGTCGAACTTCAACAGCACCCTCTCGGTCACGCGCTCCATCTTCGACCGAACGCCGCTGCCCTACGTCCCGGAGACCACGTCGGAGTTCGAGCTGAAGCGCGACATCATCCGCTACAACCTCAAGACGTACGTGACCGCCGAGGCGCTGAAGGGCATCCTGCTCCGGAAGAAGGGGATCGGCTGGTACCAGCTTCCCCCTCGCTGGTACTTCAAGCCCCGCGAGCTGTACCACGTGGCCAAGATCGGCGTGAACATTGCCGTCAACATGGCCGTCGCGCTCCTGCCACTGGCGATCACCGAGCCGATCATGAACGCCCTCAATCCGGCCATGAAGGGTCGGCCTCGGGTGCCCGGCTACAGTCCGGACGGGTTCCACGCTTCCCAGTGGGACAAGGACACCGCCAAGCAGAAGACGGTGATCCTGAAGACCGCGCAGGAACAGCGCCGGACCACCGGCAAGATCTCGATCGAGCTGCCGGTCCTGGAGCAATCGGAGTCCAGCCCCCGCTGACACCGAGCCTGGCGGATCGCGCCGGCGGCGGCTCGATCAATCGTGCCTGCCCTGTTTGTGCCGATCCGCGAGTCCGAATCAAGGAAACGATCCGGCATTTCGAAGTGTGGGCCTGCGGACAGTGCGGGCTCTATTGGGTTCCCAACGTCACTGACGACGAGTTGGTCCGTTTCTATGTGGGATCGTACTTCCGGGGCGGCCACGAATTTGGATACATCGACTATACGCGAAGCGAGCAAATCCACCGGCTGAACGCCCGCTCCCTGCTCCGTGAAGTGGCCTCGTTCCTCCCGAAGCCGGGTGTTCTCTCGGGGCAGAACCTTTGCGACGTGGGATGTGCCTATGGCTTCCTGGTCGATGAAGCCTCGCGCGCCGGGATGCGCGCGGAAGGGGTCGACTATTCCGCAGAGACGTGCGACTACGCGCGCACAACTCTCGGATGTCGTGTGTTCCACGGGGCGCTCAAGGACGCGGGCTATCCGGCCAATCATTTTGACGTCGTGACCGTCATTGGCTCGATCGAGCACTTCGCCGACCCCGTTGGGACGGTGGCGGAGATTCAACGCATCTGCAAGCCGGGCGGGCTGATGGTGATCACCACCGTGGACACCCGGGCCTTTTTCGGAGTATTCCGATTCAAGCCTCCGGAGCACCTGTTCTATTTCTCACGCTCGAACTTGCCCCTCCTTGTCCGCAAGATGGGATTCGACGTCGTGAAGCTGACGGGCTACATGGCCCGTCACAACTTGGGAGAAGCGCTCGGTCTCCTGTCGAAGGCCCTCTTCGGGCCGCGCTTGCCGATCGAAGACTTCATCCGGCGCAGTCCGCTCGGATCTGCCTGGCTGAAGCTTCCGAACAACGAAATGCTGTTGATCGCGAGAAGGCGCTAGTCCGCGGAGGGAATGAGCGTCACCTCGGCGCCGGCCTCTCGCTCGGCG
>Ga0066710_100004851_pt1 | contig 12052 bp, 13 predicted proteins | sample GraSoiAngelo_159_FD_79666 | JGI IMG/M metagenome (GOLD analysis project Ga0066710, IMG submission 79666) | Grasslands soil microbial communities from the Angelo Coastal Reserve, California, USA - 14_1009_16_40cm | ecosystem: Environmental > Terrestrial > Soil > Grasslands | place: USA...
GCAACGGCATCCTGCTGGGGCCGCTGACGGCGGCGGTCGTCGCAGACGGGCTGCTCGACGGCACCGCCGATTCACTTCTGGAGCTGACCCGGCCGCAGCGCTTCGGTCAGCTGTGATGAGCCGTGGCGAAAGAAGTGTCGAAAGAGATCGTCGTTGGCGAACTGCGCTATCGCATCAAAGCGGTGGCCCGCGAGGGGCGTTGGGTCGCCGCTGCTGAGCGCGCGCAGACCGGTGAGCGCTTCGGCGTGGAGTGCACCGGTGATACCGACGCGGTCGCGACCGAGCGCATGGCCGGCTGGCTCGACTGGCAGCACCAGCATTCCGTTGCGCTCGAGGCGCTGCAACAGGCCGAGCGAGCGTACCATCGGAATCTGGCGGCGAACACCCTCGCGAGTTGGCCCGACGAGAGGTCTCTCGAGGCGCAGCGGGAAGCCCTCGAAGCTGTCGATCGCGCCCGTCTGCGACTCGACGCCATTCGCGCCCATCGGCCGTTGTAGAGTGTGCACCATACGGGGAGGACCCGGTGAAACTCACACCCGCAGAGATCGAGCACGCCGTTGGTGAGCTGAGCGGTTGGACGCTCGACGGCAACGCCATCAGGAAGCAGTACACGTTCAGCGGCTTTCCCGAGGCCGTGGCATTCGTCAGCCGTCTCGTTCCAGAAGCGGAAGCCGCCGACCATCACCCCGACATCACGATCAACTATCGGCGCGTCACGCTGAGCTACTCGACGCACAGCGAAGGAGGCCTGACCCTCAAGGACTTCACCGGCGCCAGAGCCGCCGACCGACTGAGCCGTGCGCCTGAAAAGAACCTATAGCTCACGTGAGGTGGCCGGGCTGACGGGCCTGACGGCCCGGCAGCTGCAGGCGCTCGACAGCAACGGGCTGATCGCACCCGTCATCCGTCCGCGTCGCACCGCTGCTGGCGGCTACACCGAGCGTCGCTACACGGCGATTGAGCTGTTCGAGCTCGTCGTTCTCGCCGAGCTCAGGCGCCGGGGATTCAGAGCCCACCAGCTGTCGGTGGTCCTGACGCGCCTCAAGGAACAGTTCAAGGCCCGGCTCTTCGACGCCACCGGTGGAGGCGGGCATGTGCGCCTCCTGACCGACGGGCGGTCCATCTATGCGCGGACCGACGGGGGCGATCTCTACAACCTGCTGGAGGCGCCAATGCAACCGCTGCTGGTCATCGGCGAGGAGGCGCTGCTGAAAGAGTTGAAAGCGTCGCTCCGTCCGCGCAGGCGGGCGCGTGCAAAGCGGGCAGCGAAGCGCTGAGCTCGGCTGGTCAGGAAATGGGGAAGATCTTTTCGAGGCCGTCGGCCGGTCTCGGTATGACGTGCACGCCGACCAGTTCGCCGACGCGCCGGGCGGCCGCCGCGCCGGCGTCGGTCGCGGCTTTCACGGAGCCCACGTCCCCTCTCACGATGGCGGTGACCAGCCCCGCGTCCACCTTCTGCCAGCCGACGAGCACCACGTTTGCCGTCTTCACCATCGCATCGGCGGCTTCGATCATGCCCACCAGGCCACGCGTTTCGACCAGGCCGAGCGCGTCGCCGATCTCTTTAGACGGTTTGTCAGGCACCGACGCGAGTATACGCTAAACGGTGGATTTGTTCAGTTGGTCATCTCGTCATCTGGTCATTTTGGGCTTCACGCTGCGGGCGCTGATTCCTGACCGCTGATCGCTGAGAGCTGATCGCTGAGCGCTGATCGCTGTGAGCTGACCGCTGAGCGCTGATCGCTGTGAGCTGACCGCTGAGCGCTGATTGCTGAGAGCTGACAGCTGTGAGCTGACTGGCCAGATGAGCAACTGACCGAGTGAACAAATTCAACGTCGTTCGAAGAGTCCCGGATAGTTTGCACGCTGCACGCTGTATCCAGGAAAGACGGCGTGCAGGTCCGACAATCCGAGGTGGCGGTCGACGATTTCGCCGAAGACGTCGCGGAAGTCGGTCGTGACCGCGAGATCACGCCCTTCGTACCGTTGCTCGCGCAGGAGGCCGGGCCACCGGCCGTAGACGCGCCCCCCGCGAACGCCTCCGCCGATCACCAGCATGGCGTTGCCGTGACCGTGATCGGTCCCTCGATTCCCGTTTTCACCCACGGCGCGTCCGAACTCGGACATCGTCAGCACAACGATGTCGGCCATGCGATCACCGAGGTCGGTCACGAGCGCCGCGACGGCGCGCGAGAAGTCGTCGAGCCTTGTCGCCAGTGGTCCCTGGGTCGAGCCCTGATTGACGTGGGTATCCCAACCGCCCACTTCGGCGAACGCAACCTCGAGGCCGACGTCGGCCTTGACCAGCTGTGCGATCTGTCGCAGCGCCTGGCCGAACGCGCTCTGCGGGTAGAGGGCGCCATGCTCCGGCTGGTACCGAGCCGGGTCGGCAACCTTCATCATCTTCATGGCTTCGAACGCTTCACGTCCCGTGCCGTTGAGCACCCGATCCGCGGCCGCCTGGTACTGCTCCTCGAAGGACTGACCGACGGATTCGGCGCGAATTCCGAAGGAGGCAATATTGCGCATCGCCAGAGCAGGCGCCGTGCCTTGCAGCGTGCGCGGCAGCTGGGGGGTCAGGGCCACAGCCCGGAAGGTGGTCGCCTCCTCCACGTGGCGGGTCTGCAGATACCGGTTGAGCCACCCATCGGAAGTGCTTTTCACCCCGGGCGTCGCGCTCTCCATGTAGTCCTGGGCGTCGAAGTGCGACCTTGTCGAGTCGGGCGATCCGCAGGCGTGAACCACGGCCAGCTCACGGCGATCCCAGAACCCCTTGAGCGGCGCCAGACGAGGGTTGAACCCGAAGAAGCCGTCGAGATCGATCGCGCCATCCTTCGCGGCGGGCGCGCCGACGGCAATCGTCGGCCGCGCGCGAGCGTACTCGTGATCGCCGAACGGGACCACGAAGCTGAGGCCGTCTACAGCGCCCCGCTGGAAGACCGCGATGAGTCGTTTCGACCGCGCCGGGCCTGCCGCCCACACCGTGCGCCGCAGAAACGAGGGTGCAAGCCCGAGGCTGACGAGTGCGAACGCTCCGTTCTTCAAGAGGATTCGTCGGGCGACCATGTTCTTCTCCAGCACTGGACGGCGGCCCTTCAGCGCCGCTGAAATTCGGGCGACCCGATCGTCAACGCGATGGCCTGTTGCGGCGTCGAGGCCCTCGCTATCGTCGTCCGCGTGGCGTCAGAGATTGGGGTTCCTATCAGGAACGACTCCGCCTGCGGGTGTGCTTCGAGCGTGACCCCGGCCAGGTTGTCGCTCGCGAGCGCCAGTGCGATGTTCATGCGGTTGACGAGGGCGCCCGTGTTGACCCACGCGTCAGCCGTGTCCTTGTACCCGGTTGGCGGCTGACACTGATAGAGCGGCATGCCGAGTTCCTGCACCGCTCGCACGAGTGGCCGAGCGTCTTCGACCACCGCGCCGGTCGCGCGAACAGCGGACACCACGAATTCAAACGGGGTCTTGACCTTGGCGTGAAGCGTGTCGGGCGCCAGAAACTCGGGCGATGTCAGCAGCACCGTGAGCACCGCCCGCAGGTCGCCGTTGGTGGCCCTGAAAGTCTTGGCGGCGCGATCGACCAGCGGCTGGGGCGGCGTGTCGGCGACGAACCGGCGCGCCAGTTTCGTGGCGATGAACCGCGCCGTGGAGGGATGCTCAGCCAGGATGTCGAGCACCTGTTCACCGTCGCGCATCCCTCCGCCGCTCTTGAGGCGATGGCCGAGCACGACCTTCTCTCCATCGTCGTGGAGACGAGGATCGAACCGGAATCCTCCACCGAGCCGCGGGTTGGTGATGGTCCAGCCGGTGAAGCTCCGGGCCACTTCAGTGACGTCCTTCTGCGTGTACCCGCCGTCCACGCCCAACGTATGGAGTTCCAGAAGCTCCCGACCGTAGTTTTCGTTGAGCCCCTTCTTCTGATTCTGCTGGGGCGCCCGGGGAACGCCGCCGGTGGCGCCGCGGCCCGGTCGGGACCAGGCGGGCAGGCGGGAGCCATTCCCGTGCGGCCCGTTGGGATCCGCGCTCAGCCAGTTGTCCAGGTAGAAGAGCATGGCCTGGCTTTTCGCTGTGGCCTCGAGCAGGTCGCGGAAACGCCCGAGCACGTGCGGCCGACTCGCCTCGCGCTCGTATTCGGTGATCAGAAATCGCTCGGGTCCCTTGCGGGCGTCCACGTTGAAATGGTTGAACCAGAAATCGGTCAGCGTTTCCTGCAGCTGTCGTTCGCTGTAGATCGCGCGGAGGATTTTCTGCTGCGACAGCTCGGCAAGCGGGAGGTTCGCTTGTTGCCGCTCGAAGGGGGCCGGCGCCGCTGCGGGGGCCGCAGGTGGCATCGCCGGCCCGGTGCCGCGGGTGCCTGTCTGGGCGCCGGCCTGTTGTTTCTGCTCCCGGCGCGCTCGAAGCAAGGGCAGCTCGTACTGTGCAGCGACATCGCGCGACGTCATGCCGAGCGTGCGAAGCCCCACCAGTCTTTCGACGACCTCGTTATCGGGGATGCGATCCGGGCGAAGCTGCTGCTCGATGTACGCCTTCACGCCGAGGGCCCTGACCCGTTCAATGTCACCGGCCCGGGGACCGAAGCCGAGCCGATTGAGGACGTGAACGATCACCTCGTCCGGCGAGGGCGCTGGCAGGGCCGACGGACTAGCGATCGAGGCGGCGAACAGTACGCCGACAAGAACGATGATGGGTCTGAGTCGCATCTTCATCACTTATCGGATTTAGACCCTGCGGCTCGATGAACCGTTTAACGACTTTGCGAATTTTTCACCTCGCCAGGCGGCGTGCGTGTGCAAATTCCCCGGGCGTGTGCAGGAACAGCACAGCTGGGCCGGAGCGGTGTGGGCAAAACTACGCGCCGCACGTCAGTGCTCTGTTCGGATCGTGCGAGTAGATCGATACCATCTTCCACCCCGCCGGGCCCTTGATGAGGGTGTAGGTCCAGCCGAACTCCGCCATGACCTTGCCGTCGGTCAGATATCGAATGCCCCGCCCGCTCACGACCGCCACTGTGGGGCCGAGTATGCAGATATTGCGTACGGGCATGTTCGAACGCCCGTAGCCGCCGGCGAGTAGGGTCTTGCGCGTGTCCGGGAACCGAGCTCTGAGCTGTTCGATCGAGGAGTGTCCCTGGTTGCTCAGCTGTCCCGACGGGTGATAGATACGCTCCACCAGCTGGTCGATGTTCCCCGCGGAGAAAAGTTGCCAGTACAAATCCATGAAGCCGTTCACCTCGGCCTTCAGGGCTTGGTTTTGATCAGCGGGTTGTGCCGCTAGGAATCCGCCCAGCGCGAGCGCGACTGCAAGGCCGGCGGCCATCCCCAGAATCTTCTTCATGTGCGCCTCCGCCGAAATTCTGCCACATCGGGAGGTAGGATCTACCCATGCATGACTTCGAAAAGCTGGGCGTCTTCTATCTGGGTCGGCATTATGACGAGCGCACGAAAAAGACGACAGACGATCTGGTTCTGTACGATTCCAAAGACCTCGTGACGCACGCGCTCTGCGTGGGCATGACCGGCAGCGGCAAGACCGGGTTGGGCATTGCCGTCATCGAGGAAGCGGCCATCGACGGTGTGCCGGTCCTGGTGATCGATCCGAAGGGCGATTTGACGAACCTTCTTCTGACGTTTCCGGACCTGCGAGCCGAAGACTTCCTCCCCTGGGTCAACGACGACGATGCGCGCCGCGCGGGCAAGACGCCGGCTGATTTTGCTGCGGACCAGGCGTCGAGGTGGAAGAAAGGCTTGTCGGACTGGGGCGAGGACGGCGATCGCATCAAGCGGCTGCGCGACGCGGCGGAGTACACGATTTATACGCCTGGCAGCAGCGCTGGCGTGCCGGTCTCGGTGCTGACCTCCTTTGCACGGCCCGCCCTGGACGAGCCCGAGCTCGTTCGCGAGCGCGCCCAGACGACGGTGTCGAGCCTGCTGGCGCTTGCGGGGATCGACGGGGAGCCGCTCAAGAGCCGCGAGCACATCCTGCTGTCCACGATTCTGCTGGCCGCGTGGCAGGCGGGGCAGAGCCCCGACCTGGCGACGCTCATCGAGCGCGTGCAGCAGCCGCCGGTGCGCCGCATCGGCGTCATGGATGTCGATTCGTTCTTCCCGCCGAAGGATCGGTTCGCGTTCGCCATGGCCGTCAACGCGTTGATCGCGTCGCCGGGCTTCGAGGTCTGGAACCAGGGGGATTCACTCGATGTCGGCGCCTTCCTGCGGACAAGCGCCGGGAAGCCGAGGGTGTCCATCTTCACGCTGGCCCACCTGGACGACAACCAGCGGATGTTCTTCGTGGCGTTGCTGCTCAATGCCGTGGCCGGCTGGATGCGGACGCAGTCGGGCACGTCGAGCCTGCGCGCCATGGTCTACATGGACGAGATCTTCGGCTTCTTTCCGCCGATTGCCAACCCGCCGTCGAAGGGGCCGCTCCTGACGCTGTTGAAGCAGGGGCGGGCGGCTGGAGTGGGCGTGGTGCTCGCAACCCAGAATCCCGTGGACCTCGACTACAAAGGGCTGGCCAACATCGGCACGTGGTGGCTGGGCCGTCTGCAGACTGAGCGCGACAAAGCGCGGGTTCTCGAAGGTCTCGAGAGCGCGTCGGACTCGGGCGGCCTCGACCGCTCCGAGGTCGACCGGTTGCTGTCGGCTCTGACCGGTCGCGTCTTCCTGATGCGCAACGTCCACGAGGACGCGCTGACGCTGTTTCAGTCGCGCTGGGCGTTGTCGTATCTTCGTGGGCCGCTCGGCCGCGACGAGATCAAGAAGCTGACCGCCGCCGCGCCTCGCAAGAGCGCCGGCCCCGCCGCTTCGCCGGGTCGGCCGGCCGCGGCGCCAGCACCGACCGACTCCACCCAGGTACCAGCGGGCTCGGGATCCCCAGCGAGCGCATCGGGAGCGCGGCCTATCGTGCCGCCCGACGTGCCGCAGTACTTCGCCCCGGACGCCGCTGCTTCCGTTTCGACGCCGCTCCTGCCGGCGGTGTATGGCGCGGCCTCGGTCCGTTTTGTCGATCCGAAGCTCAAAGTCGATACCACTCGCCTGGTGACGCAGACGACACCGATCGCGGACGGTCCTGTGCCGGTGGACTGGGCCAACGGTCACGAGGTCGATTGGACGCCGGAAATGCTGGAGCACCACCCGCCCGAAGGCGTCAGCTTCGGCCTCCTGCCCGCGCCCGCCCTGAAAGCGAAGAATTACGACGCCTGGACGAAGCAGTTCACGGCGGCGCTCGTGTCCGGTCAATCCCTGGATCTTCTGAAGAGCCCCTCAACTGGTGAGATATCTCGGCCCGATGAAGCGGAGCGCGACTTTCGGGCGCGTCTGCAGCAGGGCTCGCGGGAGACCCGCGATCAAGCACTCGATTCTCTGCGGAAGCGGTTCGCACCCCGGCAGGCGGCGCTCGACGACAAGCTGCGGCGTGCCCAGCAGATCGTCGATCGCGAGTCGGAGCAGGCGTCGAGCCAGAAGCTGCAAACGGCCATCTCGGTCGGCGCCACCATCGTCAGCGCGTTCCTCGGGCGCAAGGCCATCAGCGCCACGACGATCGGGAAGGCAACGACCGCCGCTCGTGGGGTTGGCAGGTCGATGAAGGAGAGCGAGGACATCGAGCGTGCCCGCCAGACCGTCGCAGCCATCGACGATCAGCGGAAGCAGCTCGAAGATGAGCTGCGCGAGGAGACGGCCAAGCTCGAAGCGGCCTCCGACGCCGCCACCGAAAAGCTTCAGCAGGTCAGCATCAAGCCCAAGAAGACCGATGTGACGGTGAAGCTCGTGTCCCTGGTCTGGGTGAAGCCGAATTAGCTCTCAGCTCTCAGCTCTCAGCTGTCGGCTCTCAGCTGTCATTGTCCACCCATGAACGGATAGCGATAGTCGATCGGCGGGTTGAAGTTTTCCTTGATGGTTCGTGCGCTGACCCATCGAACAAGGTTGAGCTTCGAACCCGCCTTGTCGTTGGTGCCGGATGCGCGCGCCCCGCCGAACGGCTGCTGGCCCACGACAGCTCCCGTGGGCTTGTCGTTGATGTAGAAGTTGCCCGCCGCGTATCGCAGTGCGGACGCGGCTTCGGCGATCGCGCGCCGGTCTTGGGCGAACACGGCGCCTGTCAGGGCGTAGGGAGATGTCGTGTTGACCAGGGCAAGCGTGTCCGTCCACTTGTCATCGTCGTAGACGTAGGCCGAGACGAAGGGGCCGAAGACTTCCTCCTGCATGGCCGCATCCAGCGGGTTGGCCGCCTCGACCAGCGTCGGCTTGATGAAGTACCCGCGGGACGAGTCGGCTGTCCCGCCGGCCACCACGGTGGCCGTCCGGCGCGCGCCTTCGATGTACCTCACGATCTTGTCGAACGCCCGCCGGTCGATGACCGCACCCATGAAGTTGCGGAAGTCCTGCACGTCGCCCATGGCGATGTCGTCGATCATCGCCACCACCTGATCGCGCACGCGGCCCCAGAGTGACCGTGGCACATAGATGCGGCTGACAGCGGAGCACTTCTGTCCCTGGAACTCGTATCCGCCCCGGACGACCGCGACCGCCAGTGCCTCTGGGTCGGCGGAAGGGTGTGCGATGACGAAGTCCTTGCCGCCGGTCTCGCCCACGACGCGCGGGTAGGAGCGATAGGTGGACATGGACGTCCCGATGGTCTTCCACATGCTGTTGAAGACCTCGGTACTGCCGGTGAAGTGCACACCCGCGAGATCGCGATGAGACAAGACGATCCGCGAGATCATTTCCGCATCGCCCGGCACGAAGTTGATGACGCCGGGGGGCATACCCGCCGCCTCCAAGAGGCGCATCAGATGGTGCGCAGACAGCATCGCGCTCGACGCCGGTTTCCAGACAACCGTGCTGCCCATGAGCGCCGGGGCGGTCGGAAGGTTCGCGGCGATCGACGTGAAGTTGAACGGGGTGACCGCGTACACGAAGCCTTCGAGACCGCGGTATTCGACCTGGTTCCAGGTGGCGTGGTCGCTGAGGGGCTGCTCATCCAGCAACTGCTGCGCATAGTGCACGTTGAAGCGCCAGAAGTCGATGCTCTCGCAGGCCGCATCGATCTCAGCCTGGAAGATGGTCTTCGACTGTCCAAGCATCGTCGCCGCGTTGATGGTGTCCCGCCAGCTTGTGGTCAGAAGCTCCGCGGCTCGCAGCAGCACTGAGGCACGGGCGTCGAAGGACCAGCTGGACCACTCCGAGTGGGCCTTCAGGGCGGCGTCGATGGCCTGAGCCACGGCTTCCTGTGTGGCCTTGTGATACTCGCCCAGGACGTGGCCGTGATCGTGGGGCATTAACGCTTTGGCTGTCATGCCCGTCCGGACGGGTTTGCCCCCGACGACCAGGGGAATGTCTGCCGTCTCGCTCGCGAGCTCGGCGAGTCGGCATTTGATCGACGCTCGCTCGGGCGAACCAGGCGCGTAGGATCGAATCGGCTCGTTCACGGGTGGCGGCACCCGTCGATGGCCGGCGAACGAGGAAGGGGACAAGAGGGTGGATTTGGTCATCTGGTCATCTCGCCATCTGGTCATTTTGCGATCTGGTCATGTGCAGGCCTCGGTTCCCTGTCGATTGTCTGGTGATGAGCGAGCTGTGAACCGTTGAGGAGCGGCTCGTTGAGGAACGTCGTGAGCGGAGCGAGGTGGCGAAAGACGCTCACGAGGCCCGCGTAGAAGCGCGGGCTGCAGGCAAACGTCGCCGGGAACTCCCGGCCGGCGAGAAACTGTCGGTGTTTGAGGAACTCGGCAGCCTCGTGATCGCTCGCGAAGCCGCGGGGCACTCTCTGAAGGCGCTCGCCCGCAAGCGCCCCGACCGTACGTCGAAACGCCGGGGCTTCGACGATGGCGCGAAGGCGCTTGACGTTGGCGGCAATGTGCTCGCGGACGGCCTGCAGCTGCACGGTTTCGGGCGCGTACATGCCGCCGCCGACCCAGACGCCGAGCGGCGAGACTTCGAAGTAGAGGCCGGCGCCCTGGTGCTTGGCGAGACCCCGCGCCGGAAAGATCGCGGCCACATGAGTCTTGAGCGGCGCTTTGTTCTCGGTGAAACGGGTGTCGCGATAGATGCGGTACAGCGAGACGCGAGGGCTTGCGACCAGACCGGGTGCAAAGGTCTTGAAGTCGACGGCGAGCCGCTCGATGACCTCGACCATCGGCGCGCGCACCAGCGTCTCGTACTGATCCTTGCGCGCCTTGAACCACTCACGGTCGTTGTGGCGCTTCAAGGCGCGCAGAAACGAAAGTGCCTTCGGACTGAATCGAGGCCGAACTCGCGCAGTCGCCACGAGTTTGGTATACCGGTTTAAGGTATCGTTGTAAAGTCGATGACCGTTTCGCCCGCACTCCTAGTGGTGATCTTTGGGGCGGGTGGAGTGGCGGGCATGCTGGGCGCCGTTCTGGGCCTCGGCGGCGGCGTGTTCCTTGTCCCCTTCCTCAATCTCGGCCTCCAGTTTCCGATCGGCACCGCGGCCGCGATCAGCCTCACCACCGTGATCGGGACGTCGAGCTCCATATCGGCGCGACGCGCCGGCCAGGATCTGATCAACCTGAGACTCGGCATGGTGCTCGAGGTGGCGACGGCCGCCGGCAGCCTTCTCGGCGGCATCACGGCGCAGTACCTGGCGGAGGGGACGGTTCGGCTGCTGTTTGCCGCCACGACGGCCTTTGTGGCCATCACCATGCTCGGCCGACTGAACCGCCGCAACGTGATTCTCGGCGAGGCCGTGGATCCAGGCCCGCTCGGGGGACGCTACACCGAGGCCGAGAGCGGTGGGACCGTGACCTATCAGGTGAAACGGCTTCCCATTGCCCTGGCCGCTTCTTTTGTTGCCGGGAACGTGTCGTCGCTTCTCGGCATCGGGGGTGGGGTGATCAAGGTGCCGGTCTTGAACGCGTGGTGCGGTGTGCCGCTGCGCGCGGCGGCCGCCACGAGCGCGTTCATGATTGGCGTGACCGCGGCGGCGGGCGCCATCATCTACTACGGCACCGGGCAGCTGCCGGCCGCGCTCGCGGCGGCGGCGATGCTGGGCGTCCAGGCGGGATCGTGGGCCGGCTTCCGGTTCGGTCAGCGCGCATCGGCGCGGAGCCTGAAGCTGCTGATGGCGGCTGTGTTGATGATCGTCGCGGTGCTGATGTTCGTGCGCGGAATGAGGTGAGATGGCCTCCCCCGGTGATGCGCGCCTCGAGCGGATTCTGGCCAACGTGTTGTGGACCGGCGTGGTGGCGAGCTCCTTGTCGCTCGCTGTAGGCCTGGTGCTCACCCTCGCGTCCGGCGGCGCCGCGAGCGGGCCGTGGCTGACGATCGGACTGCTGACGTTGATGGCCACGCCGGTGGCGCGTGTCGTTGTCTCGGCGATCGCCTATGTCGTACAGCGGGACTGGCTGTTTGCGTTCCTCACCTCGCTTGTCCTGCTCGAGCTCGCCGCCAGTGTTGTGACGGCGCTCGTGTTCCGAGCAGACCGCTAAGAGCTCGCAGCATTCAGCTCTCGGCTCTCAGCAGTCAGCTCACAGCTTTCAGCTCACAGCTTTCAGCGATCAGCTTTCAGCTCTCAGCAGTCAGCTCACAGCTTTCAGCTCACAGCTTTCAGCGTGCGGATAAGGCCCGCCAGCATGCGCTTGACTTCGGTGACCTGCTGCGCTTGGGCCGCGTACTGCTCAGCGCTGATCAGATCCAGGTCCCTTGCGAGGAGAAGCTGGTTGTCCAGCTCACTCGCAGAGCCCATCGCGATGGAGCAAAACCGTGCGAGCTCGGCGTCTCCGTTTCGGCCGCATCCTTCTGCCAGATTCGCCGTGACGGACGAGGCCGAACGTCGGAGCTGGAGCGCGAGCCCGTAGCGCTCGTCATCGGGCAACCCCTTCGTCAGTCGGTACACGTCGGTCACAAGCTTGTGCGCCTTCTGCCAGACAGTCAGCTTGCGGAAGTCTTTCATCGGTGAAATTTTCTAGCTTTCAGCTTTCAGCTTTCAGCTTTCAGCTTTCAGCTTTCAGCTTTCAGCTTTCAGCCTTCGGTCATCGTCAGACTCAACCAGCTGAAAGCTGATCGCTGATCGCTGAGAGCTGAAAGCTGAAAGCTGA
>Ga0066710_100004852_pt1 | contig 12051 bp, 10 predicted proteins | sample GraSoiAngelo_159_FD_79666 | JGI IMG/M metagenome (GOLD analysis project Ga0066710, IMG submission 79666) | Grasslands soil microbial communities from the Angelo Coastal Reserve, California, USA - 14_1009_16_40cm | ecosystem: Environmental > Terrestrial > Soil > Grasslands | place: USA...
ACGACTCCGGTGTCCAGGTCATCTTCGATCGTCGCCGGGTGGACCGACGGCGAGGTGCCGCCGAGGCGGAGTCGGAGCGGCGGCAAGATCAGCGCCGGCGACCGCCGCCGGCGACCGAGGTCGCCTTCGGGAAGAACTCGGGGTTCTTCCTCATCGTTCGCCGGTAACCAGTGCCCACGCCGCCCCGCCGGAGGGCCCAGACTGAGGGCCCAGAATGGGGGGAAAGACACCCGGGATCCCGTCAGGGTCGGAAGCTGAAGGCGGGGTCGAGGGGAGGCAGAGGGGCGCCGAAGAAGATCCTGCGCTGGAGCCGAGGCAGGAGCGGCGAGCGGAGCACCACGGGCAACAGCCAGGGAAGCACCCAGCGCGCGAGCCCGCCACGGCGCGCCTGTGCCAGGAGCACCGACTGGGCGCCGAGCTGGAGCCGGTGAAGGGCGCGGACGTCCGGCTCCCGGACGGCCTGCACGCGGGCCAGGTCAGCGCGCGGAATCGGGCCCCGCCCGAGCTGCGGGTAGATGGTCTGAGCGGCGACCGCCGCGGTGGCCAGCGCCACGTTCACCCCGATCGCCCCGGCGGGACTCATCGTGTGAGCCGCGTCTCCGATCAGGAGCAGGCCGTCCCGCGCCCAGTCCTCGACGAGCCGGATCAGCCCTTCCAGCGGAAAGAAGGGCGTGAAGTCGCGAAGCCCGCCCGCGAAGTCGCGAAACAGGGGATCGAGCCGGCGCAGCCGGTCGGCGACGGCGGCGACCCCAGCGTCTCGCCACTCGCGCCACGCTCCCTTCGGGAGCACGATGCCCACCTGGACCGCGTGGGGATACTTGGGCAAGAGGAGACACTGGACCTGGCTGCCGAGGGAGAGGTAGAACGTGCTCGACCAGCCCGGCGGCTCCGGAATCACGAACCAGACGACGTCGAAGTCGTGGTGCTCGTACGCGGCCTTGAAGCCGCCCAGCCGGCGGATCTGGGAGAAGCGGCCGTCGGCGCCCACGACGACGTCGGCGCGGATCTCGAACGGCTCCCGTCCGTGCCGCGTTCCCGTGACCCCGACGACCTGCCCTCCTTCGACCAGCCCGGTGACCCGCGCCCCCATCCAGCATTCGAAGCTCGGGAACGTCCGCGCCCGATCGACCAGGGCTTGCAGGAAGACCGGCTGCGGCATCCAGATGGCGTAGGGGTACTCAGGGGAAATCCGGGCGAAGGAGAACGTTCCCGCCGTCCGCCCGTTCAGGCGGACCACGCCGGTGGTCAGGATCGAATGGGGCTGCGCCCGGACGTAGTCGAGGAGGCCGAGGGCGTCGAGGAGATGCGCCGTGCTCGGCTGGAGGACCTCTCCGCGGAACTCGCGGTCGAACGTCTCGTGCCCCTCGAGGACGAGGACGCGGGTCCCGCGCTTGGCCAGGAGGAGGCCGAGGAGCTGCCCGGCCGGACCCCCGCCCACCACGCAGACGTCCGTTCGGATGCTGGCCACTCTTTTCCGAGTCTAGGGCAGGGCCCGGGCGGCCCACAAGCCCGCTCGCCCCGCCGGCCGCGCGGTCGACAGGCCCGTCGTCGAGAAAGGTCCGGCCCCGGCGTTGCGTGCGGCGGCGTCCGTGGAGTAGGGTGGTGGATCGTGGAGATCGAGCGCGACCGGTCCAAGGTGCAAGCCATTCGGCCGAGCGTGTCGGCGATCGTCTTCCACACGGGGAAGATCCTCCTCCAGCAGCGCGCGGACAATCGCGAGTGGGGCTTGCCTGGTGGCTCGGTGGAGATCGGGGAGACGGTGGCCGACGCCGTCGTCCGCGAGGTTCGCGAGGAAACGGGCTACGAGGTCGCGGTCGGACGCCTGGTCGGCGTCTATTCGGACCCACGCTGTCAGATCGTCCGCTACCCCGACGGGCGGGTGTGGCACTACGTCAATCTCTGTTTCGACTGCCAGCTGATGGGCGGGACGCCGCGACCGGCGCCGGGGGAGAGCCTGGCCGTCGAGTGGTTTCCGCCGGACGCGTTGCCCGAGGATTTCGTGGTCCTCCACCGGCGGCGCATCGAGGATGCGCTCGCCGACGTCACGACCCCCTTCATCCGGTGAGCCATCGCGGCGGCGAATGATCCAGCGGATCCACCACGTCGCCGCCGTCGTGCGGGACCTGGCGTCGGGCTATGCCGTCTGGCGGGACGCTCTCGGCCTCCCCGTGCTCAGGGAGGCCGAGCTGTCCGATCAGGGGGTCCGGGCCGCGCTCCTCGCGGCGGGCTCGTGCGAGGTCGAGCTCGTCGAGCCCGTGCGATCCGACACGGGGGTGGCTCGATTTCTCGACAGCCGGGGCGAGGGACTCCACCACCTCTGCTTCGAGTCCGACGACGTCGAACGCGATCTCGAGCGGCTCGCCGCCACCGACGTGACCCTGATCGACGCGCGGCCGCGGCCCGGGCTCGCGGGCCGGATCGCGTTCCTCCATCCGCGGTCCTGCGCGGGCGTCCTCGTCGAGCTCGCCACGCCGGCGGAGCCCGTCAGGCTCCCCGTCACGCCGGCGACCCTCGAGGTCGTCCATGTCGCGGTGGAGAGCGTGCACGAGACGGCCGCGGGCTACCAGAACCTCTTCGGCCTGGTCCCGGGTCCGGCTCCACCGGGTGAGTCCGTCGTCCAGCTCAGGCTCGGTCGGGTGGTCGTCCAGCTCGCGGCGCAGAGCCGGACCCACGGCCGGTCGGGGCTGGCTGCCCTCGGCCTCTCGGCTCCCGACCTCACCGACCTCCATGACCGGCTCGCCCGTCACGGGGTGCCGGTCGAGACCATCGCCGGTGGGCTCGTGGTGCCTCCAGCGGCGACGCACGGAGTCCCGTTGATCTTCCGCCGGGCCGAAGCCTCGACGGACACCCCGGCGAGAGCGTGAGACTCGAGGGGCAGGTCGCGCTCGTCACCGGTGGGGGGACCGGCATCGGCCGGGGCATCTCCCTCGCCTTCGCTCGCGAAGGCGCGCGGGTCGCGGTCAACTACGCGAAGTCGCGCGAGAGGGCGGAGGATGCGGTTCGGCGGATCACCGAGAGCGGCGGCCAGGCGGTCGCGCTCCAGGCTGATGTGACCCGCGAAGCCGACGTCCGGCGGCTGGTTGCCGCCGTCGTCGACCGCTGGGGCCGGCTCGACGTTCTCGTCAACAACGCGGGCTGGACGAAGCGGACCCCGCACGCGGACCTCGAGGCCCTCACCGACGAGGTCTGGCGGAAGACGCTCGACACCAATCTCATCGGCGCCTGGTACTGCATCAAGCAGGCGATCCCCCACATGCAGCGCCAGGGCCGCGGTGCCATCATCAACGTGACTTCGGTGGCGGCCTTCCACGGCATGGGCTCGTCCATGGCCTACGCCGCGTCCAAGGCGGCGCTCTCTGCGCTGACGAAGTCCCTGGCCCGCGCCTTCGGGCCCGCCGTCCGCGTCAACAGCCTCGCCCCCGGCCTCGTCGACACGGGGTTCGTGGACTGGCCCCCGGAGGTGTTCGAGGAGGGCCGTCGCGCCGTCTCGACTCCGGACCTGCCGACCCCGGAGGACCTCGGCGAGGCGGCCGTGTTCCTCGCGGCCGAGGCGCGGGCGACGGCGGGGACGACGATCTTCGTCGACGGCGGCATCGTCGCCCTCGGACCGCGCGGCTATCGCCCGTCCGCCCAGGGCAGGCGGTAGCCCCTGACGCCCGCGCGCGGCGCGCCGTCGTACGAGGCGGGTCGGGATCGGTGACCGAGGGTCGCACGGCGAGCGCGGGCGGGCGTGGCGACGCCGCCTGGCTCGCCGGCATCTGCGCCTCGCGGTTCCTCGTCGCCCTCGTCTTCACGAGCTACGCGGCCGTCCTTCCCGTCCTCCAGAAGGAGTGGGGGATGTCGGCGGCCACCGCCGGCGCGGTCTCGTCGGCGTTCCAGGTGGGCTACGCCGCGTCCCTCGTCGGATTCAACCTCCTGGCGGATCGGATCGGGGCGCGCCCGGTCTTCCTGTGGTCGAGCGTGGCGGGAGCGCCGGCGGCGATGGCCTTCGCCCTCTTCGCCGAGGGGCCGTGGTCGGCGGCGCTCCTCTACGGACTGACCGCCCTCCTGATCGGCGGGAATTATACGCCGGGGCTCATCCTGATCGCCGAGCGGTTCCCTGCCGCGACCCGGGGCCGGGCGACCGGCTTCTTCCTCGCTGCCACCTCGATCGGGTACGCCGCCTCCCTGTTCCTCACCGGCGCGGTCCTGTCCCGCGCGGGCTGGCGCCCCGCCCTCGTCGCCGCCTCTCTCGGCCCGGTGATGGGCGCCGCCGCGGGGGTGTGGACGGTGTGGGGAATGCCGACGCGCGTCCATCCCCGGCGCGCCGGCGAGGGATTCTCCTCGGAGTTCCTCCGGAATCCTGGCGCCCTCCTCCTCAGCGCCGGCTACGCGTTCCATTCCTGGGAGCTCCTCGGGATGTGGGCGTGGACGCCCTCGTTCCTGTCGGCCTCCCTGATCCGCCAGGGACAGGACCTCGGCCGGGCGACGGGCGGCGGAGCCCGGCTGACCGCCCTCTTCCACCTCACCGGCTTCAGCGCATCCTTGTGTGCGGGCTGGCTCTCCGATCGCTTCGGACGGACGGCGGTCATCGTCGGGATGCTCGGGGTGAGCACGATCTGCTCCTTCGTCTTCGGCTGGATGGTGGCGGCGCCCTTCTGGATCCTTCTCGTCGTGGGCCTCGTCTACGGCTTCAGCGCGGTGGGGGACTCGCCCGTCCTGTCCGTCGCCCTCACCGAAGTGGTGGCGCCGCGGGTGCTCGGCTCCGCCCTCGCCGTGCGCTCGCTCCTCGGCTTCGGCGCGGGGGCGATCGCCCAGACGACCTTCGGCCACGTCCTCGACGCGACGAACACGGGCCCTCCGTACGCGGTGTGGGGGTGGGCCTATGGGCTCCTCGGGCTCGGCGGGCTCGCGGGCCTGGCGGCCACCGTGTGGCTTCGGCTCCGTCCCGAGAGCCGCCGCCTGGCCGGCGGCCGCCGCTGAGGAGCCGGGCGCCGCGTCCCCCGGGTGGCGGGCTCCGGCCGGTGGCGCCGCCCGCCAGGAAGCGGGCGGGGAGACGCGGCGCCTCGGTCAGCGCGGCGCCGGGTCGAGCCGGACCAGGACGATCCGCTTCGGGCCGAGCTGGCCGTGGGCGAGCGCGGCCACCCGCGGGGCGTGGAGCACGACGCGATCGTCCTCGTCGATCAGGGCGTAGCGCGGTCGATCCGGGCTCCGCGCCGCCAAGAGCTCCGGCGGTCCGGGGAGCGGGGCCAGTGGGCGGTCGAGGTAGAAGGCGATGATGAAGTCGTAGTCGCCGAGGAGCGACAGGATCGACTCACCCGAGGGTGTGGCCGTGCGTACCCGCGCCGCCAGCTCGCGCGCCGGGAAGCGCGCCTCGTACTGGGGGGCGCGGACGACGGCGACGGCGAGGAGCAGGGCGGACTGGACTGACACCAGGACGCCGAGCGCCAGCGTCCGACGCCCGCGCCGCCACGGCCACCAGACGGCGAGGGCGCCCACCAAGAGGAGGCCGATCAGCGCGGCCCGCTCCACCGGATCGGCCGGGACCATGGTGTCGACCATGCGGCCCGGGACGAGGCGCCGGGGCAGGAGGGCCAGCCCGAGGGCGAGGAGACCAGCTAGGACGCTCAGGAGCGCGAGCGGCCCCGTGATCCACCGCGAGCGCTCCGCCTCGGCGAGGGCCCGGTCCCACAGCCACCCCACCAGGAGCGCCGCGGCCGGGTAGATCGGCAGGAGGTAGGCGCCGCGCTTCGAGCTGGAGAGGCTGAAAAACACGAAGCCGGTCACGAACCACGCGAGGGGCAGGAGGACCGGGCTCCGACCCGCCACCTCGCCCGAAGCGGCCTCGCTCCGCCCGCGCCAGCCGAGGACGAGCGCGCCGGGGACGAAGAGGCTCCACGGGAACGCGCCGGTCGTGAACTCGCCGAGGTAGTAGTACCACGGGCCCCGGTGGACCCAGCTTCGCGCGTACCGCGCGAGCTGCTGGTGGACGAGGGTCTCGTAGAGGTAGCCGCGCCCCTCTCGGAGAACGGCGGGGGCGTACCAGCCCAGGACGACGAGGGTGAAGACCAGGAGCCCCGGGACCAGGCGGAGGCGGGCCGGCACCGTGCGGAGGGGGCCGGTCAGGGCCAGGTAGGCCCCCATCGCCAGGAGCGGGAGAACCAGGCCCAGGAGGCCTTTGGAGAGAACGCCGAGCCCCATCCCGGCGTAGGCCGCCGCCGTCCAGCCGAGGCGGCCCCGGCCGGGAGCGGCAGCCAGGGCGCGCCAGAGGCCGAGGACGGCGAGGACGATCGACGTCGTGAGCATCTGGTCGGGGTGGCCCTGGCGCGCATACCAGAAGAAGAGGCCGGACGTGGCGAGGACCACGGCCGAGACCAGGCCGGCCCGCGCTCCGAAGAGGTCGGCCCCGAGCCGGGCCGTCAGGAGGAGCCCGGCGAGCGCCGCGAGGGCGGCGGGAAGCCGCGCCGTCAGCTCGTCGACCCGCCCGCCCGTGAGCCGGCCGAGGCCGGCGGTCATCCAGAAGTAGAGCGGCGGCTTGTCCGGGTAGAGCTCGCCGAAGAGGTGGGCGACGAGGAGGGGCCCGCCCCGGAGCATCTCGCGCGCGGCGAGGGCGTACTTGGCTTCGAGCGGATGGCGCAGGATCTCGACGCCGAGAGCGGGCAGGTAGAGCAGGAGGCCGAGGGCGAGGATCCCGAGGGCGGCGATCCCGCGCGATCGGGCGACGCTCACCACGGGGGCGTCACGCGGAGCAGGCGGGGTCGGACGGCGCGCTCCGCAGGAGGACGTAGCCGCCCCGGGTATCGACCACGGGAAGCGTGGCGATGGCGGCGGGCAGGAGGGGCAGGTGAGCCCGCGGCGCGACCAGGAAGAGCCGGCCGGGGCGGGCCGCCGCCTCGGCCAGACGCGAGCGGTCCGGCAGGTCGATGAAGGTGAGGGGGCGCCGGGCGTAGAAGAGGAGGCTCGGCCGATAAGGGCCGAAGGCCACGACCTCGTCGCACGGTCCGGCCTCCCGGGCGGCGCGCCCGGCGAGCTCGCCGGCCGGGGCCACGAAGTCTCCGCTGAACGCCGGGACCACGCCGTAGACGCCGCCGCCGAGGACCGCCACCCCGAGGGCGGCGAGGCCCAGGAACAACGTCCCGGGCTCGCGCACGGCCGCCATCGGGCCGGCGGCGAGGACGAGGAGACCGAGCCCGATCGCGGCGCTGGGCAAGGTCGCGCCGGGGTCTGCCGGATAGGCGGGGGCGAGCAGGCGCGTGGCGGTGGGGCCCATCGCCCGCGCCGCGATGAGGGCGGTGCCGAGGACCAGGCCGAGCGTGGCGACGAGCCGGCGCGAGAGGACGGGCCGCGGTCCCGGCCACGTCACCGCGACGAGGAGGGCGCCGAGCGGAACGAGAGGCAGGACGTAGTGCGGGAGACGGCTCTGCAAGAGGGAAAAGAAGACGAAGCCGGCCACGACCCAGGTGGCGGCGAACACCGTAGCGGCTCCCGCCGGGCCTGACGCCGCGCGGGCCCGCGCGCCCTTGAGCGCGCCCACGAGGGCAGCCGGCAGGAACGCGCTCCACGGGAACATCCCGATCAGGAGCACGGGGACGTAGAAGAGCGCGGTGCCTCCTGGCCCGGTCACCGCGCGGAAGACCCGCCCGAGCGTCTCCCCCCGCGCCCGCGCCAGGTAGTCGGGGCCGTGGATCCAGAACATGGCGGCGTACCAGGGCCCGGCCACCACCATGAAGAGGAGGAGGCCCCAGCCGACCTCGGCCTCCCGGAGGACCTGACGCCACCGCCGGGCGACGGCCAGATAGGCGGCGATCCCGACGACCGGCACGATCACCCCGACCGGTCCCTTGGTGAGGGCGGCCAGGGCGAGAGCGGTCCAGGCAGAGAGGTACCAGCGCCGGCGGGGCGGAGGGCCCGCGTGGGCGCGGAAAAAGGCGAAGGCGGCGCCCGTCGTCCACAGGACCAGGGTGGCGTCCGTCAGCGCCATTCGGCCGAGCGCGACGAACAGGAGCGACGTGATGAGGATCACCGCCGCCCGGAGGGCGACGGTCGGCCCCAGTGCCCAGCGGGCGAAGGCGTACTGGACGAAGACGAGGGCCGTCGCGGAGAGGGCGGAGGGCAGCCGGGCGGCCATTTCGCCCACGCCCAGGAGCCGGTAGGCCCCGACCATCAGCCAGTAGACGAAGGCGGGCTTCGCGAAGCGCGGTCCGTAGTCGAGGGTGGGGGTGATCCATACGCCTCGCTCCAGCATCTCGCGGGCTGCCCCCGCGTTGGCGCCTTCGTCGCGGTCGGTCAGAGCAGGGCGCCCGAGGCCGAGAAGGAGGAGAAAGACGGCGAGGACAGCCAGGATCACGACGTGGCGGGACGCCGGCACGTGCTAGATTGTAACCTCCCATGAGGCACTTCCGCGTGGTCAGTCTCCGCGACCGCCTCCTTCTCCTCGTGCTGGTGGCCGCCCTCCCCGCCCTCATGCTGGTCGTCTACTCGAACCTGGAGGAGCGCCGCCTGGACGCCCGGAACGCCCGGGTCGCCGCCCTCCGGCTGGCTCGCATCGTGGCGCGCACCCACGAGGAGCTGATCGATGGCGCGCATCGGCTCCTGGCCACCCTCGCCCAGGTCCCGGAGTCGCGCCTCGGCGCGAGGTGCAGCGCGCGCTACGCCGCCCTCCTGCCGAGCTACGTGGGCTACGCCAACATCGGCGTGGCCGGGCCGGACGGGGCGGTCGACTGTAGCGCCGTCCCCCTGACGGCGTCGCTCAACGTCGCCGACCGGTCGTGGTTCGACCGTGCCGTGCGCACGCGCGGGTTCGCCGTCGGCGACCACGAGCTGGAGCCGGGCGGGCGCCGGGCTGTCCTCGTGACCGCGTTCCCGCTCCTCTATCCCTCCGGGGGGACGCAGGCCGTGATCTTCGCCGCCCTCGACCTCGCTCGGCTCAGCCAGCTCGTGGGCGCCGGCGGGCTGCCCGCCGGCTGGACCATCGCGGTCAGTGACGAGGGAGGCGCCATCCTCGCCCGTTACCCCGATCCTGGTCGGTGGCTGGGCCAGCGCCTCCCCGAGGCCGCGCTGGTCACGGCGGTCCTCGGCGAGAAGGACGAGGGGACCGCGGAGGTGTCCGATCCGGACGGCACCCGCCGGTTCCACGCGTTCACGCCGCTGAGCGGCGCGGCCCGCCGTGTCTACGTCAGCGTCACCGCGCCACGGGAGGCCGCCGTGGCCGACGCCAACCGGATCCTGGCCCGGAACATGACCGGTCTCGGCGTCGTGACCATCCTCGCGCTCCTCGCCGCCTGGCTCGGGAGCTCGTGGCTGGTTGTCGGTCGCGTGACGCGACTCGTCGCGGCCACGGAGCGACTCCGCGCCGGCGACCTCACCGCCAGGGCGGAGGTGACGGGGGCGGACGAGATCGGGGACCTGGCGCAGGCCTTCGACGCGATGGCGGCGCGCCTCGAGGCCGTGGGGGCGGCCGAGCAGGAGGCCAAGCAGGCGCTCACCGAGCGCGTGAACGCGCTGGTGGCGCAGCGGACCCACGACGTCGACCTCCTGAACGAGATGAGCGAGCTGCTCCAGGCGTGCCTGTTGCCGGAGGAGGCGTATGCCGTCATCGGCCAGATGCTCGGCCAGTTCTTCCCGGAGGAGGCCGGGGCGCTCCTCGTGATCGGCGGCGGCCCCCCGGAGACCGTGCGGGCGGTCGCGGCGTGGGGCGCGCCGACGCCGGCGACGCGCCAGACCTTCGCCATCGACGAGTGCTGGGCCCTCCGGCGCGGGCGTGTCTACCACGTCGAGGACTGTGCGACCGGTCTCCTCTGTCAGCACCTGGAGGGCCCCCTGCCGGCGGCGTACCTCTGCGTCCCCCTGGCGGCTCAGGGCGAGACGCTGGGCGTGCTTCACCTGGCGGCCGGGCGGCTCGGCGCGCCCAAGGAGTCGGGCGCGGAGCCGCGTGGGATCTCGGAGGCCCGGCAGCGTCTGGCCGTCACCGTGGCCGAGCAGTTCGCGCTCGCCCTCGCGAACCTCCGGCTCCGCGAGACGCTCCGGACGCAGTCGGTCCGTGATCCCCTCACGGCCCTCTTCAACCGCCGCTACATGGAGGAGACCCTCGAACGAGAGATCCGGCGAGCGGAGCGCGAGCAGCGACCGCTCTCCGTCGTCATGCTGGACGTCGACCGATTCAAGAACTTCAACGACAGCTTCGGTCACGAGGCCGGGGACGCGGTGCTCTCGGCCCTGGGGGGCCTGCTCCGGGGCGTCTGCCGCGCCGGCGACGTCGCCTGCCGGTATGGCGGAGAGGAGTTCATCCTCATCCTTCCCGCGGCGCCGCTTCCCGACGCGCGCCGACGGGCGGACGAGATGCGGGGGGCGATCCGGGAGCTTCAGGTGACCCACGAGGGGCGACCGCTCGGGCCGGTGCGCTGCTCGATGGGGGTCTCCGCCTTTCCCGAGCACGGGTCGACGGTGGTGAACCTCCTCCGGGCCGCCGACGCCGCCCTCTATCGGGCGAAGCGGGAGGGCCGCGACCAGGTCGTCGTCGCCGACTGATCGACGTCAGGTCCGACGAGCCTTGGCGGCGACGCGCGCGAGAAAGCGGCCCTGGTCGATCTGGAAGCGCTCGTGGGTGCCCTCGGCGACCTGTTCCGTCTCGTCGTGGGCCTCGACGTCGTAGAGGAGGCGGCGACCGTCGACCTCGCGCACGGTGGCGCGGGCCCGGACGCGCATCCCGACCGGGGTGGCGGCGAGGTGACGGACGTCCAAGCGGGTCCCGACCGTCCCCGCTCCCGCCGCCAGGGCCGGCTCGACCGCGCGGATGGCCGCGGCTTCGAGGAGAGCCACCAGGCGCGGGGTGGCCAGGACGTGGACGCCGGCGTTGCCGAGGGCGTCGGCGGTGTCGGCCGGGGCGACCGTGATCTCGATCTCTCCGACGAGGCCGGGGGCGATCTCCATTGCGGGCGGCTCCTTCCTCGAACGCGGCCGCGTCAGTGGCCGCGCCGGGTGCGATCGGGGGGCGGGTCAGGGGCCGGTCATCGGGTTCGAGCTTACCCCAGGCGGCCGCCGGCCGCTCCCGGCGCCGAGCCCGGGCGGCTCGGCCAGTCGCAGCCGGACCTCTGGTCACGTCGCCGGACCCGCTGGCCCGGCACTACCCTCCGAGGTAGCTCCGGGCCACCTCCTCGTCTCGAGCGAGGTCGGCGGGCGTGCCGGTGAGACGCACGCGGCCCGTCTCCATCACGTAGGCCCGGTCGGCGATCCCGAAGGCCAGGTGGACGTTCTGCTCCACGAGCAGCACGGTCACCCCGTGACGGCGGATCTCCGCGATCGTGGCGAAGATGTGGCGGGCGACGAGGGGGGCCAGGCCGAGGGACGGCTCGTCGAGCAAGAGGAGGCGGGGCCGCGCCATGAGGGAGCGACCGATGGTCAGCATCTGCTGTTCCCCGCCGGAGAGGGTCCCCGCAGCCTGGCGCCGGCGTTCCTGGAGGACGGGGAAGAGCGTGAAGACGCGCGCGAGGTCCTCGGCCACCGCCGAGGCGTCGCGCCGGCTGTAGGCGCCCACGGCGAGGTTCTCCTCCACGCTGAAGCGCGGAAACACCTGCCGGCCTTCGGGGGCGAGGCTCACCCCGAGGCGGACGAGCCGGTGGGCAGGGAGACCCGTCACCGGCCGCGAGTCCAGCCGGATCTCGCCCGCGGCGGGCCGAACGAGGCCGGCGATCGCATTGAGGGTCGACGACTTGCCCGCGCCGTTCGCGCCCACCAGCGTGACGATCTCCCGGTCGCGCACCTCGAGCGACACTCCGCGCACCGCGCGGATCGCGCCGAAGACGACGGCGAGGTCCCGGACGGCGAGCACCGGCTATCGACCGGCGAGGAGCGCGACCATCCAGGCGAGAGCGACGAGGCTCAGGACGGCGCGAGGGAGATGGAGGAGGCCCCAGCGTCCGAGGAGTCGCCGGGTCTCCGGGACGTCCGGCGGGAGTGCGGGATCGAGGAGTCGCCGGTTGGTGGGCAGGACGACGATGAGCGTGTACGGGACGACCGCGCCGAGGAGGAGCCCGGCGCCGAGCCAGCCTCGGGGCGCCCCCCCGAGCCCGGCGA
>Ga0066710_100004854_pt1 | contig 12048 bp, 9 predicted proteins | sample GraSoiAngelo_159_FD_79666 | JGI IMG/M metagenome (GOLD analysis project Ga0066710, IMG submission 79666) | Grasslands soil microbial communities from the Angelo Coastal Reserve, California, USA - 14_1009_16_40cm | ecosystem: Environmental > Terrestrial > Soil > Grasslands | place: USA...
CCGGGGACGGAACCGTCGACGCGCAAGGATCATTCGAGGCCGATTCCGCGGGAATCCTCGGGGTCATTGGGTCCACGCGCTTCGTCACCGCTCCCCGTGCTCGATCCTGGGGACCGTAGCCGTCGTGCGTGCTCGACCGCGAATCTAGTCGTTAGCGGCGGTCTGACCTCCCCTTGTCTCGCGGCCTCCGAAGGTTTATGCGTTCCACCGAACTGCGCGACGATCTGACGCGATGACCGCCGTCGAATCTGCGATGGGATGCGACTCGATCCTTGGCGTCCCCGCCGGCACCCTTGATGAAGGCTTCGAAGCGGAGTTCCAGGCCCTGATCAGCGCCGCCCAAGCCCCACCGGATCCGAAGGTGCCATCGGCTACCGACCGCCTCCTGTCTGCTTTGCGGACGGTCCGCTCGCCGACACTCCAGAAATGGTTCTGGCCGGACGCGAAACCGTTCTGCGTAGCCCTCTCCCATGATGTGGACGAAATCCGCTGGAGTTGGCGACGGCGGTTGCTCATGGCGGCACGCCATCCCTCGACCATTTTCGCGCGCAACGATAGGTACTGGAACTTCGAGCGGGTCTTGAATCTCGAGCGGCGCTATGGCGTCCGATCTTCCTGGTTCTTCGTCGCCGACGGGTCCCACCCACGGGATCCCCCGTATCATCTGGAAGACGTACGGGACGCGATACGTCTCGTGATGCAGGCAGGGAACGAGGTCGGCCTTCACGGTTCCTTTCTCTCCTACAACGATTCGAGTCGCATGCAACGAGAGAGGGAGGCAATCTGCCGGGCGGTAGGCGGTCCGGTTCTCGGGGTGCGGCAGCACTTCCTGAACTTCGACCCACTCCGTACCTGGAAGATTCAAGAGAGCGCAGGGTTCGCCTACGATTCGACCCTCGCGTTCAACGAGGTCTCGGGGTTCAGGACGGGCATGTGCCATCCCTACTACCCCCCCGGGCACAGCATCCTTGAGATTCCTCTCGTGTTGATGGACGGACAACTGTTCTGGTACGAGCGCCTAGGCGTCCCGGAGGCGATTTCCAACAGCGAGCGCCTCGCGAACGAGGTGATCCGACGGAATGGGCTGCTGACGCTCAACTGGCATCAGCATACGTACGACGAGTACTCGTTTCCCGGCTGGTGGAGGGTCTATGAGCACATGCTCCGGTGGCTCTCGGAGAGAAGCGCCCTATTCCTGCCATGTGGAGAGATTGCGAGGTGGTGGGCCCAGCGTGACGGCGTCTCCGTGCGCTTGCAACGCGAGGGCGATCATGGACGGACGTGGACGATCCTATCCACAGAACCCGTACGCGGGCTCACGGTTCGAGCAGTGGGGATGCCCGCCGCGGGGTTCGATGCGGATGTTCCCTATCACGTCGTCTCGTTGGCGGGAGAGAACATGCTCGTCCTCGAAGAGTTGCGTCCCAACGTCCCCGCGGTGGTGACCACAAGCTCGTAGGCGGGCGTTTGCCGGGGATCGAACGCGGCGGCTCGGCCACTACTAGACCGGGCCATCCCCCGAGGCGGCGAGAATTCTCGATCCGATGCCAATCTCCAGAAAGCCACCCACCGCCACCGCGATGCCGGAAACGAGCCCGGCTCCTCCCCACGGTGGAATGGAAAGCTCACCGGTCGCGAGCGAGTACACGCCGATCACGATCTCGACGATCATGGCGGGCGCCGCGAGGGCCCCCCAGGCAATGCCGGCCCGCACCTTCCTTTGGCGTCTCGCGACGATCGCACCGCCGAGCGCAATGATCACGGCCAACACGAGGCTGAGGACGGGGGTCCAATTGAACGCCGGAATTGCATCGACGATGAGCACGTTCGTGGGCCCTGCGTTTCCCGCGTTGTCGACGGCCCGGAACGCAAGGAAGTGACGGCCCAGGGTGCCGACCGTGATGGGAGACGAGTACGTCGTCCAGGGCCCGCCGTCCACGGAGAACGTAACCTCGGCGACCCCGGAGCCCACGTCCGTCGCGCTCAGCTCCACGGCATCGCCGGAGTGGACCACAAGGACCGGGCTTCCTACGAGAGTGCCCCCGAACCGAGCGGACGCGACCGGAGCCGTCGTGTCGACGCCGAACCGAGTGCCCTGAGACCATTCGGACCAGACCCCGAAAGAATCCTTGGCCCGCACCTTCCAGAAGTATGACCCCTCGGCGAGGGCGGGCGCCCGCCAACCGAGCCCTGTGGAGTCCACGATCCCGCTCGACGCGCTGATTGTGGAGAATCCCGCGTCCGCAGCGACCTGGACTTCGTACCCTCTCGATAGGTCCCCGTCCACATCGGAGACGGTCCACGAGAGGGATGGCGAGGTGGCAATCCACGAGGTATCGGCGGGCCCTTGGTTCGACGCCACTGGCTCACGGTCGATAAGGAACTCGACAGTCCCGTGAGGGCCGGCGTTTCCCGCGATATCGTCCGCCCAGTACTCGAGCGTGTGGGCCCCGTGACCGGAGACGACGACCGGAGCGGAGTATTGGGCTTGCGTTCCATCCAATGAATAGAGGATGCGGGCAACACCCGACCCCGAGTCGGTGGCGGTGATTGTGACCTGTGTGCCGTCCGGGATCCACGTGCGCCCCTCAACGATTCCGAGAGGGGTGCCGAACGCTGCGGATGCCGATGGGGTCACGGTGTCGATCGAGAGGGTACGCGGCGTCGTGAACGGTGACCAGACCCCGAGGGAGTCCGAGACCCGGACGAGCCAGTAGTACGTCCCGTCGCGAACGCTCGGGAACGGATGGCTCGTGGCAGGACTCACGACGACGCCGCTCGAGTAGCCGATGGACGCGAAGCTCGAGTCTGCGGTGAGCTGGATCTCGTACGCGGAGGCAAGATCCCCCTCCGGATCGGAGTACGTCCACGCAAGAGTCACCGGGAGAGCCCTTGTCCATGTCCCGGGCGGAGGCAGTGATTGAGCTGCGACCGGAGGGTCGTCTACCAAGAGAGGCACGGTGACGGTCGGCTCGGTATTCCCCGCCGCATCCGTGCTCCTGAACGAGACGAGAACGGCTCCGTGGGCGGCGGGTAAGAACGGCCCGGTGTACGCGGTCTGCGGTCCCGAGTTCACAGAGAACGTTGTCGTGGTCTGCCCGGATCCCGCGTCCGATACGGTGAAAACGACCCGGTTCGATGAATCGATTTGGGGCACCCCGCCGACGATCCCGGGCGGAACACTGAAGGAGATTTGCGTCGTCGGCGGTACGGTGTCAACTCGGACGTTCGCGGCGGTCGAGAACCCGCTCCAGCCGCCGTACGCATCCATCGTCTGCACCCGCCAGTAATACCCGCCATCGCTCAGGGCCGGCGGCCGCCAGGACGATGCCGACGACAGCACCGGCCCGCTGTCGCTCACGAGCGACAGGAAGTCCGACCGGTCGCTCACCTGCACCATGAAGCCCGCTTGCAGGTCCGTCTCCGGGTCCGCGTACGTCCATCGGAGCGCGGGACTCGAGGCGTTCACCCACGCCCCCCCGGTCGGCGAGAGCGGTACGGGCACGGAGACCGTGTTCAGCGCGTAATCGACCGAGAAGTCGTCCAGAACCGGCGTGTACGATGAGGACGCGGACGAAAACTCCACGCGGACCTGCAGATATCGGCCCCGGGGCGACGAGATCGGCGAGGTTCCTCCGCTGATGGGGGCGGACCACGGGGACCAGCTCGCGTCTGGAGCGGCGGTGTCCCCGCTTCGAGTCCGTAGGGTGACCACAGAGAATAGGTTGACGGTCGCGTTCGCGGACAGCGTGCGCCAGACGGAGCCGAGCCCTCCGGAGTCGAGGATTGCGGATTCGAACCAACCCGATGAGGCAAAGACACGGACCTCGCGCGCGAGTCCAATGCGCATGGAGACGCCATCGAGCATCGTGTGATACAGAAAGAGGTTCGTCCCGTCGAGCAGGATCGCGGGCTCTCCGACGCCCACGGCGTCGAGGGAGCCGGGGGCCCCCTCTACGAGGACGGGATTCGAACGAGACTTGCTCACCGTGATTCCGTCCACGGACGTCGCTAGCCCGATCCGGTTCCGTGTTCCATCCCCCCCGCTGTACCAAATGCGCCACGGGGCGCCAGGGAGGGCAGCAGCGCTGGTGGTAAGGAGTCGGTCCCATTCCCATGCTTGACCGACGTCCACGACGGGGCGGGGGATGGGTCGAACGAAGTTGATCCCATCCGTGGAAGTCGCGACGCCGGTCCGAGTTACGGCGCCGGTGGTCCAGCCCAGGTAATACATGTAGTACGTACCACTAGCGTCCCGGGTCACGGAGGGAAACTCCAGACCGTGGTCGTCCCACGATCCCGCGGTTCCAAGGTCCAACACGACCCCTTGAATCGTCCATGACGCGCCATCGGTGGACGTCGCGTGATAGATCCGCGCCCAGAGTTCTCCGAATGGCCCCCCTCCCCAGAATCCGCCGCCAAACCACATCCGATATGTGGAGCCCTCCTTCATCACGGAGGTCCCTGCGATCAGATCGAAGTTTTCGGGGAGAATACCCACGTTAATCGTGGTGCCCTGCCTCGCCCAGATGAGCCCGTCGGACGAAGTCGCGTAGAGGCCGCGGAGCCGGCCTCCATCGGAGCCCGTGTACCACATCCGGTACACGACTCCATCCTTGATCACGGAGGCGGCACGGGTTCCCGCGCTGTCGGGGGATGGCGGGGGACCGAGATCCAATACCACGCCCATCTTCGACCACGTATTGTTCGATGAGAGTTGCAGGCCTCCGCTTGCGAGGACTTCGATGTTCGATCCGGTACCTCGGAGGAAGTCCGCTTGAGTTGTCTGGGTCCATGTAATGCCGGAGGCCACCGGTGCAAAGAACACGGCGAGGCCAGAGATCAGGAGAATTCCACCCCACACGAATCCCATGATCCAGTGACGCGTGCCTGGTTCGGTCCTCGACGACATCCTCTCCCCCTGAGGATGCGCATCGTGCAACGCTGTAAAGAGTTTTCTCCAGCCTCGTTGTCGTTTCTAAGAGCCCCCGGGTCGGCCATCGCTTCCCCACGCGACGGCTCGGCCGAACCTGTCGATCGCTACTTTGCCTGATGAGAAGATATATAGGACAACATCCCGGATTCGTGGCGGACATGCCCGAGCTCGAAATCGTCTCGATTGAGAACCCCGACCACGTCAGCGTCATCCTCGGGCAGACCCACTTCATCAAGACCGCGGAGGACCTGTACGAGGCCATCGCGAACAGCGTCCCGCAGGCAAAGTTCGGGATCGCGTTCTGCGAGGCGAGCGGCCCCTGCCTTGTGCGGGTCGAGGGGAACGATGCAGCCCTTAAGAACCTCGCAGCCCGGAACGCGATGGCGATCGGGGCGGGCCACACCTTCCTCGTCTTCCTGAAGGACGCATACCCCCTGAACGTCCTGCGGGCGATCCGGGACACGCCGGAGGTCGTCACGATCTTCTGCGCGACCGCGAACCCGGTCGACGTCCTCGTCGCCGAGAACCCGAGGGGCCGCGGGGTCGTCGGCGTGATCGACGGGGAGCGACCAAAGGGGATCGAGACGGAGGCGGACCGGAAGGCCCGGAGGGAGTTCCTCCGGAAGATCGGATACAAGCTGGGCTGACATGTCGAGGATCCTCGGTGCGGTGAGCGACCGGCCGATTCCCCCCGCGCTCCTCGCCGCCTTCCGCGGGCTCTCCGAGTCCGGGCGCACCCCGAAGGACTTCGGCTGCCCCCAGCCGGATCCGAAGGCGGGCCATCCGGACGGCTGGGGGATCGCCTGCATCGGGGAGGGGGAGGAGGTGTATCGTCGAGGGGCCCTGAAGGCCGCCGCGGACCCCGCGTACGAGGAGGCCGCGAAGGCCGTGGGGCGTCTCGTGAACCCGCCGTTCTTGCTGCTCGCCCATGTCCGTCGGTCTCCGAGGCGGGACGAGATCCGCGCGGACTACAGCCACCCGTTCCGACGGGAGGTCTCCGGGAGGCGGGTGTTCTTCGCGCACGACGGGGCGTTCGAAGGGTTCGGGGTCCGGAACCAGCAGACGGATTCGATCGCGTTCTTCGACCGGATCCTCGAGAAGCTCGGCCCCCTCCAGCGGGATCCCACAGAGTTCAAACAGGCCGCCGCGGAGGCGAAGGCCTCGTTCGATGAGGAGTTCCCGAGGAAGGTCTCCTCGTACACGTTCACGATGCTCGACGGCGACCGACTGGTCGCCCACCGAGACGCGCGCACGTGCGTGCCGTACTACGGACTCCACGAGGCAAAACGGGAGGGCCTCTCGATCGTGTGCTCGGAGGTCCTCCCGGGGTTCGAGGGGAAGTGGCGTCTCCTCCGGAACGGGGAGCTTATGGTCCTGGCGGCCCGGGCGTGAGGGCAGGTCGTAGCGACCCTTAGGCGAGGCGGAACATTTAAGTAACCGCCGATTCTAGGTTGGGCGTCTCTCCGGGTTGGTCGGGAGGAGATTTGTGTGAAGGAGATCGAAGTCGTTAACACGTGTCCGGAGTGCTCGAGCGAGCGCTTGGTGCGGGACTACGAGCGCGCGGAGATCGTGTGCGAGTCGTGCGGGCTCGTGCTCGACGACTTCATCATCGACGAAGGCCCCGACTGGCGAGCGTTCGATTCGGAGCAGCGGGAGTCCCGGGAGCGCGCGGGCCCCCCCTCCAGCGTGATGAGTCACGACAAGGGACTCTCCACCTCGATCGGATGGCGGAACAAGGACGCGTACGGCCGCCAGATCCCCCATAAGTCCCGGGCCCAGATCTACCGCCTCCGGAAGTGGCAGCACCGGATTCGCACCTCGAAAAGCGGGGAGCGTTCCCTGGCGCAGGGCCTCACGGAGATTAACACGATGGCCTCGAAGATGGGCCTCCCCCGCCATGTGCGGGAGAGCGCGGCGGTCCTGTACCGCAAGGCCTCCCTGAAGAACCTCGTCCGCGGACGCTCGATCGACGAGGTCGTCGCGGCGACCCTGTATGCAGCGTGCCGGCAGTGCAACGTCCCCCGGACCCTCGACGAGATTGCGGGAAAAACCCCGGTGGACCGGAAGTCCATCGGCCGGACGTACCGCACCCTCGTGCGGGAGCTCGGCCTCAAGCTCCTCCCGCAGAGCCCGCGGGACTACATCGCGCGCTTCTGCAACCGGCTGAACCTCGACATGGACGTCCTCCGGAAGGCGAAGGACATCCTCGACAAGGTCGAGAAGGACGAACTCGCGAGCGGGGTCGCGCCGAGCGGCGTGGCGGCGGCGGTAATCTACATCTCCGCGATGCTCTGCAACAAGCCGTGCACCCAGAAGGAGGTCGCGGAGGTCGCGGGCGTGACGGAGGTCACGATCCGGAACCGATACAAGCGGATCTCCATGGCGATCGGCCTGCAGAAGCCCGCCGCCTAGCCCGCCTCACGAACGGGGCGGACGTCGAACCCTCAAATGAAATATATCGGAGACTCCTGACGGACGGCGATGGCATTGGCCCGTGCGAAACCCAAGAAGGCCTCGGAGACGGCCCGTCCCAAGGAGGAGCACGTCCCCGCCGCGCGCGGGGCGAAGGACTCCTCGTCGTCGACGATCTCCAAGGGCGACGTCGTCTGGATCGACTACGAGGGGTGGATTCTCAACCCGAACGGGACCCGTACGCTCTTCGACACGACCCGAGCGGAGGTCGCGAAGAAGGAAGACCGTTTCGACGAGAAGAAGGTGTACGCAGAGTTCCCGATCATCGTCGGGCACGGCCGGATCCTCCCGGGCCTGGACGAGGCGCTCGTCGCTGCGGAGATCGGGAAGGATATCACGATCCGGATCCCTCCGGACAAGGGGGCGGGCGAGCGGGACCCGAAGCTCGTCGAGCTCCGGCCATTGCGGGAGTTCCTGAAACAGGAGATTCACCCCGATGTCGGCATGGAGGTGTCCCTGGGCGGGCGGAAGGGGACGATCACTCAGGTGACCGGGGGACGCGTCCGGATCGATTACAATAACCCGCTCGCGGGGAGGACGCTCGAGTACACGTTCCGGGTGATGAAAAAGGCGGAGACCACGGAGGAGAAGCTCCGAGCGATCATCGAGATGGACTACGGCCTCCCAGACCAGTTCAAGATCACGATCGATCGAGGGGGCGCGGAGATTGTCGTGCCCGATATCTGCAAGACGGATGAGCGGTGGTTCGTTTCGAAGTTTCGCTTGGTCGCGGACATTCGCGAGGTCCTCGGACTCCCGAAGGTCCGTTTCGTGGAGGAGTATGTGAAGGCTCCTCCGAAGCCGGAACCTGCGAAAACTCCGGAGAAGGTCGAGGAGGCGAAGCCCGAGCTGGAGCCCGCCCGGGAGGAGAAGCTCGTCGCAGCGCCGCCGGTGCCCGAGCGGGCCGAGGAAGAGCTTCCACCCGATGAGAAGTCGCCCGAGGAGCTCTAGGTCGCCGCTCCGCCCTCGCCGATGCGAGGACCGGGTATGTTCATTATGATCTTTGTCGGGAGAGGAAGCAACGCCCGCGTGGGGATTTGAACCCCAGTTCAGCGCTTAGGAGGCGCTAGGCCTGTCCAGCTAGCCGACGCGGGCCCTGCGGTAATCTCACCGGGGGATAAATCAGACGGAGTCCGATAGCGGGCGTATCACTTCGGCAGCTTCAGATCACGAAGGAGTTTCTTTGCCGCCGCTCGTGCATCCGTCTTCCGTGCGACGATTGCGCCGACGGTCTCCTCAAGGGTGATCCCTTCGGTCTCGTCCGCGAACGATTCCGCGAGGAGACGCCGCATCGATTCGTACAGCTCTTTCCGGGCACGATCCGATTCCTTGCGCCGCCATCCCGCGCCTCCCTTGAGGTAGCGATAATGTTTGTTGATCGCGTCCGCGAGTTCCTTGACCCCCGTTCCCTCGAGGGCCGAAGTCTGGATCACGGGAGGCCTCCAGCCCTGCCGCTCCTCGAGCATGAAGTCTAGATTCGAAGACATCGCATCCGCCCCGCCCAGGTCCGTCTTGTTCACCACGTAGAGGTCCCCGATTTCGAGGATCCCCGCCTTCAGGGCTTGCACCGCATCCCCCGATTGGGGCATCTGCACGACCACGGTCGTATGCGCCCGGGACGCAATCTCGATCTCAGACTGTCCCGCCCCGACCGTCTCTACGAACACGAGGTCGATCCCGGACGCATCGAGCACTTTCACAGCGTCGAACGTCGCGAGGCCCAGGCCTCCCGTGTGTCCCCGGGTCGCCATGGAGCGGATGAAGACCCCTGGATCCGTGCCCGTGTCCGACATCCGGATTCGGTCCCCGAGGACCGCGCCCCCGGTGAACGGCGAGGTCGGATCCACCGCCACGACGCCGACCTTCCGGTCCCGCACCCTGAACTCCCGGATCAAGCGATTGATCAGCGAGCTCTTGCCCACCCCCGGGGGGCCTGTGAACCCGACGATGTGGGCCTTCCCCGTATGCGGGTAGATCGCGGCGAGGGCCTCCGTCGCGCCGGGGTCGTCGTCCTCGATCATCGAGATGAGCTTGCCCGCGGCGCGCTTGTCCCCCTTCAGGACCAGCTCGACGATCTTCACGAAACGACCCCAGCGATGGACGGGGAAATAGCCTTTCCCTCCCGGTTCCGCTATTTCGCGGCGGACCGGAAGAACGCGACGATGTCCGCGAGCGGCGTCCCGGGCCCGAACACGGCCTTGATCCCCGCCTTCGCGAGCCGCGGGACGTCGTCGTCCGGGATGATGCCGCCCGCCACGACGACGATGTCCCCCGCACCCCGCTTCTTCAGGAGCTTCACCACCTCGGGGAAGAGGGCCATGTGCGCCCCGCTCAGGGAGGACAGCCCGATCGCATCCACGTCCTCCTGGATTGCGGCCTCCACGATGTCCTCCGGGGTCTGCCGGAGTCCCGTGTAGATCACCTCCATCCCCGCATCCCGCAGGGCGCGCGCGACGACCTTCGCCCCGCGATCGTGGCCGTCGAGGCCGGGCTTCGCCATAAGGACTCGGATCTTCTTCGCCATAGCCCCGCCTCAATAGAGAAGGGGCTCCTCCCAGACCCCGAATACCTCCCGCATGACGTCGCAGATCTCCCCGAGGGTCGCCCCCGCCCGGACCGCATCGAGGATGAACGGCATCGTATTCGCGTCTCCTTCGCACGCTTTCGCGAGGGCATCGAGGGCCTTCCGGTGCTTCTTCGCGTCGCGGTCCTTGCGGAGCTTCTGGATCCGCCGCACTTGCCGCTCGAGCATCTCCTTCGTCACCCGCAGCGGCTCGACCTCCGAGGGCTCGTCCACGACGAACTCGTTCACGCCGACGATGACCCGCTCCTTGTCCTCGATCTCCTTCTGGTACCGGTAGGCGGAGTTCGCGATCTCCTGCTGGAAGAACCCCTTCCGGATCGCGGGGATCACGCCGCCGAGGGCCTGGATCCGATCGAAGTAGTCGTACGCCTCCTTCTCCATCCGGTCCGTCAGGGCTTCCACGAAGTACGAACCGCCCAGGGGGTCCACGGTGTTCGCGACCCCGCTCTCGTGGGCGAGGATCTGCTGGGTCCTCAGGGCGATCCGCACCGCCTTCTCGTTCGGGACCTGGTACGCCTCATCGTACGAGTTCGTATGGAGAGATTGCGTCCCACCGAGCACCGCCGCGAGGGCCTGGACCGCGGTCCGGACGATGTTCACCTCCGGCTGCTGCGCGGTGAGGGAGACCCCCGCCGTCTGCGAGTGGAACCGGAGGAGCCAGGACCGCGGGTTCTTCGCCCCGAACGTGTCCCGCATCTCCCGGGCCCAGATCCGCCTCGCCGCGCGATACTTCGCGACCTCCTCGAACAGGTCGTTGTGGGCGTTGAAGAAGAAACTCAGGCGGGGCGCGAAGTCGTCGATCCGCAGCCCCCGGTCGATCCCCCACCGCACGTACTCGAACCCGTTCGCGAGGGTGAACGCGAGCTCCTGGACGGCGGTCGCGCCCGCCTCCCGGATGTGGTACCCGCTGATCGAGATCGTGTTCCACTGGGGCACCTCCTTCGATCCGAACTCGAAGGTGTCCACGACGAGCCGCATCGAGGGCTCCGGCGGGAAGATCCACTCCTTCTGGGCCTGGTATTCCTTCAGGATGTCGTTCTGGATCGTCCCCCGCAGGCCGGACCAGGGGACGCCGCGGCCCTCCGCGTTCGCGAGGTACATCGCCCAGATCACGGAGGCGGGGGAGTTGATCGTCATCGAGGTCGAGACGGCCCCGATGTCGATCCCGTGGAACAGGACCTCCATGTCCCGCAGGGAGCTCACCGCCACCCCGCAGGTCCCGAACTCTCCCTTCGCCTCCGGCTCGTCCGTGTCGTACCCGTACAGGGTCGGCATGTCGAACGCGACGCTGAGCCCGGTCTCCCCGTGGTCGATCAGGTACTTGAACCGCCGGTTCGTATCCTCGGCGCTCCCGTACCCGGAGAACATCCGCATCGTCCAGAGGCGGCCGCGGTACATCGTGGGGTGGATCCCCCGCGTGTACGGGAACTCCCCCGGGACCCCGAGGGTCTCGGCAGGGTCCTTCCCGCGGAGGTCGAGGGGCGTGTACAGCCGATCGATCGGGGCGCTCGAGGTCGTGACGAACGTCTCCCGCGACTCGGGCTGCTTCTTCAGGGAGTCCCGAAGGGTCGTCCCCTCCCAGCGGCGGAGCCGCTTCTCCACTGCATCCAGTTCATCAGGACGAACCACGTCGACCGCGACCCCGGGCTGCTCGGAATGAAAGCGGGTGTCCACTTGAATCTTGCGAGGCTCATGCCGGCGCGGTGACGATCGTCTTCGCAAGCTCCATGAACGCGCGCTCCACGTTCTCGCCCGACCTCGCAGAGGTCTTCATGATCGTGACGTCGAGCGGGTTGAGGAGGGCGGAGATCTCGTCGTCCCGGGCCTCGTGGCGGTCCTTCATGTCGTCCTTGTTCGCGAGGACGACGACGGGGATCTGGCCGACCGTCTCGCGCACGCCGGTGATCCACTCGGGGAGTTCGGTCAAGGTCCTCCGGCGGGTCCGGTCGAACACCGCGAGGATCCCGCGGGCCCCGCTGAAGTACGCGTCCTTGAAGAGCTGCATGAACGTCCGCTTCCCGATGATGTCCAGGATCACGAGGTCGACCTGCGTGGA
>Ga0066710_100004858_pt1 | contig 12046 bp, 10 predicted proteins | sample GraSoiAngelo_159_FD_79666 | JGI IMG/M metagenome (GOLD analysis project Ga0066710, IMG submission 79666) | Grasslands soil microbial communities from the Angelo Coastal Reserve, California, USA - 14_1009_16_40cm | ecosystem: Environmental > Terrestrial > Soil > Grasslands | place: USA...
CCGCCTGCGCACGCTGGCGTACATCGGCCGCCACCAGATGGGCAGCTTGTAGTGCCAGCAGAGGGCCACCTGGGTGCGGTTTCCCGCCGAGGCGGGCGTGAGGCGAAACTCGACGAGCATCGCCTTGATGAACGGAACGGTTGACCGGTCGACGGAGAACGCCAGGCGCCTTCCCGGCTCCCAGGCCAAGAACGTCTCATGCACTTCCGAGCGGTGCAGGCGGAGGTATCGAGTTCCTCCCACTCCTCGAGGCGGATACCATGTGATGTCCTGCAGATCGGGGAACCACTCGAGCCACCGATCGCCGGTCAAGACGTCGAACGCACGATCGGCGGGAACATCGAGCAGAACCTCCCGGCACACGTGATGGGGCGCCGTGTCGACGAAGTCGAGATCGACGCGGTCCAGGACGAACCACATCAGCGGGCCGCCACGCGGTTCACCTGCTCGCCGAGGTCGATGTGCCGGTCCGGGCTCTTGATCGTGCTGCGGATCACGTCGTTGTCCTTCAGATACCTCGGCGACCGGCCTTGCGCCTTCTTGAAGAGCTCCCACTTCTTCGCCTCGGGGAGAAGACCGGCGACCCGGGCCAGCAGCGGCGAGGGCACCGTCAAGGCGCAGCCCGCCGGCGTGCCCGTGAGCAGCACATCGCCGGGCGAGAGGTCCGAGAAGTCGCTCAGCTCGGACAGTGTCTCAGCGGGCTTGAAGACAAGATTCGCCGTCGTGTCGTGCTGTCGGACCTCACCGTTGACCAGCAGCGTGAGCTCGAGCCGATCGAGATAGGGAGCGTCGTCCCGATCGAGAAGGCACAGGTAGGGCCCGAGCGGGCAAAAGGTGCGGTAGCTCTTGCCCTTGAAGAACTGCGTCTGGGGGATCTGGATGTCGCGTGCGGACACGTCGTTGGCGATCGTGATCCCGGCGACGTACTCGTGGAGGTTTTCGCGCGTGACCTCGGTCTTCACGGTCACGTCCCGCCCGATGACGAGGGCGAGCTCGATCTCGTAGTCGAGAAGGCGCACGTGGGCGGGGCGGCGCACCTCGGTGTGTGGCGGGGCCACCGACGCCGACGACTTGGTGAAAAACATGTTGAAGGTCTTGGCGTCCGGATCCATCCCCACGTCGATCATGTGCTGTCGATAGTTGGCACCGAGGCAGATGACCCGGCAGGGGGTCGTGACGGGGCTTAGGATCTCCACCTCCGCCGGCGAGCAGCTCGCCTCGGCCGGACGCCCGGCCAAGTCGCGCGCCCGGGCGACGCCACGCGCCAGGAACTCCGCCGTGGTGACATAGCTGCCCGGGATCGCCTGAATCCGCCCGTCGCGAACCAGGCCCCAGGATTCCGATTCGGATCTCCGAAATCTCAGGACGTGGAGGGCCACCGTGCTCTCGTTCCCCGGCGCGGCCGCCCGAGCCAGGGGCGTGCCGGCGCCTCCATCGCCTTTTTGAGATTCGAGAGCCGGGCCAGCGAGGCCTCTCCGCGGCCGGCCAGGGCCGTCAGCAAACGGACCGCCTTGGCCGGCGTGATCGACGGGGCCCCGAAGCTCTTGGGAAGATCCGGCCCCCATTGATAGAGCCCCTGCTTGTCGAGGCGATGAAAGCCGGTGGCGTAGTCTTCGTCGAACACGTCTCCGTCGGCGAAGTGCTCCATCGTGGTGCCAAACGGGTCGTGCTGGTAGTCGAAAATCTGGCTGCCGAGGACGTGGCGGCCGACCCCCCACGACTGCCGCCAACCTTGATGTTGCAGCCATTGAGCCCCGTTCGCCACCGCGTCCAGGTCCGGCACTTCGAAGGCACAGTGGTCGAGGGCGTTCTGGATTCCCGAACTCACCACGAGCGTGTGATGGTCCGTCAGCACCCTTCCGCGATTGCAGCGGAGAAAGACGACGGCGGGCTCGTGATTTTCGAGCAGGAGAACGTCGGACGGAACGAGCCCGAAGTTGATCATGTACCAGGCCGCCGTCTTGAAGAACTCCAGCGACTGGAGCACCACGTGGCCGAGCCGGTAGACTCCGGCTGGCCCGATCAACGTCTGCTGGGGTCGGTTCACCCGCACCTTGTGCTTGGGGCCGTTGACGGGGAGCGGCGGCCGGATCGGCAACTCGGGCAGCTCCTCCATGCCCCACACGACATCCACGCGAAAGCCGCTGGGATCCTGGAGGACGACCCGCTGTCCCCCACCCGGTTCGGGCGACGCGTGGATCTTCGACGCCCCCGGAACCGTCGCGATCCGCTCGAGATCGGTTCGATCCGCGGCGGCAAAGCCGAGTCCGAGGTACTGGGAGCGGCGCCCCCGCTCGGCGATGTAGATGTGGTGCGTCGGCCCGGCCCCACGCATATAGATCGTGTCGGCGGTGCGGGCCGAGAGATGGAGTCCGAAATCCCGGAGATAGCGTTCCATCGACCCGAGGTCCGGTTTCTGAAAGCGAATGTAGGCGACATCCCAGACCTTCACGACGGGATCCGACGGTTTCGTCAGCGCGCGCGAGACTTTCATGAGACGGTCCCGCGCGCTTCCACGCACGCCGTCCGCGCGTCCAGGGAATTGGTCGCCGACTCCGGGACCCACCGGCGGAGCCATTGAAGAGCGTCGCGAGTATTCCCGTGCGGAAGGACCGCCGCGACATAGCGGTCAGGGCGCAGCAGGAGCAAGCAGCCAGTGTGTCGACCAAACCACCGCGCCATCTCGCCGTGGGGATCGATGACCGTCGACGTTCCGCCGCGCGCGTCGGCGAATGGCCCGTGGCCTCGGGGCACGACGTTGACGAACCGGGTTCCGAGGCTCTGCAGGTAGCGGAGATCCGCCTCCGACAAGTGCTTCACCGGATCGCTATCGTAGCCGAGGACGGCGAAGGTGTTCGCGAGAACCTCGTCAAGAAGACAGCGCCGACCCGCCGCGCTCTCCAGTGTGGGTTGGATGATCATGCGGCCGGCGAGCGACCGTCGCCCTCCGTGGCGGATGAGTCGACTGCGTCGGATGATCGGACTGGGCTTGAACCGTCCCTGCTGGACGTTCCCGCGAAACCACGACGATCTCATGAGGACTCGAAAGGTGAGATCGCGGAGCGCCGCTCGCAGGGGGCTCGTCGGCATGATGAACCGGCCGGTCGACACGGCGAGGGCGGTCATCTTATTGACGTGGTCCCGTCGTTCCTCCTCGTACGAGTCGAGCAGCGCCGGATCGGCTCCGAGGCGGGTCACCGCCGCGAGCTTCCAGCCGAGGTTCTGAGCGTCACGGATCCCGCTGTTCATCCCCTGCCCGGCAAAGGGCGGCATCAGATGAGCAGCGTCGCCGGCGAGGAACACCCTCCCGGAGCGATAGCGCTCGGCCGCGCGCGCGTGGAAGGTGTACACGAGCTTCCGCGGGATCGTGATCCCGGAAGGATCGATGTACTTCTGCAGCAACCCGGCGATGGTCACTGATCGCATCAGCCATTCGTCGCTCTCGGAATCGAGCTGCAAGAATTCCCACCGGCGGCGGCCGCCCCGACGGTACACGGAGACCGTCGGGCGCGCGGGGTCGCAGTAGAACGTGACGTTTCGTTGAGGCAGGGTGTCGCCTTCAGTATCGAGGACGAGCCACCGCTCGGTGTACGTAGAGCCGCCGAACGGGATGCCGAGCTGTCGACGCACGAAGCTACGTCCGCCGTCGCAGCCCACCAGGTAGTCCGCCGAGATCTCGAACGGCTCCCCCCTCGCCGCCGTCCCCGAGACGACCACTCCGTCGTCGACCGGTCGGAACCCCGTCACCTCGTGCCCAAAGAGCACACGAACTCCGGGGAAGCGGGCCAAGCCGTCCTTCAGCACCTGCTCCAGATGCGGCTGATAGAAGGCGCTGATCGGCGCATGTCCGAGAGGCCTCGGTAATTCGGCGATCTCCAAGAGGACTTCACCGCGGCCGTTGACGAATCGTACGGGGAGGTCGAGGTCGAAGCCGGCCGCCGCCTTCTCGTAGAGACCAATCGCCTGCAGCGTGCGGAGGGTTTCATCGTCGATGGCGATCGCCCGCGGGTCCTGGACGATGGTCGTGTTCTTCTCGAACAGGATCGTACGCACGCCGTGCTCGCCGAGAAGATTTGCGAGCGTGAGGCCCACGGGGCCTCCGCCGACGATCGCCACCGCTCCATCCGTTCGCCTCGCGTGGGAGCGGGGCGGAGCCGCCTGGGCTACGGTCTCCACGCCGTCCCCTGGAGTATCCCGTGCGGCAATGGTTCCTCGATGCGGACCAAGGTCAGGAGGAGGGCCAGGGTCGAGAGCGTATGAGCTCCTTCGCGACGACGTAGCGGTGTCCCACCGCGAACAGGACGAGGGTAACCGCCCAGATGATGACCGCCGCGGCCGGTCGAGTATACTGCGATTCCCGCCCGATCTACGCCAAAACCCACCCCGATCCTGTCATCGTCGCCCGCGAGCTATGGATCATGCCGTGACTCCGTACTTGTCGAATCCGTACTTGTCGAACACGAAGCCGAGGTCCGCGCGGACACGCTCTTCCGTCAATCCAAATTCTTCGAGCTGCAGGTTCTGGTGTTTTCGTTCGTACGCCTTTTGCGCCCGACCCTGCTCCGCGATCCTCAGCCGAAGCGCGGGACCGAGCTCGAGACCGGCGAACTGCATCACCCTCTCGATGGTCGCTTCCAGATTCGCCCGCAACGAATCATACGACACCGCCATGAACTGGTTCGCCGGTAGGGCCCCCTTCTCGATCAAATCCTCGACATACCGATAGTAGGCGATGCTGGACTGGTAGCGCTGCCGGTGGAACCGATCCAGCCGCGCGCGGGGTATCGGGATCGGACCCCACATGTGAGCAAACAGGTTGCGCTCCAGCGTGAAATGCGAGGGGATCGTCTCGAGGGGCGACCTGACGACGTACACGATCTTCGCGTCCGGAAACGCGGCGAGGAGGGAGCGGAGCCGCATCGCCGCGTAGGTCATCTTCCCGACGACCTGGGTCTTTCCGGTCCAGTGGATCTGGCGCTGGTAGCACGATCGGAGAAACGCCATCGTCCGCCGACGCCGGCGTTCGGGCTGATCGTCGGGGTACGAAAGCTCGGAGAGATCCCAATCGCCGAACGCCAGCGGTGACATCGACACGATGAGCTCCGTGTTGTTGGCGTAGGCCAACAAGAGCTCGTCCTCCTCGACTTGATCGAGTGCGACTTCGTGCCCGATCTCGGCCGGGAAGAAGGTCGCCTTCCCCTGCTCGATGCGACGCTCGATCGTGCGGCGCAGGAGCCTCCTGGCGACGAGCGACGGCAGAAAAATCTCCCAGGCCTTGAAGGTGCAGAACTCGCCGGTCTGGGTCAGCAGGAGTTGCAGAAACGTCGTCCCCGAGCGTGGGTGGCCGATGATGAACACCGGCCGCCGCACCTCGACGTGGCGAAACGCGGGGAAGAAAACGTGGTCGAGCGCGAGCGTCAAGCGCATCAGCCCCATGAAGAGAGGCCGCCGAAGAGCGTAGATCAACAAGTGGCGGTCGAGGCCGAACAGCTGCCAGCCGGCCATCGCGGTGCGGAAGTGGATGTTCAACCAGAAGAGGCGCACGCCTGCTCTCCTCTCTAGGGTCGGCGGAGGTCTTCGAGCTGCTCGTCGAGGAGACGAGCGGCGCGAACCTGCGAATCAGCTCGCCCCGTCACCCTACTTCGCGGGTGTCGAAGCCAAATCGTTCGAAGATGGGGCGGAGATCAGCGACGATCCGGTCGCGTTTGATACTGAACCGGTCGAGCGCATATTCATGTCGAGTCTCGTGTCGTTTCATCTTCGCGACTTCCTGGGCGAGGCGCTCCTCAAATTCAGGCGTCAGGGCGAGTCCGAACTGCGCGTAGATCTTGCGGATCATCTGGTCCGGCTGACCGATCAGGTCGTCGTACTTCAGGAGCATGCACCGATCCTCGGGTAGCGCGGCGAGAAGGTCCGGCGGGTAGGTGTAGAAGAACCGGAGGATCTCGTAGGCTTGTTCGTCGTAGTCGGCATCCAGCTCGACGCCGCGGACCGCTCGGACGATCGCCCGAACAAGGCTGATCGCCGATGGCACGACATCCAGCGGGTTCCGGACGAGGTAGATGATTCGGCAGTCCGGGAACTGCTCGAGCAGCGCGGCCACCTTGCCAGAAAAGATCGGGTTCTTCGAGAGCAATGTGCGCGATCCCTGCTTGAAGTAAGCCTGCCGTTGGAGACACCGCCGGTAGAAGCTCATGATGGAACGGCGGTCCCGGGGGTCGACCGCGACGTCGAACTGCGCCATCCGACGGAAGTCTCCGTTGGGGAAGAAATACGCGAGATCCATGGAGGCCAGAACATGGGCCAACAGCTTGTCGTCTTCCTCGGGCAGGAACAGGCCGATCTCGTGAATGTGGTGGAGGGGCCGAAAGCGTTCGGCCTCGCGGCGGAGGAGAGAGGCCCGCAGGTGGCCGCCGGTCAGACGATCGAGTCGTCCGACGACCGACAAGGCCCTCTTCTGCAGGAGCGATGGGAACGCGATCTCCCACGTCCGAAAGCAGAACAACTGCTCCTCGTCTCGCGCCATGACGCGATGGAGAATCGTGGTCCCGCTTCGAGGGGGTCCAATCACGAAGATCGGTTGCCGGATCGGGATGCGTCGGCATCCGGGAAACACGAGCTCGTCCAGCATGAGACAGAGCCAGTTGAAGAGCTCGACGAGGGGAAAGAGCACGAAGAACTTCACGCAAAACGGCAGGCGCGGGCGGTCCTGAATTCGAAGATCCTGGCGCTTGAAGAACGAGAGATAGAAGAGACGACCGAGCGCCCGTGTCGTGAACAGCACGGCGCTCACGGCCAGAGGGCCTCCGGCGGTCTCCCGGTGTTAAGGACGGTAGAGATCATCGAGCCAGTCGTCGAGAAAATCCGAGGCCTGCTCGTCGGACAGGGAGTCCGGGCTGTGCATGAAGACGATGAGGTGCCGCCGTCCGACCTGAAAGAGGTCCATCGAAACGCCATAGGGACAGATGGTGTGGCCCCAGCAGTAGTCGATCGTCGCTCCGAGCGCCTTGCGTCCAGTGCCCAGAAAGTCCGGGACGGTGCTCACCCGCAGGCTCCTGTCGCGGAACCTGACCACCCGATCGGCCAACCACGGCGCCCAGCTGTCGATCTGGGAGATGAACTTCATCATCTGCCAGGCGGCCAGATGATTGTCTTCGCCGAGCTTCTTGCGCATCTGAGCCGCCAGCAGGCGCGTCAGCTCGTCCCGATCGTCGAGCGCGGTCGGCTCGGCGGTCAGAATGATGAGCGCCACGTGATTGTGAAAGATCTGCCGTTTGCTCGAGCCGAAGCGGTGATTGTAGCCGATACGCATCTCGTACACGCTGCTCGGGTCGAGCGGTCCGCGGACATAACGACTCAGGACGCGAAAGCCGCTGGCCGTCAGCAGCACCGAGGGATTGGCGAAGGCGCCGATGGCCGCCAGCCGCTTCTGCAGCACGGAGGCGGTCGTTTCGTCGATCCACCGCCGCGTCATGCGACCGAGTGACGGACGTGCCGATTGATCCAGCTGCGGTAGCGATATCGGCGGGGTGTGCCTCCGCCAGCGCAGCAGCTGGATCACCATCCGCATACGCTTGAGCCATGGCGCTTTCAGGAGCTTCTCGTTGACCGAATCCGCGGAGGTGGCCGCAGTATCCGAAACCGGTGGAATGCGCGTCGGATCCAGGAGCTGAGGGAGCAAGATCGCCGCGCCGTGGCCGTCGATCAAAACATGTGAGCACTGAAGCACCAGTACATCATTACCGTCCGGTGCGTGCAGCAGCGTCAGCCGCATCGGATCGTCGTTCTCGATGTCGATTCGATCCCCGATGAGCCGAAACAGCATACGTAACAGGTCGTCTTCGGAATTGGAGTTGAGCGTCTCCCGTCGTATCGGCAGATGCCCGGCGCCGGTTGGTACCCAGGCCGGGCGCGGCGAGCGCCTGAGCCGGGCCGTCAGCAAGGGCCAGCGCCTCGCCAATCGATCCGCGGCGTCCTGGAGCTGAGCCAGATCGACCCTGCCCTGAAAGTGGATGTTGACCTGGGCGGCCAGTCCGGGAAGGCCCTGGTGCAGGAGCATGCGCTCGAGGATGAGCGTGGAGTGATCGATGAAGTTCAGAGGAACCGATGTCATGCGTCCACGCGGGCCATGATGCCCTCCAGCGACCGACAGTCGAACCGCGGGCCCAGCTCGTCCCGAAGGCGGTTGAACACATCTCGAAGTCCGTGGCTGCCCAGCCTTCGCATCTCTTCCAGCGGATCTATCTTCAGCCCCATGATGTCAGTGATCCCGTGGCACAGATCGTCCAGGCGGCCGAGGTCGAGCTGGGCCAGCTTGAGGGCGGCGAAATAGATCGGGAACAGGAGGCGCTCGTAGAGGCCTGCGTCGTCCGTCCGCACGGCGGCCGGGGTGTGGCTCTGCGCTGGATTTCGGTAGTACGCGGCCGCGTCGTCCACCGGACGGTCGTCGCGGTAGAGATAGACGCCCTGATTGGCGTACTTCCCGAGCCGGCCGTCGCGGATGAGCCTGTGGAGCAGATCGGGAATCGTCAGATCCAGGCCGAAGGCCTCGAGGGTCTGTCCGAGCACGCCCGTGTACAAGGGGATTCCGATTGTGTCGAGAGCCTCACAGGGGCCGAGCCGGGCGAATCGCCCCGCGATCGTGTCGATCCCGGAGGGCGTCGCGAGACCTTGCTCGAGCACGTACAGGGCCTCGCAGGCGTGACACGTCAGCGGAACGTTGAGACAGGACCCGGCCAGGTCCTTCACCACGAGCGGTGTTCGGCCGATGCCGCGCGAGAGCCGTCGCAGGAGTTCGACGATCTCCGGGGCAGTTCGCGGGGTGAGGATGATCTCGACGACGCTCGTCAGCTGGATCGGGTGAAAGAAGTGAAAGCCGCAGAACCTCGCCGGATCGCGGAGGCATTCCGCGATGCGGGTGATCGACAGACTCGAGGTGTTGCTGGTGAGGACCGCGCGCGGCGAGACCGTCTCTTCGGCTCGGCGGAGCACCGCGACCTTGGTGTCGAAGTCTTCCTTGACGGTCTCGATGACCAGATCGCAGTCACGAAGGTCGTCCCAGGATGTGGTGAACCGCAGCGTGCCCAGGCGCCGTGGCAGGTCAGCCGCGCCGAGCATTCCGCTGCTGACCGCGCGGGTCAGACGCCTCTCGAGCCGGCGATGCTGGCGGTCCATCTCGGCCTGATCGCGACCCAGCACGGCGACTTCCAGGCTGCTCTCGCTGAGCAGATTGAAGATGTTGCGCCCCATCTTCCCGTAGCCGATGAGACCGACTTTTCCCGCGCTCTCCGGTGTCGGCATCCTGACGGCCTGTCGGCAGTGCCCCGACTGGCCTAGGCGCCCGGGGCGCCCGGCTCCCCATCGGATACCAGGAGCGAGTCGCCGCGCTCGACGATGTCGTACACCACCTGGGCGGTCTGTCCGACCGTGTAGACCGGATGCTTTTGGAGGTATCGCCCGATCAACGCGATCTCCACCTTGACGTCATATTGCTTCTTGAAGTCTTCGACGAGTTCCAGATAGATCATCGAATCCCCCTTCAGATCGTCGATGATCTTGGTGTCTCGTCCGATGTTTTCCAGCGGCACGTCGAGCTCGTCCGAGAGAAATGTGCGGATATGCTCGTAGATCTCCTTCTTTTCCTGATCCTTGAGCACCTTGGGCATTGTCGGGATCCTTTCCTTGCCGGTTGTCGCGATCTTCGAGCGGTCACGCGTCGCGTGGGCCGCGCCCTTTCCGGAGGCACAGCGCTGACATGAGACGACTACCAGAGAAGTACGGTCCGGAAGCAATCAATACAAATCCCTGCAAATGCGCATCAGGCGCCAAAAGTATACTCGATGTCGCGCAACTAATGCCAGGACCGGCGAGTCTCTCCCCGTCAGCGGGCTCGCATGCCGCGAGTCATTTTCTGACGAAAACCACGTGGGCGCGTTCCGGGTTGTCCCCTCCGGACCGAGGGGGCAGCACGGAGTCGACGATGAGCACCTTGCCTTCCTCGGCCAGGTATCGGGTGTCGGTGCCGCTGGTGCTGTCGGTCGGTCCTTTGTGGACCGTGACGAGACGGTTGCCTTCCCAGTGGCACTTCGAGACCACCGTCTCCCCGCGTGGTGTCTGGTTCGACGCCTCCCGCCCGTCGGTGTAGATAGTGGTCACGAACGATTGGGGCACTCGCATAATCTCGGCCCGCCGCTCGATCCTCAGCGTATCTCCCTGATGATCGATGACGAGGGTCAGAGCCGATATCAGAGCCCACGGACCGCGGGAGGGAAGAACGCTGCGACTCCTGTCGAGCTCCCACGTACCGGAAAAGTTCACGGACGTCTCGGCCAGTGCCGGAAGATCGGAACCAACGAGGATGCCGAGCACGACGGCTACCGCCGTCAACACCTTCATCCGATGATCCTCCGCTCCTCGCCGACCTGGTTACGCGCGCCTTGCGTCTGACGACATTGTACCGATGTCGAGAAGTGCCCCTCAGACGGCGAGGAAGCTTTGGGACGCGAGCGCCGAGCTGGTCAAGCGCGCGTAAGCGGCGACTTCCGGAGTTCGCAAATGGGGCGAGAAACCTGGGTCTGTGTATAATGAGAAAATGCGATTTCGGCAGTCGTCGACTGCACTTTGAAGGCGGTCTACTTCAGCGAGCACGGGGGTATCGACAAGCTCACCTATGGTGAGCTGCCTGACCCCGAGCCAGGTCCCAACGAGGTCCTCGTTCGCGTACGCGCCTGCGGGATCAACCACGCCGATCGGTGGATCCGGCAGGGCTGGCCGATGCTCCGCGTTCCCCTGCCCTTCACGCTCGGCCAGGACATCACCGGCGAGGTCGCGGTGACGTCCTCGGCGTCGGAGGCGCCGCCGGTGGGAGCCCGGGTCATCGTCAGTCCCGGCGTGAGCTGTGGTCGCTGCGAGCGTTGCTGTTCCGGCTGGGACAATCTCTGCGCACGTTATCAGCTCATCGGCAAGACGATCCCCGGCGGGTACGCCGAGCTCGTGAAGGTCCCGGCTCCGAACGTTTTCCCGCTCGCGCCCGAGATCTCCTTTGTGACCGGCGCGTGTCTTCCCGCGGTATTCGGCACCACGTGGAACATGATCTTCGATCAAGCCAAGCTCCAGCCGGGCGAGTGGATTCTGATCCACGCCGGGGGCAGCGGGGTCGGCAGCGCCGCCATCCAGCTGGCTCGGATGATCGGGGCGAACATCATCACGACCGCCGGGACCGACGAGAAGCTCGAGAAGGCCAAGGCGCTCGGTGCGCACTACGGGATCAACTACAAGACCCACGACTTCCTGCGCGAGGTGCGTCGCATCACGAAGAAGCGCGGCGTTGACGTGGTCATCGAGCACATCGGCGAGGACGTGTGGGAGCGGAGCCTGCTCTGCCTGGTCACCGGCGGACGGCTGGTGACGTGTGGAGCCTCGTCCGGCTTTCTTCCGAAGACTGACCTTCGCCACGTCTTCTTCCGGAATCTCGAGATCATGGGCGCGACCGCCGGGAGCCGATCGATCATGCACCGATTCCTTCCCCTCGTGGCGCAGGGCAGACTGCAACCTGTTCTCGATCGAACCCTGCCCCTGCGAGAAGCTCCGGACGCCCACCGGCTTCTGGAGGGGCGTCAACAGTTCGGCAAGCTCGTCCTGCTTCCGGAGGGGAGCGCGTGAAGGCCGTCTATCTGACCGAGCACGGCGGCCTCGACGTTCTGACCTACGGCGACCTGCCTGATCCCGTCCCGGCTGCCGGCGAGGTGCTCGTACGGGTCCGTGCGTGCGGGGTCAACCACGTCGACCTGTGGCTCCGGAAGGGCTTGCCATTCCTCAAGGTCCCGTTCCCGTTCATCCCGGGCGCGGATATCGCCGGCGAGGTCGTCGCCGCCGGGCCGAGCACGGAGACGCTTCCACCTGGTTCACGAGTGGTGCTGAATCCCGGCGTGAGCTGCGGACGGTGCGCGCGCTGCCTTTCCGGGCATGACAACCTCTGCCCGCACTATCACTTGATCGGCGAGCACCTGCCAGGCGGCTACGCGGAGTTCACGAAGGCGCCGGTGGC
>Ga0066710_100004859_pt1 | contig 12046 bp, 12 predicted proteins | sample GraSoiAngelo_159_FD_79666 | JGI IMG/M metagenome (GOLD analysis project Ga0066710, IMG submission 79666) | Grasslands soil microbial communities from the Angelo Coastal Reserve, California, USA - 14_1009_16_40cm | ecosystem: Environmental > Terrestrial > Soil > Grasslands | place: USA...
CAGCACCGTTCCCCCCGACGACGGCGGCGGCGCGCTGATGATTTCATACCCGCGATAGGTTCCTCGAACCGGCTCGCGTTCCTTCACCTCGTAATGCGCCAGATCGTCCGCGGTGATCAGCCCTCCGCCTTTCTGTAAGGCTGCGGCCACTTCCTTTGCCAACGCACCATGATAGAAATCGTCTGGATTGTCCGCGATCCGCTCCAGCGTGCGCGCCAGGTCCGGCTGCCGGAAAACTTCTCCGGGCTTGTAGTAGTCACCATTACGCTGAAACACCCGCCGCGACTCCGGAAACTTCGCCAGATACTCGTCGTCCTGCATGTCCCGGGCTTCTTCCCAAGTCAGCGCGTACCCTTCTCGCGCCAGCTTGATGGCCGGGGCCATCACCTGCTTAAGAGTCAACTTCCCGTGCTTCTGCTCGGCATACACCATGCCCGCAACCGATCCAGGCACGGCAATCGCTTTGTAGCCGTACTCGCTAGCCCCCGCGACCACATTGCCCTGCGGGTCCAGATACATATCGCGGGTTGCGGCCGCGGGAGCCTTTTCCCGGTAGTCGAGAAAATGTGTCTTGCCATCGGCCATCCGGATCAGCATGAATCCGCCGCCACCCAAATTTCCCGCGGGCGGATGCACCACCGCCAGCGCAAACCCGGTGGCCACGGCCGCGTCAACCGCATTGCCCCCAGCCTGCATTGCCTCGACCCCGGCTCGTGAGGCCAGTTCATGAACGCTCACAACAATGGCATGCTGGGCGTGTACGGGACTGATCGAGCCCCTGGCGGGACCCGCCGTACACAGCCCCAGAGCCGCCATCAGCAGCAAAATCAATGATTTATGCCGGGATCGCATTTAGAGTAGAAGACGGTCCGGAATTTGGGGCGACTCTTGAGGCTAGCCGACCGCCACGAAGAGAGTCAAATCCAGCGGATGGCTCGACATGAAGTTTCTATTACTTCAGTTCAATAGATCCTTGCTCCGAAGCCAGCCACGCTTCTGCCGCTTCGAAGTCTCTGAAAACCCGAGTCTCCCGAAAATACTGACCGGTAGCGGCCTCGAACACTCGCATCATGCCGAACATGGCATCGCGGGTGGCCACGATGGCGCAAACCCCGAATTGAACCTTTTTTCGGATGCCGTCGAGCTCTGCGCTGACGGCTCGCAACTGGCGGCTTTCCGGCAGAGCGTCTGCTTCACTGACGTCTAAGAGGACGTTAAGGTGCCCGGTGCAGGCCGGATCATCCTTCAGCGTTCGAAAGTGGCCAATCACGTCCGCGAAGGTCAGCGGAGTGGTGCACGTGGTGCGAATTACTCTTCTGCTGGCGTCGATGACGTAGGTTACTGGCATGGTCCGACTCCATCGAGAAGGCTAACATGCAGACGAAGGAGTTATCGTTTTCTCGCACGAGTCTTGCGCCGGATTGCTCCTTTTCTACTCATCCTTTTCCTTCAATTCGACTTCTGAGTCATATTCTTCGGGACCTTAGCACCCACCATGTTGTACGACTGGCGGATCAAATCCTCCAACTCGTCGTTGGGTAACGCGTGGAGCCGATCAAGCATCACCCACTTGTACCGTCCAACGTACGGCGCGGGACGAATGTCCTCACGCTCGATCAATTCGGCAAAGGTTTCCGGCGTGCACTTGAAGCACAGCCGTAGGCTGTCCAGGCTGACGATCACAAAGATTTTCCCTCTCACCTTGAAGCAGAGGTCTTCCTCCCACTGCAAGTTCTCCGTCGCCCGCGGGAACGACATGCAGTAAGCGCGAATGGAATCCACATCCATGGTGACCAATTTAGCGCCGAGCACGCCGGGAACGCAGAGAAAACGACCGCCTGGCCTTGGACCCTCGAGCTGGCTGTCCCTCGGCGTGCTCGGCGCTCTCGGCGGTTAATTGCCTTCCAGCTTCTTGAGCACCGTGACTTTGCTGTACGCCACCCGAAAGCCCAGCCGCTCACAATTCCGCTGCGAGGTAGTGCCGCCTTGGGTCACGATCACTGCGTATTCGCATCCGGCCGCCGCGGCAGACGCTAGACGCGCTCGCAGCAGCGCCGTCTGCAGGCCGCGCCCACGAAACTCGGACAGCGTTCCAGCTCCGCACACTGCGAAGATCCGGTGCTCCGGAATGACAAGACCCGCGCCGCAAGCCACTATTTTGCCTTCGATGCTGGCAGTGAAAGTCACAGCCCCATCCATCTGGTACAGAGGCGTAAGCAATCCAGCAAAGGCTTCGGGAGCGCCGTCGGGAAAGAACGCCCGCTCCACGATGGCGGACGTCGCCTCGGCCTGCTCGCGAAGACCACGCCGAATCTCGCATCCGTCCGGAGCAGGAGAAAACTCCTCCGTGGGATCCAGTTTCCGGTAGAGCACATTGTTCAGCTCGGCGATGCCGTAACCGCGCTCCTTGAACATCTCGAACACGGCAGCATCATGCAGCGGACATAAATCGACTTGAGACGGAGCCCGGTGCGAGCGGTAGAACTGCTCGACCCGGTCCAGATCCTGCGCGGTGAATGGCCGGTCCAGCCCCATGCCAGTTGCTCTTCCGATCGGCGACTCCAGCCCCGCGAAGATCATGTGCCCGCCACAGAACTCTTCCTCGGCGGCACCGATTCCCGGCCGCGTCTTCTGGAACACCCGCGCGTAGAACACCTGCGGCATCTCTTCCCCCGACTCAAATCGGCGAGCCAATGCCTTATCGACAAATTGCATGTGAGAAGTCCTTTCTGTTTGAAGACTGCAATAAGGCGGGATGAGAGACACACCTCATTATGCACGTCGTTAGGGCTGCAATGACTGCGCACGAAATATGCATTACCGTCGTCTCATACCGAGGGGCGTTCATGTGCACCTTGAGGTGCTTCTGTACGAAAGCGAACAAACTAATGGGCTAAGCGAGTGCATCGCATCCGCAAGCGAATACGGCGTGGTAAACGACAAACGCCGCACAGCGAGACTTGCATCAAAATAATCGGCTAACCTTCCCCTCCGCTACAATGTCTCCGTGACAGTGACGAAACCATTCCGCCTGACGGAGTCGGTAAAAGCTGCGGGTTGAGCGTCCAAGCTGAGTCCAGCGGCGCTGGACACGGTGCTTGGGAAATTAGCCCGGCAGCATGACCCCAACGTTCTGGTCGGCTTCGACTACGCCGACGACGCCGGCGTGTATCAAATCGCGCCCGACCAGGCGCTGGTTCAGACCGTGGATTTCTTCACGCCGATCGTGGACGATCCCTACGCCTTCGGGCAGATTGCGGCCACGAATTCGCTCAGCGACGTCTATGCCATGGGCGGCAAGCCGCTCACCGCGCTGGCTCTGGTCTGCTTCCCGGAGAAAGCGGATCTCGAAATTCTCCAGCAGATCCTTGCGGGCGGGCTCTCAAAAATGGTCGAAGCCGGATGCACCGTGATCGGCGGGCATAGCATCCGCGATGAAGAGACGAAGTTCGGATACTCGGTAACCGGCCTCATTCATCCCAGAAGGATCCTCGCCAACCGGGGCGCCAAGCCGGGAGATTCGCTTGTTCTCACCAAGGCTCTTGGTACTGGAGTGATTTCCACGGCGATCAAGAAAGGCAAAGCTGAGCCGGCGTGGATTGACTCCGCCGTGCGCTCGATGACAACGCTGAACAAAACGGCTGCCGAAGTCATTACCAAGGAACAGGTGGGGACAGCCGTCCCCGGCCGTCCCGCCGAGCACAGCTCGGCTTTCACCGTTCACGCCATGACCGATGTAACCGGTTTCGGCTTGATCGGCCATACACGAGAGATGGCGATAGCGTCCGACGTGTCCGTCGAACTCCATGCCACTCGAATTCCGCTTCTCGACGGGGCGCTCGAGTGCGTCCGTGCCGGATACATTCCTGGAGGGCTCAACAATAACCGCGACTTTGCGGACTGCGCCGTCGACTACGAAGCCGGAATCCCGGAGGACGTCCGGGCTCTGCTGTTTGATTCTCAGACCGCAGGCGGGCTGCTGATGGCGGTCGCATCCAACGACGCTGCTGAGCTCATGCGATCTCTAGCTGCCGCTGACGTGCCTGCGGTCGAGGTCGGCAGGGTCGTGCCCCGGACCAAGCCCTTGATCAGAGTCACGCGCTAATCTTCGCGAATCAGTTCCCAGATTCGCGCCAGATGATGATCGTCGTGCTCGGCCACAAAGTACAAATGATCTACGAGCCTCATCGGCTGCTTCAATCGAGGATGCAGCCTGGTGCTGCCAAACGGCGCGGAATCGAGTTGCTCCACTCGACTCACCAGCTGCAATCTCGCCTTCCGGAATTCGGCTAGAATCTCCGCGACGGGGCGGTCATTATGACGAGCCTCGTGCGTCTTGCGGTTGCTCAGATCCGCAACCGTGAGTTCGGTCTTGTTCGACGCGTAATCGTCAACGCGTGCCGTCCAGAGGAACTCGAGATCCAGTAAATGCCCGGCATGTTCCTGAATCGACCACTTGTCTCCCCGTTTTCTAACCAGCACTTGGCCGGGAATCTGCAGGAGTTCTTCCAGGCGAGCAGGAGTCCCCCGCAAACGCGCGCACAGATTCGGATGCAGTTCTATGGGGAAGGAGAAGTCAAACTTTCGTTCAAACCAGCGTGGGACTCGATCCATTCCGCATTACCCAGAAAACAAGATGTCGAGTCTACGCAGGATGATTCACGAATTCGGCAGCTTGGACGACACCTCGCGCATCTCTATACCATGTGCGCCGGGTGCTGCTCGTGGCCGTCACGGCGCAAACTTCATCCGAGTCTAAGGAGCAATCATGCAATTTCGCCAACTAGGACGTACCGGCCCCAAAGTCTCAGCCCTCGGATTAGGCTGCATGGGAATGTCAGAGTTTTATGGTGGACGCGACGACAACGAGTCCGTCGCCACCATCCACCACGCTCTGGAGCTGGGCGTCACCTTTCTCGATACCGCCGACATCTACGGACCCTACACGAACGAAGAACTCGTGGGCCGCGCCATTAAGGGCAAGCGGGACAAAGTTGTTCTGGCCACGAAATTCGGCATCGTGCGCGACCCTAACAATCCGATGGTTCGCGCCGTGAACGGCAAGCCCGACTATGTGCGCAACTCCTGTGAGGGTAGCCTTCGTCGCCTAGGCGTTGAGCCCATCGACCTCTACTACCAGCACCGCGTCGATCCCAACACGCCGATTGAAGAAACCGTTGGGGCGATGGCGCAGCTCGTGAAAGAAGGCAAGGTGCGCTATCTGGGCCTGTCCGAGGCCTCGCCGCAAACCCTGCGGCGAGCGGTGAAAATTCATCCCATCACCGCACTACAGACTGAGTATTCGCTTTGGAGCCGCGATCCTGAAGATGAAATCCTGCCGACATGCCGGGAACTTGGCGTCGCCTTTGTCGCCTACAGCCCGCTCGGACGCGGCTTTCTCACCGGCCAGTTTCAGCGCTTCGAAGATCTTCCGGCAGACGACTACCGCCGCAACACCCCGCGCTTTCAGGGAGAGAACTTCCAGAAAAATCTTGACCTCGTCCACCGCGTGGAAGCGATCGCCGAAGAAAAACGCTGCAAGCCGTCACAACTCGCGCTCGCCTGGGTGCTGGCGCAAGGCGACGACATCGTCCCCATTCCAGGCACCAAGCGCCGCAAGTATCTAGAGGAGAACCTGGGCGCCTTGGACGTCAAGCTCAGTCCTGAAGAGCTGCAACGGATCGAGGAAGTCTTCCCCACAGGCGCTGCCGCGGGAACCCGTTATCCCGAGCATATGATGAAAGTGGTGAACGGCTAGAGACACCCACGCAACGTTCATCCCTGGAATCAATAGTTTGCGAGCCTGTTGTCCGAAGGACACTGGCCCGAAGGTATCTGTCCGCATCACCTACCCGAAGCTACCCTCTCTGGAGTCCACGAAGCGCCAGCTTCCCCCGCGGACGAACCCATATCCAGGAGTTCCTATGGCAAGCGCAGGCTCGGCTCCGGCAACACTCGACAATCGGGAGGCGGTGGTGCAGGCAGCCACCCTCGCACGCGTGCACGTTAGCGCGCGCTGGTTTTATTGGATCGCAGCTCTTTCACTGGTCAACTCAGCCGTGGTGATCTTCGGCGGACAATTTCACTTTGTGGTCGGACTCGGCGTCACCAGCGTGGTCGACGCGGTGGCCAAGCAATTGGGAAGCGCGGGGATCGTGCTCGACTTGATCATCAACAGCGTCGTGGCCGGCGTGTTCTGCTTGTTCGGCTACTGTGCCAGTAAGTCCCAGAAGTGGGCGTTCCTTGTCGGGATGGCGTTGTACGCGCTCGATGGCCTGCTTCTGCTGATGGCACAGGACTATCTGAGCGTTGCGTTTCACGCCTATGCGCTCTACTGTATCTATCGCGGGCTCGCCGCTCAAGCTGCTGCACAAGCGTAAGCCAGATAACCACTGCGAAACACAAAAATCAAGGGCGGCCTTAAAAGCCGCCCTAACTGAGAAATGCCTACCGAGAACTGGCTCTTACGCCCGAGCCGGACTCTCTCCGCCCTTGACGATTCCCGGACGTCCCGGCTCCGGCTTCAGCACTTGCTGAACGCCATCATCGGATTTCCCCGGTGAAGGCGGCTTGGCCGGCAGTTCTCTTCCTTCCACCAGCAGGCGGATCTCGGAAGCATCCAGCACTTCGCGCTCGAGCAGGGCAACGGCAATTCTCTGCAGCGCGTCGCGATTCACTTCCAGTATCTTCTTGGCCGTTTCGTAGCCCTGGCTGACCAGCTTGCGGACTTCCCCGTCGATCTTGATAGCGGTGTCCTCGCTGTAGTCGCGGTGCTGAGCGATTTCACGGCCCAGGAATATTTGCTCTTCCTTCTTGCCGAAGGTCAGCGGACCCAGATCGCTCATACCCCACTCGCAAACCATCTTGCGAGCCAGCTCCGTCGCTCTCTCAATGTCGTTGCCGGCCCCGGTGCTCATCTGCGTCAGGAAAATTTCTTCCGCCAACCGTCCGCCCATGAGAATGGCGATATCGGTCTGCAGATATTCTTTGGTGTAGTTGTGGCGATCATCGATGGGCAACTGCTGAGTGACACCCAGCGCCATGCCGCGCGGAATGATAGTGACCTTATGCACAGGGTCGGAATTCGGCAACTTCGCCGCGACCAGCGCATGACCGGCCTCGTGGTATGCAGTGACTTTCTTTTCCTCGTCGGAAAGGATCATCGACTTGCGTTCCACGCCCATCAGGACTTTGTCTTTGGCGACTTCGAAGTCATACATCAGCACGGCCTTGCGATTCTGCCGCGCTGCTGCCAGTGCCGCCTCGTTGACCATGTTAGCGAGGTCAGCGCCGGAGAATCCCGGAGTGCCGCGGGCTAGTACGGAAAGATCGACATCCTCGGCAAGAGGAATCTTGCGGGTATGAACGCGCAGAATCTCTTCGCGCCCGCGAACATCAGGACGGCTCACGACCACGCGCCGGTCAAAGCGTCCCGGCCGGAGTAATGCGGGATCGAGCACGTCCGGGCGATTAGTCGCCGCCATGAGGATCACGCCTTCGTTGGATTCGAAGCCGTCCATCTCAACCAGCAACTGGTTCAAAGTCTGCTCGCGCTCATCGTGTCCGCCGCCCAGACCCGCGCCGCGGTGACGCCCGACGGCGTCGATTTCGTCGATGAAGATAATGCAGGGTGCATTCTTTTTGCCCTGCTCAAACAGGTCACGGACGCGGCTGGCGCCGACGCCCACAAACATCTCCACAAAGTCCGAACCTGAGATCGAAAAGAATGGCACATTCGCCTCGCCGGCAACCGCTCGAGCCAGCAAAGTCTTGCCGGTGCCCGGAGGTCCGACCAGCAACACGCCTTTCGGAATCCGCCCACCCAGCTTCTGGAATTTCTGCGCCTCGCGCAGGAATTCGATAATCTCGCGCAGCTCTTCCTTGGCCTCATCCACGCCCGCCACGTCCTTGAACGTGACCTTCTTCTGCTGCATGGAGAGCAGCCGCGCCCGGCTCTTGCCGAACGACAGCGCCTTGTTCCCGCCCGTCTGCATCTGGCGGATCATGAAGAACCACAACGCACCCAGCAGGATCAGCGGCGCCCACGTCCCCAGAAGCTGCAGCGGCCAGCTGCCATTGCTGGCGTCTTTGAACGTGATGTTCACACCCTTGTCCCGCAGGACCTTGATCATGTCGGGATAGTTAGAGGGGGCCGTGGTGTGGAAGGCGGAATTATCCACATGCTTGCCTGAGACCTGCATCCCATCCACGGTGACTTCCCGCACTTTGCCCTGGTCCACGTCACTCATGAACTGGGTGAAATTGATATCTTGAACTTTCTGGCCGCTGCGGCCCGCCTGAATCACCTGCCACAACAGCAGGGCGGAAAGGCCGATTACCAACCAGAAAACGACGGTCTTAACAGTTGAATTCACCTAAAAGGCTCCTACGCAAAAAACGGGACAATCACTTACACGTAGCCCCGAGGTCTTCGCCGTTAATTGGATGACCAATCTGGGCTTTTGGATAGGCGAAATTCCCTAAGACTCTTATTCTACCTTTTCTCCGAGAAAAAGGTGCGTTTACGATTGGGTGACCCAGGTCACGGGAGTACCAAGCCCGCTCCCAGATACGGCAGGTTCCTGTTGGTCTGCTCGACCGCGCCCAAACCATATCCCACGAGAAAGGTTTCATCGACCAAAAAGCCGAAATAATCCGGCTGCAAGGCCACACGGCGGGCAGACTGGCGGTCCAGCAGGGTGACCAGCTTCACCGACGCCGCACCCCGGGCACGCAGGTCGTTCATCAGGAACTCGCTGGTTATGCCGGAGTGCACCAGCCCTTCCACCAGAAGGACGTGGTTTCCGCGAATCTCCGGCTCATGACTGAAGAAGATTTCCATGATGTCGCTCGAGCTGTCCTTCCGTGGCCGGGTATATTTCGGCTTTACGAACTGGCAAACCACCGGCACGTCCAAGGCCCTCACTAGGTCAGCCAGAAACATAAACGAGTTCTCGAGCACCGCGAGGGCCTGGACGGTCTCTCCCTGGTAGTCGTCGGAAATCTGCCGCCCCAACTCTTTCACGCGCTTCTGAATCTGGTCAGCGGAGATGACTTGCCGCAGTGGCTCGGCTTTCGAACCAGTCATGAAGTGGCGCTCCTCGTTGCCTGAAATGCCTGATCGGCTCGATACTAAAAGGTGGAATCCGCCTCCAGAGGCATCTCCCGGATCAATACCCCCTCCCGGCCCGGTTTTGCCTGTAGGCCAGCAGGAGCTGGAAATCCCCGTACCCACACGATCTCGTCCCCGCTTGCGACTACCGGCCAAAGCCTCCGAGGCTGGCCCGTAATGTGGTGCTCTTGCAGCAATTCCTTAATCTTCTTGGGGGACTTAGTATGGGCCGGCCAGAACCGCTCTCCGGGACGCCAGTTTCGCACCCTTAACGGCCCGGGAAGCGACTCTGCGTCGAGGAGGTGCTCGCGATTATACCCCGGCAACTCCGATTCAGCCCGTACGCGTACCGCTTCAATCACGGTGCCCGTTTCAGGGATGGTGACGCGTCCCGGCAGGGGCAATTCATAGGCGTAATCATGCGGGACTCGCTCTTGCCGTCGGAGGTCGGGGGTCACGAAAACCAGTGAATCAGTCTCGCGAACCAGCTTCCATCCCAAAGGCAACGAAAGCTCCTTGCCCGAGGCGCCGTCTTCCGCCGCAAATCGCAAGATTTGCTGCACATGTTTAAACTCGAGCGGAATCCCCGCATGGTCACCCACGGCCTTTACGAGCCGGCGCTGGACCGCTAGAGGTTCGGTGAGAAGCCAGGCCCGGCTTACCGAAGCATTCATGACCAGAGGCCCCGGTTCCTCCAGGCGACGTTCCAGGTCAGATTTCACCGGCGCGATCTGCACCAATGACGACTCCGGACTGCCCGAAGTATGAGCTTTCGCCCACTCCGGTTCGGACCACTGCACTGTAGTCCCCAACCATCCTGCGATCTCGTTCTCCCAGTAGTCTTGTTCTCCGCGCGCGATCTCCGCCAATTCCGCTAGGTTCTCCGCCGTTGAGGGATTGAAGTCGCTCTCAAGTAAGGGCAGGACTCGCTGCCGCATGCGATTGCGCGTGAATCTTACATCGAGATTGGTCGGATCCTCATGCCAAGGCTGCTTGAGGTCCCTGAGGTATTGCTCCAGCCGAGGCCTACGAATTTCAAGCAAGGGCCGAACGATCTCTCCGGAAGTTTCCTCTTCGACATCATCCACCAAGAGTCGGGGATAAATTCCACCGAGGCCTCGTAGCCCGGTGCCACGAATCAGCCTCATCAGAACCGTCTCGGCCTGATCGTCTAGTGTATGGCCAGTCGCCACCTTGTCGAGACTGACACTAATCTCTGGACCTTCACCCATGAGCCGGCGAAAGAATCCATAGCGCAGCTCCCGGGCGGCGGATTCCACGCCAACCTGCCCCCCTGCCGCATGCTGCGCCACATCGCCGCTCTCGGTATGGAATTCCAAGTCGTGTTCACGCGCCAGGTTTACAACGAACTCCTGATCTTCGTCTGACTCAGCCCCGCGCAGCTTGTGGTTGAAGTGCACAACGAAGAGGACAATCCCAAGTTCGCTCCTCACCTCGAGCAGAAGGCGCAGCAGGGCAACGGAATCAATTCCGCCGGAGACCGCCACGCCCACACGGTCTCCGGCCTTCAGCAACTCCTGATGCCGGATGTATGCGATGAGCCGCTCTGCCAGTGAATGCACGGAAACATGGTACAACCAGTACGGGAAGAGGAGCGCCCAGCTGAAGGTCGCACTTGAAGATGCGATACGACGAGAGCGCCAACGGAACCGAGGTTGAAGTCGCCGCCGGGGAAGAGTTCGAGCTTTCACTGCCCGAGACCCGGACCGCTGGCTATCGCTGGACGCTCAAGAGCGGCGGCGATCCCGCCTGCGCCCTGTTGAACGAGTCCTCTCAATCCCCCACTGGACAGGTCGGAGGCAGCGGCACGCACTCCTGGCGCTTTCGTGCCTCCACCCCTGGAGTCTGCTCCATTGCGTTGGAGTACAAACGTTCTTGGGAGGACAGCTCGCAACCGGCGCGGACCTATACTTTAAAGCTCCGCGTCCGGTCTTGAGCAACGGACCGCACTCGTCGGCGTCTCGTGGTTAGTGTTTTTTCTTCTTGGCGGCTGCCTTCTTCGGAGGCTTGCCCCCACCTCCAGCGTCGACCAGCCGGATCGTCCAGAAATCATCCGAGAGATTCGGCTCCATGAGGTACTGGTACGGCATGGTGAAGTAGCCCTTCAAACCCCAATGCGGCCCCCAGGAGTTACGGATAATGAACCATTGATTCTTGTCGTCGTAGCCGACGGCGGTGACCGCGTGTCCTCCAACCACCTTTTCGCCCGGTTGCGGCATCGAGAGGTGTCCGGAATTTGCTACCTGCGTGCTTTCAAAGCCGTCATACACGGTAAAGCCAAGCACAAACGGATAGCCCGAAGCCAGACATCCCTTGAACTGATTGAGCACACGGCTAACCCGGTGATACGAGGTCACTCTGTTCTTCGAGGCGTCGGTGAAAGCAGCTGTGGGTGGCTTCTCCGTAAATTTGTTGATGTCGTAAGGCCAGTCAGCCTCCGGCGGAGCCCCCAGCTTGGCCACAACTTTGATCCCGTCACGAATCTGGGCCCCGGCATCGGAGTTGACGGAATGCTCGATGACGCGTTCGTTGTAGTAAATGAACAACCGCGACGGAACAAAGTCAGTGAGCTTTTGCTTGAGCCGCTCAAACTCGATGGCCCCGGCGATCGCATTGCCAGTGCAGCTTCCCAGCTGTCCTTGATCGTAAACGGGTGGACACTGCGGACGAAGATCCACCGCCGTTGGAAGCGCCATGATAAACGGCGCAGGAGCCGAATAAACGAGGTCGCGCTGGTCCGGTAAATCCGGAACCCACCCATAATGTCCAATGCTCATGCTTCTACTCCTTCATGCGCGGCAGTACAATCCGCGCTCAATTTTGAAAATGAATTGCCTGACAGCCGAGGGGGAAGACGACAACCTTAGCCCCAAGGCCAGAGTCATGCAAAGGAATAGTGAGGTTTGTAGCGGA
>Ga0066710_100004861_pt1 | contig 12042 bp, 8 predicted proteins | sample GraSoiAngelo_159_FD_79666 | JGI IMG/M metagenome (GOLD analysis project Ga0066710, IMG submission 79666) | Grasslands soil microbial communities from the Angelo Coastal Reserve, California, USA - 14_1009_16_40cm | ecosystem: Environmental > Terrestrial > Soil > Grasslands | place: USA...
GCCAAGTATCACGGCATCCCGACGCCGACGCCGTACCCGAAGGGGTGACTGGGATGACCTCGCGACGATCGTTCATCGCTACCGCGACGAAACTGGCGATCGGTGGTGTCGCGCTTTCAGCCGTAGCGCAAGCATCAAAGCCGGCCTGGGGGCTCGCCGCGAGGGGCGGAGGGCTCCGCACGATCCATCTCGAAGCCCGGGAGGTTCGGTGGGAGCTGGCACCCGGAAAGACGGTCAAGGCCATGGCCTACAACGGCGAGGTTCCGGGGCCGATGATCCTCGCGCGGGAAGGAGAGCGCCTTCGCGTCGTCCTGAAGAATTCGCTCACGGAGCCGACCACGATCCACTGGCATGGAGTCGATGTCCCGAACGCCATGGATGGCGTGCCGGGGCTGACACAAGAGCCAGTGGCACCGGGCGGTACGTTCGCCTATGAGTTCGAGGCCAAGCCCGCGGGCACTCGGTGGTATCACACGCACTTCGACGAGCACCGCCAGATGGATCTGGGGCTCGCCGCTCCGCTGGTCATCGATGCGACCGCGAGAGAGCCGATGAACTACGACCGCGAGGTGACACTCGTGTTGGACGACTGGGCGACCGGCACCGGTCGGCCTGTTCCGCCGACGGATGCGGGCACCGCGGGCGGGCGGGGCAGCGCGGGCGGGATGATGAGCGGCATGATGGGCGGGGGCGGCATGGGCGGGGGCATGATGCGAGGTGGTCGGGGCATGGGCGGAATGATGTCCAACGACACCGAACCCGCCTACGACGTCATGACGATCAACGGGAAGGCGTACCCGGCCACCGAGCCGCTCCGCGTGAAGAGCGGAGAACGAGTGCGGCTGCGGATCATCAACGCGAGCGCGGAGCATACCCACGTGCTCCGGCTTGCCGGGCATCGAGTCCACGTCACCCACACCGATGGGAACCCGCTCCAGGCGCCGGTCGAGGTCGACGCGCTCCCGATCGCGCCTGCCGAGCGCTGCGACGTCCTCGTCGTGACAAACCGTCCTGGGGCCTGGTTCCTCCACTGCACGCAGCCCGGTCACGTCGAGGCGGGCGAGCGGCTGCTCGTGGTCTACGAGGGTCACGCGCGCACGACACCGCCGGCCCCCGTGTCCGGACTCGCCGGCCTGACGTTGTGGGACTACGGCCGAGGGTGTGGTCGCCCTCTTCTACCGGAAGCTACGGGTGGATCCCGCGCATCTGTGCTGACGCTGGGCGGCGGCACGATGGGCCGCGAGATCTGGACGATCAATGGCAAGCGCTATCCGGACACCGAGCCGATCGAGTGCCGGAAGGGCGATCGCGTCAGGATCACGCTGCAGAATATGAGCATGGAAGCGCACCCGATGCACCTGCACGGGCAGTCGTTCCGCCTGCTCGCCGCGAACGGAATGCGCTACCCCGACCCTCTGGTGAAGGACGTCGTCGATGTCGAGGCGCACATGGGCTCGGCGGTGATCGAGCTGACGGCTCACAACGGCGGCGACTGGCTCTTCCACTGCCACAAGCCGATGCACATGATGGGTGGCATGGCCGCGCTCGTCAGGGTGAAGTAATGCGCGGCATCGAGCAGATCCCCTGGGTCTACGAAATCCTCTGCTCACTCTACGAGCGGAGCGGCCTTGGCGACTGGCGCAAGTGGCTGGTGGCGGGGGCCCGCGGCCGGGTGCTGGACCTTGGCAGCGGAACGGGGCGGAATCTTCCGCTCCTCCCGCCCAGCACGACGGCCGTCGGGCTGGATCCCTCGCTGGATGCGCTGACGTGGGCACGGGAGCGCGCGCCGGCCATACCGCTGGTCGCCGCCCGCGCCGAAGCGCTGCCCTTTCGCGACGGCGCCTTCGACACGGTGCTGAGCGGTCTCGTGTTCTGCAGTGTCGACGATGTGGGTCATGGTCTCGACGAAGTCAAGCGTGTGTTACAACCTGGCGGCCAGCTACGAATGCTCGAGCACGTCCGGTCGCGTGCTCCCTGGCGCGCCCGGCTCCAGGATCTCATTCAGCCCGTCTGGACGGCGGTGACGGGAGGGTGTCACCCGAACCGCGACACGGAAGCGGCGGTGGAGCGCGCGGGATTCCGCATAGAGCCCGACGGCCGCCGAGTGAAGGGTGGCAACCGCTGCTTCGTCGCTCGGGCCGGGCACATTCGCGTGCGTCTTGAGCGGAACGGCACGGCCGACGGACATCGGCTCGAGAGCTTGGGGCAGGCATAGAGGCTGAGACAAACATCGGCGGCGCGACTCACCACCCCACCGCGCGGTCCCACGTGCCGTACCGTTCGCGCACGGTCCCCCGAAAGGCACTTAGAGCTCCGATCGCCGCTCCGACAAGCACGTCGTTCCAGCGTTGACCCGGACTGGTGCCTGATAACAGCCATGGCGAAATCAGGAGCCACACCCCGAGCACGAGGTTCAGCCACCGACCGACGCGGACCACTTCCGCCATGGAGATCACCGCGATCGTGACGATCAGTGCGCCGACAAGGTGCTCGTTGTCCGCCGCCGCGACCTGCGCGCGGAAGACCGAAGGCGAGAACATCACCCATCCGCCGAGCAGTGTGCTGGCGCACAGGCTCCAGGGCGCGGTCACGCCCCAGGTCATGGCCGGGATCATCGGCGCCAGCGGTGAGCCATACCTGGGCGTTCGCTCGTCCCTGGCTCCGCCGCTGATCGTGTCCCCCACCCAGAAGGTCCGCCAGAGTGGCTTGCCTTCTCGACCGGCCAGGACCATGAACTGGATCATGGCCACGACCTCGTCCAGGGTGAGCGGAATCATCACGAGCATCATAGTGGCGGCGGCCAGGCAGAAAGTGCACCACGCGCCCACGACCACCGGCTGCAGGATGACCAGCACGATGTGGGTGATCCCGAGGGGCACCACGAGGATGCCGAAGAACGTGACCATCCACGGCATCGAGCGCCAGCGGGTCACGCCACCCATGAAGCCCATGAGCGTCTCGAAGGTGTAGGCCGCCGCGCCCAGGCCAGCGTCGGAGATCGGCCACATCCGCGAGATCTCGGAGTGCAGGACGCGGTCGGTCCCTGAGCCGAAGAATGGCTCCCAGGCTGCCTCGATGTAGCCGAGTTGCACCGCGGCCAGATAGCGGGAGATGAACCAGCCGGCGAAGCCCAGGGCGATGATTGGCGCGCGCTGGTGCCAACTCGAGGGATTGTAGGTCCAGCCCGGCGGGATCTCAGGGCCCGGCTGCATCATGGCCATGTGATGCGCCATGCCCGGCATCATCGGTACGAGGATCGACAGCGCGATGGCAAAGGCACCCACGAGCGTGTCATTGGCATAGATGACCGGGTTTGGAGCCCAGAAGACGAGGGGCGCGAACTGGAGCCATCCTCCAATGACGGCCACCGTCCATCGTCCCCAGAAGTCCGCCCGCGGGGAGGGCCGTAGAGAGATAGTGGCGAAGAGGACCAAGAGGGCACCGCTGCTGACATCGTTCCAGACCATCGCTGCCCCGCGATAGCCGAACGTGGCCGGAGAAATAGCCAGCCATACCCCGAGCGCGATCACGGTGAAGTTGGTCCACAGCCATTTCTCGCGCGTGCGGCGGACCATACCCGCGTGGTCGTGGACGCCCGTGGGCATCGCCGTGTCGCTCCTGCTGCCGCCGCGGCCGGCGTCGTGGTCTCGAGGCTCACTCGGATCGGGTGGCATGAGGCGTCTCCGTCGCCTGCGCTGTTGCCTGCTCCGTGAGCCAGGACGGCGCGTCGAGGTTGTTTCCACGATAGAACCCGAGCGGATCGCTCTTGAGCGCCTCCACCATCCGCGGCAAGGTGTCCCGCAGGGCCTTCTGTGGCCTCCAGCCGAGCAGCGTCCGCGCGCGGCTGACGTCCAGCGCGTAATGATCGTCGGCCAGGTCGATCATCCACGGCTTGATGAAGGGCTCCTCACCAGGGAAGTGATCCTGGATCCATGCGCCGGTCTTGGCCACGGCCTTCGGGATCTCGGTCGTCTGCCACTCCTCTCCGTGGACGAGACGACTGACCGTCCGCTGGATGTCGTCGTAACTCAGTGTCTCCTCTTCACCGATGAGCAGAACGAGTTCGGACGGCAGCTGCTGTCGTCGCTCGACGGTCAGCCACAGGGCTTCCACGACGTCATCCAGATGAACGAACGGCTGGCCATGCGTGATGTCACCCGGAAAGACCCGACTGGTCAGAGTGCGCTCGTAAATGCGCTGGATCTGGTGGGCGAGTGGAATGGAATGGCAGCGATCGGTATAGACGCCAGCGATGCGGAGGATGGCCGTCGGAATGTCGCCCCGCTCCGCGCGAATCACATCCTCCGTGCGAACCTTCGACTTCGGATAGTCCCATTTGGGGGCGAGCGGCCAGTCCTCGTTGATGCGCTCACCCGGCTGACACGGCGCATGCACCAGTACGGTGCTCGAAAAGATAAACTGCCGGACTTCGAACGCCCGCAGCGCCTTGAGGAGGCGCTCGGTTCCTCGCACGGTTATCTGCTCGTAGAGCGGGCTCGGTTCGCCGGAGAAATCGTAGTAGGCCGCGAGGTGGATCACCGACGCGATGCGATCGCCGTAGCCGTACCGGACGCGCTCGAGCCCCAGAGCGAGACTGTCCTCCTGGGTCAGGTCGATGCACACGCATTCCGCCATCGAAGGTGGGCGATGCGAGCCGCTCGCGCGATCGAAGCCGACCATGCAGTATCCAGCAGCAACGCGACGGATGGCCGCTGAACCAATCAGACCACTGCTGCCAGTTACCAACACGATGTCCTTCATATCGATTCACCTCCTTGGCCCGCGGCGACGCACATGGCGCTGACGCACGCATCGCGGCCTATCGCATGCAGGTCATTATCGCCGCTCAGCGTGTCGATACGCCCATCCGCTGCGGGGCAGACGCGCGTCACGAGTAGCCCGCGCCTCCCAGCGGGCGAAGACCCACAATGCCAGGGGCAGCAGCACAACCGGCTGGAGAAACGGTAGCATCCCGATGTCGAGGAGCGGCACCATCGGCTGGCTTGGCTGATAGCCCCACCGGCCGAGTCGGTGAACCATGACCCACTCGATGGACGCCTGGATCGAGACCCCCAAAAGGACGAGAGCCGCGTACCGGCCGGGTCGCGGCCGTATGAACCATCGCGCGTCGCGAAAGGCGAGTGCCAGGACGGCGAATATCCCAAGGACGATGACCCCGTCGCCCGCCGCGGCCCGTGCACACAGAGCACCCGCTGCTAACCGTCCTTTGGGCATCCCTGTGAATGCCGGTGCCTGGAGCATCTCCCACATGAAATAGAGCGGCACCACAACTGCGAGAAGGCGTGCGACGGTCCACACGAGGCTCACCGACCCCGCCTTCGAACGCTCCACTACGAAGCCGGTCCCAGCCACTGATCTATCCGGACGGGGTGTTGCGGAGCGCTTCGGCCCGAAGGAAGAAGCTTCCCTCGGTGACGACCATGTCGCCCGCGCGGAGTCCACTCAAGACCGTGTAGGAGTCACCGATCAGCGGCCCCAGCCGGACCTGCCGCTGGATGAACTTGCCGTCCTCGCCCTGTACTGGCACGAAGACCACCTGACGATCTCCGATGGCTTGGACGGCCGACCGCGGCACGACGACGGCGCCGCTGCCGGTGCCGGGGGTCGTGAAACTGAGCGTCACGTACATCCCCAGCCGGAGCCGGCCGTCCGTGTTCGGGACCTCGACCCGCGCCTTGGCCGTCCTGGTCTGTGAATCCACGCGGGGGTCGATGTAAGTCACGCGGCCCCGAAGCGCCATATCAGGATAGGCCGCTGTCGTGATAGCCGCTTCAGAGCCCACGCGCACGGTCTTGAAATCCTGCTCATAGAGATCCCCGACCACCCACACCTGTGAAAGGTCCGTCACCGTGACCAGCTCCTGCCCCATCGCGACCACCTGGCCGAGGTTGACCGAGCGAGAGGTGATGACCCCGTCGATGGGCGCCGGCACCCCGATGGTCGAGACGACCTGGCTCGGGCTGTTGAGGGCCTGGACTTGCCTCGCCGACAAGCCGAGCTGGAGGAGCCGCTGACGCGCCGCCTCGACCTCCGTGGCGTGGCTCTCATGGACGGCGGTGATCTCCTCGAGCTCCTGGCGGCTTGTCGCGCCGATCCTGGCCAACTGCTCGGCGCGCTCCCGCTTCTTGTGATCGGCCTCGAGCATGGCCATCATCGAGAGATACCGGGGCTGCGCATCGGCCAGCTCGGAACTGAACAACGTCACCAGGGGGGCTCCACGCCGAACTGCCGCGCCCAGCTCGACGTGCACGCGGGTGACGATGCCGCCGGCGATTGGCGTGACCTTGACGTCCCGATAGGCGTTCGGCATGACGCTGCCCGGGACATTGACAGAACCGCCGGTGCTCGTGGCGGTCACCGGTGCCATCTTGATGCCCGCCCGCGCCACCACCTCGGGGGTCAGAAGCACCTCGACCTCCGCGCCGGGCGCAGCTTGCGAGGCGGCGCCACCGGGCATGGGCATGCCTGCCATGCCGCCGGCCGATGTCGGACCGCTGCCGCTGGGCGCCGAGCTCGCGACGGGTGCCGGGCCCCCCCTCGAAGCGCGCCGCTCGCCCCACACGCCCGCCACGACACCAAGCGCGACGAGGCCGACCGCAATCAGTGCAGTCGGCAACCACTGTCGTCCCCGTCGATGGAACCGCCGCGGCCCTCGCGGGTCCGTCATGTCCGGCTCGTCTCGCTCCACAGGGTGTCTCTCGTTCACAGCCCGGCGCCTCCCACTGCTCGCTCGATCTCCACGCGGGCGTCGTAGACGAGCTTGAGGGAGTCCGTGTAGCCCAGTTCAATGTCGATGTAGCGACGCTGCTCGGCGATCACCTCGAGGAACGGAACCCGTCCCAGCTCATAGCTCTGGCGCACGACCTCGAGGTTCCGCTGGGCGACGTCCCGCACGCCGCGCGCATAGATCTCGAGCGAGCGCTGCGCGGCCTCGAGCTGGGTGAACGCCGCCGTCACCTCTTGACGAATGGTGAGCTCCGCCGCCTCGCGCTTCCGATCGGCCCCTAGGGCCTCCGCCTCCGCCGCCGCGACGTTGCCCTGGTTGCGGTTCCGGACGGGGAGCGTGATGGTGACCCCGCCGCCCACGTAGTGGAACGTGTCCTGGATCGGGCGCGTGCCGCCGCGGTCCGTGAGACCGTTGAGGGCGAAGCCGAAGTCCTGACGCATGTATCCCACGTTGACGCTTGCATCCCAGCGACCCTCGGCCTCCTCCTTGCGGATCTTGGCCCTCGCCATCGCCGCCTCCGCGCGGGCAATCGCGAGGTCTGGCCGGCCCGCCAGGGCGCGTTCGAGTCCCACGGTTCGGTCGACTCCGACCAGGCGCGGACCGAGCTCGCCTTGGAGCGCGAGCGGTTCGCCGGGCGGCATCCCCGCCAGCAGCTTGAGCTGGAAGCCCAAGATCTCGAGCCGGCTCGCGAGGATGCCGAGGCTCGCCTCCAGGCGGTTCACCTCGACCAGCAGCAGGCTCTGGTCGAGCGGGGGCGCCGCGCCCCGACTCACGCGCTCGCGAATCAGCCCTAGGGCCTTGCGATTGGTATCGAGCAGGTCTCTCGTGACATCCAGGTTTCGGCGCGCGGCCAGGAGCTCACCTGCCTTCATCCGCACCTCAGCGGCAAGCCGCCGCTCGCGGTCGCTTACCTGCGCCTGCTTCATCTCGATCTCGCGTTCAGCCACCCCGACTCGTCCTTCCTTCCGACCGTTGAGGTCGAGCGGAAGACTGAGGCCGACGTTGACGTTGTTATCGGGGCCGGTGACGTTCTTCTGTCCCCCGAGCTCGAGCATGGGATTCGGCCGCAGGCCGGCTTGGCGCAGGCGTCCCCGCGCGGCGTCGATCTCTGTCCGGAGCGCGCGTAGCTCCGGGTTCTGGGCGAGCGCGCGCGCCACCGCCTCCTCGACGGTCAGTTGCGCGCCCGCCGGTTGGGCCGGGGCTGCCCGCGGCTCGATGAGCAGCCCGAACACGACAGTCAGAAGCAGCACGCCCCGCCGCCGCATGACGGTACCGCCCTACCTGACAGGAACCGAGAACCTGGTCGAGCCCTTGCCGGCCGGGCCGTCCCAGGTCACCGTCACTTGTCGCGTGCCGCTGTCCGCAAAACTGATCGTGCCGACATAATGGCCGGGCGCCTTGTCCGGAGACAGGTTCGCGCCCTCCACCATCGGAGCCATGCCGGGCATCGCCATGCTGGCGCTCAGCGCCACCTTGCCGGCGTCGAACGACTGGCCCGAGGGCGACATAAATTCAAGCACGAACGAGTTCTTGCCCTTCGCCAACTGCCCGCTCTCAGTCTTGAGAGCTACCACCGCATCCTTGGTCTTCTGCATCTGAACGGTCTTCAGCTCGGCGCCCCACGCCATCGGACTGAGCGCACTGCCGAGAAGTCCAGCCAACAGCACAACCGCCGTGATCAGTCGTCGCTTCATCGAAGCCTCCTCCTTGTGGATTGCTGTGGTTAGTCAGCTGACCCCAATGCCGGCCCGGGGGAGACCCTGTGCGCATCCGTGACAGGTTCCGTCCGATCGAGCTCCCGCTCGCGAAGCCAGTAGAATATGACGGGCGTCACGATCAGGACCAGCGCAAGCGAGCTCACCATGCCGCCCAGCACCGGCGTGGCGAGCGGCTTCATCACCTCCGCGCCCGTGGAATGGCTCCACATGATCGGCAGGAGGCTCGCCACTACAGTGGACACCGTCATGACCTTCGGCCGGAGGCGCAGCAGTGCGCCCTCCTCCACGGCCTCGAGCAGCGCCGGCCGTGTCAGCCGGCCGCCTAGCTCCTCGCGCTTCCGCACCACCGCTTCCTCGAGATAGATGACCATCACGACGGCGGTTTGGACGGCCGTTCCGAAGAGCGCGATGAAGCCGACCCAGACCGCCACAGAGAGATTGTAGCCGAGGGCGTAGAGGAGATAGATGCCACCCGCAAGTCCGAATGGCACCGCGAGCAGCACCTGGGCCGCGTCCAGGAGCGACCCGTAGGTCATGTAGAGCAGGATGAAAATCACGAGGAGCACCACGGGCACGACGATCTTGAGCCGCTGGCGCGCTCGGACCTCGTTCTCGTACTGTCCGCTCCATTCGAGATATGACCCTTTGGGCAGCTGCACCGAATCGGCCACCACCTTGCGCGCCTCGTCCACGAAGCTGCCCACGTCCCGCCCTCGAACGTTCAAGAGCACCGTCACAACCAGGAGCCCGTTCTCGCTGGAGATCATGGCCGGGCCGCTGACCTGGCGGATCTGCGCCACCTGCCCGAGCGGTACCTGCGCGCCAGCCGGGCCCGTGACGAGCACGCTGGCCAGCGCCTCGGGACTCGCTCGATACTGCGGGGCGTATCGGACCCGGACGGGAAAGCGCTGCCGTCCCTCGATGGTGAGCGTCAGGTTCGTCTCCCCGATGGCCGTCTCGATCACATCCTGAATGGCGCCCACCGTGATCCCGTAGCGGGCGGCCGCCTCGCGATCCACCTTGATGTCCAGGTACGGGGCGCCCGTGACCTGCTCAGGGTACACGTCGGCGGCACCGGGAATCCTGCGAAGGGCCTCCGCGACCGCCCGCGCTCGCTCCTCGAGCGTCGCAAGGTTGTCGCCGAAGAGCTTCACGCCCACCTCGGAGCGGATGCCCGTCGTCAGCATGTTGATCCGGTTGATGATCGGCTGCGTCCAGATGTTCGAGACGCCGGGCATGGTGGCCGCCGCATCCAGCTCGCCGATGATCCGCTCGCGGGTCATTCCTGGGCGCCATTGCTTCTCGGGCTTGAGGTTCACGACAGTCTCCGTCATGTTGATCGGCGCCGGATCGGTCGAGGTATCGGCGCGCGAGATCTTGGCGACCACCGCCGCCACCTCGGGCACCGACTGGATCGCCGCATTCTGTTTCCGAGTGATCTCGATCGCCTGCGGCAGGGAGATCGCGGGGTCCGTGATCGGCATGAACATCAGGTCGCCTTCGTTGAGCGGGGGCATGAACTCGCTGCCGATGCGGGGGACGAGGGCCAGCGCGCCGACCAAGATGAGCAGCGCAATCCCCAGCGTGAGAATGCGCTGGCGCAGGGCCCAGGCCAGGACCGGCCGGTACATCCATACCAGCGGACGCATGATCGGATTGCGTTCCTCTCCGCGCACCGTGCCACCGATGAGGAGGGTGCAGAGCACGGGGACCAGCGTGACGGACAGGATGGTCGCTCCTGCCATGGCGAAGGTCTTGGTAAAGGCGAGCGGATGGAAGAGCTTGCCTTCCTGGCCGGTGAGCGCAAAAACGGGGATAAAGGCCAGGACGATGATGGCCATCGAGAAGAAGATGGGGCGGCCGACCAGCTTGGTAGCGTCGAGCACGGTGGCCGCGATGGCCCGACGGTCGCGCGTGTCCACGCCGCGCTTCTCGATGAAGCGGAATGCATTCTCGGTGACGACGATGGCCGCATCGACAAGGACGCCGATGGCGATGGCGATGCCGGCGAGGGACATGATGTTGGAGGTGATCCCCAGGTAGCGCATGAACAGAAACGCGATCAGCACGGCGAGCGGGATCGGGATGGTGACGATCAGCACGGAGCGGAAGTGGAGCAGGAACAGGATATTCACCAACGTCACGACCAGCGCCTCTTCGATGAGGGAGCGCTTGAGGGTGGCCGCAGCACGCTCAATCAACGCCGAGCGGTCGTAGAAAGGCACGATGCGCACCCCATGCGGTAGCCCGGCCTGGAGCGCCGCGATCTTTTGCTTGACTCTCTCGATCACTTCGACGGTGCTCACGCCGTAGCGGGCGACTACGACGCCCCCCGCCGCTTCCGCCCCGCCCTTGACGAGCGCGGCCACGCGGAAGGCGTCGCCGATCTTGACGTCTGCCACCTGCCGAACGAAGATCGGGACCCCATTGTCGGCGCCGATCACGACCTGCTCGAGATCGCCCACGCTTTCGATCAGGCCGAGGCCCCGAATCACCGACCAGGTTCCGCTTCCTTCAACCACGTTGCCCCCCACATTGCGATTGCTCCGCATGACCGCATCCACCACAGCGGAGATGGGGATCTTGAACGCGCGGAGGCGTTTGGGGTCGACATCGACCTGATACTGGCGGACCACTCCTCCCACGCTCGCGACTTCGGCGACGCCGGGCACGGAGTTGAGCTGATACCGGATGTACCAGTCCTGGATCGAGCGCAGGTCGCGAAGTGATTGGCCCTGGCCCTCGACGGTGTACCAGAAGACGTGCCCGACCCCGGTGGCATCGGGTCCGAGCGTCGGCACCACACCAGATGGCAGGGCCTTGGTCAGCAAGTTCAAACGCTCGAGCACCCGCGACCGGGCGAAGTAGAGATCGACCGAATCCTCGAAGATCACGTTGATCATCGAGAACCCGAAGGCGGAGGAGGAGCGCACCACCCGCACGCAGGGCAACCCCTGCAGGCTAAGCGTGAGCGGATAGGTGATCTGGTCCTCCACCTCCTGGGGGGAACGGCCGGACCAGTCGGTGAACACGATGACCTGGTTGTCGGAGAGGTCCGGGATCGCGTCGATCGGCGTCGTCCGAAGCGCCCAGTACCCCCATCCCGCCACGAGCACGAAAAAGGCAATGACGAGGAAGCGGTTCCTGAGCGACACCTCGATCAACCAGTTGATCATCGCCCTTCGCCCTCAAGCGAGGTCGGATACCCTGCCGTGAGGACATCGCCAATTGCGTCCGGCCCCGAGGCATAGGCAGACAGGGCCGAGGCTCCAGCCAGCAGCAACCACAGCCTGGAGAACGACACACCGCCACCCACTGGGAGACTCCTTCCCCCGCCCGAAGGCCAACGCCTTGCAGGGGCCCATCGGGAGATGGACCTCAGGCGGTAGAAATATCCTGCTTGAGCGAAAAGTTAGAGCGGACTACGCGGAGAGGAGGAAGGACTTCGGTGGTGGATCGAGCGAAGATAGGGTGGCTGCCGGGAGCCGCCCAGGATCCTGAGGAGCGAGATGGGTGACAGGTCCCAGCGAAATCGAGTGAGGAGCGATCGACACCGCCCCACAAGAGGACGCTCCA
>Ga0066710_100004863_pt1 | contig 12040 bp, 12 predicted proteins | sample GraSoiAngelo_159_FD_79666 | JGI IMG/M metagenome (GOLD analysis project Ga0066710, IMG submission 79666) | Grasslands soil microbial communities from the Angelo Coastal Reserve, California, USA - 14_1009_16_40cm | ecosystem: Environmental > Terrestrial > Soil > Grasslands | place: USA...
GTTGATCGTGACCGACGGGATGAGCCCGCCCTTCCAGTTCTGGATCGACTCCAGCGCCTCGATGAGGCCGTCACGGCTGATCTTGCTCGTCTCCTTCGGCATGCGGCCGAGCGCCTCGGTCACGACCTGCGCGCCCGCGTACCCCCACATGTGAATCGCGTCCGGCTCCTCCTGCGGGTAGTGCTTCTTCAGCAGGCTCACGAACTGCTTCATCTGCGGGTCCGGCGAATTCGGGCGGCGGAAGATCGTGCTGAAATACACGCCCTCCACGGCGTCCTTCCCCGCCAGCTCCAGCACCTTCGGGCTCTGCCCGAAGAACACGACGACCGTCGGCGCCTTCCACCCGAGCTTCTGCCGCTCCGTGAAGAAGCGAGCCGCATGCTCCGGCGCGCACGAGCAGAGATGGACGTCGGGGTTGGCCGCCTTCATCTTGATGACCTGCGAGCTCACGTCCAGCTCGTTCTTCTCGTAGGGCTCCTTGGCCACGAGCTGCACGCCGTACTTGCCGAGCACGGCCTCGATACCCTCGATGTGCGTCTTGCCGGAAGGGTCGTTCTGGTACAGGAGCGACACGGTCTTCGCGCCGAGTTGCTCCTTCGCGAACCGGACGAGATCCTGGCCTTCGGTCTTGTAGCTCGGATAGAGCGGGAAGACGTACTTGGATGGATACTCGAGGTTCTTCGCGGCGCCCGTCCCGGCGCCGATGAGCGGCACCTTGTTCTCGGCGATGTAGTCGATGACCGCGCTCGTCGGCGCCGATCCGAGCGGGTTGGCGATGGCGAAGCAGTTGTCGCGCTCGACGAACTCCTTCACGACGACCGTCGTCCGCGATGGGTTGTACTGATCGTCGACCATCTTGAAGTTGATCTTGCGGCCGTTGACTCCGCCCTGCTCGTTGACGTGCTTGTACCAGGTGTCGGCGCCCTTCCCCATCCGGAAGTACGTCGACTCCTTACCCGTCATGGGCTGGTACGAGCACAGGAGGATTTCCTTGTCGGTAACGCCGGGCGTCTGCGCCCTGGCAACATCCGCGAACGCCGCCACCGTGAGCAGCACCGCGACGATCGTGATCGACATCCACCGTCTGGCCATGAGCCGACCCTCCTCGGGGTTCGAGCGTTGGACCTACTCGGCCGCCTGGCGACCGAGGTATGATCGCACCACGTCGGTGCGGTCTTTCATCTCCTCCGCCGTGCCTTCGAGAACCACACGGCCCACCCGCAGCACATATGAATAATGCGCGACCGACAGCGCCTGGTAGGCGTTCTGCTCCACGAGCAGGACGGTGACGCCGTCGGCGTTGATCGAACGGATGATGCGGAAGATCTCGGCGACCAGCTTGGGCGCGAGCCCCAGCGAGGGCTCGTCCAGCAGCAAAACTTTCGGCCGGGCCATGAGCGCCCGACCGATCGCCAGCATCTGCTGCTCTCCGCCGGACAGCGACCCGCCCGCCTGCTTGCGGCGCTGATCCAGAATCGGAAAATACTTGTACACGCGCTGGTGATCGTTGGCGATGTCGCCGCTGCGGCAGTAGGCGCCCATGCGGAGATTCTCGAGAACCGTGAGTCCGGCGAAGACGCGGCGGCCCTCCGGGACGTGCACGACCCCACGCCGCACGATTTCCTCGGGCGACAGGCGATCGAGACGCGCGCCGTCGACGGCGATACGACCGCCGGAGGCGCGCAGCAGCCCGGAGATCGAACGCAGCGCCGTTGTCTTGCCGGCTCCGTTCGCGCCGAGCAGGGCGACGATCTGGCCGTCGCCGACCTTCATGGTGACGCCTCTGAGCGCCTTGATCGGCCCATAGCCGACCTCGACGGACTCCAGGCTAAGCATGGGCGGTCGTCTCGCCGAGATACGCCTCGATGACCCCCGGGTGATTCAGGATCTCGACCGGCGATCCGTGGGCGATGTTCCGGCCGAAGTCGAGCACGGTGACCTCGTCGCAGATCGCGCGGACCAGCGACATGTCATGCTCCACCACGAGCACGGTGACGCGCAGCTCCCGATTGACGGCGCGGATGATCTCGCTCAGCTCCCGCGTCTCTTCCTCGTTGCAGCCGGCGACCGGCTCGTCGAGCAGCAGGAGTGTGGGTTCACACGCCAGCGCCCGCGCCAGCTCGACGCGCTTCTGGTAGCCGAACGGCAGCTGGACGACCTGCTGCCCGAGGACGCCCGTGAGCCCGAACATCTCCGCCATTTGCATCGCCCGCGCCCGCAGGGCACGCTCGCGCCGCCGGCCCGAGGGCAGCGCGAACATCGCCGCCAGCGGACTGCCCATGCGGCAGTGCATGCCGACGAGGATGTTGTCCATCGTGGTGCGCGTGCGGAAGAGGTTGATGTTCTGGAACGTCCGCGAGATGCCGAGGGCCGCGATGCCGTGCGGCCCGAGCGGACCGAGATCGTGCCCGCGGTAGTGGATCGACCCCCGCCCGTAGACCTGAAACCGGCTGATGCAATTGAACAGCGTCGTCTTCCCGGCCCCGTTGGGCCCGAGGAGACCAAAGATCATACCGGGCGGGACCTCGACGTCGACCCCATCGAGGGCCCGCAGGCCGCCGAAGTTCACGTGAACGCCACGAACCCTCAGCGATTCCATCCGGCTCCTCGCTGCACCGACATCGAATCGACGACGGCGGCCGCGGGCCGGCGTCGAGCGACGAGCCATCGCAATCCCCGGGCGAGGGCGCCGGCGATCCCGTCGGGCGCGAACAGCAGCACCGCGATGAGGGCGACGCCATTGAGGATGTAGGCGAAGTCGCGCAGCTCACCGAGGTAGTAGGGAACGAGGGCCACGAACGCGGCGCCGATGCCCGATCCGAAGAGCGAAGCCTGGCCGCCGACGACGACGGCCGTGAGGAAGTCGACGGACAACCACGTATCGCCGAAGGTCTCGGTCGACACGTACCGATTGTGGTGCGCGAACAACACCCCGCCGGCGCCGGTCATGGCGGCGCTGATGGCGAAGGCCACCGTCTTGTACAGCCGGAGGTTGATGCCCATCGCCTCCGCCGCGCGCTCCGAGTCGCGCATGGCGATGAACGCGCGCCCGACGCCGGAGCGCATGATGCTCCACGACGCGAGCATGACGAGCGCGGTGACGCCGAGGCTGACGTAGTAGAAGCCGACATCGCCGACAGGAAACCCGAAGAAGGTGTTCTTGCTGAGCTGGATTCCCTCGCGTCCCTCGAACAGGGGCCAGTTGTTCAGGATGGCGCCGACGGCCAGGGCGAAGCCGAGCGTCGCGATGGCCAGGAAGGCGCCGCCGAGGCGCAGACAAATCATCCCCAGCGCGAATCCGATCAGCCCGCTCAGGATGACGCCCGCGATGAGACCGGGCGCGATCGAGGTCCCCACGTGCCTGGCCATGAGCGCGGTCGTGTAGGCGCCGACGGCGAAGAACCCGCCGTGACCGACGGTCACCAGCCCGGTGTACCCGGTCAACACGTTGACGCCCACGGCGGCGATGACATACGTGAACGTGAAGGCCAGCAAGCTGGCGTAGAACCGCGGAATGACCGTCGGCAGCGCCGCCAGCGCGCCGAACGCCAGGAAGGTCAGGGCGATCTGCCAACCACGTTCCGACACCTTAGATCTCCCGCCGTACCTTTCCGCCGAAGAGGCCGCGCGGCTTCAATGCCAGGACGAGCACGATCAGCACGAACGCGATGGTCACCTTGTACTGAGCGCCGAGATAACCGCCGGCGAGGTTCTCGGCCACGCCGATGATCAGGGAGCCGACCACCGCCCCCGGCAGCGAATACAGGCCGCCAAAGACGGCGCCCACGTAGCCCTTCACGAGGACGCTGTCCATCATCTGGGTGCTCACGTAGACGAGGGGCGCGAGGAGGATGCCGCTGATCGCGGCGAGGATACCGCCCACCGCCCACGTCAGGAGGACGATGGAGCGCACCGGAATGCCCATCAGCTGGGCGGCGACCGGATCTTCGGTGATCGCGCGCATCGCGATGCCCGGCTTGGTGAAGCGAAAGAAGAGGTAGAGGACGCCGCCCACGGCGGCCGCGACCGCCGTGTTGAACAGATGGGCCTGGCTGATGAGCGTGCCGCCGACGGACACGGGCGCGCTCGAGAACAGGGCCGGAAAGGACTTCGTGTCCCGTCCCCAGATCCAGCCCGCCACGCCGTGCAGGATGTAGAACACGCCGAGCGTCGCCGTGAACAGCGTCAGCCAATCGGCCTGCTCGATGCGTCGCATGACGAGCCGCTCCACCGCGACCGCGAGCACCGTCACCGCGACGACGGCGACGAGAGCGGCAACGAGGAGATTGCCCCTGAATCGATCGAGGACGACGAGCGCGACGAAGGCTCCCATCATGCTGAAGTCGCCCTGCGCGAGATTGATCGTCCGCGTGTTGCGGAAGATGAGGACGATGCCGATGGCGGTCAGCGCGTACAGGCTGCCGGTCGCGATGCCGCTGACGATCTGCTGCGCTAACATCCTCGCTCATGCCTGCCTGCGCTTGAGAACGCGCAGGATCGGCCGCTGGCGGATGGTCGTCGCCACGGAGAGCGCATCGCACGCGCGCTCGCGCTGAACGGTTTCCAGCTTCATGAGTCGGTTCATTCGCCCGAGGTCTTCCCCGCCCGCCTTGCCGTCGACCAGCTGTGGCGCGGCCTTGAGAATCGCTCGATAGACCGGATGGGCGCGCGCCTGGGCGGCGATGCCGTAGAACACGAACGGACCGCGCCGGGTCGCCGTCAGCAGCCCCGTACGGCGCAGCGGGCCGAGCTGGCGCGAGATCTGGTATTGCGGCAGGCGAAGGATGGCCACGAGCTCACAGACACAGAGGTCCGGGGTTCGACCGAGGAGGCTGAGGATCCGAAGGCGCGTCTCATCCGCAAGGAGCCGGAGAAACTTCGCCCCGCTCACGAGGACCTTGGCGGACACGGCATATGCGACTTTGCGCATGCCAATCTGTGCCAGGGAGCATATGGATGCGCCCGACACGTGTCAACGGCTAAGTCATGACGCGCCGCGGTATCCTCACCCTCACAGCGGCAGGCGCGAGACGAGGGCCCGGCACACTCCCCATCCGGCGATGGCGCCGAGCGTCGGCGCCACGATATACACGGTCAGCCAGCCGCCGCGCGGGCCCGGGATCGCGATCTCGCCCCAGCCGAGAAAGTAGGACACGAGGCGAGGGCCGAAATCCCGGGCGGGATTCAGCCCCGCCTGCGTGAGGGGCGCGATCACCGAGATGATGGCGGCCACGCTGAGGCCGATGAACAGCGGGGTCGTTCCCGGCGACGGCCGGGCGACGTTTCGATCCCGGGTCAGCACGCAGATGAGGAATGCCAGCATCGCGGTGCCGGTGAACTCCGCCAGGAAGGCGGAGAGCGGACCGACGACGCGCCACGCCTCTTCCGCCGTCCCGAAGATGGACGGATTCGGGAAGTATTCACCGAAGACCATGGCCGACAGTTCGCTGCCGGGCCCGCCCCGCAGCAGACCGCGCCTGCGCTCGAACTCGACGATGGCCTCGGAGAACATGCCGTAGAGCACGAGCGAGGCCGTCGCCGCGCCCGCCGTCTGCACGATTGCGTATGGGATGACACGCCGCCACGAGAATCCTTCGTAGATCGCCGCCGCCACCGTGATCGCGGGATTCAGGTGCGCCCCCGACATGGACGCCGAGGCATAGATGCCGAGGCTGACGCCGACCGCCCACACCACCGCGACCTGCCACAGGCCGGCCTGGGCGCCGGTGGCGACGGCCGCGTTGACCGCCCCGACGCCGAAGAATACCAGCACGAACGTGCCGACGTACTCCGCGATCAACGCCGGCCCCAGCGGCAGCGGCGCCACGCCGGCGCGCATCTCCCCCGCCGGAAACGGTTCGATCTCGGTCCCGACGCCCTGCGCGCCGTCCGCTCGCCCGGTCACGGTGTCCTGGCTCTCCGCACGCCGGCCGGCAGGTTCCGCGCGGCGTTGAACAGCGCATGGCTGACGTCGGTGTCGCCGAACTCGGCGCGGGCGAGATCGGCCTGCTCGAAGTTCGTGGCCGGCAACCGCGCCTGCCGCAGGTCAGCGCCGGCGAGGACGGCGCCGACGAGTTGTGCGTGGGCGAGGGTCGCGAGCGTGAAGTCCGCCGCCGAGAAGTCGGCGCCGTACGCGATCGCCCACGCCAGCGAAGCCCGGCTGAACTTCGCGCCCGAGGCGCGCACCCACGTGAGATCCGCGCAGCCGAGGTCGGCGGCGCTGAACGTCGCGCCCGTCAGGATCGCCTCGCGAAAGTCCACGTTCTTGAGATTCGCGCCGGTGAGGTTCGCCTTGACGAGCGTCGCCCCGGTCAGCCGGGCCGCGCCCGGCGCGTACTCGGCGAGACGGCCGGCTCCCAGCTCCGCCGCGGCCAGGGTGGCCCTCGTGAGGTCGGCCTGGCTGAGGTCCGCCCCGACGAGCATCGCGCCGCTCAGATCGGCGCCGATCAGCCTGGCGCGAGCGAATTTCGCCCCGGGCAGAAACGCCTTGTTCAAGGTCACGCCCGAAAGCTCAGCGCTTTCGAGCACCGCCCGGGTAAGATCGGCGGCCTCGAGATTCGCCGTCCGCAGATCGGCGCGGGTGAGGTCGGCGGCGCCGAGCCGGGCGCGGCTGAAGTTCGCGCCACGCGCCCGAACGTCGCGCAGATACGCTTCGCGGAGATCGGCGCCGCGCAGGCTCGCGCCGGCGAGGTTCGCCCCGACCAGGGTGGCGCCCGTGAGAACGACGCCGTCGAGGGTCGCGCCGGCGAGGTTGGCGCCGCGTAGATCCGCCCCGGTGAGGTCGAGTCCGGCGAGATTCTGGCCGGCGAGGTTCCCCTTCGCGGCGAGGACGTCGTCGATGCGGCCGGCCGCCGCCGTCCCCGCGCCGGCGACCACCGCCGAGAGCGCCAGCGCCACCGCGAGGGCCCTCATCGCGCCACGTTCTGGGGCAGGAATGACACCGTCTTCGAGACGCCGGGCTGCGGACCGATGCGCCGGATCGCCGCCCACGCGCCCTTGTAGTACGGGATGGTCGTGGTGGGATCGACGTGGTCGGACACCAGGGCTCCCGCCGCGCCGCGAGGCTGACCGAAGAGCATGAACGTGTGGCCGCGCTTGACCGAGTCGGTGACGATGGCCATGGCGCGCACGCGCCCCACGTCGTTGGTGAGCTCGACGAGATCGCCGGCGGCGACACCGAGCGTCGCCGCGTCGGCGGGATGGATCTCGAGATGCGGCATGGGATTGTGGTCGTTGTAGAACGGCACGTGCTGGTGATGGTAGAGCGTCTGCCAGATGTGGTTCGTCCGGCCGTTGTTGACCCAGAACGGGAATTGAGCGCGCTGGGCGCCGACCTTGGCGGCGTAGCCAGGCCACGGTCGGGGCGCCGGGATGAAGCGCGCCCGGCCCGACGGGGTCGAGAAGCGACCGTGCTCGTGCATCCGGACGGTGCCGACGGGAACCTTGTTGACGATCCGCGTCGGGGTCTGGATGCCGTTGGTGCCGAGGCGGCGAAGCATCTCGTAGGTCACCCCCGCATAGCCTTCGATGGGATCCGTGCCGTCTCCCTTGAACTGGTAGCGGGCGTGAATGAACACGTCTTCCTCGGTCCTCCAGTCGAAGTCGAGGAAGCGGTTGGCCATCAGCGGGTTGTTGTCCTCGAGATAGAGCGCGCGCAGCCGGCGGGCGAAGCGCGCCATGATTTCCCAGTCCGCGATCGCCTCGCCCGGCGGATCCATGAAGCGCTGGTACAGGCGGAGGCGTCGCTCGCCGTTGATCGACGTGAGGTTGGTCTCCCCCCACTGGGCGGCGGGAAGCACGAGATGAGCGAAGCGGGCCGTCGCCGTCATGTAGATGTCCTGCCCGATGATGAACATCCCGCCCTGCTTGAGCGCCTCGACGAGGCGGGCGACGCGCTCCCCGACCGGCCGGCCTTCCGTGCGCTCCAGCACCGCCTGCACCGCCCCGCCGCGCTCCTTGAACGCGGCTTCCATCGCCTCCGCGTTGAGCGTCGTCAGGATGGGATTGCAGCCGCCGACCCAGTAGCACTTGACTTCGCCGCGGCGCACGGCCTCATCCACGTTGAGCGCCGGCCGGCCGCCCGGATACGGCGGACGCACGTAGGCCTCCTGATGGCCGCCCATGCGGCTACATCCGGTCCCCGGCTTGCCGACGTTGCCGGTGAGCAACGCGAGGTCGACGATGGCGGCGACGTTCTCGTAGTTCTTGAGGCCCCAGATCAGGCCCTTCTCGTAGTGGAGGAGCGTGCGACGTCGTGAGCCATCAGCCTTCGGCGCGGCAATCCACTCCGCCGCCTTGTAGATCTGCGCGATGGGGACGCCCGCCATCTTCGCCGCCTCGCCCACCACATCCGTGAGGTCACGATCGACGGCGAGCGTGGATCGCTGATAGGCCTCGAACGTCTGCCACTCCGTGTGATCGCGAATGAAGCCCACGTCGTGCCAGCGACGATCGAGGATGATGCGGCCGATCGCGTTGAGCAGGGCGATGTCGGCGCCGGGCTCGATCTGCAGGTGCAGCACCCGCGCCGGCGAGGCCGCCGCCTCCGCGGTGGCCACCGTCATCGTGCGCCGCGGATCGACGATGATCATGCGCCCCGCTTCGACCGGCTCTCCCCCGAGAACCTCGCGCTTGCGCGCGAGCGTGGAGCCGTTGAGGTTGGGCACCATGTGGACCAGGAAGTAGTTGGTCTGCGTCTCATAGGCGTTGGTGCCGACGAGCAGGATCGTGTCGGCCAGTTCCGCATCGGCGTACGCGTTCGTCAAGGCCGCCAGTCCGGCGTCGCCGGCCGCGTGCACCTCGCTGTTGTACGCGGGCCGATTGTGGATCGAGGCCGTCTTGGTGCCGACCCCGGTGAAGAAGAAGCGCCCCACGGCCCAGTTCGCCTCGAAGCCGCCGCCGCCGCCGCCGTGGTCGAAGAACTTCATGCCGACCGCGTCGGGGCCCCAGCGATCGATGACCGCCTTGATGACCCGTGCGCCGAGGTCGACCGCGGCATCCCATGCCACGGGCACGTGTCGGCCCCCGCCCGCGATGAGCGGCGTCGACAGCCGCGCCCTGGTCGGCCGGTCAGGCGAAAAGAGGGTCGGCGCCTGACCGCCGCCGCGCACCGAGGCCAGGCCCTCGTTGACCACGCACGCCTTGTCCGGAGTGATGACGACGTTGTACTGACGCCCGTCCCGCTCCGTGACGACCGAATGCATCGCCGTGGAGATCCAGTCGCCGAGGGGCGGAAGAGGCTTCGTGTAATCGGCGCCGAGGGCGTTGCGCGCGGGCTCCGGCCCGCCATCGCGGCCCACCGGCCACTTGAAGACCTTGTATCCACAGCCGACGATGCAGAACTGGCAGACGGTCTCGAACCGCTGAGCGTCGGGCGGCGGCAGCGGCACGCGATCCAATCGCGACTCGGGAGTCACCGGCGCCCGCTACGCGACGTTGGTGTGACGCCCGTAAATGAGGCCGCTCACGCCGACGGCCTCCACGACTCCGTCCGTCACGCGAAGCTGGATCTGCGGCAGCTGAGTGCTGGCCTGGCCGATGATGAGGGCCCCCGCCTTGGCTGGATCAAACGTGCTCCAGTGGCACGGGCAGATGAGCATCTTGCGCTCCGGCTTGAAGGAGACGGGGCACCCCTTGTGCGTGCACAACGTCGAGTACGCCACGATGTCACGACCCGGCCCCACTCCGTTGGCGGCCGGCTCGCGGAGCCGCAACAGCACCGCGGGCGACTCGGCGTCGGGGTACGCGAAGGCGAGGGTGGCGCCAGGGCCGATGGCCTTGAGCGCTGCCACCGGCACGACCGGATACCGCGGCGCGCCGGCGCCACCGGCCTTCGGAGGCGAGGGCAGCGACTGCGCGGCCACCAGGCCGGCGACGCTGGTGGATCCGATCTTGATGAAGTCACGGCGAGTCGGCATCAGACGCGGACCTCCCTCACGGGGAAACTCGTTATACTTAAATGGCTGGCCAACGACATGTCAAGGAGTATATATTCTCTGTATATTGTTACGGGAGGCTGACCCATGCCCCTGCCGATGGCCGAGTTCGAAGCGCTGGTCGCTGCCAAGCCTGCGGGAACCCCACTCGCCGAGATCATCGGCGTGGGCAACGTGTACTGGAGCGGCAGCCTCATCGACTACATCTATCTGGTGCCCGACGTGATGGGTAAACCGGCGGCGATCGTGCCCGCCAGTCTGAAGGCGCGGTTCGGGGCCGCCTAACCGCCCATATACTGGCCGAGCAAGGCGATCCGGTCGGCGGGGGTCACCAGCGAGTCGAGCTCGTGCGTGATCCCGAGCACCGCGTCGTTCACGGTCACCTCGATATGCTCGCCCAGTTCGTTGCCGTGCCATAGCGCGGCGTGGAGCTCGGGATATCTCGCGGTGAGACCGCGCAGCACCGAACGCACGGTAGCCCCTTCCGTCCACCGCTCGTCCATCACCCGGCCGCCGGACCCGTCGCCGCCAATGAGCTTTGTGATCCACGAAAAAATTTCCACGGGAACGGTGTGTGCCGTCCCCGTGGTCGTCGGGTGGCGATTCATGATGCCATGAGGACCTGCCGGCGGGATCGCGGCGCCGGCGCCTCGAAGGCCTCGGCGTGGGCGTCACCGGCCGGGAGCCGGGCGAGCGGCCACACCTTCATGGTTTCAGATATACCGAAATATCAGTCCCGCGTCAAGCTGGGATGGAGGGGGCGCTACACCTCCACCACCATCCCGTCATGGGCGGATTCTTCCGGCACGTCCTTGGCGTGCAGAAGCATCTCGCGGCTCATATGGGTGAGGATGACCCGTTTGGCACCGAAGTCCCGGAGGTGCTCGACGAGCGCCGGGTAGTTGAGGTGCCACTTGACCGGCTTTTCGTAGTAGTAGCACTCGGCGACGACGAGATCGGCGCCCCGTCCCATCTTCGCCATCTCGTCCGTCCACTCGCCGTCACCCGTGTAGGCGATCACCTTGTCTCCGACCTCGACGCGAAGCAACGTCGGGTTGGTCTGCCGCGTATGTTGGGCCGCGTACGGCGTGACCCGGAGGTTGCCCACCGCGTGAGTGTGCCCGACCTCCATCTCGACGTAGTCCAGCGGGAATTGCGGCACCATCACATCCGAGCCCGGGAAGAGCGCGTCCGCGATGGCGGCCATCCGCGCGCGGGTGTCACGGGGTCCGGCAATGGTGAGCGGGCGGCGGCGCCGGGCGCCCAGCATCGCGTCCACGAGCATGAATGGCACCCCCCCGCAGTGGTCGCCGTGCAGGTGCGTGAGGAGGATGGCGTCGATGCTGTTGTGTTCGATGCCCTGCTGCTCGAGCGCGATGAGGGACGACGTGCCGAAGTCGATCGCGAATCGCGTGCCATCTCCGTCGACGAGAATGCACGTCTGGAAGCGGCCACCGCTTCCAAAGGAGTCGCCGGACCCCACGAAGCGAACGCTCACCTTCACCTAGCTGACTCTCCGGAAAACGACCGGCTCGCCTGGGTCGCCGACACCCGCTGGGGCCGGCGGTCCGCGCGTGCTGGCCGATCTGATTTTCGGGCCATGCATCTGATCTTAGACGGTGGCGCCGCGGGGGCGCAAGCGTCGGCTTCACCCTCGAATCGGGCCCGCCGGCCTACTTCCTCTGGACCATCTTCCGGATCTCCTGCCTGGACGCTGGCGGCGAGGCGTTCCGGAGTCTGGTTTTGGCGTGCCGGCGCGTTCCACCCCGCTCGGGCCCGATGGCTACCAACGATTTTCTGCCCGACCTCGAGATCAGCCGCCTCGGGCCCCTCGCCGAGACTCCCGACCAGACACAGGCCGTCCGGGTCTTCCGGGCCTTCGCGGCGTTACCGTCGTGACGGCGCCTGCTGTCCGGGGCACGGACGTCGCTGAGCTTCGCGGTCACGCTCTCATCTCCGCCTCCGCCTGCTCCAGCCAGAAGCGCATGTCCATCTCGCGGTACATCGTCGTAGCGACGGTGAGGTGCTCCTGCGCCTGCTGGCGCTTACCCGGGCGCCGTAGAGCTTGCCGAGCCCGAGGTGGCAGTGGGCGACGAGCGGACGCA
>Ga0066710_100004866_pt1 | contig 12038 bp, 10 predicted proteins | sample GraSoiAngelo_159_FD_79666 | JGI IMG/M metagenome (GOLD analysis project Ga0066710, IMG submission 79666) | Grasslands soil microbial communities from the Angelo Coastal Reserve, California, USA - 14_1009_16_40cm | ecosystem: Environmental > Terrestrial > Soil > Grasslands | place: USA...
CACCGGCGGTGCCGATGTGATGCAGCACGCCGAGCCCGACGTCCTTGGCGGTGACCCCGGCCGGCAGCTCGCCGTCGATGCGCACCTCCATCGTCGCCGGCCGGAACACACGGAGGCACTGTGTCGCCAGCACGTGCTCCACCTCCCTGGTACCGATCCCCAGAGCGAAGGCGCCGAAGCCGCCGTGCGTCGCGGTGCGCGAGTCGCCGCAGGCTATGACGGTGCCGGGCAGGGACAGACCGAGCTCCGGGCCGATCACGTGCACGATCCCCTGCCAGCGGTGACCGAGGCCGAAGCAGGTGACACCCTGCTCCTCGCAGTTGCGGCGCAGCGCGTCCATCTGGGCCTGACTCACGGCGTCGGCGGCCCCGACCGCAGCATCCGTGGTGGGAACGTTGTGGTCCATGGTGGCGAGCGTCAGCGACGGCCGTCTCACTGCGCGCTGCTCCTGGCGCAGGCCCTCGAACGCCTGCGGCGACGTCACCTCGTGCACGAGGTGGAGGTCGACGTAGACGAGGGCTGGCTCATCCGGGGCGGCCGCGACGACGTGCGCGTCCCAGATCTTGTCGAACAGTGTCCTGGCGGGCATCAGTCGGGTGGAGGCGTCCCAGCGCTGATCTTGTTGAGGGCATGCACGTACGCCTTGGCGGCGGCGACGATGATGTCGGTGTCGGCGCCGTGACCGGCACGCAGCGTGCCGTTCTTGCGGACGCGCACGCTCACCTCGCCGACGGCGTCCATTCCCTCGGTGATCGCCTGGATGGCGAACTCCTCGAGCTCTGCGCTCACGGGCACAAGCGAGTCGATCGCTCGGTAGGTGGCGTCGACCGGCCCGTCGCCCACGGCCACCGCCTCGCGGCTGGACCCGCCCGGCAGCGCCATGCGCACGGTGGCGGTGGGCCGTAGGTTCGTGCCACAGCTGACCTGAAGATGCTCGAGCCGGTAGAGCTCAGTGCCACTCTGCCGCTCGTCGGCCACGATCGCCTCGAGGTCGCGGTCGGTCACGTCGCGCTTGCGGTCGGCCAGCTGCTTGAAGCGCACGAACGCGCGGCGCAGGTCCTCCTCGTCGAGCCGGTAGCCCAGCTGGTTGAGCCGCTCGCGCAACGCATGGCGGCCGCTGAGCTTGCCGAGCACGAGGCTGGAGCCGGCACCGACCTCATGCGGCTCGATGATCTCGAAGGTGCGCCGGTCCTTGAGCATGCCGTCCTGGTGGATGCCGGACTGGTGCGCGAAGGCGTTGGCGCCGACCACCGCCTTGTTCGGCTGCACGAGCATTCCGGTCAGCTGCGACACCAGCCGGGATGTCCGGTACAGCTGCGTGTGGTCGAGGCTGGTGTCCACGCCGTAGACCTGCGGATGCATGCGCGTGGCCACGGCGATCTCCTCGAGCGCGGCGTTGCCCGCGCGCTCGCCGATGCCGTTGACGCACGTCTCCACCTGGCGCGCGCCGGCGACCACACTGACCAGTGAGTTGGCGGTGGCCAGCCCGAGGTCGTTGTGGCAGTGCACCGACAGCACCACGTCGCGGAGTCGCGGCACCTGCTCGTACATCCATGCGATGAGCCGGCGCCACTCGTCCGGCGTGGCGTAGCCGACGGTGTCGGGCAGGTTGACGGTGGTGGCGCCGGCGTCGATGCATCCGGCCACGACATCGGCGAGGAATTCCGGCTCGGTACGGCTGGCGTCCATGGGCGAGAACTCGACGTCGTCGCGCAGCGTTCTGGCCAGCGCCGTCATCGAGACGGCGCGCTCCCGGACCTCCGCGGGCGACAGGTGCAGCTGCCCGTCGCGATGGATGGGGGAGGTGCCGATGAAAACGTGGATGCGTGCGCTGGCGGCGGGCCGCAGAGCATCGGCGCAGGCGCGCACGTCCTCCGCGGAGCAGCGGCATAGGCCGGCGATGACCGGGCCCTCGACCTGCTCGGCGACGGCGCGCACCGCGGCGAAGTCGCCCGGCGAGCTGTTGGGGAACCCTGCCTCGATGACGTCGACGCCGGCACGTGCCAGCTGGTGCGCGATGGTCAGCTTGTCCTCGACGTTGAGCGCGACACCGGGTGACTGCTCGCCGTCGCGCAGCGTCGTGTCGAGGATGACGAGACGGTCGACTGAGCTCATACCGGCGCCGCCTCAGGAACGGCCTTGGCGTCGAGCCAGCTCATCCGCGCGCGCAGCTCCGCGCCCACGCGCTCGATGGGGAGGTGCTGCTCCTCGTCGCGGTATTCGACGAAGTTGGGCCGCCCGGCGGCGTTCTCCTCGATCCATCGCCGCGCGAAGCTGCCGTCGCGGATGTCGCCCAGCAGCGAGCGCATGACCTCGCGGGTGCGCTGGTCGACGACCTTGGGTCCGCTCACGTAGTCGCCGTACTCCGCGGTGTCGCTCACCGAGTAGCGCATGTACGAGAGGCCGCCCTGGTACATGAGGTCGACGATCAGCTTCAGCTCGTGCATGCACTCGAAATAGGCGAGCTCGGGCTGATAACCGGCGTCGACGAGCGTGTCGAAGCCCGCCTTCACCAGCGACGTGACCCCCCCGCAGAGCACCGCCTGCTCGCCGAACAGGTCGGTCTCGGTCTCCTCGGCGAAGCTCGTCTCCAGCACGCCGGCGCGCGTCCCCCCGATGCCGCGTGCGTACGCCAGCGTCCGCTCGCGTGCCGTACCGGTGGCATCAGCGTGCACCGCGAAGAGACAGGGGACGCCCTGTCCCGCGGCGTACGTGCTGCGCACCAGGTGCCCGGGGCCTTTGGGCGCCACCATGCTCACGTCGACGTGCTGCGGGGGCTCGATGAGCCCGAAGCGGATGTTGAACCCGTGCGCGAACATCAGCATCTTGCCGGGCTTGAGGTTAGGCACGACGGCGGCGTCGTACAGCTCGCGCTGGGCCGTGTCCGGGATCAGCACCATGATGATGTCGGCCTCAGCGCAGGCTTCTGCCGGCGTCAGGACGCGCAACCCCTCGGCCCGCGCCGCTTCGCGGCTGCGGCTGCTCTCGGGCAGGCCGACTCGCACGTCGCAGCCGGAGTCGCGCAGGTTCAGCGCATGGGCGTGCCCCTGCGACCCGTAGCCGAGCACGGCGATCGGCTGGCCGCGAAGCGCCTGCAGGTCGGCGTCGGCGTCGTAGTACATGCGCGCGGTCATCTCATCTCTCCTCTCACACGTTGCCCATCTGGTCGCCGGCGGCGCCGGCGGGCGCCTGGGGAACGGCGCCGCGATCGTCGTCACCGTTGGCGAAATCGAGCACGCGGATGCGTGCCTGGTCGCCACGCACCAGGGCCACTGCGCCGCTGCGGGCGAGCTCCTTGATGCCGTACGGGCGCATCAGGTCGATGAAGTTGTCGATCTTTTCCGTGCTGCCGGTGACCTCGGCGATGATCGTGCTGGCCGCCACGTCGACGACGCGGCCGCGGAAGATCTCGACCATGTTCAGGAGCTCGGTGCGCTCCCCGGGCGGCGCGTGCATGCGCAGCAGCACCAGCTCGTGGGCAACGTTGCGCAGCCCCGTGATGTCGTCGATGGTGATCACGTCGACCAATTTGGCGAGCTGCTTGGTCGCCTGCTCGGCCTGCTGCCGGCCGACGTGCACGGCGATGGTCATGCGCGAGACGGTCTCGTCCTCGGTCGGCCCCACCGACAGCGAGTCGATGTTGAAGCCGCGACGGCGGATCATCGATGCCACGCGCTGCAGCACGCCAGGCTTGTTCTCGACGAGCACGGACAGCAGACGGCTCTGGCTCATCAGGATGCTTCCACGAAGTCGAGCATGCCCTTGCCCAGCGGCACGATGGGGTAGACATTGGCGTCCGGGTCGATGTCGAAGTTGAGCAGCACCGGGCCACGATGTGCCAGCGCCTCGTCGAGCATGGCGCCCACATCCTCGCGGCGCCGGGTGGACATCGCCTTCATGCCGAAGGCGTCGCCGAGCTTGACGAAGTCGGGTGTGAAGCTCAGATCGACCGCCGAGCGCACGCCCTCGTAGAAGTCGTCCTGGAACTGGCGCACCATGCCCAGCGACGCGTTGTTGAGGATGATGACCTTCACGTCGATGTCGTTCTCGACGAAGGTCGCCATCTCCTGCATGTTCATGACGAACCCACCCTCCCCGGTCACGCAGAACACCGTCCGGTCCGGGTTGGCCAGCTTCACGCCCATCGAGGCGGGAAACGCGTAGCCCATGGTCCCGGTGCCGCCCGAGTTGAGGAACAATCCCGGCCTGCCGTAGCTGAACCAGAGCGCCGCCCAGATCTGGTTCTGGCCCACATCGGCGAGGACGATCGCCTCGTCGTGACAGCGGGCGTACATCTCCTGCAGCACCTCCTGGGGTCGCAGCAGCCCGTTGTGGTTGACGAAGCGGACCGGGTGCTCCTCTTTCCATTGATCCACCCGGGTGAGCCAGGTGTGCTCCCGCTTCGGCTCGACCAGCGGGATCAGTTCACGCAGAGCCGTCCGAGCATCGGCAACGAGGCTGATGTGCGGCATCACGTTCTTGCCGATCTCGGCAGGATCGATGTCGATGTGGACCAGGTGCTCGATGTCCGGTGCGAACGAGTCGATCCGGGTGGTGACCCGGTCATCGCAGCGCATCCCGATCATGATCAGCAGGTCGGCCGCGCACACCGCCTTGTTCGTGTACCCAGCCCCCATGAAGCCGACCATCTGCAGGGCCAGCGGGTCGTTGACCGGGAACGCGCCCGTGCCGAGCAGCGTCCAGCCCACCGGGATGCCGGCCAGGTGAGCCAGCTGCATGAGCTCTTCCTCGGCCTGGGCGATGACCACCCCGCGCCCGAAGAGGATCACGGGTCGCTTCGCCTCGCGGATCAGCTGCGCGATGCGCCGCAGCTTCGCCGGGTCGGGAGGAGCCGGCGCGCGGAAGGAGCGGAGCCGCGCCGGCCCCTCCGGGTAGCTGAACGCGGTGACAGCCGCCTGCAGGTCCTTGGGAAAGTCGATCAGCACAGGACCCGGTCTGCCGGTCCGAGCCACATGAAAGGCTTCCCTTATGGTCGCGGCGACGTCGTCGACGCGTGTGATCAGGTACGAGTGCTTGACCACCGACATGGTCGAGCCGATGACGTCGGACTCCTGGAAGGCGTCGGTGCCGATCGCCGTGGTCGGCACCTGCCCGGTGATGGCGACGATGGGGACCGAGTCCATGTACGCGGTGGCCAGGCCGGTCACCAGGTTGAGCGCTCCCGGGCCGCTGGTGGCGAAGACGACGCCAACCGACCCGCGCTTGCTGCGTGCGTACCCGTCCGCGGCGTGGGCGCCACCCTGCTCGTGGCGGACCAGGACGTGACGGAGCTGCGGGTACTCAGGCAGCCATCGGTAGAGCCAGAGATTGGCGCCGCCGGGGTAGCCGAAGATGGTGTCGACGCCCTCCCGGATCAGGCACTCGAGGGCGATCTGGGCGCCGGTCAGCCGCGGCGCGGGATGGAGCTCGGCCGCGGGGATCACCGGTAGTGGTCGTTCATCGCCTGGCGCACGAAGTCGCGCGAAGGCTCGTCGTGCTCGGCGCTCGCGCGACGGCCCGGCTCGCCCGGGCGGTCCGGCTTCGCGGCCCGTCGCGAGCCACGCGGTCGATCATCGCCGGCCGTCGTGTCGCGCACCGGGGACCACTTGGTCGGACCCTGTCCGAACGTGTTCATGCGGCGCCTCCTCTGTTCGCCGGGTAAAAGAAAGGGCCCCCTCCTGGGAGGGGGCCCTTTGGCTTTCGACTCGGCTCTTGTGGTGCCTACTTGTGCACGCGCCTGGGTCGTAACCTCGCGGCCCCGCTCCTAATCAGGAGCAGGCCTACGAGCAGAACCAGGACGACGACGCCGTAGGTCATGTGACGCGGCAGCATACGCCCTGGCCGGTTGACCAGTCAACGGCGCGGGTGTAACGGCGATGACCGGTTGTCCCTGCCGGATGCCGCGCAGTGCCCCCGTATGCTTGGCGCCCATGTCCACCGAGGTGCCGTCTCGGCCCAGCGCGGCAATGCTGCACGGGCCGTCGCGTGCGCCCGCGCGCGCCATGCTCCGGGCGATCGGCTTCTCTCGCGAGGACCTCGAGCGCCCGATCGTCGGCGTCGGCCACGGCTGGATCGAGACGATGCCGTGCAACTGGAACCACCGCGCTCTTGCCGAGCAGGTGAAGGCGGGTGTGCGCGCCGCCGGCGGAACGCCTATGGAGTTCAACACCATCGCCGTGAGCGACGGCGTGACCATGGGCACCGAGGGAATGAAGGCATCGCTGGTGTCACGCGAGGTGATCGCCGATTCGATCGAGCTGGTCACCCGAGCGCACAGCTTCGATGGCCTGGTGCTGATATGCGGGTGCGACAAGACCATTCCGGCGGCGGCGATGGCGCTCTGCCGCGTGGACGTCCCCGGCCTGGTGCTCTACGGCGGCACCATCGCCCCGGGGCATCTCGCCGGTCGCGACCTGACCGTCCAGGATGTGTTCGAGGCGGTCGGCTCTTTCTACGCGGGCCGGCTCGACGCCGCGGGGCTGCGCGCGGTGGAGGAGAGCGCCTGCCCCGGCGCCGGCGCCTGCGGGGGCCAGTTCACCGCCAACACGATGGCGTGCGCTCTCGAGTTCCTGGGGCTCAGCCCCGCCGGCAGCAACGCTGTTCCTGCCATTCATGACCAGAAGGGCGCGGTCGCCGAGGCCGCCGGCGCCCTGGCCGTGCGGCTCATCGAAGGCAACGTGACGCCGCGCTCGATCGTCTCTCGCGACGCGCTGGAGAACGCGGTCATGTCGTTCTCGGCCACCGGCGGATCGACGAATGCCGTGCTGCATCTCCTGGCCATCGCGGCCGAGGCCGATGTGTCGCTGACCCTGGACGATTTCGACGAGATCTGTGCGCGCACGCCGGTCATCGCCGACCTCCGCCCGGGCGGTCGGTTCGTCGCCGGCGATCTCTTCGCCGCCGGCGGGCTCGCCGTGCTCGCGCAGCGCCTGCTCGAGCTCGGGCTGCTGAACGCTGATGCGCGCAACGTGGATGGTCGCCGCGCCGCGGAGATCGCCGCTGCCGCGGTCGAGACCGCCGGGCAGGAGGTGATCCGTCCTGCCGCGCATCCTGTGAGCGCGCGCGGCGGCATCGCCGTGTTGCGCGGCAACCTCGCGCCTGAGGGCTGCGTGCTGAAACTCGCGGGTCATGAGCGCACCCAGCATCGGGGGCCCGCGCGCGTCTTCGACACCGAGGAGGCGGCGTTCGACGCTGTTCGGGCAGGCGCCGTCGGTGCGGGAGACGTGGTGGTGATCCGCTACGAGGGTCCCGTCGGCGGGCCCGGGATGCGCGAGATGCTCGGTGTCACCGGTGCCATCGTCGGCGCCGGGCTCGGCGACTCCGTCGCCCTGATCACCGACGGCCGCTTCTCAGGCGCGACGCACGGGTTCATGGTCGCCCACATCGCACCCGAGGCGGCGCTGGGCGGGCCACTCGCGGCCGTGCGCGACGGCGACGTCATCACCATCGACGCAGCGGCGCGGCGGATCCATGTCGAGCTGGATGCATCCGAGGTGAGCGACCGCCTCGCCCGCTGGACGCCGCCGGCGGCGCGCTACCGCAGTGGCGCGTTCGCCAAGTACGTGGCGATGGTGCAGTCCGCCAGCCGGGGTGCCATCACCCTCGCGCCCTCGCGCGTGTGAAGAAGCGACCGGGGCGCGTCGCGCGCCGGGCCATCGATCTCGCCCTCGAAGCCGTCCCCGGCAGCGTCGTGGAGCGGATGACCTCGGCCGGCGCTCCGCTGACCCGGCACAGCGGCCGCACCCGCGCCGGCGCCGCCGCACTGTCGTCCGCCCTCGAGGCGCTGTCGCAGCCGCCGCGTCGCCGCCGCCGCGAAGCGGCGCCCATGAGCCTCGACGAGCTGGCCGCACGCACGGGCCGGACCAATCAGGAGATCGAGCGATGGGCCGCCTCGGGGCTGCTCGACGGGCCGCTGCCCGACGGAACCTGGGACGGCGCGGCCGTGCAGCGAGCCGAGCTCATCGCGTTCGCGCTGCGGCGCGGCAGCTCGGAGGATGAGATCCTGGAAGCGGCTCGTGACGGCAGGCTCTCACTGCTCGTGGTGCAGCGATCCATCGCCGGGCACCCGACGCTGACCGGACGCCAGGTCGCCGAGCGTGCCGGCGTTCCGCTCGATACCGCCATCGCTGTGTGGCGGGCGCTGGGCATGGCTGTGGAAGACGTCGACGAGATCGCCTTCAACCGCCCTGAGGTATGGGCCCTTCGCGTCGTCGGCGCGCTGCGCGCGGTGTACTCGGACTCGGATCTACTCGAGGGAGCATCGGTGATGGGCCGGGCCCTGGCCGAGGTGAGCGCCGCGTCGATCGAACTCTTCCGGCGCCGTCTCACAGCCGCGTACCTCGAGGCCGGCATGGACAATCTGGAGATCTCGCTGCGCCTGGCTGCGGCCGCCGACCTCCTGGTGCCGACCTTCGGGCCGGTGCTGGAGGTGGTGCTGCGGCGCCATCTGGCGGCGGCGACCGGCGCCGAGGCTGCGCTGCGCCTGGAGGAGCCCGGCGCTGTCCCGGCCGGGCAGGAGCTGTCGATTGCCTTCGCCGACCTGGTTGGCTTCACCTCGATCTCGGAGCGCCTCAGCGCCCTCGAGGTCGCCGGCCTGGCCACTCGCCTGCTGCGCGCGGCTGAGGAGACCGCCGGGGCTCGTGGTGCCCGCATCGTCAAGAGCATCGGTGACGCGGTCATGTTCAGCGCGCGAGACCCGGCCACCGCCTGCGCGGCAGCGCTCGATCTGGTGGACGCGGTGTCGCGCGATGCTGCAATGCCGCCGGCGCGAGCCGGAATCGCACACGGCCCGGTGCTGCGCGCGTATGCCGATTACTTCGGGCGCACCGTCAACATCGCGGCACGCCTCTGCGATGCGGCCCATCCGGGCGAGGTGCTGCTGCATGCGCCCGAGGCGACCGTCGACCAGCCGCACTGGCGGGAGCTGGGCCTGGCCATCCGCGGCGGTGATGCGCTGCGTCTCAAGGGGATCGAGGCCCCAGTCCCGGTGCTGCGCGTCACCCGCGAGCGCTGATACCCATCTTGCCCACCGCTCCGGTGAGGCCCACGCAGCCGATGCAGCCAATGCAGTCGACACAATCGCTGCAGGCCACGCAGGCCACGCACCGCGTGCAGCGCAGACACGCGATGGTCGCCACGCAGCTGCGTATGGCCGCGCCGAGCGCGGTCAACGCACTGCCGGCCACCGCAGTGCTGAGCACCGTTCCGGCGCTACCGGCGATGGCGGCCGACATGCCTGTGGCTGCACTCCCGGCAATCGCGGCGGAACCCGCGGTCAGCGCACTCCCGGCCACCGCCACCGAATAGAACGTCCCTGCGCTGCCCGCCACCGCCGCGCTGCGCACGGTCGCCGTGCTGCCTGCCACCGCGGTGCTGTGCCGGGTGCCCGTGCTGCCCGCCACAGCGACGCTGTCCATGGTGCCGGCGCTGCCCGTGACCGCACGGCCCCACAGTTCGGGGTCGGCACGACCGATGACGGAGCGCACGGCAGCATTGTCATCCTTGAGGGCGTGCGAGTCGCTGTGACCGGGGGCGCCGGCTTCATCGGCGTCCACACCGTGGAGGCGCTTCTCGACGGCGGCGCTGACGTGGTGGTGATCGACGACCTGCGCCATGCGTCGAGCCGCAGGCTCCCTGACCACGTCGCACTCGTTGAGGCCGACGTGGCCGGGGCCGAGGCGCGCGAGGCTGTCAAGCGATTCGGCGCCGAAGCGGTCGTGCACCTGGCAGCTCAGGGTGGCGTCAATCGATCGTGGCGGGAGCCGGTCGAGGACGCCAGGGCCAACGTGCTCGGCACGCTCAGCATGCTGCTCGCGGCCGTTTACGCCGGCTGCCGCAGGTTCGTCTTCGCCTCCTCGGGTGGAGCGCTGTACGGCTCGACCGATCGCCTGCCCACCCCCGAGACCGAGGCGGCAGCTCCACTATCGCCGTACGGCACGGCGAAGCTCGTCGCGGAGACGTACCTGGAAATGTTCACGCGCACGCGGGGCCTGTCCGCCTGCGCTCTCCGTTACGGGAACGTGTACGGGCCCGGCCAGGACGGAACAGGGGAGGCCGGCCTGATCGCAATATCGTGCAGGCGGCTGCTCGCCGGTTCTGCGCCGCTCATCCGCGGTGACGGCCTGCAGACGCGCGACTTCGTGTTCGTGGGCGACGTCGTGCGTGCCAATCTGCTCGCTCTGGACAGCAGCGCGAGCGAGCCGGTGAACATCGGCACGGGCGTGCAGACGCCGGTCAACGCCGTCGTCGCCGAGCTCATGGCCGCAGCGGCGGTGCAGGCCAGGCCGGAACGCGTCCCCGCTCCCGCCGGCGAGGTCCGTCGTTGCTGCCTCGACAACGCGCGAGCTCGCGCGCTGCTCGGCTGGTCGCCGAACCACGCGTTGAGCGATGGGCTCAGCCGGACGTATCGCGCGTTCGCTGGGGCTGCGTCGGTGCCCGCCGTCTCGTAAGCGGCACGCTGCGTCCGCTCAGGGTCACATCGACCCGGCTCCAGGCGATCCGCAGCCGTACGAGGTCCCGCATTGCCCGAAGGATCGGCTTGAGCCGGGCGCCGGAGCGCCGCCCGGCACGGCGCGTGTAGTGGCTCACGGGGATCTGCACGACCGTGAAGCCCGCCCGCTGCGCCTTGAGCACGATCTCGGGGTTGAAGGCAGCCGACCTGGCGATGAGCGGCTGCGCTGCGTCGAACACCTCGCGACGGAACACCTTGAGCCCGCAGTCGAAGTCCTGGAAGCGCAGGCCGAATCCGAACCGCACCAACAGGTTGTAGACGCCGCTCACCGCGGAGCGATGCCAGGGGTCGGCGCGGTGCGCACGGTAGCCGGCCACCATGTCGGCGCTGTCGAGGAGGCCGACGAGGCGCTTGAGTTCGCGCGGGTCGAACTGCCGGTCGCCGTCCATGAAGGCGAGGATCGCGCCACGTGCCGCGCGCAGCCCGTCGCACACTGTCACCGCGTAGCCGCGCTGCTGCTCGTGGGTGACGACGCGCACACGACCAGCAGCGCCATCGAGAGCTGTGCGTGCGATCTCGCCGGTGCCGTCGGTGCTGGCGTCGTCGACGACGATGATCTCGAAGTCGTCGGTCAGCTCGGCAAGCACGGCGGCTGCCGCGCGGACGACCGTCACGACGTTCTGCGCCTCGTTGTGCGCAGGAATGACCAGGCTGATTGCGTCAGGCGCCGCTGCGCCCTCGAGGGATTGGTTCACGCAGCCACTCAGGCAACTGGGCCCGTCGCAATCGCCTCGCGTTCAGCGCGCCAGGACGTGCGCTGACCGACCAGTGCCGGCTGTGCAGTGCGACCGGTGCGCCAGTCGACGTTGGGGGTTTCCAGCACCGAGAGGTCGACGCGATCGCGGTACCGCTCCACCGTTTCGATCACCGAATCGATCAGCGTTGAACGCAGCAGGTGCGGTTGCAAGCCGAGGTCGATGAGGCGCTGGTGGCGGGCGTTGTAGTAGTGCGCCTCCTTCTCCACGCGTGGATTGGGCAGGTGTGTGATCAGGGTGTCCAGCCCGTGCGCCGCGCGCGCGTCGCGCACCAGTTCGGCGAGCTGCAGAACGGAGAACTGCTCGGTGAACTGGTTGAACACTCGATACTCACCGGCATCCGGTGGGTTCTCGATGCTGATGCGGATGCACTGCAGCGTGTCGCGGATATCGAGGAAGCCGCGCGTCTGGCCACCCTCGCCGTACACGGTCAGTGGCTGGGCCACGGCCGCCTGCACGCAGAAGCGGTTCAGCACCGTGCCCCAGATGACGTCGTAATCGAAGCGGGTCGCCAGGCCGGTGTGGCGCAGCGTCTCATCAGTCGCGCAGCCGTACACGACACCCTGGTTGAGGTCTGTGGCGCGCACGCCCCAGATGCGGCTGGCGAAGTGAATGTTGTGACTGTCATGCACCTTCGACAGGTGATAGAAACTGCCAGCCATCTTTGGATACGGCAGCGTGTCCTCGCGGCCGTTGTGGCGGATGGTGATGAACCCCTCCTCGATGTCGATGTTCGGCGTGCCGTACTCGCCCATCGTGCCCAGCTTGACCAG
>Ga0066710_100004867_pt1 | contig 12038 bp, 9 predicted proteins | sample GraSoiAngelo_159_FD_79666 | JGI IMG/M metagenome (GOLD analysis project Ga0066710, IMG submission 79666) | Grasslands soil microbial communities from the Angelo Coastal Reserve, California, USA - 14_1009_16_40cm | ecosystem: Environmental > Terrestrial > Soil > Grasslands | place: USA...
CCCATACCCGTTCACACTGTGGTGGTACAACAGCAATGACGTTCCCTATCCTGGCAACATCAAAGGCGACTACAACACCTGGTCGAGCTCGACCAGCCTCGTCAAGGTGCTGGATCCGTCCACGACCAACGAAATCGTGTTTGCCGCCACCTATTGGGGGATGCCGCACAAGGTTAGGGATCCTGACAAGGTTTCGCGAAGCGGCCTGGGGTATCCTTACCGGGGCATCTTCAAGAACTCCACCGACCTGGTGCCCAGTTTCTCAGACTGGGGCGGAGGAGTGGCTGATTTTGTTCAGCCTGGAGGTCTGGACGATCCGACCATCTTCGGCAACAAGTGGCTGATCAGCGCGCGCGATAATTTCAGCAAAGTGATCGGCACGCACACCGCGAAATTCGGGTTCTTTTTCGAATTCGTGACCAACAGCGAGCCGACTACAAACAATGACCATGGTTTCATAGAACCCACCAACTGGGGTGGCAACTCCACCGGCAACGCTTACGCCGACCTGCTGTTGGGGCGCATCGGCGAATACAATGAGTCCACCACGAACCCTGTGGGGAACTATCGCAAGCGCGAGTTTTCCTTCTTCGCCCAGGATAGCTGGAAGGCAACCCCACGGCTGACCCTCGAATTTGGTTCGCGCTTCCAGCACCAGGGCTGGATGTATGAGAAAAATGGCCATAACTTCGGTTTTGATGTGAGCCGCTACGATCCGACGGCGCCCATCTCGGACTACTCCGGCTTGGTCTCCCCCTATCTGGGTTCCAACGTACCGAGATCGATCTTTAAGACGCCCGCGCTGGTGGTGGCCCCCCGGTTTGGTTTTGCCTATGACCTGACTGGCAAGGGTAACACGGTGATCCGTGGGGGCGGAGGCGTGTTCAAATACGCCGACCGCAACGGGGATACGTTCACCATTAACAATCCCCCTTTGCTCCGTTCAACGACCCTGTGTTGCGGACTGCTGCTGAGCGACCTCGACCAGGTAAGCCCGGAGGTTCAGAAAAGTAATCTCTCTGTGAGCGAGCCCTACTCGGACAAGGTTCCGACGACGTATTCCTGGAGCTTCACGCTTTCGCACCGGCTACCCAGTGCCACAGTGCTGGAAGCGTCTTATGTCGGAAATTCCAGCTCGCACCAGACCGTGTGCCTTAACTGCAGCATCAACCTGAACGCGGTCCCTCAAGGCGCCATGTTTGGCTTCCCACTGGGCGATGACCCCAACAATTACCGGCCCTTTCAAAGCTACGGCAGCATCACCATGGTGCGGCATGCTCTGTCGCAGAACTACCACTCGCTGCAGGTGACGGCCAATCGGCAGACCGGCCGAATCAGCTACTCAGCGGCTTACACCTTCTCCAAGGCGATGGGGGTGGGTGGTGACACTTATGGAACGCCCTCGGATTCATTTGATCAACGAGGGCGGAGCTACGGTCCTTTGCCCTACGACCGGACGCATGGCCTGAGCGTCACCTATAGCATCCTGCTGCCGGGTTCTTTCCACAATCCGTTTGGGAAGGCCGTGATCAACGGCTGGCAGGTCTCGGGGATCTCGCAGTGGCAGAGCGGCGCCCCGCTGGCTGTCAGATCCGACCAATCGCCCACGTTCACCTTCAGCGGCACCCTGGCCGACGGCCAGCAGTTTGACCCGAAATTTGTCAATGGCACGCCGGATACTCCTGCACGACCCTGGCTCACCTGTGATCCGAGCCAAGGTTTGGCCGCAGGCCAGTACGCCAACCCGGCTTGCTTCCTTGCGCCGCTACCGGGTATCAACGGTACCTACCAAATGCCGTACATGAAGAAGCCCGCTTTCCAGAACCACGACCTGTCGCTCTTCAAGAACTGGGAACTCAGCGAACACAAGAAGCTTCAGTTCCGCTTTTCGATGTACAACTTCCCGAACCACCCCCTTCCCTTCTTCGCGGGAGGTGATCCGGGGCTGTCGATGAACTTCGTCAATGGCGTGCCGGACGAGGAGTCCATGAAGAATTTTGGCCGGCCCTCTCTGAGGAAGGGCCGGAGGCTGATGCAATTCGCTATCAAATTCCAGTTCTAGCGATAGCTGCATCGCCCCTTACGTGGGGAGAGGGTGGCCGTAGGCCGGGGGAGGGGGTTGCTGCGGACGGAGCGAGGGTTTTCAACGTCTACGGTCTTGTTTGCCGAAGTATCCCCCCTCTCACCAGAGTTCTCCTTTTTTTATTTTTATTCCTAGCACCGGCTCCAGCCCCCGCCCAGCAGCAAGCTCCAAAGGAGATATCCAGCAGGCAGTCGAGCTGCACCACTCGGCTGTGGGGTCCCAAGGCTGCAAGGGAGGATACCTTCAATGAATTGGCAAGGCGGGCCTCAGCCGCCCGAGAAGCCGATCGCATCGCGGAGGCGATTGACCTCTATCGTCAAGCCCTCCAGATGCGTCCCTCCTGGCACGAAGGCTGGTGGTATCTCGGTACGCTGTTTTATGAGCAAGATCGGTACGCCGAGGCGCGCGAGGCGTTTGACAAGCTGCTCTCCTTGAAGCCGAAAGGCGGCGTTGGCTGGGCCATGCTTGGCCTCTGCGAGTTTCAACTGGAGCAATACGATCTGGCTTTCGAGCATCTCCAGCAAGCACGCGCCCTGGGGGTACCGGGCGATACCCACCTTGACGTCGTGAGCCGCTATCATCTGGCCCTGCTATTGAACCGAATGGATAAATCGGAAGTCGCGCTCAAGCTGCTTTATGGCCTGGCGCGACGGGAAGGCGACAGCCCTTCGATGATTACGGCGCTGGGGCTTTGTGCGCTGGCCCTGCCGCATCTACCGGCTGAGCTTCCCCAGGATCAGAGTGAGCTTGCGACTCTAGCGGGTCGGGCTCAGTATTATATGGCGACACGGCAGATGGCCGAGGCACGCAAAGCTTCAGAGGAGCTGATCTCGCGCTATCCCAATGCGGCCAATGTGCATTACAGTTTTGGTGTCTTCTTGCTGCTCCAGGAGCCGGATGCAGCGCTCGATCAATTCCACCGCGAGTTGCAGATTTCCGCGGCCCACGTTTCGGCGCGGTTGCAAATCGCCTTCGAGTACATTAAGCGCAGCGAATACGCAAAGGGCTTGCCCTATGCTGAGGAAGCGGTAAAGCTGGCGCCGCACTTGTTCGCGGCTCGTAATGCGCTGGGCCGCATCTTGCTTGGAATGGGGGAAACCGGTCGGGCCATCCAGGAGCTGGAAACGGGTGTGAAGTTGGCCCCTGACAGCCCGGACATGCACTTCGCGCTGGCTCGTGCTTATGCCCAGGTTGGACGGAAGCAGGATGCGGCTCGGGCTCGCACGGAGTTCCAGAAACTGGACAAGATTCGTCGCATCGCGATGGAGGGAAGTCAGGCTGTCGGCGGCATCGATCCGGAAGAGGGCGAAGCCTCGCTTCTTTCAAGATGAGCGGGACCTTGCCACGATCGTCCCCCCTTGGACAAGGGGGGGACTTCAGGGGGGTTGGGATGATGGCTCGCATCTACAACCGAACCACCGAAAAGCCGAGACGTCAACTGCTCCGCCGTGAAATGCCCAGGGCCGAGAAGATATTATGGTCGAAGCTTAGAGGCCGACAGATGTTGGGCTACAAGTTTCGACGGCAATTCAGCGTGCAAACCTACGTGGTGGACTTCTATTGTGCTCCCGCACGGCTAGCCATTGAGATCGATGGAGACAGCCATTTCCAGAAGGGCTCGCCAGCACGGGATGACGCAAGACAAGCCGCCATTGAGTCGTTTGGCATCGACTTCCTGCGGTTCAGGAACGTTGAGGTCTTTGAACATCTCGAGGTAGTGTTGGGAGCGATCGAGAGGAAACTACTGGATTTGAGAGCAAAAAAGCAGACCCCCCTGTAGTCCCCCCTTGTCCAAGGGGGGATGCTGAGCGGCGTGTTACCATACAGCTTTTACGTTTTCCGACGCCGAATCAGGGGGGCGATGGCTGTGCCTGGAAATGCCCAAACGTTGTGGCAGAGCATCCGCGAACTGCTTTAGAATTGGGGTTGATGAGGAAACGAAAAATGCGCTGGATGATTTGGTTGTTCTTCTCGGCTTGCGCTCTGGCGGCGCAGCAGCCGCACAAGCGGTCTGAGCCTGCGGCTGAGCAGACAGTGATTCGGGCCGTGGCCCAGGAAGTCGTCCTCGACCTGATTGTTCGCGACAAGAAGGGCAAACTGGTTCTCGACCTGAAACCCGAGGAAATCGAAGTATACGAGGATGGGGTCCCGCAGAAGATTACAGCCTTCCGGCTGGTGAGCGGTCCCGACGCCGCCAGGCCCGGATCGAAAGGCGCTTCCAGTGCCGGGCCGAAGCAGCTTGACCCGACGCACCAACTGCGGCTGATCACTCTGGTCTACGAGGGGCTCGACAACGAGGCGCGCCGTCTAGCCCGCCAGGCATCCTTGGACTTGCTGAAGAATGATCTTGAGGAGAACCTCTACTTGGCGGTGTTCGTAATTGGTGAACAGCTTCGCGTCCTCCAGCCATTCACCAATGACCTCGCGCTCTTGCGAAAGGCTGTCGAGCGGGCGACCACTTCCCATTACCCCCAGTTTGTAGCGGAATCGGAAGCCATCCGGAAACAGCTCGAGGCCGTGCAAGGTGAATCCAAAGCCGTTGCCGAGGCGACAACGACTAACCTGCCCGGGCGGGGACAGTCTGGTTCGAGCGGCATTGCCGCCAGCTCCATGAATGCCCGATTCGCCCAGATGACGCTGAACATGCTGAACCTTGAGGAAAATCTGACACGAACCCAGCAGGCCCGGTCCTCTCTCTTTTCTCTGCTATCGCTCGTCAAGGAGCAGTCCATCCTACCTGGCCGCAAGACCGTGATTTATTTCACCCGCGGGTTGCAAGTGCCGGAGAACATGGTCGAGCATCTGAATAGCACGATCGGCGCGGCCAACCGCGCCGGCGTGAGTATTTACGGGGTTGATGCCAGAGGACTGGCGCTGGATAACCAGAATGCCTCGAGCCTTTCGATGCTGGAGTCGGCGGCGAGCGCCAGCAGGAGGCAACAGACCAATCCCGACGAGTCGGTGACTCCCGAGCAGGTCAAGGCATTTGATACAGCCCTGAGCAGCATTCACGCTAACACACAGCAGACGCTGGGAAACTTGTCGAGCAGCACCGGAGGCTTCCTGGTTGCCAACACTAACGACCTTCGCGAACCGCTTCGGCGAATTCATGAGGATGTCCTTACCTATTACGAAGTCTTCTACGCGCCTCAGATTTCCGAATACGACGGCAGGTTCCGCAAAGTGCTGGTCAAAGTGTCACGCTCCGATGTGAAAGTGCAGTCACGTAGTGGCTATTTCGCCCTGCCGCCTAACCAGGACTCCATGTTCGCCTATGAGGCACCTCTGTTCCAGGCGTTGAATCTGGACCCGTTGCCAAAAGCTTTCTCGTACCATGCTGCCGTGCTCCGATTTCGAAAACAGGAGGACAAGCAGGAGCACTCACTCGTACTGGAAGTGCCCTTGAAAGAGTTGACCGCAACTGAAGACAAGCAGAACAAGCAGTATCGGACGCGCCTCTCAGTGCTGGCGCTCCTAAAGAATCAGCAGGGCGAGATTGTAGACAGGTTCAGCCGGGATTTTCCATTTGCAGTACTGGGCGACAAGCTTGATGAATTTCGGAAGCGGAACTTTCTCCAAACCTATCCGCTCAATCTGCCTCCCGGGCGCTACACCCTGGAGTCGGCAGTGCTGGACCGCGAGGGCCAGAAGGCCAGCGCACGGCGCGTTTCTGTCGTGGTGCTTCCCCCACATCCAGGTGTCGGCCTCAGCAGTCTTTCACTGGTCCGCAGGATGGAGCCACAGTCGCCGGAAGCCAGTGCTGCCAATCCGTTTTATTTCCAGCAAAATCAGGTCGTGCCGACGCTGGACAACTCGATTCAGGCTTTGCCCGGCGGAGGCTTCTCTTTCTATTTCGTTGTCTATCCTCTGGCTTCGGATGCAGAGAAGCCCCAAGTGACAATGGAACTTTCCCAGGATGGGACGTCAATCGGTATCGTGTCTCCGCAGCTACCGGCCGCCAATGAACGCGGAGCGATTCCCTATATCGCTTCTTTTCCCTTAGCCAATTTCCATCCCGGCCAATATGAGCTTCGTGTCGTCGTCAGACAGGGGGCTTCAGCTACCCAGGAGCGGACCAGCTTCACGATCAATCCGTAGCCGGCCACCGTCATGGCTCGTGCGAAATCTGCTTTTCATTGGCCGCGCCCTTCAGCGCGAGGTCTAGAGTTTGGACATTTTCACTGCCGCGTAGCGGTATCTGAGGGTAGACCGGCCTTTCAAGGCCGGCGGATCCAGCATGGCTAGCCAGCAAGACCGCATCTGGTCTTGGGCGCCACTTTTGCCTTCACGCTTTGATGACGTTTTCGCTTTTAGGGGGGTATAATAAAACCCAAAGTTTCCCTCGGAAAGGAGACCAGAGCGTGAGTGTAACAACCCTTACTACCGCAGAAGAACTTTTCAAAATGCCGGACGACGGCTTTCGATATGAGCTCGTGAAGGGAGCGCTGAAAAAGATGACGCCCACGGACAGCAAGCACGGCGCAATCGTTGCCAGGCTTACAACAGCATTGGGCCAGTACGTGGAAGCAAACACTCTCGGTGAGCTTTTTGGCGCGGAAACAGGATTCAAACTTGCCAGCAATCCCGATACCGTGCGGGCGCCTGACATAGCCTTCATTGGAAGAAAGCGCGTTCCTTCGGCTGGCCTGCCAGACAAATTCTGGTCTGGACCGCCTGACCTGGCTGTGGAAGTTCTCTCACCGGATGATACCGTCTACGAGGTCGAAGAGAAAGTTGATGAGTGGCTCTCTGCTGGGGCCCAGGCCGTCTGGGTGGTTAATCCCAGGAAACAAACGGTAGTTGTTCATCGCTTACAGGCGCCGGTACGGACATTTACGGCAAAAGATAGGCTGGATGGCGAGGATGTTTTACCGGGCTTCAGCTGCGATTTAGCCAAAGTATTTCCCAAGGACTGAGGTTACGATAACTCGTGGACTGTTCTTCAGTGAGCGAGGTGCATCCGTCGCCAGATACTTCCACGGAATTAGCGGTATTCTTTGTGTCATTCGCCTCTTGGCGGTTTGATTTTTTCTGGTTGTGGCCGCTGCTGGCTTTTGGTGGCGTTTCTAGGATCAAAACCTTGCAGGATTCATGGATGAGCTGTCCGAACCTTGCGGATCCAGTGGTCGGCAAAATCGGCATGCTTCATCAAGGGTTCGCGGGGCATATGGCAGGACACGCAATTTTGAGTTGAGACCGGGCACAGGCTTCCCAGCGATACTTTGCTAGCGTGGCAGGACCGGCATTTCTGATCGTAATAAGGCGGAGATTGGGCCAGGTCTTCATGAGGGTTGTGGCAGGTGGTGCATTTCAGCCGTCCTTCGCTTTCATCGTAACAGCGGCTTAGGACCAAGCGCTGAGCGGGAAAGCGGATGGTGGCTTTATTGAGGATAACACGCGAGAAATCCTCACTCGGCAGACGGTGACAGTCCCCACAAAACTGGAGTTGCTCGGTAGCCCTTAACTTCCCCGGATTGCCAATTGCCAAATCTCCCGAACCGGTGCCGCGGCTCACCGCTTCGATGTGCTTCCCTCCCGGACCGTGACAGCGTTCACAGCGGACCCCGGCATTGGCTTCTTCAATCCGATCCGGCGAGACGTCAGCTTGTCGCGTGACATGACAAGCGAAACAGGCTTTCCGGCGCTCCGGTTCGAACCAGCGGGCCAGGGCCCCATGAGCGTTACTGACATTCTCGGGTTCGCCTCCGGTCGTAATGTCGAGACCGTTTATTTTGGGGTACCAGCTCACACGGCTCTCGCCGAATTCGCCAGCGTCTGTGCGACCCACAAAAGTAATTCCTTTGCGGCCGGCGCCGAATCCCCAAATCAAGCGCAACCGTTCTGTCCGCTGACCTTTGACAGCCACGAGATCAAACGCAAATTCAGGGCGGTTCGACCTTTCGATGCGGTACTCGACTCCATTGTCCTGGTCGGAGAAGCGTAAAGGCAGAGCCTGGGCCAATCCTGGAATCCCAGCCACCTTGCGCAGCGAACGGGCATGCTCACTGGTCGTCTGCACAGACGCAATATCCCGGTGGCAGGCGGCGCACTGGGCTGAACCGGCAAAATCATTCCGGCCGACCACCGGCAGTGCCGCGATCGCAGGAGCTATGAGGCTTCCCCAGAGAGACAATGGCGCGAGCCAGCGGATCGATCGGTGTCTAAAGTCGCGAGTGTTCATGGACGTCCGCTTTTGTGAGACGTCCTTGGAAGCACTCGAATCCAGTGATCTGCAAAATCCGAATGCTTCATGAGGGGCTCCCGCGGCATGTGACAGGAGACACAGTCCTTCTTGGCAACTGGACAAGGGCTTCCCCGCCCAGCCTCTGCTGTATGGCAGGACCGGCACTTCTGATCATAGTATTCAGCAGACGTCGCCAGGTTCTCGTGAGTATTATGGCAGGTCGTGCATTTGAGCTGACCTTTGCTCTCATCGTAACAGCGGCTTAAAACCAGGCGCGGTGGGGCAAAGCGGATGGTTTTCTTATCCTGCAGCACCTGAGAAAAGTCCGCAGGGGGCTGATGATGGCAACCCCCGCAGAACCGGATTTGCTCCCGCGCCGCCAGCTTGCCGGGGTTTTCAATGGCCAGATCACTTCTGCCGCCCTCGGTCACCGCTTCGATATGTTCTTGACCAGGGCCATGGCACCGTTCACATTGGATACCAGCCAAAGTCTCGACCGTGGCTTCTGGGAGAAACTGTTCTGGCAAGGTCACATGACAACCAAAACATTCCTGCAGTCGCACTGGTGGCAGCCAGTCAGCCAAGGCCTCATGAGGGTCTCGGGCATTCTTTTTGGTTCCGGTGGTTAAATCAAGTTGTTTGATTTTTTGGTACCAACTCAGCCGGCTTTGCCCATATTCCCCTGCGTCTGTGCGTCCCACGAAGGTGATTCCTTTTCTTCCCGCTCCGAACGCCCAGAGCAAATGAAAGCGTTCGGTTCGTTGATCCTGTGTTGCCACCAGATCCAGACCACCAGCAGAAGATTGTTCGAGACGATATTGGATCTCGTTTGTCTGATCAGAAAACCTCAGGGGTAAAGCCGCTTGCAATTCAGGAACGGCCTTGGCGGAACGCAGCGTCCGAGCGTGCTCACTGGCTTTCTGTATGAAAGATACATCTGGATGGCAGCCGGCACATTTCTCCGCTCCCACGTATTTGTTCTGGCTTGGATCCGGCGGCATTGGCAAGGGGCTACAAGTCAGGCGGGCCAGCAAAAATAACAATAGATTCCAAGAAGGGTTAACCTGCATTGGTTATCCAGGTGATTCGTTCTCCCCTTTGCCTTCTGATCTTCTTTACCCATAAGTCAGCTTCCCGACAAGGGGGCTGGCGAAATCAGATTCGGCTCAACACCCGCAAGACCGCAGATTCATCAAACGTGGGACAGTCCTTGGGAGTGCGCTGGCTTGACAGCGCTTTGGAGCAGCCTGCGGCTTGACGCAGGCAAAAGTGTTGACCGTCGGCCAACGGTGGCGTCAAGCCGCCACCCAACAAAGCGGTGTCCAGCCACCGCACTCCAAAATAGTGTATGGGCCACGGCCAGTTTGCCTTAGGGATTGCTGGTCTTTCCAACGTCATCCGTCGTTTCAGCTGGACTGCCAGGCCCCGTGGCTTCGCCACGCCGTTTCTTAGCGAGCGCTTCTAGCCGCGCAAATTCTGCTCGCGCCCGAGCGGCTTCCGCAGGCCTTTTAGCCCGAGTGTAAGCTCTGGCCAGGACGAACTTGACGTTGGACGAATCGGGAGCCATTGCGGCCGCTTTTTCCAGGTTCTTCAGAGCCTGCGCAGTGTCGTCCGACTCGAGGTAAATGCGGCCCAAGGCATAGTACGCCGCAAAGTTGTCAGGCTCAAATTCTATTGCCTTTTTGGCGTAGGGAAGGCCATCGGTATATTTGCCTGAAGCAATAGCCTGGAAGGCGACCTGCAGAAGGGCCGCCACGTGCCTGGGATCTCGCTCCAGTTCCTTCAGGAAATAGGTTATCGCCTTCTCAGGGTCTTTCTGTAGCAGCAGCGCCACGCCATAAGCATAAGCGACATTGGGTTGGCCTCGATAGCGCGCTTCCAGCTCCTGAAACATCTTGTTTGATTCGGGCATCTTTCGCTCGGCCCCCAAGAACGAAGCCTTCCCGAACTGCCGCACCATTTCGCGTTGCTCCGAGTTCACACTATCGAGCGGGTCCGAAATGCGCAATGCCGCCAAGCCCAAAGCGTCCAGCACGCCATCACTTTCTCGATGTTCCACGGCAAATCCATTGAGCAGGGCCATGGCGGCTTCGTATTGCTTGCCGCGGGTTAGCAAGATGGCTTGGTGATAACGGACCACCCGGGCCAGCTCTTCATTTCCTGAAAAGCCCAAGGAACGACTCTTTGCCAGGTCTTGAAGCGAGGAAGCGTACTGCTGAAACTGGTATTCGCACAGACCCAGCATGGCCCACCCCTGGCCGTTTTTTGGCTCCAAGCTCACGAATTGCTGAAAGGCTTTAGCTCCTGGCGCATACTGATCGCTGTCATAATAAAGTGTTCCCAGGTACCACCAGCCTTCTGCCCACCTCGGCCGGATCCGGACAAGCTGTGTGTAGATCTTAATCGCTTCCGAGATTTGGTCGGCTTCCCGGGCAGCATCCGCTTTGGCTTTGAGACGCTCAAAATTGACCGCCGCAACGGTTGGGGTTCTTGGTGAACGATTCTGGAGTTTTTGTGGAGCTGGCGAGGAGTCTAGTGTGGTGTCTCTCAAATGACCATGCGTACGGTCTGAGACGATCGTCCCCCTCACCCGCCCTTCGGGCACCCTCTCCCCAAGAGAGAGGGCAGTAAACAAATGAAATACACTCCCCTCGCCCCCTGGATAGACCGAGGAGGCGGTCGCCCCTTGAAGGTGTGAAAAGTGGCCCGGAGTCTGAGACCGCGCCGAGCTTATAACTACAATCTGGAGCATTAAGGCAAGGCCAACGGATCTCATGGTCGTGTTCGGACTGCTTCCGACTCCCCTCCCGGAAGGGTATTCTCTTCGGTCTCAGCCGCCTTTTGGGAGCCGGGTTCGCGTTTCTGCTGTTCCATCCTTAGCCTTTCAACTAGTTCTTGCTCGCGGTCACCTTCGGCTCTCATTTTCTTTCGGTAATAGATCCTGGCCAAGGTGACGTGGGCATCGATGAAATCCGGGCTCCGTTTCACGAGGTCTTCCAGGATCTGCTGAGCCTCGTCTAATTCGCCTTTTTGCAGACGGACCAGACTGACCTGAAAGGCGACGGCTTTATCGCCGGGATGAAGCTGCAGGGCTTTCAGCAGAAACGGCAAGGCTTCCTCATCCCGATTGTTGCGCCGCCACAAAAATCCTACGTAAAAATTAGCATTAAAGTCATTGGGATTGATTTTCAATTCCTTCTCAAATTCGCTCAAAGCCCGATCGCGCTCACCCGAGCGCTGCAGCGCCATCCCCAGGCTGGAATGGAGCATTGGGAGGTTGGGATTGAGTTGCACGGCCTTCTCAAATTCCGCGATAGCTTTCTTGTTCTCATGAGCCTCAGCCAAGGCCGTGCCCAGCATCAAGTGGGCTTCAGCGGAATTGCCATTACGCAGGATCCGGTCCACCAGACGCTGACCCCTCTCGGTCTGTTTGTCCCGCAGTTAGGCAGTTCCCAGCAGATAGGCAATGGATAAATCGTTTTGGTATTTTTCTGCCACCGGTTCCAACTGCTCGATGACCTTTTTAAATTCGCCTAGCTGAAAATGACAGTCCGCCCATAAGGTGCGAGTCTGAAGATTTTCTGGTTCGACCTTTTGGACTTCTTCAAAGAGGGCCATAGCCTTTTGCAGGTCTCCACTTTTGTAATGAGCCAAGCCCAGGTTCAATGTGATGGCGGGCTGCCCCGGCGCCAGCTTGAGGGCTTGTTCGTAGCGGGAGATGGCCTCTTGGTAACGCCCCAACCGGGCATAGACTGCGCCTAGGTTAGCCAG
>Ga0066710_100004868_pt1 | contig 12038 bp, 10 predicted proteins | sample GraSoiAngelo_159_FD_79666 | JGI IMG/M metagenome (GOLD analysis project Ga0066710, IMG submission 79666) | Grasslands soil microbial communities from the Angelo Coastal Reserve, California, USA - 14_1009_16_40cm | ecosystem: Environmental > Terrestrial > Soil > Grasslands | place: USA...
AATCAAAAGATGATTTCGAAGAGCTTAATGCCGTTCCATTTTCCCGGCACGTTGGGGTCGAACGATGTGCTTTCCACCCAGTTGCCGTATCGGGCTGGCGCCCAGGGATTCAGCATTTGGAGCGGATTACGGCCGTCGCTAAATCCTCGCGGGACCACTCCGGTTACTTCGGGACGTTTTAAGAGAGGAGGCGGCGTGGCCATCGCTCGCACCGGCTTTTGCGGGCCAATCGGCGCTCTGAATTCTTGCGCCGAAGCCGCAGTTACCAGCGCGGCCAGGATTGCGATGATGAATGTTTTCATGTTTTTCCTTTCGTTCCAGGCGTGCAAATTCTTGCCCGCACCACGCCCTTGCCCACATTATATCATTCGATGGACTATCTTGAAAAGGCCGGACGCGTCCTGGACATAGAACTTTTTGAGCTTAAGCGACTCCGGACGCGATTGGACGAAAATTTCTCTCGTGCCGTTGAGCTCATTAGAGAAACGGTGGATGCGCGCGGCAAAGTCGTTGTTGTGGGCGTAGGAAAATCCGGGCACATCGGCGCAAAAATCGCGGCCACTCTCACCAGCACCGGTTCGCCCGCGGTGGTGCTCGATTCCTCAAACGCGTTGCACGGCGATCTGGGCATGATCGCGGATGGAGATGTGGTGCTCGCCTTGAGCGCGAGCGGCGAGACGGAAGAAATTGTGCGGATCCTCCCCGCCATTGCGCGGTTCCAGGTGAAGATCATCGCCATGTGCGGTGATCCAAAATCCGCTCTCGCACAAAACGCCCATCTGTTCCTCGATGTAAACATTGAACAGGAAGCATGTCCGCTGAACTTGGCGCCGACTTCGAGCACGACAGTGATGCTGGCGCTGGGCGACGCGCTCGCAATGGTGCTGCTGGAAGCGCGCGGCTTTAACAAGGAAGATTTCGCCAAGTTTCATCCCGGCGGAATGATCGGTCGCAGCATGCTCATGCGCGTGCATCAAATCATGCGACCGCGTGATGCAATGGCGATTGTCGCGACCGACGCTCCGATCCGCGAGGTGTTGAAAGCAATGACGAACGTGCGCGCCGGCGCTGCCGTTGTGACCAGCGAAGACCAGCAATTGCTGGGCATCTTCACGCACGGCGATTTTGTGCGGCATTTTCAATCCGATTCAAGGATTGGCGAACGCTTGGTGGCAGACTTGATGACGTTGAATCCGGTCACGGTGCACAAAGACAAACTCGCTGTGGAAGTCTTGAATCTGCTGGAACGCCATCGCATCGACGATCTGGTGGTGATCGATGATGACAATGTGCCTGTAGGCATTGTAGATTCGCAGGATTTGACGCGTTTGAAGTTGTTGTAGGGCAACCCCGAACGCTTTGGGGATTTCCCGACGGACGGCAGGCGATGCGCCTGCCCTACAATTGCAAAATCGCCCAGCGCGTGTAAACTCCGCGCTCCCCCCGCTTCAACGCTTTAACGCTCCAACGCTTTAACGTTCTATGCTCGCAGCCAACGATCTTCGCAGAGGAATGGCCATCAAATACAATGGCAACCCCGCCATTGTGCTGGAAGTGCATCATCGCACACCGGGGAATTTGCGCGCTTTCGTCCAGGCGATCATCCGCTACATCAACACTGGCAAAAGCGCTGATGTCCGGTTCAGTTCCACCGATAAGGTCGAGCTGGTCGAGATTGATCGAAAAAAACTCGAGTTCAGTTATAAAGACCGCAACGGGTATCATTTCATGGACCCGGAGACGTACGACACGATTTCGTTGGGCGAAGAGCTAATCGGGGACGCCAAAGATTACCTTGTGGAAAATCTGTCCGTGCAGGTCCTCTATGCCGAAGGCAGACCTGTGCAGATGGAGTTGCCCGCGTCAGTGAGTCTGAAGGTAATTGAATCACCCGAAGGCGTGCGCGGCGATACTGCGAGCAACGTCACAAAGCCGGCGACGCTTGAGAGCGGAAAGAAAATCAACGTCCCGCTTTTCATCAAAGAAGGCGAGACAATCAAGATCGACACCCGCACCGGGGCCTACCTGGGGCGGGCGTGATTCATCGTATCGCCACTGTAGGGCAACCCCGAACGCTTTCGGGATTGCCGATGCTGGCAGGCGAAGCGCCTGCCCTACAATCGCCCATGCCATCCTGGTAATCCGCGGTTCAGTCTTGCTTTTCTTTCGGTAAGCCTGCGTAATCTGCGCAACTTTGGCTAGAACGAAGCGAAGACCAATAAACAATCGCGGTACGCGCAATTCCAAGCGCGGCAGGAAGATTGTCCGAAGTGTTGCGCGCGCGAGATCGAGAAGCTTCGTCGCTGCACCGGAACCGCTCACGGTGCCGACGCGGTGGGTGAAATTTGTTTTCGCGATTTTTCTGCTGCCGATCTGCGTGGTTCTCACACAGACATTTTTCACCGCGTTCGCGCGCGCAACTGTCACGCAACGGCTGTGGGCAGGCGAAGAATTCTGGTTTTTCTCGTTAGGCGCAGTGCTATGGCTGATCGCATTCTTCGGTCTGGCGCGCCCGATTCTGATTTATGTTTTCGGACACGAGCTCACGCATGTGCTCTGGGTTTGGCTGATGGGCGGACGCGTGAGCCGGTTTCGCGTGGGCTCCGATGGCGGGCACGTCGTCACGAGCAAGGCCAATTTCTGGATCGCGCTGGCGCCGTATTTCTTCCCGATCTACAGCATTCTGACGATCGCGGTTTACGGCGTGCTCAGTCTTTTTCTAAACGTGCAGCCGTACGGACGCCTGCTTTACGCGGTAATCGGCGCGACCTGGGCGTTCCATTTCACGTTCACCTGTTGGATGATCCCGAAAAATCAGACCGACCTCACCGAGCAGGGCACATTTTTTTCACTCGTGGTGATTTATCTGATGAATCTCGTTCTACTGAGCGTCATGCTGATTCTCGCCTCGCCGCAAATCACATTTGCAAGCTTCGGCGGTGATTTGCTGATGAACTTGGGCAATTTTTCGCAATGGACGGCGGAACTTCTTCACCGTCTCACAGCGCGTAATCTGTAGCCGTCGCCCTGTGGACAACGCCCTTCAAGGGAACCATTCACACCAGCTGCGCTTCGCACAGCGAAGCGGCTACAGGTTCGTGATCGCTGCAAAGGGCAAAACGGACAATGCGTCACTTACCGAGACGCGCCGCTTCTTATGGCGAACAGGCCGGCAGGTGAAGAGATCGTGCGCGTCCTTGAGCGAAAGCGCTTCGGGAAATTCAATGGCTGTTTCTTTCCATAATTCGCCCACTGGCGGAAAACCAACACGCGAAGAAAGTCGCGGCGCGATGACGACGATCCATTTGCCCGCGAGCTGCTGGGCGAAACTGACGCAACATTCCATCAATGGTCCGCTGACGCGGAGCGGCAGATACTCGCCGCGCCGAAAAAGATCGGCACGTTCGCGACGAAATCGCAGAGCGCGCTGCGTCAGAACCATTTTGATCCGGCCATCCGGCCAATTGTATAGAAGCTCTTCAGGGTTTGCGCTTGGCAGACAAGCGAGCATTTCTCGCCGCAGCTGGTAATCGACCGGACGCCGATTGTCGGGATCGACCAAGCTGTAGTCCCAGATCTCGTTTCCCTGATAAATGTCAGGCACGCCGGGCGAGGTCAGCTTCAGCAGCGTTTGCGTGAGCGAATTGATAGCTCCTAGACGCGCGACCTCCTTCGCCATCGGAATGAAAGTCGGGAGGAACTTGTTTCGGGGGGAAGCATCCAAAATGTTCCCGACGAAATCGCGCATCGCTGCGTCCCATTCCTCATTAGGCTGGATCCAACTGGTGTTGATCTTCGCTTCGTGCAGCGCCTTGGCCATGTAAGACTGAATGCGCTCAATATACTCCGCAGTTGCTGCTGGTTCGGGGTCGCCGTTTGCCTGGATGGGCCACGTGCCCAACAGAGTTTGATAAAGCAAGTACTCTTCATTCGCATCCGGCGCTTCCAGATCACTGACGGTGCGTTTCCCGCGTCGATTTGCCACATGCCATCGTTGCAACGAGCGCCGCCACAGCTCCGGGATCTCCGAAATCGCGGCGATTCGCGCGCGCACGTCTTCGCTGCGTTTCGTGTCGTGTGTCGAGGTGGCGAGCAGGCTCGCCGGCCAATTGCGTTGGCGATCCAGATTTCGTTCGTGAAACGTCTCAACGCTCAACCCAAACTGCTGTGGCTCGCCTCCCACTTCGTTCAACGCCGCCAGGCGGTTGTAAATGTAAAACACGGTGTTCTCCAGCCCCTTGGCCATCACCGGGGCAGTCGTTTGTTGAAACTTCAGAACAAAATGCGTGTGCGCCGTGCACGCTTTGGGGTCGAGCTTCGGCGGAAAACGAAACAGCAACAAGTCGCGCAGAAAATTAAAAATCGACTCTTCCATCGCCGGATTCCGGCGCTTGGCCGCTGAGATTGCGCCCTCGACAATTTCCCGGTCTTCCTTGCTGACCGGCTGACCCGGCGCGAGATAAGTCCGATAAACCGGAAAGCACGCGATAGTCTCGCGCACCGCGCGCGAGAGCGCTTCGAGCGTGAAATCGCGATACCACCGGTTTTGCTCGGACAAGCGATCGAGCATGTTGCCCAGCACATCCACGTCGTTCGCCAGGGCAAGTTTCATCACCTGAAGTTTTTTCGCATACAGCAAATGGCCGAATGGAACCGAATGCCCGATGAAACGATGGAACGTTTTTGTGATCGCTGTTTCAGCCGACGAATCGACCAGCAATTGCGTCACGTGATTCGCGAAATCGTAGCCCGTCGTTCCATGCACGCGCCAGTCCCTGCGCAACGTTTCAGAGCCAGTGAGGATCTTTTCCGCCAGCATGTAGACGGCGCGCCCGTCTTTAGGCAACGCAATCCCGAGCGCTTTTGCGCAACGCTGCTGAAGTTTTTCGAAATATTCGCGCGGCAAGTAGAGGCCGTCGGGATGATCGATGCGGAGTCCGGTCACCGCGCCTGTGCTCACCAAATCCAGAAGTAACCGATGCACGGCATCGAACACTTTCGGCAACTCGACCCGGATCGCTGCCAAATCATTAATGTCGAAAAAGCGGCGGTAATTGATTTCCTCGGCCGCGACGCGCCAAAACGCCAGCCGATACGACTGCGCGTTCAGCAGTTCGTCCAGTTTGTCGAAGCTGCCTGGATCCCCGCGCTTTCCGTTGATCTGCGCCAGTGCCTTTTCAATCGCCTTTTGGACCCGCGGCGCTTCTTCGCAACGGCGCTCGAGACGCCGCTTGATGATTTCTTTTTCACGAGCGCATTCTGCGATCCGTTTCGGATCGGTTTCCGTGCGTTTCGGCAAATATTCGAGCGCGGTCAGAATGCTTTGCAGCTCGGCGTAAAAATCTTCCTCCTTGTGCTCGGCGAGATTTTGCAGCGCGATTTCCAAGATGTGACGATATGTGCCGGACGCGATTGGCAGTCTGCGTTCGCCATAGAGCAGGTAAAACGTCCCTTCCTCAAAGCGGACCTGCAATTCGCCGCGCTCAAGAACGCGCCCGTATTGGTCGCTCAGAATTGGCAGCAGGACCTTGTCGCGCAGATCAGACTTTAACGGCTGCCAGTCGATGTCGAAATACGGCGCATACCTTGAGCTGGGCCCGTTCTCCAGCACGTCCATCCACCCGGCGTTGCGCGAGTCGGCGATGCCGACGTGGTTCGGGACAAAATCCAGCACCTGGCCCATGCCGTGCGCATGCAGTTCTTCGATCCAGCCATCATAATCTGCGCGCGAACCGATCGCCGGGTTCAGTTTGTTATGGTCGGTAATGTCGTAACCATGCAAGCTCTCCGAGCTCGCCTGAAAATACGGTGACGCATAGACATCGCTCACGCCGAGCGCATGCAAATACGGCACGATCTCGCGCGCCTGCGCAAAAGTGAACCAGCGATTGAATTGCAATCGATAGGTGCAAGTGGGAATACGCGGATGTCTCTTGTCTATCATGTCTAGTGAAATCGACAGACCATTTCAAATGACGAAATCCGAATGACGAATGACGAAACAAATCCGAATGAAGAAATCCGAAACAAGACCGGCGCACCGCATTTTTTCGTCATTCGTGCTTCGTCATTGATTCGTCATTCGACATTCGTGCTTCGCCATTCTTCCGTCACATTTTCTCCGGCATTTTGATTCCGAGAAGACCGAGTCCGCGTCGCAAAGCCCGCGCAGTGAGGTCGCACAAGGCCAGACGCGAGCTGCGCGTCGGCACCTCCGATTTCAAGACCGGGCAGGCTTCGTAAAATGCGTGGAAGCTGTTTGCTAGTTCGAACAGATAATTTGTCAGAATGTTTGGACGAAACCCGTTCAACACCTGCGGAACAATCTCGGCGAACTGACAAAGCCGTTTGGCGAGATCGATTTCGGCGGGATCGCCAAACACAAACTTGTCGATTTGTGGGGCGTTCTCGCCTGTTTTGCGAAAGATGGATCGAATCCGGACGTAGGCATTCTGCAAATACGGCGCAGTGTTTCCGTGCAGCGCGAGCATCTTCTCCCAGGAAAAAATGTAATCCGTCATCCGGTACTGCGAGAGATCGGCGTATTTCACTGCGCCGATTCCGATCTTCTCCGCGATGTCGGTCTTTTCCTCCTCGTTTAAGTTCGGATTTTTTTCCTCTACGATTCTGCGCGCGCGCCTGCATGCTTCCTCGAGAAGCTCACGCAATGGCACGTTTTCACCGGAGCGCGTCTTCATCAGTTTGCGGTCTTCGCCAAGGACGCTGCCAAATATGATGTGGCGCAGATCAGCGGTGTAACCTTCGCGCCGAGCGACCTCGAGAATTTGTTTGAAATGCAAAGTCTGCGGCGCGCCGACCACGTACCAGATCGTGTCGGCGTTCAATTCGTTGATGCGATAATCGACTGTGGCGATATCGGTCGTGGCGTAATTGAATCCACCATCGCGTTTGCGAATGATCAATGGTTTATCGGCCAGCTCTGGATTATCGCGGAAGAAAACGACCACCGCGCCTTCGCTAATCTCGGCTATGCCGGATTTTAGCAGGCGATCGACCACGCCGGGCAAACGATCATTGTAAAAACTTTCGCCGCATTGAAGGTCGTAATGGACGTCGAGCAGTTTGTAAACGTGCTCAAAATCCTGCATTGAAAAGGCGACGCATTCGTTCCAGATATCGATGTTCTCCTTGTCGCCAGCTTGCAGCTTCACCAGCTCCTGCCGGCAGGCTTCGCGAACTTGCGGATCGCTTGTGGCTCGTTGGTTTGTCTCCTTGTAAGCGCGCACGATCTCGGCCAGCGGATTGCGCTGGAGAGCTTCTCGATCGAGCAGGTTTTTCCAGCCGTAAATGACCATCCCAAACTGCGTGCCCCAGTCGCCGATGTGATTGTCGCGGACCACTTCGTGCCCGAGAAACTGCGCGATGCGCGCGAGCGCGTCACCGAGCACGGTGCTGCGGATATGGCCGACATGCATCGGCTTGGCTACATTGGGAGATCCGAAATCAATCACGATGCGCCGCGCTGTTTCGGTCTCGGCGACACCCAGCCGTTGATCCTGGAGAACTTCGAGCGCTTTCTCTTCGATCGCAGCGGGACGCAAACCGAAATTGATGAAACCGGCGCCGGCGACTGCCGGTGGTTCGCAGAGATCGTTCACGCTCAGATGCACGACGATTTTTTCCGCCAGAGCGCGGGGATTTTCGCTGCATTGTTTTCCCAGCACAAGGGCGGCGTTGGTCTGATAATCGCCAAAGCGCGGATCGGTCGCCTGCGTTAACTCACCCGCCGCGGCGGGCAAACCGGCATTTGCCAAAGCAGCGGAAAGTTTTTTTTCAAGAAGTGATTGGAACGTTTCCATCGAGAATCGCTGAACTGTAGCGGCGCTCTGAGAGCGCCGCATCGACATTCGCTCGGCGGTCATCCCGACAAGTCGGGACTACAGCTATGAGCGCTCGCGAAAGATCGACAAGATTTCGTCGGCGGATTTCGCGCTGGCCAGGCTCTCGCGCACGGAGCGATCATTCAGAAACTTTGCAATGGAGGCCAGGGTGCGCAGGTGCGTTTGAAATTGGTTTTTCGGGACGATGAAAAGAACCACGAACTTGACCGGAGCATTATCGAGCGCATCGAACTCAATCCCCGTTGTCGATCTCCCGAAAGCGGCCACCACTTCATCGAGCCGGTCGGATGAACAATGTGGAATGGCGATGCCGAACCCGATGCCGGTGCTCATGGTTTCCTCGCGCTGCTTGAGCGCGGCAAGAATGGGCTCGGGGTCCGGCTCTTTGATTTTGCCCAGTCGAACCAGCAGATTGATCAGCTCGACAATGGCCGGCCAACGCTCCGTAGCTTTCATCTCGGGGATGATTTGCTCGGCAGAAAGTAAATTAGCCAGCGACATGCGGATTCCCGGTGCGGGAGGCCAAGCTTAGCGGGAGCGCTTAGCTTGACAAGCGCGTTTTCGGGGTGCGTCACATTCGCTCTATTTGTCACGTTCGCTCGCGAATCTTGTAATTCAACCGGCGCGAGAGCAGCCAGCGCACCCCGAACATGTCGACGGTGGCGCGCCACGCACGGTTGCCCAAGCCGTATTTGCTGTGGCCAAAGCGACGTGGGCGATGGTTGACCGGGATTTCCACCAGCCGGTACCCAGCGCCTTTGACCAGCGCCGGGATGAAACGGTGCATGCCTTTGAACGGGACCAGTGCGTCAACACATTCACGCCGCATCGCCTTAAGTGTGCAACCGGTGTCGCGCACGCCGTCTTTCGTAAAACGGCTGCGCACCGTGTTGGCGATCCAACTGGTCAGCCGTTTCACGCGCGTGTCTTTGCGCCGCGCTCGATAACCGCACACCAGATCGGCCCCGCGCGCAATCTCGGCGAGCAACCGTGGAATGTCGGCAGGATCATTTTGCAAATCGCCGTCGATGAAAACCGCAGTCGCACCATGCGCTGCTTTGAGCCCGGCATAGATCGCCGCGCTTTGCCCAGCATTCTTTGCGAAACGAATCACGCGCACGTTCATCTTTGGTTCAATACGCTCAACTGTGCGATCGACCGACCCGTCATCGACAAAAATGATTTCGTAATCGAAGCCTTTTAGCGCTGCGTTCAGCTCTGATTGCAGAATCGGGACACTCGCCTCCTCGTTGTACAGAGGCACAATGATGGAAAGTTCAGGAGAGTTTCTCGTTTCCGTCATAGATTTTGAAAATCAGTATGAGCTGTAGAGTCCGCTATCTCAGCGGATATCCCGTTGCCGCGCCCGAATCGTTTGCGCTGTGGACAACGCACGCTACAGGCGTTCTCTTGGAACTGCCTTTCATAAAGGGAGTGTCCGATAATTTCGACAAAGAAACACCTGCCACACCCGCAACGGCTTTCCGTAACGTACAACTTCGATTGTCCCCACCGGCTCAGTCGATTGAAATGCTGCTCGAATATTGTGAGGTACATGTCCCTTTTCTCCGGCTCTGATGAACAGCGCATCGCGGCCGACGAAGGGATTGATGCCGTTCTCTTCGGTATAGACCTCACCTTCTGGCCGCGGCATCCCCGGTTTTAGTTCGACAAATTCGTCGTAGCGCGGCCAGAACGAAAATTGGTTCACCATGTCCTGCGATTCGGGAATGTAAACGGGCGGGTGCCCCGGGCCCTCCGGTTGTTTATCGCGCAGATAGAATGAAATCTCCGATGCGCGATCGCGAGCGTCCGCAATCAGAAAAAGCTTCTCGCCCAATTTCGCCTCTAGATCGTCACGCATTTTCTCCAGCGCGCTCGTAGCGCTTTTCCATCCACGCATCCGATCGCTCGGGTCGGTTCGCTCCAGGTTGTACCCCGTCATGCGCAACAAATCTGTGTCCAGCGCGATCACACTCATGGTGAGCCCAACCAAGATCGCCACGATCGCGCCCAACCGTAGCGTGACGCTGGCTTCCAGTCGTTCCCACCAGAAATAGAGTGCCAAAAGGCCGAAGCCCAGAAAAGCCAGTCCATCCCAATTTGGCGCAGCGGCCTTGTTCAGTGAGACAACCAAATAAAAAAGAAACACCGGTAGGCCGAACCACATCAGGAAGAGCACCTTGAATTGCTGATTCACCCGTCGCCAGCTTGCGATGACACCCCAAGCCAGTGCGAGGAACAGCAGCGGCGAATACACGATGAAGTGCTGGCCCAGAAAGGAAAGGACTTCGCCCGGGTGAAACCCGAAGCCGCGCTCGAGACTTCCGCGCGAGCGCAGGTGCGCAAGCGTGATCCAGGCATGCTGCGCGTTCCACACAATGGGCGGAATCGTGCAAAGAGCGAAAATCCCGAGCAACAGGTACAGCCCGGAACGCTTGAACTCCTGTCTGAGCCGGGGTGCCAGGGCGAGCAGCAAAAGAGCCGAAACCAGCTCAAAGGCGTTGGTATATTTGGAAAGAAAACCAAGGCCAATTAGCAAGCCGGTAAACGGCCAATACCAGGAGAAACGCGGGCTTCTTTCCACCGCCAGCCAGAACGTGAACATTGCCGCGAGCCAGAAGAAAATCGACAGCGCATCGATCGTCATCAGGAACGCGCCGATATTGAAAATGGGCGTTGCATTTAACGCGATCACAGCCCACAGACCGGCGGTCGCGTTGAACAACCGACGCGCAAAGTAAAAGAGAAGCAGGCTCGTGCCCGCCGCAAGCATAGGACTGAAAAAGCGGACGCCGAATTCATTGGCGCCAAAAATCACGGTGCTGGCGCGCATGGCGAAAGCGATGCCCGGCCCTTTGCTGAAATAAGCCGGCGCCAGCCGCTCCGACCACATCCAATAGTGCGCTTCGTCGAAAGAGAGATCGGCCGTCGCCAGCAGCGACAGGCGAATCGCTGTCAGTGCGATTATAAAAAGCCAGACCGCGCGCGTGATGCTCATAGAAGATAGCGCGAGCCTCTGGCTTGCGAGGCTGATGGCAAGCTGGAAGCATGCCCTACCATCAAACTCCGATGGCGCGCAAAAACCTCCGGCATCCATTTGCGCGCCGCGCTTCTCCAGATCAATTCGAACAGTCCGAGTAAGAGCAGTGCTTCACCAACTGCAAGAAAGAACGTCGCGATCACGTCGCTGGGCCAATGCGCGCCCAGATAAATTCTCGAATAACCAACGGCTGCGGCGACGAACCAGTAGAGCCAGCCGCGCCGCTGATAAAACAGCGTGCAAAAGACAGCAATCACGCTGTTAGTCGCCATGTGTCCCGAGGGAAACGATGGTCCCGATCGGTTGCGGTCGGACGAACCGGAAGACCGAATGATTGGTTTCTTGAACAGGGCTAGCAGTTTCGGGCGTGCCTTTTGCAATTGGACCATCCGCACGCTTTCCACCTGCTTGGGCCGATGACGATCCACAGCCAATTTTAACAAACCGGTGAGCTGACTGGTGATCAGCAACGATAAGACCAAACAGATGACGAACGCGCGCGCTCTGAATCCACCAAAAAAGAGCGCGCTCACTCCAATCGCGATGAAGAACGGTTTCCAAATCTCGCCATCGCTTAAGGCAGCCATGAACAAGTCCAGCGCCGGGCTCGTCCATTGCTGGTTAATGAAATGAAAAACAGACTGGTCCATGCGGTGGAATAGATCGGCGCTTTAAGCTTTAGTGACTCCTCCTAATAACCAAATTTCAAATAATGACGAAGCACGAATGACGAATGACCAATTAAATTCGAATGACGAATTCCAAACGGGGAGCGGAGGCTCCTGGCGGGGCGTGACCGGCATGTCTGCGAATCGCATTCAACTGCAGCCGAATGCTGCCACACCGCGCAACATACGGGCGATCTCCGTCGTGCGCGTTCTGTCATTCGGCCTTCGTCATTGCTTCGTCCTTCGTCCTTCGTCCTTCGTCATTTGTTTGGCATTCGCGATGAGGTCGGGTTTCGCGGACCCTCCGCCTTCAGCGAAAGACATTCTCGTCTCGGTGCGCATGCTGGAATCGCGACAGCAAATCGATCTGCAGGGGCAGCTTCGCCAAAATGATGTGGTGGTCCCGTTTCGCCTCGTTCAAAACGGACCGCTAATTCGCTATTCATTCACAAATCCCGATGAAAC
>Ga0066710_100004871_pt1 | contig 12038 bp, 8 predicted proteins | sample GraSoiAngelo_159_FD_79666 | JGI IMG/M metagenome (GOLD analysis project Ga0066710, IMG submission 79666) | Grasslands soil microbial communities from the Angelo Coastal Reserve, California, USA - 14_1009_16_40cm | ecosystem: Environmental > Terrestrial > Soil > Grasslands | place: USA...
ACGGCCACGATCGAGCGGCCTGGCCATCTCACCTGGAGCCAGATCGTGGAGATGCATCGCGCGGGGATGTCGTTCCAGTCGCACGCGCACGATCACGTCCTGCTGCCCGGGATGCCGGCGCGTTTGCTGCGCAACGAGCTGGAGACCTCGAAGCGCCTCATCGAGGAACGGGTTGGCCGCGGCGTGGATTTCCTCGCCGCGCCGTACGGCCTCCTCGACCGTCGGGTCATCGCCGCCGCGCGGGACGTCGGCTACCAGGCGGTGTGCAGCTCGCTGAGCTGGCCGGCGCGACCCGGCCGCACCGTCGTGAACCGCGTCGTGGTGCATCGTGACACGACGGCCGCGCGCTTCGCCGCAATCCTGGCCCGCCAGCCCTCGGCCTTTCTCCCGAGCGTGGCGCGAGCGGCGCTGACGTACCTGCCCAGGCGCGTCCTCCTCAAGGTTCGGCCGCGCCAGCTCGGGGCCCACCTCCACCTGGAGGGCGCGTGAGCCGCGTGGACCGCCTCAACCTCCACGTGTTCGTGCTGATCGACGCCTTCGGGTGGGAGATCGCGCAGCGGCTCGGCTTCCTCTCCGACGCGCTGCCGCACCGGGCACCGCTCAGGACCGTCCTCGGCTACAGCTCGGGCGCGATCCCCACCATGCTCACCGGCAAGTCGCCGGCCCAGCACGGACACTGGAATCTCTTCTACTACGATCCGGAGGGCTCGCCCTTCCGCTGGCTCCGGCGGTTGCATTTCCTGGGGGACAAGGTCCTCGGCCATCGAGTCGCGCGCAAGGTGGTCAAGGAGGTGGGCCGGCGGGCGCTCGGGCTCGGGCCGCTGTTCGACTGCGCGGTGAGCCCGCGGCTGCTCCCGTGGTTCAACTGGGTCGAGACGCGCAACATCTATCGGCCGCACGGCATCCGCGGCGCCGCCTCGATCTTCGACCGGCTTGCGGTGGCCGGGGTGCCGCACCGGGCGTACACGTACCACGACGGGAGCGACGCGGAGATCCTGAGCCACGCCCGTCACGACATCGAGTCCGGGCGAGCGACGCTGTTCTTCGTCTATCTCAGCGAGATCGACGCGTTTCTCCACCGCCACGTCGAGGACGACGCTCCGCTGAAGGACAAGTTCGCCACCTACGAGACCGACCTTCGCGAGCTGCTCGCGACGGCGCGCCGGCGCGATCCTCAGGCCGGCCTCACGCTCTTCTCCGACCACGGGATGACCCCGGTGCGCAGCCATTACGACCTCGCGCGCGACGTCGAAGCGCTCGGGCTCCGGATGCCCGACGACTACCTGGCCGTCTACGACTCCACGATGGCGCGCTTCTGGTTCTTCTCCGAGCGCGCCCGCGCGCTGGTCGTCGAGCGGCTCGCGTCGGTCACCTGTGGTCGCGTCCTCAGCGACGAGGAGCAGACGGAGCTCGGCATCGGCTTCGGCGACCGACGCTACGGCGATCTGGTGTTCCTGCTCGAGCCCGGCTGGCTCGTGTCGAGCAGCGACTTCAACGCCCCGGGGTGGCTGCCGGCCGGGATGCACGGCTACCATCCGGACGACCCGTCGTCCGACGCGATCTTCCTCAGCAACCAGGCGCCGCCGCGGGCGATGCGAACGATCGCCGACGCGTACGCGTGCATGGCGCGCGCCGCCGGCCTCCTGCCCGAGCCCGCCGAGGCGCCCCGCCGGTGATCTCGGTCCTTTACTTCTCGAACACGCTCGTCCGCGGCGGGGCGGAGGAGCACATCCTCACGCTGCTCCGAGGGCTCGACCGGCTGCGGTTCCGGCCCTCGCTGGTCTGCACGCCCGAGGTGGCCGAGAAGATCCGGGGCGACGTGCCGCACGACGTGGAGCTGATCGGCCTCCGCCTGCGCAAGCCGTACGAGGCCGGGGCGGTCCGCGCGCTTTTCTCGATCATGCACGAGCGGCGCCCGGACATCGTGCACTCGCACCTCTTCTATTCGAGCCTCTTCGCGTCGCCGATCGCCACGTTGGCCCGGGTCCCGCTGGTCGTCGAGACACCGCACCTGCGCGAGTCCTGGCGCCGAGGCCTCAAGGCCCGCTTCGTCGTCGATCGGATCGCCGGACGCTTCGTGGACCAGTACATCGCGGTGTCCGAGGCCAATCGCCGGTACCTCGTCGAGGAGAAGGGGTTGCCGCGGCACAAGGTCGTCGTGATCCACAACGGCAGCGACCTCCGGCGCTTCAACCCCCACCATCGCGCTCCTGCCGGCATGCGGGAGACCCTCGGCTTCGGCGCGAGCGACCCGGTCCTCCTGGTCGTCGGACGGCTCGAGCCCCAGAAGGGCCATCGCGTGCTGTTCGACGCACTGCCCGCCGTGCGGGCCCACTTCCCGTGCGTGCGCGTGGTGTGCGTGGGCGAAGGGGCGCTGCGTGACGAGCTCGTCGGGCGCGTCGTGGCGTCCGGGCTCGGCGACGCGGTGCGGTTCGTCGGCCAGCAGGCGAACGTCGCCGATTGGCTGGCGCTCGCCGACGTGACGGTGCTTCCGTCGTTCTTCGAGGGGTTGCCGCTCGCGGCGATCGAGTCGCTCGCGGCCGGGCGTCCCATGGTGGCGACCGCGGTGGACGGCACGCCGGAGGTCGTGGTGGACGGCGCCACCGGTCTCACGGTGCCGCCCGGTGACGCCGCCCAGCTCGCGCGAGCACTCTGCCGGCTCCTGGGCGATGCGTGGCTGCGCGAGAAGCTGGCGCTCGCGGGGCGCGACTGGGTCCTCGAGCGATTCAACCAGGACCGCCAGATTCAGCGCACCGAAGCGCTCTACCAGCTGGCGCTGTCGCGCCTCGGCCGCTTGCCGCGACCGGGTGGGGTGGCGGCGACCGCGTGGGGATCGCGATGAAGGCCGTGATCTGCGAGGAGAGCGCGCGGCTCTGCCGGCAGGTGTATCGTGAGCGCCTTCGTGCGGTCGTGCTCGCCGGCAGCCTGGCGCGGGACGAAGGGACCTTCGTGGAAACCGAGCGGGGGCGCCGGCTGCTGGGCGACGCCGAGCTCCTGCTGGTGTTCGACGATGGGATCACGCCGCCGCCCGCCGCGGATCTCGCGCTGATCCGCGATCAGATCGAGGCCCGGCTCCGCCGGCGCGGGCTCCGCGCCGAGATCGCGCTGAGCGCGGTCGGGCGCGCCTACCTGCGCCGGTTGCCGCCGAGCATCTTCGCCTACGAGCTCCGTGCGTCCGGGAAAGCCGTCGCGGGTGAGGCGTCGGTGCTCGGGCTCATCCCGAGGTTCCCGGCGGCCGACATTCCCCGTGAGGACGCCTGGCGGATGCTCGCGAACCGGCTCGTCGAGCAGCTCGCCGGCACGGACGAGCTCCTGGATGAGCGCGCCATCCTCTCGCCGGAGACGCACTACCGGACCGTGAAGCTCTACCTGGACATGACCACTTCGCTGCTCGTCTTCGCCGGCGCCTACGCGCCGACCTACGGGGAGCGAGCCGACAACCTCGCGCGGCTGGCGAAGTGGTCGGGGACGACGACGTGGCCGTTTCCGCTCGCGCCGTTCGCCCAGCAGGTCACGGCCGTGACCTGCTGGAAGCTCTCCGGCGGCTCGCTCGTCACCGAGGCGCGACGGATGTTCTGGGAGCGGGCGATCGACTACGCGGAGGCGCTCTGGCACTGGGAGCTCGGCCGGCTGACGGACCCGGATCGTGTCGATTCGCCGTCGGCGCTGATGTCGCTCTGGATGCGACGGCAACCGTGGAGCGGCCGCGTCCGGGGCTGGGCCCACGTGGTTCGGGCGCGCGGCTGGCATCGCAGCTGGCCGCTCTGGCCCCGCTGGCTCCGGCAGGCCTCGCACGGATCGCCGCGCCACCTGGTCTATCGGGCCGCCAGCACCCTCGTGTTCGAGCTGCGCGCCACGGCCGGCCAGCGGCGCTCCCTGTCGGACCTCCGGCGACTCGCGCGCGATTTGCCACTCGCGACGTGGCCGGGGCAGCCCGGGCGCGATTCGCTCGGCTCCCTCGCCGCCGCGATCCTCGCCAACTACCGGAGCTTCGTGATGGAGACCCGCGCGTGAGCGTCGTGACCGCGCCGACACTCGACGCGCCGCCGGCGGAGTCTTATCGGTTCGACCCGCTCACGAGCGTCGAGGCCGCACGCTGGGATCAGCTGATCACGCCGTACGACGGGCGCACGCTCTTCCATCAGAGCATGTGGCTCGACTACCTGGCGGCCAGTCGCCGCGTCGAGACCGCGCGGTGGGCGATCCGCACCGAGGATCGGACCGTCGGCTACCTCTGCGGCGGCTTCTTGCAGATGGGCCCCTATCGGATCCTCGGCACGCCGCTGCGGAGCTGGGGCACGAACGTCATGGGCCCCCTGCTCGATCACGACGCCGACCAGACCGCGCTCTTCCGCGCGCTCGATCGCCTGGCGGCCGCCGACCGGCTCGCGATGATCGAGCTCGAGCACCCCAGCCTGTCGCCCCGCCTGCTCCAGTCCTTCGGCTTCGCTCCGGTGGAGGACTGGACATATCGGGTGACGCTCGACGAGCCGAACGCGATGTGGCGCCGGCTCGAGTCCACCTGCCGTAATCGCATTCGCAAGGCGCAGACGGCCGGCCTCGTGGTCGAGGACACCGACGATCCGGCGGTCGCCGACGAATACTACGATTTCTACCTGGACCTGATGCGCCGGAAGGGCCGCCGGCCGCCCTTCTCGCGCGAGACGCCGCGGCTGCTCTTCTCGCATCTGAAGAAAGCGGACTGCCTGTTCGCGCTGCGCGTGCGGGACGCGGCGGGCCGCCTCCTCGCCGTCGGCCTGTTCCCGCACGACGAGCACGCCATGTACTTCTGGAGCGGCGCCAGCCGGGAAGAGAGTCATCCGCTGTGCCCCAACGACCACATGCAGTGGGTCGCCATGGGGCTGGGCGCCGGCCACGGGCTTCGGCTCTACAACATGTCCGGTCACGGACGGTTCAAGCGGAAGTTCGGCGGCACCCTGACCGCGGTCGCCCGCTGGCACAAGTGCTACTGGCGGACGGCGAAGTGGGCGCGCAAGGGCTACCAGCTCTGGGCCGAAACGTCGGCGGCGCGCATGCCCTGGCGCCCGACCACCCCGCGATCGAGCGAGCCGAAGCGGGCCGCGCCCGCGCGGCGGAGCGTCGAGATCGTCACGACGTCGCAACGGCCGTCGTTCCGGCCCTCGGACATTTTCAAGGCGCCGCTCCACGACTTCCCGATCCGGGACGAGATCCTCTATCAGTACCTGTCGCTCTCGCCGGACATGGACGTGCTCGAAGTCGGGCCGGGCAGCGGTGTCACCGCGTTCCGTGTCGCCCGTCGCCTCCGCTCGCTGACCCTGGTCGACATCGCCGCGGCGAACATCGCCCATCTGCGCGGCGCGCTTGGCGGCCAGCCGAACATCCGCTTCGTGCGCGCCGACGTCTGCCAGCCCGGGCTGGGAGCGCTGCTGGGACGCACCTTCGATGCCGCGTACGCGATCGAGGTGTTCGAGCTCTTGCCGGATCCTGAGCAGTGCCTGCGGAACCTCGCGGCGGTGATCCGACCTGGCGGGCGGCTGCTGCTCCAGTTCCCCAACTATCCGCCGTCGCTTTCGCCCGGCATGACGCACTTCCGCACCAAGGCGGAGCTCGGGCGGCTCCTGCAACGCGCGGGCTTCGGGGAGTGGAGCGTGTGCTCGCTGCGGCTGCGCCGGCACGCCTGGCTCCTGTACGAGCACCTGCACGAGCGGCCGATCCGCGCCTACCGGCGCCACCGGAGCCCCAACGGCCACGATCGCCCGCTGATCTATGACGAGTCGTGGGCGTTCCAGCACGGCCGGCGGCTGGAGCCGTTCAAGTACGCGCTGCACGCCGCGTGGGCGGCCCTGTCGGCGGCGATGCGCGCCGGCGGCCCGGCCTTCGACCACGCCGCGGTCGGCGACGACATACTCAACCGCAACCTGATCGTGCTCGCGCGCCGCTCGCGAGGCAGAGCCAGGCCCCTTGACCGAGACGCCTAAGTCGAGAGTCGTACTGCGGAGCGTCCGCCGGCGCAGCCTCCTGCACGCGGTCGCCGAGTGCATGGAGCGCTGCGGCTGGGAGCAGATCGTGCCCCGCGACGCCTCGGTGGTCGTCAAGCCGAACCTGTGCACCGCCGTCGCCGACAAGGCAGCCTCGTCCAACACCGACCCGCTGCTGGCGGAGGCGGTGTGCGAGGTGCTGCGGAGCCGTACGCGGCGCATCGTGCTCGCCGAGTCGGACGGTCTCCGCCAGAAGGCGCAGGAGGCGTTCTCCGCCTCCGGCTACGTCGACCTGGCGCACCGGCTCGACGTGCCGCTCGTGAACCTGAGCGAGACCCCGTGGGTGCCGGTGTCGTGCGAGCCGGCGGGCAACGTCGAGCTGCCGCGGCTCCTGCTCGAGGCCGACGCGCTGATCACGCTCCCGGTGCTCAAGACCCACGCGCTCACGTATTTCACCGGCGCGATCAAGAACCAGTGGGGCTGCCTGCCCCAGCACAACCGAATCTTGTTACACAAGCACCTCGATCCGCTCCTGGCCACGCTGCACCGGGTGCTCCGCCCGAAGCTGGCGATCATGGACGGCATCATCGGCATGGAAGGCCGCGGGCCCGCCAACGGCAAGCCCCGGCGGATGGACGTCGTCCTGGCGAGCCGCGACGGGGTCGCGCTCGACGCCACCGCGATGCGGCTGATCGGGCTCGAGCCGGCGCGCGCGCAGCACCTCGTGCTGACTGCCCGGCAGGGTCTGGGCCGGATCGACGCGGACTCCATCGAGGTCGACGGCGACTTCGAGGGGCTCAAGACCACCTTCGAGCCGGCGATCCTCGACCGGGCGGTCGCGGCGATGAACTACCTGAGCCGCTACCGCTGGTTCGTGAAGCACATGCTCGAGCGCGACAGCGTCTTCTACCCGATTCGCACCGTCGTCCAGGCGCTCCGGCGCGTGGGGGTAGTCGAGGGTGGCTAGACCGCTGCGCGTCCTCTTCGCCGGGTTGACGCTGCCGTATCCGCCGACCAACGGCCATCGCCTGCGGACGTGGGCGATGGTGCAGGCGCTCGCCGACGACGGCCACCGCGTCACGCTCGTCGCCTTCGCCGAGCGCGCCGAGCTGCTCGGAGACCTCGAGCCCCTCCGCACCGCGTGCGCCGAGATCGATCTGGTCCCCACGCCGCTGGGCCCGCGTGGACGCGGTCGCGATGCGCTGAAGCGCCTCCGGGCGCTCGCCTCGCCGTTGCCGTTCGGGGCGTGGAAGTTCCGGTCGCCCGAGCTCAGGGAAGCGCTGGAGCGGCAGCTCGCGCGGCAGGACTTCGACGTGCTGATCTGCGACGGCGTCTACAACATGCAGAACCTGCCGGCCCACCTGGCCATCCCCGTCCTGCTCAACAAGGACGACGTCGCCCACGTTCTGATTCGGCGCTACCTCGCCCTGGAGCCGAGCACCGTCCACCGCCTCTACGGCGCGCTCGAGGCCCGCAAAGTGGAGCGCTGGGAACGCGCGGCGCTCCGGAGGGCCGCCGCGGTTCTCGCGTGCTCCGAGCTCGACCGGTCGCTCCTGCGCGAGCTGTGCCCGGCGGCCTCGGTGGTGGTCGTCCCCAACGTGGTGGACACCGATCACTACGCTCCCCGCGACGGCGCGGAGCCCGCCACGGTGCTCTTTCAGGGGGGGATGGACTGGCAGCCGAACCGGGACGCGGTCGAGTTCTTCGTCGCCGAGATCCTTCCGGCGCTGCGGCGCCGGGCGCCGTCCGCCCGCTTCCGGGTGGCGGGACGCAGCCCGACCGAACCGTTCCGGCGCCGGTTCGCCGAGGTCCCCGGCTTCGAGTTCTCGGGCACGGTGGCGGACATGCGCGACGAGATCGCGAAGGCGACGGTCTGCGTGGTGCCGTTGCGGATCGGCAGCGGGACCCGGCTGAAGATCCTCGAAGCCGGCGCAATGGCCAAGCCCATCCTGTCCACCGCGCTGGGCGCCGAGGGGCTGGAGCTGGTGGACGGGGAGGAGATCGTGCTCGCGGACGAGCCGCGGGCGTTCGCCGACGGCGTGGCGAAGCTCCTCCACGATGCGGCCCGCCGCCGGGAGCTCGGTCGGGCCGCCCGGCTGCGGGTCGAGAAGCAGTACGGCCTGGCGGTCTTCAAGACGTCGCTCCGCCAGGCGGTCTCGGGCAGCCTCCGATGATCCTCTTCTACCTGCTCGTCACCGTGATGCCGATGATCCGCCATCCGCTGTGGTCGCAATTCGTCGGCGACCTGACGGTCATCAAGTATCTCGGCATCGCGTGCCTGATCTACGCGGTCCTCTATCTGCCGGCGCGCGCGACGTCCCTCCGGTTCTTCGCGACGTGGCAGATACGCTTCTTCGTCGCCTTCGCCGTCCTCGTCATGATCCTGTTCGTCCGGTATGGCGACACGCTGCTGCCGCTCGAAGTGAGCCCGCTCATGAGCTTCGCGTCGTTCCTCGGCTTCCTGTTCGTGACGCTGACGGTCGTCGACTCGCTCCAGCGGTTGCGCTGGGTCCTGCTCATGGCGATCGGATCGGTGGCCTACGCGTCGCTCCATCTGCTGCGCGAGTGGCAGAAGTATGGCGGCATGGCGGCCGGCTATCGGCCGGGCTGGGTCGTCGGCGACCCGAACTACTACAGCGTCTCCGCTCTGCTCTGCATCCCGATGGCGATCTACCTCCTGCGAACGAAGCAGCCGCGGTGGGAGCGTTACTTCTGCATCGGGTCCGTGGTCGTCACGGTGCTGGCGCTCACGCTGGCCGCCTCGCGCGGCGGGCTCGTGGGCATGGCGGTCGGCCTCCTGGTGATGGCCCTCCACACGCGCCGCAGGGTGAGGATGCTGGCGATGGCACTCGTCGTGACGCTGCCGCTCATGGTGATGGCGCCCTCGTCGCCGCTGTCCAGGATCCTGAGCCCGGACCAGCACGACGTCTATGCCGCCCAGCATCGCGCCGACCTGGCGATGGCCGGTCTTCGGATGTTCCGGGCCCACCTGCTCACCGGCATAGGGCCCGGGAACTTCAAGCCCCTGCTCGGACAGTTCATCGACCTCGAGGAGCACAACATCGCCCACAACACTTTCGTCGAGGTCATGGCCGAGACCGGCCTGCCCGGCATCGTGCTCTTTCTCGCCACGATCGTCGCGACATACGCCAGCCTCGAGCGGATCCGCCGGGCGCGGGAGACGAATCACGAGCTGGTCACCCGAACCGCCGAAGCGCTGGAGGTCGGTCTCACCGCGTTCCTGGCCGCCGGGTTCTTCGTTTCCGCCGAGGCCCACCGGCTCTTCTGGCTCATCATCTTCCTGTCGGCGGCGCTGGTCCCCCTGGCGGTGACCGCGACGGAGTCTTCGTCGCTGCGCGCTCCGGCCGCCCACACGCCCGTCGCGCCTGCCCCGAGAGCGCCGCGGCCGGCGCCCGAAGCGCCGCGATGAGGACACTCTTCGTGATCTCCGGCGTGCCGCTGCCGCTCAACGTCGGGGGCAACCACCGCCCGTATCACATGCTGCGGGCGCTCGCCGGGATCAGCGACGTGTCGGTCGTGTGCGCCGCGAAGGCGGGCGACGATCCACGCCATCTCGCCGAGCTTCGCGCGATGTGCCACCACGTGTTCCCGTTCCCCGATGCGTCCTTCCGCTGGCACCGCGACACCCGGCGGCGCCTGCCGGGCCTGCGCGCGGCGCTCCAGCACCTCGACCCGTTCGAGCCGGCGCTGCTGAAGTCCTACCACTCGGCGCCCGCCGCCACGCTGCTGAGAAACCTGGCGCAGGTGCCCTTCGATCTGGTCTGGATCGAGCGCATCCGCCTCCTGCCCAATCTGCCGCCGACCCTCCCCGGCCGGGTGATCCTCGATCTCGACGACCTCGAGCACCGCAAGCTCGCCGGCAAGCTGAGGACGCGGCGCTGGAGCCGGAGCCTGCCGTTCGACCTGGCCGACTACGTCAAGCTGCGCGCGCTCGAGCGCTCGCTCGCCCGGCGGCGATGGGAGGTGGTGGTGTGCTCGGACACGGATCGGCAGGCGCTCGGCGCCCATCCGCGCGTGTCGGTGGTGCCCAACGGTGTCGACCTGCCCGCCGTGGCCGAACGGGCCGTCGATCCGGCGTCGCCGACCTTCGTCTTCGTCGGTGCGATGTTCTACGAGCCGAACGTCGACGCAGTGCGCTTCTTCGCGCGCGAGATCCTGCCGCGGGTACGCAGGCAATCGCCGCGGGCGCGCTTCGTCGTCGTCGGACGGGACCCCCATCCGGAGGTCGCGGCGCTCCACGACGGCGACGCGATCACGGTCACCGGGACGGTCGACGACGTCGCGCCGTATCTGCGCGTCGCCTCGGTCGCCGTCGTGCCCATCCGTTTCGGTAGCGGGACCCGGATCAAGATCCTCGAAGCCTTCGCCCACCTGGTGCCCGTCGTCAGTACCACGTTCGGCGCCGAGGGCCTCGACGTCGCGCACGGACGCGAGCTCCTCCTGGCGGACGATCCCGAGGCCTTCGCCGCCGCGTGCACCGGTCTGGCCGGCGACCGGCGATTGCAAGAAGCGCTCACCGAGCGAGGCCACGACCTCGTGCGCCACCGCTACCAGTGGCACGACGTCGAACGGCAGGTCCAGGCCCTGGCCGGCCGCGCCGACGACCGGGCGACCGCCGTCCCCGGCACCCCCGCCCACCGAGGCGCCGAATGGCGCTGACCTTCGACCGCTACGGAGGCGCAAAGGCCCGCCCCCTGCTCGGCGGCGGGACCGCGTTTCGCATCGTCAAGCGGGGCCAGCGGTTCCTCCTCGCAACCCCGGACGGCAACGCCTTCTGGCTCAAGGCCTGCTACGGCATTGACATCACTGACGGCGGCGAGACGTTCGTCCGCACGCTGCACGCCAAGTACTCCGGTGACCCGACCTACCCGACCTGGGGCTACTGGTGGCCCTTCGTGGCCCAGGCCGTGCGCAACCTCCGGCAGTGGGGCTTCAACGCCATCGGGGAATACTCGTCGAACTACGCCATGCCCGTCGATACCAACAACCGCGGGCGCGGCAACAGCGAGAAGATGCCGTTCATCCCGCTGACCAACGCCGCGCTTCAGGCGAAACGGAGCTACGGCGTCAAAGAACTCATGTACGGCGTCGACGAAGCCGTCACGCCCGGCCTCTGGCGCGTCGAGGGCTTTCCCGACGTTTTCGATTCCGCCTTCGCGCGCGCCGTCGGCGAATTGACCTGGCCCGCCCAGCTGCCATGGCTGCTCGGGACGTCGACGGACGACCGTGACTATCTTTTCGGCTTCGGGCCCTCACGGGCGCTCGGCGGCTGGCACAACCACCTGGGATGGCAGGCGGCAGCGACGCGCCCGACGCAGACGCGGAATCCGCGGCTCTGGGTGGGCGCGAAGCAAGGCGTCACGTACACCGACACCACGGTCTACACCAAACTGGCGCTGCGCGACCACCTGCGAACGAAGTACCGCGCGCTGGATCAGCTGAACTCGGCATGGGGATCGCGCTACACCACCTGGGACAGCGACGACACGCCCTGGCCCACGGGCCGCGGCTTCCTCGACGAGAGCGGTCGGAGCCCCTGGCTCGGCCGTGACTTCTACTCGTTGAGCGACTCGGCGCCGGCGGTGCGGGCCGACCTCGACGAGTTCGTCGGCGTCATCGCCGAGCGTTACTTCTCGGTGGCCGTCGGGGCGCTTCGGTCGAAGCGTCCGGGGCACCTGGTCTTCGGTCCGGCGACCATCAGCCCGGCGGCGCATCCCGAAATCCTCCGGGCCGCCGGCCGCTGGTGCGACGCCGTCCAGTTCTCCAACGAAGGCGTGAAGGCGCTTCGCCGAGGCCACAGCCTGGTCGGCAAGCCGTTCTTCGTCTGGACGACCTTCATGGCCCAGGCGGATTCACCGCAGGCGAGCACGAAGGGATGGGCGGGCTTCGACTTTCCCACCCAGGCGGAGCGCGGGCGCGCCTATGCCCGGTCCCTCAACGAGCTCACCGGCTTCCGCGCCGACGACGACACGTTCCCGTGCATCGGGATCGACTGGTGGGCCTACTGCGACAAGGTCACCGGCGGCGAATCGCACAACTTCGGCCTCGTCACCGTTC
>Ga0066710_100004872_pt1 | contig 12037 bp, 19 predicted proteins | sample GraSoiAngelo_159_FD_79666 | JGI IMG/M metagenome (GOLD analysis project Ga0066710, IMG submission 79666) | Grasslands soil microbial communities from the Angelo Coastal Reserve, California, USA - 14_1009_16_40cm | ecosystem: Environmental > Terrestrial > Soil > Grasslands | place: USA...
ATGACGAGTTCGGTTAATTTCTTCAGATCAAAAATTCCAATGCAAACAACACTTACTATAGAACTCCAAAGATTGGTTGATTCTATGTCAAGAAAAAGAATCTTCTGCTCCATATTAACATCTTACAATAAGAGATCAAGAAATAAAAATTTGAGGAAAGAAGCCAATAACTAGAAGGTAGGTTTCTTTGGCTTCTTCCTCCTCATTCCGATTGGGCTCAAAAATCCGAACATACGGTTGGGACCGACGACATTGACCCTAACTTTTTTCACTCCTCGATCATCAAAAAGGGAAATATTCAAAGATCCTAACTCTTTCATTTTATCACCTTCTCCTTAATGCTCTTAGGTTGTAATAAAGACTTTCGTTAAAATCATGCAATTTACTTTGATTGACAAAGTTCATAATGACATTCTCGAGGAAACTTCCTCCGCAGCTCTTGCAAAATATTCTCCTATCCCCAAATCCATCAACAAATTTCATCAGCCTTATTGACTGACATCTTATGCACTTCATTCCTATCTCCAAAAAGAAATTTGATTGGTAGATATACCTGACTTTCGAGGGGTGTCGTTTCCGGTAGTCGGGTGAAATATGTCAAAATATAACTTCTTTCACTGTCAATAAGTCAAAATAAACTTTATTTGACCCTAAATTTTGAATTAAAGCCTTTCCTTTAGATAATTGAAGATATTTTGTCTGAACTGGTCGAGATATTTTTTATCGAATGAGGCTCCAGCAGCGTTCCTGTGGCCTCCTCCTTCTCCTATTTTTTCGCAACACTCCCTTAACATATGGCCAAGATGGATCTTCCCACTTTGATATCTCGCATGAACTTTGAATTTTTTCCCATCTGTTTCATCAACTACCATTATAATTTTATCTGGCATAGACGTAGAGATCTCGGTGCAGAGGTGGGATCCCAGACCTGGCAAATCAGTTTTTATCGTCGAAAGTATCAAATTAATTTCGCGAAATTTTTCGACATTCCTCTCAAATTCTCTTTTGGTCTTTTCATAAATTCGAGAATATTTTTCAAAGGAAGAATTGATTTGCTTGTTTCTTTTTAAAGAATCAAGGTTGTCCGCCTTTCCCAGAAGAACAAAAATTTTGTCAGGTCCCAATACGCTTTCTGCAGCATAGATCTTTTCAACAATCCTCCCATATTCGGTCTTCCAAAGTTCCTCCCTGCTTCCTACATTCAAATCAGAAAATAAATCTTTACAGTCTTCGAAACCATAATCTGCGATTGTCCCTATTACAGCAACCAACCAAATTTTTTTTACATCGACCAAGTGCGAAAATATTTTATAAGAAAGGTAAGCCACCGGCTGATAGGTTTCGGGTTTTTCAAGTCTCGGATTCATGTAAATTATTTTTTCACTATTGACATCCTCATTAACTGTATGGTGATCTACAAAGAGTATTTCTTTCTTGGATGAAAGGAATCTTTTTTTATATTTGTCGAATGGAAGGTCCAAAACAATTGCTTTTTTGCAGTTCATTAATTCAGAAAAAAGCCTTTCACTATCTTCAATTTTTAAGGTAAAGAATTTCGAAATTCCTTTTCCGAGTCGTTCCAGGCATTTTTTAAAAATTAATGCAGAGGTTATGCCATCAGTGTCATTATGAGAGAACAAGAAAAGTTTTTCACCGTTCTCAATATCCAAAACAAAACTTCTTGCCTTTTCGAAAAGTTCACTCATGTCTCTCTTCATTTTTTCTCTCTACTCTTTCAAACTCTCGCTCTTCAACTGCAGGCTTATTCTTGAAAAAAGGAATCACGTGTATGTGCAGATGAGGGACAACTTGACCGGCCGCCTTCCCATTGGATTGAGCTATCTTGATACCATCCGAATTGAAAGTTTCCAAGATCGCATGAGACATTTTTTTAACAATTTTTGATAGATAGGACAGTTCGTCTTCAGAAATCTCGAAAATGTTTTCAACATGCTTTTTCGGAATAACAAGAGTATGTCCAATATTGATCGGGCGTATATCAAGAAAAGCCAGCGACCTTGAATCTTCATATACTACAGTGGCCGTAGCCTCCTTCTTGGAAATTTTACAGAACACACAATCTTCCATCAATTCACCAACTTTCATTATTTTAAAAAAGTGACATATTTAAAGGATTTAAACAGTTAAAGAAATCAATTCATTATGAAAAAAGCAGAACAGGACAAACTTGTCGCAGTTCTGGCAATTGTTTTTGGAATTCTTATTTTCTTGAAACCAGAGATTCTGGTCTTCTTGGTGTCAATCTACCTGATAGTCTGGGGAATAACCAGATTGATCTAAACCTATCGATCTTTGTTTTAGATTTACATCTAAAAAAATAAGAGACTACCCCTTTTTCTTAGGCAAATCTCTTTAGCCAAACAAAGCCGAAAGTCCAGCACTTGCCTCTTCAGTCGATTTCTTCTCTTCTTCAGCTTCCTTCTTTGATTCCTTCTTTTCCTCTTTCACAGGAGCCGACATCGTTACTGCAGCCTGCTTAAGAATTTCATCTATGTTGACACCTTCAAGGCTTGCCACCAGAGCCTTTATTTTTGCATGGTCTGGATGCAGCCCTACTGATTTCAAGACATTGATTATGTTCTCTTCATTTATGGGTTTTTTTGCCTGATGAAGCAGCAGTGCACTGTAAACTAATTCCAATTTTCACACCTCCATTTTTTCGAACAAAAATTGACAATCATGAAACAAGCCTCCCTTCCAGAGCCTTGGCGCTTTGAATTGCTTTGGCAAAAAGAAATTTAAGGTTTTCCTTTGTTGGGAATTCAATTCCAACTGAAAGGCTTATTGCATCATTAAAGCCTTGTCTTAGTTTTTCTTGGAAGGTTTCAACCAAGCCCAGGGTTTCTTCAGAGTAAATTTGCCCGTTTTGATAGATCGCCCTGATTCTGAGTCCTATCTGGATTGGTTCAATTCCCAGTTTTCTCAGGGCAGAGGCCAGATTCTTGGAAATTTTCTCACCCTTCTTCGCCACCAAGGCATCTCTCTTCACCGCGATTTTCCCTTCTTCCACCCCAGCAACAATTCCAGCTTTCGACAGCTCACTTATTGCCGGGCCTGGAAGCAGGCTAGTCGGACCCGCATGAACCCATATCTCACCTTGTGCTACATCCCCCTCCTTGGCAAAAGTTAAAGATTTCAAAGAATTGATTTTTTTGTAAAGAACAAAAGGGTCCATCGAAGTAAAAATAACACCGGGTTGCAAGGGGATCATTTTCTCGAGCTCTTGAATTTTCTCCCTTGCAGATTTCTTCAAAGCAAGCAAAAGCATTGATTTTTTGGTAACTTTTATTTGTGCCTTTTCTTTGAGCCTCTTCCTTACCTCCTGAAGTTGTCTAGCTGGAAGTTTGTGCAAGTCTATTATTCCAATCACCGGATTGTCGTCAAACAACTTCTTCAATTGTTCGACCTGCTGAATCTTTTCCTTTTTTACCATCTTTACACCTCAATTTTCACAGGCTGGCTCATTGTCATTTTGAGCAAAACCTCTTTGATGTTGTGCCTACCCTTGGGAAGTCTCGTTTCTAAAAATTTCAGCACACTCTCTACATTCTCTGCTATCTCGGTGTCCTTCATTTTTTCATTTCCAACCAGACATTGGATAACAGGAGAATCTTTCACTTTTAACCTCACAGTTTTTTTGTAATTTTCCACGAGATCCTTAACATTTCCCGAAATAATCTTAGGCATTTTTCCCTTAGGTGCCAAGAATTGTCCGAGGCTCTTTCCCACAAGTGGCATAAGCTTAGCTTCGGAGAGGAAAAAATCAACTCCCTTAGAAATCTTCCTTGCCTCCCTTTTGTCTCTTATAAATTTTTCTATTTCACCGCTGGAGAGAACTGTGGCATCGAGCCCCTTTAGGGAATCAGAAAAAACAATAACATTTGCATCATCACCCCTTCCGTGCGGCAAGACAACATCTTCAGAAAATTTATTCTCGGGCTTCTTTAGATCTAGCTCTTTTAGATTAATTATTAGATCAAACACCTGAGGAAAATTTCTTTTCTTTGATTTTTCTCTTAAATTTTTTATTGCAAGTACAATTTTTTCGTTCATATCGAACTCCTGCCGAAGCAGTATTAAACTTTATAATAACCCAAAAAGTATAATAAGCTTTCGAAATTCATTTCTTTGCAATGGCTTTCAATTGAGGATAGAATCTCTTTGAAATTAATGACAACATTTTATAAAACCCCGCATGCAATAAAAATGTATTTCTCGTATTTACAAAACTAATTACTTTTATTTCTTTGAACCCAGCCTTCCTCAACCAATTTTTCAAATGGTGAGGAGTAAACAAAGCATAGTGTCTGTCTTCAGTAACCCCTTGCTTTTTTCTCCAATTTTCATACTGTCCATGGTGAGTGTCAGTGAACAAGCCATAAAAACCTGCATTATCAGTAATCAAAACAAGTTCTCCATTTTTCTTTAGCACCCTTCTAGCTTCTTTCAAAAACCATAAAGGGTTTGTCAGATGCTCAAAAACCTGTGCACCGTAAACTTGGTCAAAAAAATTATCTTCAAAAGGCAACTTCTCTTCATCGAGACTACACTTGATGACATTTTTTCTATATGGATAGAAGTCGACAAAATGTGTTCCATAGGTGTCTTTTCCACAACCTGCATTCAGTATTCTCATCTTTTCACTATTTTTATTATCAATAAATAAAAAGTGTTAGTAAAATAAATCTCAAAAATTTTTTGATCAAATTTAAGTAAGTAAATAGAATAATTAATAAAATGGAAATTTTTAAAAAAGTGAAATCGATTGACGTAAGAAATCCAAAAAAAATTTCTGAACTTGTTTCTGAAATGAAGGAGACTGGATTTCAGGGAAGAACTTTGGGAGAAGCTGTCGATGTTTGGAAGGCAATGCTTGAAGACAAAGATGTCACCATTATTTTAGGCTACTCGGGATCAATGAGCACAACTGGCCAATGGAAAATTATCAATTGGCTGATAAAAAATCATTTCATCGACATTTTAGTTCCTACCGGAGCAAACATTTCGGAAGATATTGTTGAGGCGATGGGCTTCAATTATTTTCAACAGTCTCAAAAAATTAGTGACGAGGTTTTGCTGAAGCAGGACATCAACAGATACTATGATGTCTATGGAAATGAAGCGGAATACCTGAAAATGATCCAGTTGATTTCGGATTTCATTCCTACAGTCGATCAAAAACACGTTTATAACACCAGAGAATTTTTATATCTTTTTGGAAAATGGCTGAATCAAAGAGGAATAAAAAGCATCGTGACTTTGGCTGCTGAAAACAAAATTCCAATTTACTGTCCAGCCATAGTTGACAGTCCTTATGGCGATGCATCCCTGATGGCGAGAAACAGGGGTTCCACTCTGGTGATAGATCAGGTAAAAGATTTTGCCGAGTTCACTTCTCTCGCCGACAAGGTTAAAGAGGTTGGAGTGATTTACATAGGTGGCGGAGTTCCCAAAGACTTTATCCAGCTTTTGGCTGTTTCTTCACCCCTAAACTATGAAAACATGAAGCTTCCAAACAGAAAAAATGGAATAAAAAGATCGACTCTGGAACACAACTATCCACACAAATATGCTATACAAATAAGCACTGACTCTCCGCAGTGGGGAGGACTTTCAGGTGCGACTTTTGAAGAAGCAATAAGCTGGGGCAAAATAGAATCAAAAGGAAGATTCGTTCAATGCTATTGTGACGCTACAATTGCTCTGCCAATAGTTACACATGCGCTTGCAGAGAAAGTCAAAATTAGACCCAATCGACCTGATTTTTCCTGGCTCTTTAAGGATCTTGACAGAAGCTAATCAAGGAAAAAATTAGTTAGCGAAGAAATTATCAAACTTGCCTTCATCAATTTCCTTGATGATTTCCTTGGCAGGTTTTTCATTCACAAAAACTTTCATGCTCACACAAGTTCCCAGAACCTGTTTGACTGCATTCTTCAAATCGTTCGATAGAAAATCTTCCATCTTTGCTTTTGCGACATTTACAACTTTTTCAAAACCCAAACTTCCGACCGAAACCTTCCCTTTTGTTTTGTCTTCTTCCGTAATCTTGGCGACACCTATTCCGAGCTCTTTTTTTATCAGGCTGGAAACAGGAGGTGTCCCGATTTTTATTTCATACTCCTTTGTGTTCCTGTCGATTATCACCTTAACCGGAACTTGCATTCCGGAGTAGTCTTTAGTTTTCTCGTTAACGGATTTGAAAACTTCCCCCATATTGATTTTCAGAGCGGCAAATTTCGGAGCAGTAGTGGGACCGGGAGAAGCTTTCCCTCCATCAATTAACAATTCAATTGTTTCCTTGTCTTCTGGCATAAAATGACCTACTTTGAAATCTTCTCCAAAACCTTGACAAATTCAACTGAGATTGTGATAGGAATTGGCACGGTGACTTCAAGAGGCTCGAGAACAAGCTCCCGTTTTGTTTTGTCAAACCTTGTTACCTTTCCCTTCATTCCTTTGAAAGGCCCCCCGATAACTTCGATGATATCACCAACATCCAGCTCCACTTTGACTTCTCTGGGCTGCAAAAATCTTTGAATTTCCTTGAGGTTAACCGGAGATTTTATCAAGCCCCTGACATGGAGAACTCCCTGAACAACCCTTTCAACGTCTTTGATATCCCCCTCAACGAAGAGATATCCCTTTATTTCTTCCGGATGAACCAATGCATGCACCTGCAATCTGTCAGTCTTTGCCTTTGATGCTATGGCATCTAGCACAATGTTTTCTCTTCCGACGACAGTCTTTACAGTGTAAATCATTCTCTCAGCCTATGAACAAAATCGAAACAATGTACATTGCGAACCCGATAATTCCTATTATCAATGTTCCAACCGCACAAATCCTGGCAACATCCTTGAACTCTTTGAAGTTTGCTCTTTTTGTCAAAGCTAAAACTCTCCTGTAGCCTCTTAAGGTTTCCCCCAACCCCAGCAAAATTTTCAATGGATTCTTCATTTTATCAGCTATTATTTTAATGGATTTAAATTTTTATTGCATTTCTTTAAAAATTAGATTTAGCCTATGAACTCAATCCCGAGTATTTTCTCAATGTCCCTTCTTTCTTCTCCTGACCACGGTTTTTCAGGTCCGAAAATCTGAGGACTCTTAACACCAGTAATTATCAACATCGTCCTGACAGTGTCGCCCAATTCCTTTGAAACCTGGGCTCCCCAAATTATCTTGGCGTCTGGGGAAAGCTTTGTCGACACGGCTTCAACTATTTGCTGGGCTTCCCTTATCGTGATGTCAGGACCTCCCACAACATTTATCAGTGCTCCCTTTGCTCCGTTTACATCAACCGTAATCAGGGGGTTGTTAAGGGCTTTTTCCACAGACTCAAAAGCCCTATTCTCAGTATCACTCTCTCCCATCCCGATCATCGCCATTCCTCCCTCGCCCATGACTGCTCTGACATCTGCAAAATCCAAGTTCACAAGTCCAGGTCTAGTAACCAGCTCGGCAATGCCTTTGACCGCGTTCACCAAGATCTCGTCTGCGACTTTGAATGCGGTTGCCAAACTCACATCAGGAACAATTTCCAAAAGCTTGTCGTTCGCTATAACTATCAAAGTATCAACAACCGATTCTAAACTTTCCAATCCTTCTCTGGCATTGGCCATTCTCCCCTTTCCTTCCATTGTAAATGGAAGTGTGACGATCGCGACAGTCAGGGCTCCGAGTTTTTTTGCGATATCAGCAATCACAGGCAGACTTCCAGTTCCTGTTCCCCCACCTTCTCCGCAAGTCAAAAAAACCATGTCAGCGCCGGTCAAAGCCTTCTTGAGCTCATCTCTGCTTTCTTTTGCAGCCTCCATTCCGATTTGAGGATTTGCCCCTGCTCCCAAGCCTGCCGTAAGCTCCTTTCCAATCAAAACTTTTCGGTCCGAATCCGTGTATAACAAATCCTGAGCATCGGTGTTTACTGCAACAGTTTCTGCTCCAACCATTCCGACCTGCATTAATCTGGTGATTGTGTTGTTTCCCGCACCGCCAGCCCCAACCACTTTTATCTGCGTCTTTCTTTTTTCAAGAATAGATCTTAATTCTTCATCAATTTCTGCGGTCTTCGTCTCGCTTACAGACTTTTCAGTGAGTTGCTTAATACCCATAAGAATTTCCTAATTATTATTCTCTAAATTAAAGATAAATGTTTTTATCGCCGTAAATCTCGATGAATCTAACTTTTTCGATCGGACCCATCCATTTCACTATTGTGTCTGCAATTGCTTGTTTTGTTGCAACAGGAAGGTCGCCCTTTTTCTTCAGGATGATGTCGGCTTCTTTTTCTTTGACTTCGGCATCAATCAGCTCGAATTGGAGTGATGTAAAATAACTGACGATGGCTTTAATCTTTTCCTGAGGAACAGATAGTTGGCTTTTGATTTCAATTTCATATTCGAGTTTTTTTCCCGCCAGAGGATGATTGAAATCGACTTTGATCCTTCCACCATCATTGCTCAAAACCTTTCCGCTCAGATTGTTTAACCTGACAATATTTCCCGGTCTGGGTTCTATGTCATTCTCCCTGAAGACCGAGGGGGGAACCATTTTGACAAGATCATCTTTTCTATGGCCAAATCCATCTTCAGGTAAAATTTCAACAGTTCTTTTTTCCCCGACGTTCATCAACTTGAGCGTGCCGTCAATTCCTTTTAGAATTAGTCCGGCATCGACAATGACTGGAATCGGTCCGTATCTAAAGTCAGGCCTAAAAATTCCACTGCTCTTGGCAACATCTTCCCTGGTCAGGTCAAAGATCTGATTGTTGTCCTTGATCTTGCCGACGAAGTCGACCAATACGAAATCTCCAGTTTGCATGAAATCATCTTTTTAAGCCTATTTAACAATGTTTAAAAAAATTAATGCATATAAGCATTTAAAGTTACTTTTGAATACCAAATACATTATGGTTTTTGGACAAAAAAAAGAGAACTGGAAGGACAACCTGTCTGAAGATGCTCAAAATATTTTGGCCGGACTTTTTGAATCGACAAAAAAACATCGAGGAGCTTATTTAGCAACGGATAATGTGAATATTGCTCAGCTCTGGAGTGCTTTGATCGAAATAAAAAAGGAAATTAACGAACTCGCGGAGGCGGTTGGCAGAATTGAAATGCCATTCAAGGCGATCGTTGCGGTTGGAGAGGCGGCAAAGAAGTCAGCGATAGAATCCTTTGTCAGGGAGATCGTGAAGCCAGAAACCGAAGATCAGGAAGAAGCTACCAAGAAGTTGGTAGAGAGCCTGATGAAATTCTAAACTCCTTTACAAATTTTGCAGAACAATGTTCCAGGCATTATACAATTAGGACAAACCCTGGATCTACATGCTTGATTTTTGCACGTAAACAATCCAGGAAAATTTCCTTTACAATTTGCACACTGTCCTCCTACCGCGATTAGAATCCCCGAAAATAATTTGATTTTAAACTAAAAAGGTGTTTGATCAACTTCAGGATTTCTTTCTTGATTCTTGAATCGCGTTCGGAATAATTTGGGCCAGAGGGTAAGCGAAGAAAAAGGAAGCAAAGGTCAGCCAGGGAAAGAATACACACTTTGAATACTGAAATGAAAAAATTATTGTAAATGTGGAAACTCGACAGTTCTCAACTCCCTGGTCAGAAATGAAAATTCCTTTGGTGATATTCTGAGTCTGAAGGCCAGACACAACATCTCTGAAAACGACATCCACTGTGAACAATCCAATAACCGATACTATCAACATGTAGATGATTATCCCGGCTAGAGAAGGTTTAAATAGATAATCGTAGATTTTAGAATCTGACATACCTAAACCAATATTGAAATGTCTGCATAAAAAATTAACTGTAGGTGTTTACATGAAAGAGAATGAGTTGGAGAAAAAACTTTACAATGAAATTAATGACACATTGGGGGACAAACTGAAAGGTACTTTGCAAATCAATGAAATTTCAGCCAAAGAAAAAAATCTCAAAACATATTTGTGCCGTTTTCGACTCGACTCAAAATCAAATCCCATGGCTGGACAATTTAATTTTGAAAAACATTTTCTGGAAGGATATGTACCAAGAAATTATAGAGTGGCTTCCTGGTCTGACAGTTATATTCCATCTACAATCATTTCCACGTCTTACCCTAGGGGAGGCATCATTAAATTGTCTCGGAAATACATCTTTGTGCCTGTATACCCAAACACCAATGAATTCGATTCAGACAGATTCTATAAAGAAAAGATTGGATGGAGTCCCTTATTGGATATTTTGAACCAAGACAGTGACTTAGAATCATGGTTAAAAAAAATGCCTACACAGTCCGCGACCAGAAACAGAAAGATTGAAATTAATTTCGGACCTCCCAGCAATTTGATTTCGAGTCTTGGACAATTATTTCCTGCCTCAAACATGGCGGGAAAGTACATAACTGTAATAGGTTTTCGTGCAATTCCTCGTTGGAAAATTGGCTTGAGCGGAAATGTGAGTAACATTGATCTTTCTTACATGAAATATCTTACCATGATAATTCAGAGAATTGGCGATCACATTGAAAAGTTTGATTACAAAGGTAAGGTTGACGAACCTACACCCAGTGCAAATGCTAGACTGCTTAAACTGATGAGTGCTCAATTCATACAATTAAATAACGATGCCACTCGAATGAAATCTTAAGATATTTTCTAGAGTCAAAATGCAGGAGCAGGGATTTGAACCCTGGAACTCACTAAGAGACAGGCTATTTCCCAAAGACCTGAAGCCTGTGCCTTTGACCAGACTTGGCTACCCCTGCATGATCAATCATCTTATTCAAATCTTCTCCAAAATCTTCCCAGCTAGATTTTGCTCTCTGGGGATCCACGTAAGCTTTACCCTCTTCCTTCCCATCATTTCTTTGGCCTGCTTATAGAGTGGAATCAAGTTCTCAGCCTTTACTTTGTAATTTTTCGTCAATTGTCCGACCAAAAGCTGGGAGTCAGTCAGAATCTCATCATTTTCTTTGGCAACTTCTAAAGCTTTCAAAAGTGCTTTGTATTCGGCCTCATTATTTGTCAACCTGTCAAATGTCTGAGTGTAACTCTTCAGTCCAAAGACTACCGCAATCTTTGCTTTCTGATTTTCAAACAAACTCCCCGCACCGTCTATGTATATTTTCATTTTTTCACTTCTACATCCAGACATACCTTAACTTTGCCCGGCGAATATTGTGAGATTATTCTTTTATCAATTATTTTGAACTTAAATTTCTTCAACTTCTTCGTCAGAACTTCAATTGCATGGGCAAATGGATCTCTCCTGTCTCCAAATGAATAAAAATGGATGGCTCCTCTTTCTTTCAGACACTTTACAGCTACGTCAAGAAAGTTTTCAGCATCTAGGGGCAGAGGCATCAAAACCCTGTCACATTTCCCAAACCACTGCTCGCTCTTTTTCCTGACATCTCCCAAAACCACAATGACTTTGCTAGACACTTTATTGATTTTTATATTTTGCTCTGCGAACTTGTGGGCATGTTTGTTAATCTCAATCGAAATAACTTTTCCCACCCTTGGCTGTTTTTTTGCGATGGCAATCGAAAAGGGACAGATTCCTGAAAACATCACCAGAACGATTTCATTTGGCTTCACTTTATCAGCAACCCTCTGTCTCTCTGCAGCCTCTCTGGGGGAAAAATAAACAAGTTTCGGGTCAACTTTTAGAGAATAACCATATTCCTTGTGAAGCACTTCAGTGTTTTCATCCCCACCAATCAATTCAAGTTCTCTAATTCTCTCCTCTCCCTTTCTTTCTGAGACTTTTTTCAAAACTGACTTGACATTTTTTTGCCGCTTCATTATTAACTCGGCAATTTTCTTTTCCATTGACTTAGCATCATCTCTGATTTCAACGATCGCAACCGCCTTTTCCCTAGAGCCAATCACGTCAAAAGAATGAGGAATGATTTTCCGAATATCCACTCTCCCCTTTCTCACAAATTTATCTTTTATCAACTGCGTAATTTTTCTATACATGAGAATCGCCGTCGTTTCAGACATTCACTC
>Ga0066710_100004873_pt1 | contig 12037 bp, 12 predicted proteins | sample GraSoiAngelo_159_FD_79666 | JGI IMG/M metagenome (GOLD analysis project Ga0066710, IMG submission 79666) | Grasslands soil microbial communities from the Angelo Coastal Reserve, California, USA - 14_1009_16_40cm | ecosystem: Environmental > Terrestrial > Soil > Grasslands | place: USA...
CGTCGTATCCTTCTTCTCCGGCATATTCGAACATCGCGGTCTGAAAAATCGGCATGCTGACCGCCCCCTGAATCCGCGGCTCCGGCTCGCCGGCATGGATCAACTTAGTCTCGATTTTTTTGAATTCCTTTCCCATCTCTTTCCTTATACCCTTTCTTGACGCTGCCCGCCGCCGAATCTCAATCGATGGCGAAGCGCTCCGGCGCAGGGATCGTCGAAGTATAGCAAAGGAAAGCGCGAATGTCGTCCGCCGGCGAGAATGGATCGATGACCCGATAAAAAGATCGACTTTTTTCCGTGTGATGCAGTCCAAATAAACGTAATCGAGAGTGTTCGGCGCGAAGAATGGGCCCATACGGATGCAAGAGAGCATAGAGACGGTGCTTTCCAAGACCAGCACTGTAGCTGCGGATTCTAAGGATAAGACCCAGGAATCGGCATGGATTGCCGCCGCTCAGAAAGGGGATACGCTCGCCTTCAATCGACTGGTGCTCAAATGGGAGAAGGCCATCTACAACCTGAATCTGAGAATGCTCCACGACTGCGAGGAAGCCGCGGAGGCGACCCAGGAGGTATTTCTCTCTGCTTACAAGAGCATTCGCAGGTTTCGCAGGGAATCGAGGTTTTCAACCTGGATGTATCGGATCGCCGTGAACCAATGTATTTCCAGACTTCGCCGGCGCCCGCAGGGCGCCCACTACTCTCTGGACGCCACCGGCCCGAGTTCATCCGTGGTCCATCAACTGCCGCGAAGCGAGTCACACGAGGGCGAGATTCTGCGGGAAGAGACGCGGAGGAGAGTCCGCCTCGCTCTCGAGCACCTGCCGCCCGAACAGCGTGCGGTGGTTGAATTGAAGTTCTTTCAGGACCTGACATTTGAGGAGATTGCTAGCGTGATCCAGACCCCCCTCAGCACGGTCAAGTCTCGTCTCTACTCAGGTCTCGAAATCCTCAAGGTGCGCTTGGGACGCACGGCCCTTGAGATGTAATGGAGATCGAATATGAAGAGCGAATGCAGCACCTATCGCAATCAGATCCCACAGGGACTGATGGCGGAGCTTCCCGAGGATCAACAGAAGGCCCTGGAGAGGCATCTGGCCGAGTGCCTGCCGTGCGCCGAAGAACGGCGGCTGTACCGGGAAACGCTCCGGCAGCTGCAACTGCCCGGCGATGCCGATGTGCCACGCCACTTCTTTGTCTACCCCGAAGAAAGTCGCGCCACTCCCTGGCGGCTTTTCAGAAACCTGAGCCTTGCATGGAGAGGCGCCTTGTCCGCCGTGGCCCTGGCTGTTTTAGCCCTCGGTGGTTTTGCGCTTGCAAACCTCGAGATCCGGGCGGAGGCGGGCTCGGTTACCATCCGGCTGGGCGAGCACTCGCAGCCTGCGCCTCCCCCCCCGCCGCCAACCATAGATCTCGCAGGTTTGAAGTCGGACTTGCTCCTGGTCCTGGAAGAAAAATCCCGCAATGATAAGATCGAGATGATCCGCACGGTGCGTGCTGAGCTAGCGCAGTCGGAAACAACTCTGACGAAGAAACAACGTCTGGCGCTGAACATCGCGCTCGCCGACATGGAAAGCCGCCTCGACAGCCGCATTGTCGCCAGCGCGGGCAATGTCGAAGCCGGCATGCAGGGTTCTTTGGCCATCATGTATCGAGAGCTTGATAACCAGCGCACGCGGGATTTGACGGCGATCAATGACCGCCTGAACCGCATTGCCGCCAACGGGGAGATCAAGAGCAATCAGACGGACGCGATCCTGGAAACGCTCCTGCAGGTCGCAGAGTTTCGCTTGAAATAATCTATCGGAGAGTAAATCTTATGAGAAACCGTTTCTGGACATTATTTCTTATCGTGAGTCTCGGGCTCGTTTCGTGGGGGAGGGCGCAGACCCCGCGAAATGACCTGTTTGACCTCAAGAAATCCCAGCAGGAGCTCGAGATCATGCGAGGGATTCTCAGCACGACCCTGGGTTTTGTAGTGAAGGAATTACAGGGAAAGGAGAGCTCTTCGCGGCCGGAGGTCGAGGATAAATACCTACGTTCCAGTTGGAGGTTCAGCAGTCTCGACGCCTTCTATCTGTACGGGCAGGGCGCCGTCTTTGTTATTCCTGCCTCAAATCTCCGCGGCCTCCTCGGCCCTCGTGCAGAGGCATACGGCCCCTTCCGCGCGGCTCGAACGGCATACTTCGACGCCGAAAGCGCGGTGAGAGAAGCAGAACTTGGGGCGAGTGGTGAACAGATGGCGCTTCTGCAAGGCCAATTGGCTGAGATGGCACTCGCCGGAGTTCCAGGCGGCGTTGAAGGGGGAGTCATTGGCGGGGTTCCTGGCGGTGTCACGGGGGGAGTCGCGGGAGGGGTTGGCGCCGGGATTCCTGGAAAGGCCCGGAGCCGGCCCGGCGCCCAGGCGCCTCGACCGCAGAGCCAACCTCAGGCCCAAACAGCACAATCCCCCACACCCGCGCCCGAAGCGCCGCCCCCGGGCCAGACCACACCCCGCAGCCCGGATGAACTCCGGAGAAAGCTTGCGGACGCCCAGGATCAAGTAATCAAGCGCCGCGAGGTGGCCGCCGCCAAACGCGCGAAGTTCCTCGAACAACTGGCGCAAATCAAGGTTTACCTGATCGAAGCGCTCGCAAATCACGGAGATTCCCTGACTCACGTGAAGCCGAACGAATACATCACGATCATCATCACAACCGACGATGGGGACTTCGTCTTTCATGACAGTCCCGGGACACGGTCCGAGAGAGAAGTGTTGTCCGTGCAGAGGTCCGCTGTCACGGATTATAAGGCGGGCAAGCTCACACTGGATGCCTTCAAGCAGAGGGTGCTGAATTACTACAACTAGGGAGGAGGAGTCAGAAGTCAGAAGTCAGGAGTCAGAATGACGCATGCGACATCTTTTCCGAGATTCTGACTTCTGACTCCTGACTTCTGGATTCTTTGTTCGTCAGATGCGGTATTGGCGGACCGCGACTCCGCATTCTTTGAGCAAGGCGAGGGCGCGCTCGTTCAGAGCATACTCCCGGTTGTATACTACTTCCACGATCCCGCTGTTGATGATCATCTTTGTGCAGAGCAGGCAAGGCGACAGCGTCGTATAAAGCGTGGCTCCCTTCAGGCTCGTGCCATGATATGCCGCCTGGGTGATGGCATTCTCTTCGCCGTGGCTGCACAGGCATTCTTCCAGAGCGGTTCCGCTCCGGGCCATGCTGTTGCAGCGCGGACAGCCCCCCTCGTTGCAATTCGTCGCCCCTCTCGGCGTGCCGTTGTAGCCGGTGGATACGACTCTCTTGTCCTTCACAATGATGGATGCGACCTTGCGCTTGATACAATTGCTGCGCATGGCCACAACCCTGGCGATGTTCATGAAATACTCATCCCAGTCGGGACGAGGGAAATTGCTCATGAGACGCGGCAGCAGCACATCGAGCTCACGGTGCAGGTCCTCGAGAGCGCCGTTGTTGGTCACGGTCACATCGGCCAGCTCCTGAGTCAAACGCAACTGCTGGCTCGCAGGATCCCTGCTCTCTAACTCCCTCTCCTCTTCCCGCGCAAATTCCTGGTGCGTTTGCGCGGCGCCTTCGCGGCCGCGTGCGCGGCCGCGCTCGAAACGGAGTGCCTGATCCGCTTCGACAGCCATAAGAACAAAATCCTTTCTGCGTCGAAGAGCCTCGACCTCGGCTGGATTTCGAATGGAATCGATAACGTAGTTCCGGTCCTGCTCCAGGCGTTCCAGCACGCGTTCCGCAAGCACCCCGCGGCCGAATTTTGCACGCAGTTCATTCCCCGTCTCCACCAAGACCGCGCGCGTGATCTCTCGACCCTGGCTACGGACTTCCTCCCGAAGTTCGTCCGACAGACTGTGGTACTCGAACCCCCGCTTCTTTAAATACTCCGCGACCTCTCCCTTCCCCGCCGCGTTCTTGCCCGTCAGCCCTATGATCATGGAGACCTGTCCCCTCGAGGAGTCAGCGATTATCCTTACCACAACAAAACATGGCGGCAGGCCCACTCCTTGTCACGGATGATAATACCGGCACGATCGGCATTGCCGCAAACAGGTTGCCTGTCACCGTGTTTCCCAGGGCACAGAAGATTATTCGTAAAGCAGGTACTGCTCGCGTTTCTTCCTGAAGCCGGCGACATCCGCCTGCCAGCTGGCCCGAGCCTGTGCGGGAGAACTATCCTGCTCGATCATGCTCACGATCGCCCGGCTTCCGGAGAGGATTTCAATCGGGAGCTTTTGGTACTCATATTCGTAAGGGGGCTCGCGCCACTTAAAGGATTCCGGATACAGACGCCTGACGGCCGAAAGGGTCATCACCCCCGCAAGGTAGGGTTCAAAGTTATCCCGATCCAGGACATGAATCTGGACCCCGCCGCACACTTCCCCTGCCCATTTCTGGGAAGTCGGCTCGAAATAGGCTGCCCGAAAGTACACACCAGGCAGGCCGAGTGAATTCAGGTGCGCGGCAAGGGCTCTTGCGTTGACGTAGGGCGCTCCTATCAACTCAAAGGGTCGCGTCGTCCCGCGCCCCTCGGAGAGCCAGCTTCCCTCGACCAGCACCATACCGGGATAGACGGTCGCACTGTCCGGCGTCGGGATATTCGGCGACGGAAAAACCCAGGGCAGTCCCGTTTGATCAAACCACTGCGAGCGCTTCCAGCCCTTCATCGCCACAACCGTCACGTCGCATCCTATGCCGAATTCCGCGTTGAAGAGGAGAGCAAGCTCACCGACCGTCATGCCGTGCCGCATCGGGAGCGGATAGAGGCCCACAAAGGAGCGGAGGTCAGTCTCCAGCAAGTTCCCTTCCACATGCGTTCCATTGATCGGGTTTGGCCGATCCAGTATGATCATCTGCTTGCAGTATTGCGCGCAGGCTTCCATGCAATACGCCATCGTGTAGATAAACGTATAAATCCGCGTCCCGACATCCTGTAGATCGTAGACAAGCGTATCGAGATCCCTCATCATAGCTTCGGTCGGACGACGCGTCTCGCTATAGAGGCTGTGTACCGGCAGCCGGGTGTCCGGATCCAGATAGTGTTGCGACTCGATCATGTTATCCTGCTTCTCTCCGCGCGCTCCATGCTGCGGCCCAAACACAGAGACGAGATGGATGGACTTTTCCTCAAACAACGCATCAACGGAATGCACTAGGTTGGAGAGGATGGAAGCCGGATGGACCACTACGCCCACGCGCGCACCCCGCAGCAGAGAGAGGCGTTCCCGTAACAACACTTCCACGCCGGTCAAAACCGTCATTAGATGCGCCTCACCGACAAGGTTGCGATAGTATGGGAGAAGAGACTCAAGGTAAACAGTAATTCTCGCCAACCTCCGGTATGCAGGGGTGCGACAGAGCAAGGCCTTCCAGCGCGATGCGAGAAGTACACCGAAACACACTGCGCGGCAGGTGGCGCAACCGGACGAAAAGCCCGGGCATGGCGACGGTGGCGTCCAACGCCATCATGTGCCCTGCGCCGATTTCGTCCAGGTTGACTTCGTCGTGACAGGATATTAATGATTGATACTCTTTTATCCATCGTAAATTCAGAGGGATTTCATCATGATCGACATTAAGAAGCTCGACGAGGCGCTCACGCGCTACCTGCGCCCGGAGTGCTTCCCGTTGGCGATTCGAATGGGCCGGGCCGGAGAGCCGCTTCCCGAGAAAGCCAAACGTCCCCTGCGCGACCTCAAAGTTCAGATCACCACTTGCATGGGCTATACCATGGCACGGCGCTACGGTTGGGAGCTGGCTATGACACAGGAGGACATAAGCTGTCCGCTTTCCAAGGTGGTCTATGGCCTTGAGGAAGAGGTGACTTATTTCAAGGAGGGATGCACCTGCGCGGGAATGTATACCGAAACGAAAGAGGCGGGCGCGAGGACGGAGGCCTCGGTTGCGAAGTTCTCATGGAAAGAATATGAGTCGATCGTCTGCGCGCCGCTCAGCAGGGCAGATTTCGAGCCGCAGGTAATCCTGGTTTACGGCAATTCCGCTCAGGTCATGCTGCTTGTGGTTGCGGCTCTCTACAAGGACGGTGGACGATTAACCTCAAGCTTCGCGGGAAGAATAGACTGCTCCGACAGCGTCATCCAGACCGTAAAAACGAAACTGCCGCAGGTGATTCTTCCCTGCTATGGAGACCGTGTATTCGGGCAGGCGCAGGATTACGAGATGGGCTTTAGTTTTCCTGCAGACCTGAGCCAAACTGTTATTGAGGGCCTGGAGGGCGCCTACAAAGGAGGCGTGCGCTATCCGATCCCGACCTTCTTGCGTTACCAACCGTCATATCCCCCGAGCTACATGAAGCTGGAGGAGATCTGGGCTTCCCGAAAAACTCCTGAGCCCGGTGCGCAGCAGCCCTGATCACGGAGGCACATAGCAGCAGAGCCGCATCCAAACCTTTCAAAGATAGCGCTTGCATTCTATCAGCGAGAATCCGTCCCATCCGCGCTTATCAGCGGGCCATCATTGTGCTCAATAGCCCGCTGATGGACGCGGATTCGGCTGATCTGCGCTGTTCAAGACGCGAGGATCTCGAAGGTTCCGCAAAAAGTCATTTTGCCAACAAGACCAAAAGTGACACATTAGTGACACGAAGAACTCCGATATGCGGATGCGCCAACGGAATCCAGACGGGGGTCTTCGCGCGGTAGCGGCTGAAGCTGGGATCGCACTTGACTTGTACGATCGAATATAGTTGAATTTCCGGAAGTTTGTACTTATGAACATAGGAGACTGAGTCTTCAGTACCGGGGCTTCTCTCTCGCATCTTAGTTTGATTCTCCTCTTCACTATAGGTCCGTTAATACGCTATCATTGTCTTATTCCGGTTCCATTTCGTTCAATATTTGAAAACAGGGATTGACGATGGAACATACGCTTGTCCTGAATGCCAGCTACGAGCCGATCAACATCATCACCTGGAAGCGCGCCTTGACTCTGCTCTACCAGGGCAAGGTCGAAGTCCTTGCTGAATACGACCGCGAGATACGGGCCATCAGCTTCACGATCAAGTTGCCGAGCGTCTTGAGACTGCTGAAATATGTCAAAATCCGGAAGCGGTTTCAGCACGTAAAATTCTGCCGGGCGAATATTTACGCACGCGACCAGCACATCTGCCAATACTGTGGAAGCAAGTGCTCGACCGAGGACCTCACATTTGATCACGTGATACCCATTGTCAAAGGGGGCGGTAAGACGTGGGAGAACATCGTCACGTGCTGCTTCGAGTGCAATCACAAGAAGGGGGGGCTCACGCCTGAAGAGGCCGGCATGCGTCTCATCAGGCGTCCCCGTGCGCCTGAGTGGGTCCCCACGATGCTCCACATAACCATCGGGTTTAGGAGCCCCCCGGAGGCCTGGCGCGATTACCTGTACTGGAACATCGAGCTGGAAGGCGAGACTTAGTAAACCGTCATAAATACGGTGACGTATTCCGCCCCAGCGGGGCGAAAGGAAAATAGCCGGGGGTGAGCGAAGCGAACCCCCGGGTAGAAGAGGAACAACTATATGCACCCCGGCAGGGGTTGCAGGAGTTCCCAGCGCCCCTGCCGGAGCGCATTCGTTTATTGCTATATTCCGGGGGTTCGCCTTGCTCACCCCCGGCTAAGCTCCCAGCGCCCTTGCAGGGCGCCCGGAGGTGCCTGGAAAAATACGTCACTGTATTTATGAAATCGTGTACTTAGGTTTTCGAAAAGATTTCCGAAAGGACCTGGCGAAGGTGCTTGCACCCGGCAGCTTGGTCTGTGGTCCACAAGCGCAACAAATCTTCCGGCCTGTCGAGGTCGTAGCATGACGGAAGCACGGCGACCCGCAGCTTGAGTCTTTCCAGAATCTGTAGAGTGCGCGACAACACCTCGGAAGTGCCCCACTGGATACGCTCGAAGGGTTCTCGCACGAGCCTCGAGGCCCCGATCAAATAGTAGCCTCCGTCTTCGGACGGCCCCAAGACAACCTCGGCAGTCCGGAGCATTTCAGCGGCTTGCATAAGGATCGTTCCGGGGAGGTGCGGACTGTCGCAGCCGATCAGTACGACACCTTGACTCCCCCGCGCAAACTCGGAGGACATGGCATTGTACATTCTCGTCCCCAGGTCTTCACCGTGTTGGACCAAGTGATCGAAGAATTGAAACTCCCGCGCCAAATCGTGCGGAGGACTTCGTGACCAGTCCGTAGCCCAGTAGACGCTCACCCGGCCAAAGGAGCCCTGCGCGGCCGAGGCTAGCTCCAGCGCATCTCGAAGCATCGCGGTATAGATCGCGAGACATTGCTCCTCGGAATACGCCTTATGCAGCCGGGTCTTGACTTTCCCTGATTCCGACGCCCGCGAGAGAAGCGCGAGACTTGTTTCCAAACCGGATTTCATCGGGCAGGCGACTCGACTTGAATGCCCAATGGGAGGAAGCGAACAGGCCTGACCTCGGGGATCAAGCCGGAATCGAAGGCAAGCTGGTAAAACCTGGTCAATCCTTCGACATGCCCGGGACCGAGGTCATAATCGATGTTGAAACGAAGGTAATCCTCAAGGAAGGCTTTGGGCAGGTCCAAATTTGTCGAATAAACGCCGGCAATCTCTTCGCTTGCCTGCAGCCCCCACCGTTTGGCCTGCAGAAAAGTCTCCACGAGTTCTGCCGGCTCTGGAATACCGGCGCGGCACGCCCAAAATGCGAATACAAACGGTCTTCCCTGCCAGGCAATCCACTCCTCAGCCAAATCGACGATCTCATAATCCTCCGGGGACAACTTCAGCGCGGCGTCGCCGATCAGGAGCGCCGCGTCACACTTTTGGAGCATCTGCGGTAGGTCAGGAGGATGTGGAACGAGACCCGGGGACAGGCCCATTCGCCGCTGAAGGAGCAGGCGAATGAGGGCAACCGAGGTGCGCGAGGAAGTGTCGAGAGCGACCGAGCGCAGCACTTTCCTTCCCTTCGGGCGAACCATCAGCACGCTTCGCACCTTATTGATCGCGGCTATCGAGATGCCGGGAATGACCTTGAGGTCCGGGATCGTTTGATACTCGATGCTAGGGATCAACCCCACGTCGGCCTCGCCGGCAGCCAACTGGTCGGCGCAAAGGGCGGGCGACGACGGTATCACCGTGAACCTGCCTTTCATCGGTCCGTGGAGGAAGGCCCAGCCGAGCGGCGCGGAGTTCAGATAATCAACCAGTGAGATTCGGATCTTCAAAGCATGAACCTTTCTGGCGATTTGGCCGAAATAGGAGAAAGCCTGGCGAAACAATTAGGGTGATACGGGTGGAGATTATAGAGTCCTGCCAAACAAATTGGAATGCCGTTTCGCGAGCGATCGAGGTCAGCTCGATGCCGGCCGACGACGAGAATCTACTGAGGGATGCTCTCGAAATTACACTGGTCCCGGGGATCGGCCTCCAGGCGCAGTCAAAGCTCTGGTCGGCATGCCCGAGAGTCTCCGGTCTGTTTTCGCGCTCCGCCGCGGAACTCGAGTCATGGGGGATTGGAGCCGACGCAACAAGTATAATTATTTCAAGGCGTTATCGCCCAATGGCGGATGAAATACTGGAGTGGGCTGCAAAAGAACAGTGCCAGCTTCTCTTGCGCGGCACGAGAGCCTATCCCCGGTTTTTGGCAGAAATCCACGATCCTCCCTTGATTCTTTATGCCCGGGGCAACCTGCAAGCCCTCCAAGAGCCAAATGTTGCGATCGTCGGGACCCGGCGTCCGACGTGCTACGGCGTGCAAATGGCCGAGGGTCTTGCATCGGATCTCGCGGAGCGCGGGATATGCATAACGAGCGGTCTCGCCAGGGGGATCGACGCCGCGGCTCACCGGGGATGCCTGGACGCAGGGGGAAGGACGATTGCGGTCCTCGGGTGCGGAATTGACGTCGTCTATCCGCGGGAACACGGACAGCTTACGCGCAGAATTGTCGAGAAAGGGCTTCTCCTGTCGGAATTCCTCCCCGGCACATCCCCGTCTCCGCAGAACTTCCCGGTTCGCAACCGCCTGATCAGCGGGCTGGCGCTGGGGACGCTCATCATCGAAGCCAGCGAGTACAGCGGTTCCCTGATCACCGCGAGGCTAGCGATGGAACAGAATCGCGAGGTCTTCGCCCTTCCAGGGAACCTGACAACACCCCAGAGTTTCGGGCCGAATTTCCTCATAAAGCAAGGGGCAAAACTGGTTCAATCCTGGCGCGACGTCGTGGAGGAGTTCCCCCCCGAACTCCGTCTCGATATTCTCGCCCGAGAGGAATCGCGCCCCCCTGCAGAATCGGAGCTGCAGTTCCTAACTGAAGAGGAGACTAGACTTCTGGACTTGCTAAGCACGGACCAGGCGATGCAGTTTGACAGGGTCTATAGAATTTGTGGTATGGAAATTTCACGGCTGACCGATCTGCTGTTAAACTTGGAAATGCGAGGTTGGGTCCGGCAGCTGCCGGGAAATTTGTATGTGAGGGTCGCGAGACCTCCAAAATGAAGTGCTTGGAATCTCAATGAACTCTGATGTAGGGTGTGCCAGCTTATGGGTTCGTCACTAGTCATTGTTGAGTCCCCGGCCAAGGCGAAAACGATCGGCAAGTACCTTGGCAAAGGGTATACGGTCAAAGCCTCCGTAGGACACATTAAGGATTTGCCGAAGAGCAAGCTGGGCGTTGATGTGGACAACGGCTTCATACCGGACTACGGCGTCATCCCGGGAAAGGAAAAAGTCGTAAAGGAGCTCCGTGCGGCGGCAAAAGGAGCCAATCCAATATACCTGGCGGCTGACCCTGACCGGGAGGGCGAAGCGATTTGCCAGCACCTCGCCGAGGAGCTCAAAGGAAAAGGGAGAACCATCTATAGGGTCCTGTTCAACGAGATAACAAAGGACGCAATCAAGACCGCGTTTCAAAAGCCGGGCAAGATCAATGCTAACAAGGTCGATGCGCAGCAGGCTCGACGCATTCTGGATCGCCTGGTCGGATACAAGATCAGCCCGCTGCTCTGGGACAAAGTGCGGCGCGGCCTGTCAGCAGGACGGGTGCAGACTGTCGCGCTCCGCATGATCGTGGAACGCGAGAGGGAGATTCGGGAATTCAAATCGGTAGAATACTGGAATTTGAGAGCGCTGCTTGCGGGCCAGCTCCCGCCGGATTTTACCGCCAAGGCCAGAAGCCTCGACGGCGAGAAGTGGGCGGTCGCCGATCAGAGGACAATCGAGACAGTAGTCGGCGACCTCGAGAAGGTGCGCTTCGTCGTAAAGCGGATCCACCGGCGTGAAAAGAAAAGATATCCGGTGCCGCCATTCATCACGAGCAAGCTGCAGCAGGACGCATCGCGCCAGCTGAGTTTTTCGGTCAAGAAGACGATGATGCTGGCCCAGCGGCTTTACGAAGGCGTGGAAATCGGAAGCGAAGGTTCGGTGGGGCTGATCACCTACATGCGCACGGATTCCACTCGAGTTGCCGAGCAGGCTCTTCAGGAGGTTCGGGCCCTGATCAAGACTCAGTACGGTGAGGCCTACCTCCCGCATCAGCCGATCTATTACAAGGCTAAGAAAACGGCGCAGGGAGCTCACGAAGCAATTCGTCCCACCTCCCTCGAAAGATCTCCTGAAAGCCTGGCTCAGTATCTTGAGCCTGATTTACTGAAGCTTTACAGGCTGATCTGGCGCAGGTTTGTCGCCTCGCAGATGAACCCGGCTGTTTTCGACCAGACCGATGTCGAAATTGATGCCGGCCGCGTCGAATTCAAGGCGACGGGATCGATTCTCAAGTTCGACGGTTTTCTGGCCCTCTACCAGGAAGCCAAGGTGGACGATGCCGCGGCCGACACAGGCGAGGAGGAAAAAGAGGGACCGCTCCCGGAGCTGCGGGAAGGCGAAGTCCTGGCCGTGCGCGAGCTGCGCCCTACGCAGCACTTCACCCAGCCCCCTCCGCGCTATAACGAAGCAGGCCTGGTCAAAGCGCTCGAAGCGAGAGGCATCGGACGTCCGAGCACGTACGCCTCGATCCTGAGCACGATCCAGGATCGTGAGTATGTCGTAAAACAGGAAGGA
>Ga0066710_100004874_pt1 | contig 12036 bp, 10 predicted proteins | sample GraSoiAngelo_159_FD_79666 | JGI IMG/M metagenome (GOLD analysis project Ga0066710, IMG submission 79666) | Grasslands soil microbial communities from the Angelo Coastal Reserve, California, USA - 14_1009_16_40cm | ecosystem: Environmental > Terrestrial > Soil > Grasslands | place: USA...
CCTGGGCCATCTGCGTCGCGGCCGGGCTGAAGGATGGCCGCACCCTGGCCGACTTCTCCTCGCGCGGCATCCCCGGCGATCCCCTGTACCACCCGACCCTCACCGCCCCCGGGGTCGGCATCGCCGCGGCGCGCGCCAGCACCGGCCTGGTCCTCAACGCCTTCCTGGCCGCCGATCTTCTCGATCTCGGAACCGACGCGCTCTACTACCTCCGCGCCAGCGGCACGAGCATGGCGACGCCGCACGTGTCCGGCACGGCGGCCCTGGTGCTCCAGGCCGATCCGGCGTTGACCCCGGACCAGGTGAAGTCGGTGCTCCAGGAGACGGCGACGCCTCTTCCCCTGTACGCCCAGCATGAGGCCGGCGCGGGGTACCTGAACGCCTACGAGGCGGTCAGGAAGGCGATCGCCCTGCGGGTCGCCTCGACGCCCCCGGACGCCATCGTCCGTCACGAGGAGACCGACCCGGCCATCGCCTATAGCGGCACCTGGACCCCCTTCACCGACGCGCGCTGCACCGCCGACCAGTGCACCATCAGCGCGCAGCCGGGGGCCCGCGCGACCTTCGGCTTCAGCGGCACGGGCGTCACCTGGATCACCTTCCGCAGCACCGGCCGGACCGGCATCGCCAACGTCTACGTCGATGGGGCCTTCGCGGCCCAGATCGACACCCACAGCGACACCCCCGACCCGCAGGCGGCGGGCTTCACCCGCACCGGCATGCCGAGGGGCGCGCACACCATCGCGATCGAGGTGACCGGGACCAAGAACCCGGCCGCCTCGGAGGCGAACATCGCGGTGGACGCCTTCGACGTCACACCTTGAGCCAGGGAGGACCAGCACGGGGACCCATTCGAGCGCGAAGCATCCGGAGCAAGGAAGCGATCGGTTCTCAGTGATCGATTGACACAAGGAGGTTCGCATGAGTCACGCACGTTCGTTGCAGCGCATCCTCATCGCCTTCGCCATGGGCCTGGCGGGCCTGCTCTGCTGGCCCGCGGAAAGCCACGCGCAGACCGTGAGCGGGTACGCCACGGTCGTCCAGGGATCGGTGCTCGGCACGAGCGGATCCTTCGCCGACACCGGTCCGCTCGCCGATACGAGCGACGCCCGCGAGGCGTCCCTCGAGACGCTGTCTCTTCCCTCGCTGCTCAGCGGCGAGGCGCTGCACGCGGCGGCGATCGGCTGGCCCGACCAGGCCTACTCGGAGGCCTCGCTCGGCAGCCTGGCCATGACGGTCGCGGGGAACGGCATCGCGGCCGATTTCATCATGGCCCGTGCCCTGGCGGTCCTCGGGTCGCCCGGGACCGGCACCTCGGGCATCGACGGGCTGTCGATCAACGGCGCGCCCGTCGCCGTGAGCGGGGCGCCGAACCAGGTGATCCCGATCCTCGGGGGACGCGTGATCCTGAACGAGCAGCAGGCCTCGGCCAGCGGCATCGTGGTGAACGCGGTGCACGTGATCGTCGACGGCATCGCCGACGTGGTCGTGGCCTCGGCGACGGCGGGGATCTCTTCGGGCGGCTCGACGTCGCCGCTCCCCCTGCCGATTCCGCCGCTCCTCTGAGAGGCATCCACGTGACGCACTCCATTCGCAACGGATCCTGTGAGGGAACGATGATGCGCAAATTCCTGATCGTGTTCGCATTCGTGATCGTGATCGCGGCAACCAGCGCCGGCCCCGCCAGCGCCCATCCGGCGCCGGCCGACTTCGTGACCGGTGGCGGATGGATTCTCACGCACACAGGGGCCATGGCCAACTTCGGGGTCGGAGGCGGTGCGAAGAACGGGGCTTGGTGGGGCCACCTCAACTACATCGACCACGGCCTCGACTACCACGTGAAGGCCACCGAGATCACCCTCTACTGCTTCGTGGACGAGAGGACCCGGGACATCTACGGCCACGCCGTCACCAACCGCGGCGAGAACGTCGATTTCCAGGTGCGGGTGACCGACAACGGGGAGCCCGGGCGTGACGACGTCTTCGGGATCAAGCTGTCCAACGGCTACTTCGAGATGGGCGATCTCGGCGGGCCGGGACCCGGAGGCGGCAACATCCAGCTCCACAAGGGGAACGCGTCCAACACGCCTCCGCCGGGCCTCGTCTGCCCGTAGGCGGAGGGCCGCCTCCGGGGCCGATCCCATCCAGGGGCCCCGGGGGCGGCTGCATGGATGCCCCGACCCCGTCCTCGGGAATTCTCCCCTCGCCGGATCAGGATCGCTCCGATGGCGGTGGGGTCGGCGTGCGAGTAAAAAAGCAGCGCAAGACGGAGAAAGCTATTTCGCGGGAGGAGTCGACGCCATGAAGACGAGAACCCGAAACATCCAGACGCAAAGGCGAGGGTGGGCCCGGGGGAGGCCCCTGGCGCCGATCGCGATCGCCGGGCTCGCGGTCCTCCTGGCCGGAGGCGCCCGCCAGGCCTTCGCATGGCTGGGCGCGACTTTCCCCCACGCCACCGTGAAGGTCTGGGACACGGCGGTGCCGATCCCGCCCTCGTTGAGCCTCGGGCTGGGGCCGGGAGAGTCGGTGGAAGACCCCGGCGGGCGCACCTCCCACGGGACCGGCGCCCCGACGGTGGTGACGATCTACGCGCAGAGCAGCCATCCCCTCGGCCCGTCGGGGGTGTCCTACTGGAACCCGGACGCCAACGTGTTCGTCTGGTACGGGAAGACCCTGGGATACCCGTCCGGCGTCGACATCAACCGCGGCGGGCCGGCGCAAGGAGGCGGGCCCCTCGGCACCTGGTTCGGGCCGGGAGACGCCTGGATCGCGGGGCAGCAGAACGAGCCGCTCTACGTGCAGATCGCCGGGACGAACGCGTTCCGTACTTACGGAGCCGAGGATCCCCTCACCGGGCCGTCCGGCAAGGTATGGGGCGTGGAGGTGGACGAGACGACGGGCGACGTGTTCGTCGCGCAACCCGACGAGGGGCGCATCTCCCGCCTGGCGCCGGCGACCGGGCAGGTCGACATGTGGCTGGTCGGCGGGCAGCCGGCCTACGTCACGGTGGACGGCGGCGGGCGGCCGTACGCCACCCTCAGCGCCTCCGATCAGATCGCCCGCGTGAACCCCGGTCTCGACGGCGCCTTCGCGACCGCCGACGACACGGTCAGCCTCTGGAACGTCCCGTCCCTGAACGGCCTCGTCAGCTTCCGCCGGGTGCCGCCTCTCCTTCCCCTGCCTCCGACCGCGGAGAACCCGAACGGGTTGATCACCGCGGACGCGGCGGGCAACATCTGGTTCGCGGAGAGCAACTCGAACGAGGTCGGGCGGCTCGATGGAGGGCCGGACGGCGTCCTGGGCACGGCCGATGACCAGATCTGCGAGTACACCACGTCGGGCCTGGCGAACCCGCAGCAGATGGCGACGGGCGGCCTCGGCGCGCTGCTGCAGGCATTCTTCACCGAAGGCGACGGCAACTCCATGAGCATCCTCACGCCGGTGGAGGCCGACCGGGGGCTGCCCCCGGCGCGGATCTGCACCACCGTCCCGGCGCAGACCATCATCGTGGGCCAGAGGGAGGCGATCACCAGGCACTTCGACGAGGAGGTGCCGCCCTTGCGCACGGCGATCGTCCCGACGATCCACGACGTCCCGGGGACCGGTGACCCGGCTTCGGGCGCCACCACCACCGCGGGCGGCGAGCCGCTGCCGCCGATCCTCCGGTTCTCGCCCATGCCCAACCCGATCCTGTCGGCGGACGGCACGCCGATCGGCGACGCCGGCAACGGCTACCCCTCGGGGATGACCGGCGTCTATGCGACCAACCGGGTGGCGGGCGCCTACCTGCGGGGGAACAAATGCTTCGAGCTGACCAGCGGGGCGATCCTGTCGTCGGCACCGCTCCCGCCGGCAGGCGAGCCGGGCCGCATGACCGGAGGAGGGAGCGTCTTCACCGCCGACGGGAGGCGCGTCACGCACGGCTTCGCGATCCATTGCACCCCGGGCCAGAAAGGCCAGGACGTCCTGCAAGTGAACTGGGCAGACGGCCACCGCTTCCATCTGGAGGCCGTCGCCACGGCCTCCTGCAGCGACGACCCGGCGATCGGCCCCGCTCCGCCCGCGGCGGGATTCGACACTCTCGATGGCAGCGGCACCGGAGAGTACGACGGCCAGGAGGGGGCCACAGCGCAGTGGACCTTCACGGACGCGGGCGAGCCGGGCTCCAACGACACCGCGCGAATCGTCATCCACGATGCCGCCGGCAACACCGTCCTCACGGTCTCCGGCGCGCTCCAGAAGGGGAACCAGCAAGCCCACGCCGCAAGCCGGTAGAGGTCTGGAGCGATGTCGATGGTCACGGGGGGAGCGACAATCGCGACGGGAAGGCGGCGGCCGGTCACGCCCCTGCTCTCCCGCCGGGACGCGCCGCGGGTGGTCGCGATGGGAGGAGGGACGGGGCTGCCGGTCCTCCTGCAGGGACTGAGGGCCGCGCTCTTCCCGTTGGGCACCCCGCGGACTCCGGTCCGCGACGGGGAGCGGCTCACCGCCATCACGACCGTGGCGGATGACGGCGGCAGCTCGGGCCGGCTGAGGCGGGCCTACGGCGTGCTCGCCCCGGGCGACATCCGCAATTGCCTCCTGGCGCTCTCCGAGGGGGACGAGACCCTCAAGGAGATCTTCGGCTTCCGCTTCGGCGGCGACGGCGGCCTGGGCGGGCACAGCCTCGGGAACCTGATCCTGACCGCCCTCAACCAGAGGGCGGGTGATTTCCGGAGGGCGGTCGAGCGCGCGGGCGAGATCCTCCGGGTTCGAGGCCGGATCATCCCGGCCACGGCGGACGGCGTGACGCTGCAGGCGGAGTTCTCCGGCGGGAGGCGCGTGGAAGGCGAGTGCCGGATCGCGGCCGTCCGGCGGGCGATCCGGCGCGTGTCCTTGCGGCCCAAGGAGGCGCGGCCCTTCCCGCAGGCGCTGGAGGCGATCGCGGCGGCCGACGCCATCGTCATCGGCCCGGGCAGCCTCTACACGAGCCTGCTGCCGGTCCTCCTGGTCCGCGGCATCGCGGAGGCCGTCGAGTCCTCGCGCGCCCGCGTGATCCTGGTGATGAACCTGATGACGGAGCCCGGCGAGACCGACGGGTATACGGCCGCCGCTCACGTCCTGGCCCTGCGCGCGCACCTGCCGAGCATCCCGCTCCACGCGGTGCTGCTCAACGCCGCGCCGATCGCCCCGGAGCGGATCGGGCTGTACGCCACCCGGGGGGCCGAGCCGATCTCCGCGCAGGACGAGGCCCTGGGGAGGCTCGGCTGCAGGGTGTCGCGGCGGGACCTTCTCGGTCCCGGTCCCAGGATCCGTCACGATCCCGACAAGCTGGCCCGCGCGGTCCTGGAGATCGCCGCCCCGGCGCAGGACCAGCCGGCCGCGTGCAGCGAGCGCATGGCACAGGGAGGGGCCTCAGGATGAGTCGCGCGAACGGGAACGGGAACGGGAACGCGGCCGCGACCGCGCTGGACGGCCGGATCAGGATCCTCGAGTTCCTCACCACCTTCGACGTCGGCGGCACCGAACGCCAGGTCGTCGACCTGACGCGGCGGCTCGACGCCGCCCGGTTCGACGCGCGCTTCGCCTGCCTGCGGCGGGGCGGGGCGTTCCTGCCGGACGTCGAAGCGACCGGGATGCCGCTCGCCGAGTACGGCATCAACAGCCTGCACAACGGCAACACCTTCCGGCAGCAGCTGAAATTCGCCCGGCACCTCAGGCGCGACGGCATCCAGATCGTCCACACGTACAATTTCTACCCCAACGTGTTCGCCATCCTCCCCGCGCGGCTGTCGGGGGTGCCCCGCGTCGTGGCCTCGATCCGGGACACCGGCGTCTACCAGTCGCCCATGCAGAAGCGGGTCCAGAGATGCCTGTGCGGTCTGGCCGACTGCGTGGTCGTCAACGCGGAGGCCGTGAGGCGCTGGCTCATCGAGGACGGCGTGCGCCCGGAGAGGATCGTCGTGATCCGGAACGGCGTCGACCTGGCCCGCTTCGCGCCGGCCCCGCGCCGGCCCGGGCTGCGCCGCGAGCTGAACCTGCCGCCGGACGCCCCCGTGCTGGCCGTCCTGTCGCGCCTCACCCAGTCCAAGGGGTTCGAGGACTTCCTGCAGGCCGCCGCCCTCGTCGCCGCGCGCTTCCCGGAGGCGCGCTTCATGATCGTCGGCGACCGCTCGATCGTGCGCGACGGCGCCGTGGTCGGGGACGTCCGCTACAGGGCCGAGCTGCAGAGCCTGGCCGACCGGCTCGGGATCGGCGATCGGCTGGTGTTCACGGGCTACCGCATGGACGTCCCGGAGGTGCTGTCGGAGGTCACGGTCTCGGTGCTCCCTTCCCTGAGCGAGGGGCTGTCGAACGCGGTGCTCGAGTCGATGGCCGCGGGGCGGCCGGTGGTCGCCACCAGGGTCGGGGGGACCCCCGAGGTGGTCGAAGACGGGGTCACGGGCCTCCTCGTGCCTCCGCGGGATCCCGAATCCCTGGCCCGGGCGATCGGCCTGCTCCTGGAGAACCGGGAGCTGGCCGTGCGGTTCGGCCGCGCGGGAAGGGAGCGGATCGAGGCGCAGTTCACGCTCCAACGGATGGTCGACGAGACGCAGCGGCTGTACGAGAGGCTGGCGGTATGAGCCGGCGCATCGAAAGGTCCGGCATCGAGATCTTCTCCACCAGCCCGCCCCTGGGCGGGGCGGAGGGACCCGGGTACCTTCGCCGCGTGGTCGAGATCGCACGCCTCAGCGACGAGGCGGGGTGCCGGGGGATCCTGGTGTACACCGACAACAGCCAGATGGACCCCTGGCTCGTCGCCCAGGCGATCATCCAGAACACGCGCGCCCTCTGTCCGCTCGTGGCGGTGCAGCCCCTCTACATGCACCCGTACACCGTCGCCAAGATGGTGACCACCCTGGGGAACCTCTACGGAAGACGTCTCTACCTGAACATGGTCGCAGGCGGCTTCAGCAACGACGCGGTCGCGCTCGACGACACGACCCCGCACGACCGGCGCTACGACCGGCTGGTCGAGTACACGAGCCTCGTGAAGCGCCTCCTGGCGGGGGGCCCGCCGGTGACCGTCGCCGGGGAGTTCTACCGGGTGCAGGGGCTGCGCCTCGCCCCGCCCCTGCCGCCCGCCCTCGCTCCAGGGCTCCTGGTCTCGGGCTCCTCCGCGGCCGGGTGGGCCGCCGCCAAGGCGATCGAGGCGGTCGCCGTCCGCTATCCCGGGCCGGAACGGGGCGAGGCGGTCCCGGCCCAGGGCGCGGCCCCGCCGCCCGGCATCCGGGTCGGCATCATCGCCCGGGAGAGCGAGGAGGAGGCCTGGCAGGTGGCCCACGCCCGCTTCCCGCTCGATCGCAAGGGCGAGCTGGCCCACCAGCTGGCGATGAAGGTGTCGGATTCCCACTGGCACAAGCAGCTGTCGGGCGCGAGCGGCTCGGACGGGCGAAGCCCCTACTGGCTCGTGCCGTTCCAGACCTTCAAGACCTTCTGCCCCTACCTGGTCGGCAGCTACGAGCGGGTGGCCGAGGAGATCGCCTCCCATCTCGAGTCGGGCCACCGCACCTTCATCCTGGACGTGCCCCCGGGCCGCGAGGAGCTGGAGCACATCAACGTCGCGTTCGAGCGCGCCGTGGAGGCGGCGGCATGCCCGAGGTGATCCAGGAGTGGGTCACGCGGCAGGCGGATCGGCGCCCGGAAGGGACGGCGGTCGCCGGCGCCGACCGCACCCTGACCTACGGGGAGATCGAGGCCCTGTCCAACCGCCTGGCGCGATCTCTCAGGGAGAGAGGGTGCGCGCAGGGAGATCGGATCGCCCTCCTGATGCCCAAGTCGGCCACCGCCATCGCCTGCATCGTGGGGATCTACAAGGCCGGCTGCGTCTACGTGCCGCTCGACCCCGCGAGCCCCGTCGGGCGGCTGCAGCGGATCGTCCGCGCCTGCGGCAGCCGGTGGGTCCTGGCGGCCGGTCCCGTCGGCGACGCCCTCGAAGCCCTCACGACCGGCGGGGAGGCCGTCCCGGGCCTGGCCGTCGGCTGGCTCGGCCGGGCCCCCGCCGAGGGGAGGCGCTTCACCCCCTCCCTCACGCCGGCCGAGATCGAGGCGCACCCTTCGGGATGGCTGGCGTGCGCCACCAGGAGCCACGACCCGGCGCACATCCTCTTCACCTCCGGATCGACGGGGGCCCCCAAGGGAGTCGTGATCACCCACGCCAACGTGATCCACTTCGTCGAGTGGGCGAAGGGGTATTTCGGCCTGGGCCCGGACGACAGGCTCTCGGGCCACTCGCCGCTGCACTTCGACCTGTCGGTGTTCGACATCTTCGGGGCCTTCGCGGCCGGCGCCACGCTCTGCCTGGTCCCCCCGGAGCTGAACGTGCTGGCCCACCGCCTGGCGGACTTCATCCGCTCCGAGCGCCTCACGCAGTGGTTCTCGGTGCCGTCGGTCCTGAACTACCTGGCGCGGTTCGACGCCATCCGCGACGGTGATTTCCCGGCGCTCCGGCGTGTCCTGTGGTGTGGCGAGACGCTCCCGACGCCGACGCTCATCCACTGGATGAGGCGCCTCCCGCACCCGGTGTTCACGAACCTCTACGGGCCCACGGAGACGACGATCGCCAGCAGCTACTACACCCTGCCGGGCTGTCCCGGCGACGAGCGGGCTCCCATCCCGATCGGGTCGGCCTGCGGGGGGGAAGAGCTGCTCGTCCTCGACCCGGACCTGCGGCCGGTCCCGCGGGGCGAGGCGGGGGAGATCTACATCGCCGGCGCCGGCGTGAGCCCCGGCTACTGGAACGACCCGGACGCGACCCGCGCGGCGTTCCGGCCCGATCCCCGGAAGGGAGAGGGCGAGGAGCGGATCTATCGCACCGGGGACATGGGCCGGGTGGGGGACGAGGGCCTGGTCTATTTCCTGGGGCGGGTCGACTCCCAGATCAAGAGCCGGGGGTACCGGATCGAGATCGGGGAGGTCGAATCGGCCCTGAGCTGCCTCGGCTTCCTCAGCGAGAGCGCCGTGGTGGCCATCAAGAGCGAAGGGTTCGAGGGCGCGCTGCTCTGTTGCGGCTACGTGGCGCGGCCGGGAGCGATCCCGACGCCCGTGGACCTGCGCCGGGAGCTCGGCCGGGCCTTGCCCGGCTACATGCTGCCCGCCCGCTGGAGGGCGTTCGAGCGGCTCCCGGTGAACGCCAACGGCAAGATCGACCGGCGCGCCCTGAAGGAGGTCTTCGAACAGCATGAATCTCAGACCGCTCGACACGCCTGAGGTCATCCGCACGGTGGCCGACTGGATGGCCCGCAAGGAGAACTACCGCTGGCTGGACTTCGGCACCGGCAAGCAGGTGCTCACGGCGGAATGGCTGAAGATCCTGACGCAGCGCGACAGCGAGGTGCTGCGCGTCTTCACGGCCGACGAGGGCGGGCCGCCGATCGGCCTGGTGGCGCTGAGCGACGTGGACCGCTACTCCCGGACGGCCCGGATCTGGACCGTCCTGGGGGAAAAGACGCTCCGCGGCCAGGGCCACGCCGCGCGCGGCGCCTCCCGGCTCCTGACCTACGGGTTCCGCGAGCTCGGCCTGCACTCGGTGAACACCTGGATCGTCGAGCACAACCCCTCGGTGCACATCGCCGAGCGGCTGGGCTTCAAGCTGATCGGCCGGCAGCGCCAGTGCCATTACATGAACGAGCGGTTCTACGACCGCCTGTGGTTCGACCTCCTGGCCCCGGAGCACAGGGAGATCTGAGATGCCGGAGCAGGCGACCCTGGAGCGGCGGATCGGCGGCCTGTTCCTCAGCAGGCTCCACCTCGAGGTCCCCTCGGCCGACACCGACCTCTTCGACACCGGGATCCTGGATTCGATGGGGTTCGTCGAGCTGCTGGCGACCCTGGAGGAGGAGTTCTGCATCCGGGTCCCCCTCGACGACGTCGACATGGGCACCTTCCGATCCCTCGCGCGCATCGCGGAGTTCGTGGCGCGAAGGATGCGGGCGGAGGAGACGGCCTGTGGCTGAATCCACGACGCGCGTGCGGCCGTTCGCGCCGGAGGACATCGACCGGGTGGCCGACCTCCACAGGAGGGTGTTCCGTACCGGAGAAGGGGAGGCGGCGCCCGGACGCGAGGCCTACAGGGCGTACTTCCGCGAGGTCTTCCTGGACAACCCCTGGCGGGACGATGCCCTGCCCTCGCTGGTCGGCGAGGACGCGGATGGGACGATCGTGGGGTTCCTGGGCGTCGTGCCGCGGCGCATGTCGCTGCGCGGCCGGCCGATCCAGGCGGCGCTCAGCTCGCAGTTCATCGTCGAGCCGGGCGGCCGCTCCGCCGTCGCGGCGATCGAGCTGATCAAGGCGTTCGTCGCCGGACCCCAGGACTTGTCGCTCGCCGACGAAGCCACGCGGACCTCGCGCAGGCTGTGGGAGCGGCTGGGCGGCGCCACCGCCCTCCTGCAGAGCCTCTACTGGGGACGCGTGCTGCGGCCCTGCCGGTTTCTCGTCTCGCGGCTCGAGAAGGCGGTGCCCTGGGGGCCCCTGGCGGCGCTCCTGAGGCCGGTGTGCGGGCCCGCGGACGCCCTCACCGTGCGCGCCCCGGGGTTCCACCTGCGCCGGCGCATTCCCGAGGTCGAGGCGGAGGAGCTGACGCCGTTCGTCCTGAGGGAATGCCTCGAGGAGTCCTCCCGCCACCGCGCCGTCCGCCCCGAGTACGACGAGGCCTCCCTCGGGTGGCTCCTGCGGCTCCTGGGGCGCCGCGCGAGCGCCGGCGCGTTCCAGAAGGTGGCGCTGCGCGACCCCGCGGGCGCTCCGATCGGCTGGTATCTCTACCACGCCCGGCGCGGCGGGGTCGGCGAGGTCCTGCAGGTCGGCGGTCGCCCCCAGTCGCTGCGCGACGTCCTCGAGCACCTCTTCTACCACGCCTGGAGCCGGGGCGTGACGGCCCTGTCGGGCCGCATCGACGCCTCGATCCTGCAGGACGTGCTGGACGCCTCCTGCGTGCTGCACCATCGCGGCTACTGGATGCTGGCGCACGCGCGGAACCCCGAGCTGCTGCAGGCCGTCCACTCGGGCGAAGCGTTCCTGACGCGGCTGGAGGGGGAGTGGTGCATGCGCTTCCGATGAGCGATCCCGCCGCCTCGCATCTCAAGCCCACGCTGCTGCTGATGTCGGGGCGGTTCGCCGGCTTCCTGGCCACCTTCCTGGTCCCGGTCGTGCTGGTCCGGATCTTCGACCAGGCCGAGTTCGGCACCTACAAGCAGCTCTTCCTCCTTTACGCGACGATCTTCGGCGTCGCCCAGCTCGGGATGGCCGAGAGCCTTTTCTATTTCCTCCCCAGGTCCCCCGAGAGGGGAGGTCCCTACGCCGCGAACGCGATGCTGGTGCTTCTGGGATCGGGCCTGGCGTCCTGGGCCCTGCTCGTGGCGTGCGGCTCGAAGCTGTCCGGCCTGCTGTCCAATGGCGGCCTCTCCCGCTACCTGGGAGGTCTCGGGGCCTTCCTCACTTTGATGCTGGCATCGGCCGCGCTCGAGATCGTTCTGATCTCGCGGCGGAGGTACGGGTGGGCCTCCCTGTCCTACGGGATCTCCGACGTCGCGCGCGGCGCCGCCTTCGTCGTCCCGGTCGTTTTCCTGGGCGGGCTCAAGGGCCTCCTCCTCGGCGGGATCGCGTTCGCGGGGCTGCGCCTGGCGACGATGCTGCTCCACCTCCGGAGGGAGTACGGGCGGCGCCTCCGGCCCGAGGGAGCGGCGCTCCGGGAGCAGATCGTCTACGCCCTGCCGTTCCAGGCGAGCGTCGTCCTGGGGATCCTCGAGTCGAGTCTCCACCAGTACGCGGTCTCGCGCTCCTTCGACGCGGCGACCTTCGCCCTCTATGCCGTCGGCTGCCTGCAGATCCCGTTCGTCGATCTGGTCACCGGCCCGGCGTCCAACGTGATGATGGTGCGGATGAGCCCGGCGGCGCGCGACGGGAGGAGCGGCGATGTCGCGGCGGCCTGGAGCGAGACCACGCGCGCGCTGGGCCTGGTCCTCGTACCGCTGGTGGGCCTGCTGCTGGTGGTGGCGCACGATCTGATCACCGTCCTGTTCA
>Ga0066710_100004875_pt1 | contig 12035 bp, 10 predicted proteins | sample GraSoiAngelo_159_FD_79666 | JGI IMG/M metagenome (GOLD analysis project Ga0066710, IMG submission 79666) | Grasslands soil microbial communities from the Angelo Coastal Reserve, California, USA - 14_1009_16_40cm | ecosystem: Environmental > Terrestrial > Soil > Grasslands | place: USA...
ATCAGCGCTTAAACCTCGCGGCGTCTGGGAAGGCTCATGGAGGATAGGCCAAGGTTCCAAACCGGACCTCGAGAAATTCGGCCGTCCGGGATTATCGGGGGGCCTCGGGAAACGTGGCCAGGGAGGAACTGTGCACCCACCTCGCATACCGAAAGGGCGAGGATGGTAACTCTCCACCTACACCGGCGCGCCCGAGCTCTATCCCAACAACTACACGCCAGTTCTTAAGGAGCCGGGTCCACCACCTGCCAAAGTCTACGTGAGCAAGGACCATTTGCGTTTCGAATCCGGGGGCCTGACCGACCTGACAATGATTGTCGATGTCGCCAAGCATACGGCCGTGGCTCTTTTCCCTTCGCAAAAATCCTATCGGGAGTTAGGCTCTCGCCCCTCGGCGTACTTTCCGGTAACCGATGCCGAAAATGCGTGTCCCGATTGGCAAAAGGCTGTCGGCAAGGAGATCACCTGCGAAAGAGTGGGGAACGACATAGTCGATGGACGGAAGACCGTCGAGTACAGAAGACCCACTCCGAACAGTGGCGCCGATTACATTTGGGTCGATTCGAAACTAAATTATGTCATCAAATGGCGCATGGACAAAACCGAGGCGGAGCTCCGCAACATAGCGGAAGGCCCTCAATCGGCGGATTTGTTCGCAATTCCGCAAGGCTACCAGCCCCTCGGGCCCCCGAAAAAGCAGCCCAGGACCATTCCGCGGCCAAGATAAGGAAGTCGTTCTTTCAAGATCCCTCTTAAGCCCTCCGATTGTGATCTGTTACGTACGGCGTTTCTTTTCGCGCGGCTGCACGGGGATCAAAGGCGCCTTATGACATCGCGAGCCAGTGCCTTGGCTTTTTCGATGCGCGCGGATTCATCGTGAACACCTCCGACGCTGATGCGAACGAAGACGTCGCCCTGGAGCACGTAAAGCGCTCCGGTGATCCCATTACCCACCCAGTAGGCTTCCTCACCGAGCCCGTCGATGTGGCGCGGTTTGGGCGTCTCCTCCTCACCTTCGAGGGCAACTTTGTTCGGGGCTTTACCGGGGACAGGCCTCTCCTCTTCATCCTTCGGCTCGGGCGGATGGAACTGCGCTCGCCAGAATTTGCGCGGAGTGAGCGCAGAGGGTTTGCCGGGCGCAGGCGCGACAAAGGCCAAGGTGACCGATTTCGCAAACGTAGCCGTGCGGAAGACACATTCGGACATTCGCATACCGCCATTCGGCTGCACACTGGGCTTAGTCTCTTTGACCGGCTCGCCCTGTACAGATTCTATTTCGGCGCTGGTGAGCAGCAGGCACACATCAATCGTCTTCTTACCGGAGGCAGGGACTTTGCCGACCTTTGTCTCTTGCGGCGGGCTGCTGGGCGCCTGGCTCGCGAACAGCAAGGCCGGAGAGAAGAGCAACGTGCAAAACAGAATACGCAGCAGAGGCTTGTAGTTCATTTGTTCTCCCGCTACCCGGGTGTTCGCCTTTTTCATCAAGTTGAGTCAAGCTGACAAAACCGTGGCGCGAGCACTCTCGCCCTCCCTAGCCAAAGCCCCAGCAAATGTATTCGCAACTCCCAGATAATTCCTTGCTGGCTAGGCTTATCGCTCGATTTTATCGCAAGGGAAACCCGCGCAACCTCCAAGCCGCACAGATACGCAACGTGCTCTTGGAGATCCGGACTTCAGCGCCCGTAGTGTCTATTGTCGATTGCAGCCAGGACCACCGCTGACACCGCTAGCGGGATCACCGTAGCATAGGTTGCCGCCACCTACGATGGCGCCGGCCATGGTTCCGAATTGCGTGCCATCCAAGGCAGCAAACAGGCCACGGCCGCCCACCTGACGCGCTATGGTGGCAAGCGCATCCTGTGCACTGGCAGGGCCGGCAGAGGCGTTCTCTGAAGGATCGTTCACGCACGAGCCGGTGCAGCCGTCGGCGTAGCCGACCAGCACGCGCCCAAACTTGTCCACTGTGATGTCATTGAAGTCGAGCAGGTTGCGGCACGGATTGCTGCCGCCCTGGTTCCAAATGCAGCCGCGCTGCACGGGGTCGGAGGGTGTCGCATCAACGGTGGTCCAACTGCGGCCTGCGTTGTAAGTGAACGCAACATAGAGATGCCACACGCCCAGAAAGTCTGCTGACTGTGTATCGCCAGCGGTCGGCGTGCCGAGGTAGGCAAAAGCCGCACGGTTGTCGTCGCCAGCGATCACTTCGGCGAACTCGGCGTTCTGAGTGCCAAACGGGGTGCCGGTGTCCCCGGACTTCGACCAGTGCAAGCCGCGGTCTTGGGACACGGCGATTTTTGCGTGCCCATCCACGTTCACGTAGCCGAGGTAAATGGTGTTGTTCGCGCCTGCCGCGACAGACGGATCGCTGCCCGGGCTAACGCTCTGGGCATCCGGGACGGTCCGAACGGTCCAGTTCAAACCGTTGTCGGTGGAAACGGCCACGCCTGGCCTGCTGACGCCGTTCGCGTCCATGCACGTCTCGTTGGGAACGTAGGCGGTGCCGTCCGGCGAAACGCGGACATGTCCGTGCAAACCGCCGCAAGTGCCGGGAGCAATTGGGCGGTTAACGCCGTTGACGGTCGCAAAGAAGTAGATCGGCACACCCGGCCCGAAGGTAAGGCCGCCGTCATCGCTCCGTGAGCAGAAGGCCGTAGCAATGTCCTGGGAGCAGTAGTAGATCCCGTGCGCATAGGTGTGAACGGGAGGCGCAGGCGCGGCGTAAGGTCCGCCTCCGACCGTCTGATGGTCAACACCTGCTGGCTGGCCGGAACCCTGCGTCGGCAGCCAGCTGTTACCGTCGTCATCGGTGAAGGATAGCTCGCTGGTAACACCATTGAGTTGCGACGAGAACGTGCGATTCGTACCGCCGAAATGGCCGTCGTCCGTGAAAAGGATGGGGTCGAGACTCACGCGCGCGAACGGCGAGCGTTTGTCTTCCCAGAACGCCGTGGCAGGCTTAAGGGAATCATTGAAGGTCACCCGCAGCGTGTGGTTCCCGGCTTCGATGAACGTCTCGCCCGTATTCCAGTTGACGCCGATGGAGGGCTCGCCTGCGGCGTGAGTGCTAGCGGTCGTCGAGCCGAGCGCTGGCTGGATGCAGCTCGGCGGCTGTTGCGTTCCCGTGCAGTCGTTCGGGGCTGGATAGTTGATGAACGTCGGCGCGCCAGGAGCGGGCGGCGGCGGGGGCGGCGAGGTGGGCCGCGCAGCCGTGCTGAACGTCACCACCGCGTGAGCGACCGTTGGTAGGGGCGCCAGCGCGGCGACCGATCGAATGTGCCAGACTCCGTCGACGGGATCAGTGACGGTCAGGACCTCTATACCGGCCCCGGTCGAAGTGTCGTCAGGCGATCCTGGGCCATGGTCTGCGGCGCTGGGGCTGATGGCAAAAATGTCCAGGTCGCTAGGCACCGTGCTCGTCCAGGTGTAGGTGATGGTTAGCTTGGCTGTCATTGTTTGGTAGAAAGTGGCTGCCGGAGACGGCAGCACCACAGTCAAGTCATGGTCGTCGCACATGCCCGGGGGGCAGGTATCTTGTATGCCGACATTGGTCACGGTGCCAGCGACGACCGGTCCGAAATCCCAGCTCACCGGGCCCGAGCTGCTACTAATCGAGCTCCCAGTCTGAGCAGAAACTGCGGGCGTGTCATGGAACAAAACCATCAAAACTCCCACCGAAAGCAAACTAACAGGGACAATCCATCCTACGGACCGAACGAGCAGCATCAGCTGACCTCTAAAATGGCATCTTTTCAAACGAAGCTTTGTCATGGTTTCTCCAGAACGGCACTTTGGGCAGAGCTCGCGCATCGCTTCTTCGTTCATACCGAAGCACCGATGTGTAGACTCATTTGCTCCGGAAGGTTCGTTCGGGAAACGGGCACGTTAGAGTGTCGAGGATTGGAACCGTCATACCCAGAGGCGTAAGGGGTTGCATGCACCGACACAAAAGAAGCCGGGGGTGAGCACTCTGTGCACGGCAGAAATGTCTCGCCCCTGAGAAAGATCGCTAACTTTGGGAGTTGGTGATTCTGACGTGGGAGTGAGGAGATCCCGTTTTCGGGTAGTTTTTCCCCGGCCTGCGATGCACGCCCCAGCATGGCCGGATATTAGGTAGAACTTCTGATCTCGGAAAGCAGGTAAACCCTCTAAAAAGCCTAGTGGAAACACCTGAGTCCCTGCGGATTCAAGCTCATCGAGCCGGCGTGATAGCTACGGCCTCAGGGAAAACTGCCACTCCCATTACCGTTGCGACAACACTGTTGGTAGCCGTGTTGATCACCGAGACGGTATTGGAAATTCTGTTCGAGACATAAGCAAAGGCCCCGTCTGCGGTGATGGCGACGCCACGGGGGTTGGTTTGCACTGGGATCGTGGCCGTCACTGTGTTGCTGGCCGTGCTGACCAGCGAGACGTTGTTGTCGCCGTCATTCGGAACATAAGCCGACGTTCCGTTTGGCGAGATGGCGACCGCAATCGGATTATTTCCGACAGCAACTGTATTCACCACGGTGTTGGTGGCCGTGTTGATCACCGAGACGCTTTTGGACAAATAGTTGGCTACATAGGCAAAGGCCCCGTCCGGCGTGATGGCCAGGCCAACGGGGTTGTTTCCTACTGGGACCGTAGCCGCTACAGTTCTGTTGGCGGTATTGATCACAGAGACGGTGTTGGATGCCTGATTCGTCACATAGGCGAAGGCTCCGTTCGGCGTGAAAGCTACGCCCCAAGGGCTAGCTCCGACATTGATCGTGGCTACGACGGTCTTCGTGGCGGTGTCGATTACGGAGACGCTGTTGGCACCGTCATTCACGACATAGGCGAAAGCCCCGTTCGGCGCACAGGCCACGCCGATGGGAAAATTCCCCACAGCAATTGTGGCCGTGACGGCATTGGTATGCGTGTCGATCACCGAAACGGAGTTTGATCCGAATATCCATCCAGAATTGGTCACATAGGCGAAGGCCCCGTCCGGCGTAATAGCTACCGCAAGGGGCTGGATCCCCACTGGGACTGTTGCCACGACAGTGTTAGTAGCGGTGTTCACCACGGACACGGTATTCGATTTGTGCGTGGGCACATACGCGAGGGCTTGGGCTTCTGCCCGAGCATGTCCCAGAGCTCCGAGCAGGAGCAGTGCCAGGCCGCGAAGCGGCCACGACCAGGGCCGTCGATCATCGCGATTTCGAATCTTGTAGTTGCATACCTGGGGTCGGTTAGCAGGCATCATTGTCCTCTCCTCTTGTCAAAATTCCCCTGGAAGTAGCCGAGCAACGTCTCGTGCACGCCTGGGAATTAGGTTTCTGTGTCATAAGTACCAGGGGGCAGACACCTTCACAACCCGGTGAATACCGCATGGAGAAGGGGCGAGACTACTCATCACAGCATCGGGGGATTCTCTCGATGAGAATCTATTTGGGGAATCCTGGCTTGAACAGAAAGCTCTACTAAACGGGGCGCGCTTGCGACAACAAGGAGGGTGCTCCGGGGCGCAAGAACGCTCTACAGGCGGGCTTATCAGTAGCCCTATTTCCAGCATTCTACCTATTCCAAAGGGGTGATTCACCGGATTGTAAAGACTTGGCAAACGGCTATTCTTGAACAAGAAAGGGAGGGCCGCCACCGTGCCTAGGGCACCCACCTCATGTAAGACAACCCCCGAACCTTCAACCGGCCACAAGACGGTGGCGGCCGTACCTCAAGGGTATGCAACTTGTTTTGATCGTTACAGTTTTGCCGGAGGCAGGGATAAATTGGCGGTGGCACAAAAGGCCAACATCGTGCCGTCCGAATTGAGGAGCAGCTTGGCCCAGATGCTTGGGGACGTCATCGCGCTACTCGCCATGAAACAAAGGCGCGCTCCGCTGCCCGTTTCCCCCGCACTGCTGAGAAGCCTGTGGCTCCGGGGCTTTCCGGAGAACTTGGTCGAACTTGAGAGTTTTGCGCGGCGTTTTCTGTTCCTGGGCGATGATCGGATGCTGCTGGCAGAGCTGAGGAGAGGGCCTGGATCGATTGCATCCCAGCAGGAGAACTCGCCAGGGCACTCTGGAATCGCAGTGCCACAGCCCACGGAAAGTGAGAGCGCACAAGAATGCCAATGTGCTCCTACAAATTAGACAAGGGCATTCGTAGGCGGGAAGATGAGGATATGGTGACATCCGTGGTCCAATCAAACGGAGCCTCAAGCTTGAGCTTGGGAATTGACCTCGGCTCACACTTTGGCTTTGACGTTTCTGCCTTGAATCTTCCGCGGGGAAATGAAGCGGTAAACCAGATCCTCGAAACAGTGCTCGCGAAGGCCAACGGAGAACTTGCCAAACTCTTGCAGGACGTGCGCACGAAGTCGGCTGCCGGGCTGCTTCGCACCGCGCAAAATGGCTCGACCAACAAACTCCTGATGCGAGCCGTTCAGTGCGCAGTGAAGCAATACATGCTGCAAGCAGAACTGGGCAACCTCGCGCTCAGCGACGAACTGACAGGCGTGTACAACCGCCGTGGATTCCTGGCCTTTGCGGAGCGGCAATTGAAACTCGGGCGCCGGTCTGGTCGCGCGATCTTAGTGTTCTTCGCTGACGTGGATGGGCTGAAGCAGATCAACGACAAGTTTGGCCACGGGGAAGGCGATCTGGCACTGGTTCGCGCCGCGCAGGTTCTTGAGAAGACGTTTCGGGATTCGGACGTGATTGCGAGGTTCGGCGGTGACGAATTTGCCGTACTCGCCTTGGAGGTCTCCGGTCACAGCGAGTCAACCATCCGCGCTCGCCTGGAACAGAACTTGAAGGAACTCAATACCAGGCATTCGCGTTACTCGCTATCGATCAGTTTGGGAGCGGTGCGCTTCGACCCCACAAGCCCCCGGGGCCCGGCATCGATTGAACAATTGATGATCCGGGCTGACGAGGCCATGTACGAAGAAAAACGGCGTCGGCCGAGGCCCTTCCTCGTTCCAGCGGGGGACTAGAGAGCTGGACGGCAGATCGCATCGTTGGCAAGATGCTCAGGAAGTGCGGTTCACGAAAGAATTTGCATCGTCCAGCTCGGTGCAATCAATTCGAACCCAGTTTTGGAGGCCATGTCCCACATGCCCGCGCGGTCAGGACGACTTGAGAAACGGATTCGGCTGGCTGTCCCAGTTCACATTTCCAGCCTCCAGGATCCGGCCGCTGAAGAGCGGACGACGACCGAGAATGTGTGTTCTCTGGGAATGCGGGTTTTGACGCAACGGGCCAGGCAGCTGAATGAACGACTGATGATCAGCTCGCTTGTGGGTGATCTGCGAACCCTCGCCCGTGTTGTCTATTGCCAGCGGCTGCCCAACGGCCGCTTTTGCGTTGGACTTCAGTTCCAGGACGTAGCTGCCAATTGGGCCAGAAACTTCTCGACTGGCTCGGCCTATTGAGCGAAAAGATGCAAGGCAGATTCTACGTGGCTTCCCTAGCACAGATTCACGAAAAACTGATCTTTCAGGCGCGCGCGTGCGCTTCGCACTTCCAGGGTTCGTCCCGGCCCTGAGAAAAGGGTTTGCCGATGCATCGTTTCAGGTTGGTGTTGCTGGGCTTTGTGCTGATTATTCTGGCTGTCGGTTTCCGATCCAAGGTTGGCGGCGCGTTTCCTATAAAAATTCTTGGCGTAAGGACTTGGAAGCTCACGAGCGGTCCCGCCTTGGCCCCTGACTCCCCAAGGTCCGGCTCGGTTCTCTGGTCGGCAGACATGGAGACCGGGGACCTCTCCGAATGGAGCCGTCCCGACGTCCCGGGCGGACCGAACACAGGCGGCGGTGTTTTTGACAGCGGAACCGCCACGGCGAGTGTCGATGTCGCTTCCCCCGCTCACAGCGGCATCCATTCAGCGAGACTTTATATCAACACTTTGAAACCTTCCGAAGTCTCTACCAGTGGTGCCCGCCTGTTTCGTTGGCGCGAGCCGGAAAATCACGCTGAGCTCTACTACAGCGTCTGGTACCACTTCCCGCGACGCTACTCTCCAAACGGCAATCCGCCGTGGTGGAACGTCTTTCAGTGGAAATCAAAACGCGGCGACACCAGCGATCCGTTCTTTGCTCTCAACGTCGGAAATCGTCCGGACGGGTCTATGTACTTTTATCTGTACAACCAGAACTCGAAGACCTCCTACTCTCAGACCATCAAGGACATTCCAGAAGGCAAATGGTTTCGCGTGGAAGCCTTCTACAAGTGCACCGGGGACAACACTGGGCACGCGACCTTCTGGCAGGATGGTGAACAGATCTTCGATGTGTCAAACGTCCAGACGCGCTATGGCGATGGGAGCTGTGCCTGGAGCGTGAATAACTACTCCGACGGCTTGAATCCAACCACCGCCACGATCTACATCGATGACGCCGCCATCTGCTCGGGCGGACGCTGCCCATGAGGCTTGCGCGTTGAGAGGAAGCTCTCGCGTGCGAACGGGCGATTTTGTCCGGCCCGTCCTTTGTAACCTTCCGACGGACTTCCTCCCGGCCCAGTCCTTTGTCGTGCCCGCTGGCCGGGGGCATGGCGCAAATTCCACTCTCATCGAGCTAGAACCAAAAGGCTGAAGCCTCCCAGTAGGCGGGCAGTGAAATCCTTATGGATGGTAAACAACAGTCTCCTCGGGAGTTTCAGAAGCATCTGGCCTGGCGCCGAACCAAAATCGATCGACCGTGGCGTGTAGAAACAATCCAGCACCTCATAGCCTGCATCACTCAGGGTCCGCAATGCCGTCTCTTTGCTGAAATAGTGGAGGTGCGCGTACATCTCTCTCCTTTTGACGAGCCCATTCTTGCGCAGTACCGTTTGCACAGAGAGGTCCAGGGGAATATGAAATATCTTGTAGACGCCCCTCGCCTTTAGTTTCTGCAAGAAGCTGAAATAGTCCGGCAGATGCTCGATCACATCCAAGACAAGAATCAAATCAAAGAATTTATCCGTCTCCTGGCCGAAGTCGGCACGCTCGAAGTGTATCCTCTCGCTGGCTCGCGTCTCGGCCAGTTCGATGGCTTGTGGGGAGATGTCGTATCCCCAGCAGATGCATTCTCTGTCTAGATTTTCTTGAAGCTGCCGCAGCACTTCTCCGACGCCACAGCCAACGTCGCAGACACTCTTGGGGGCAACCTTATTCTGCAGAAGCATTCGAAGAACGTGCCGGGCTTTCCAAGCCGACTCCTCCACGTGCCAGGTCGGATTCTTCGCAAGGTATTCCCCATCGAGGTAAAGAGTTCGGCTGGACATCAACTCTCCGTCAGCAATGCGGGGACAGGATGAAACTGAAATTTCCGAGTTCCACTTCGCCTGCGCCTAGAAGGTCATAGGAGCCGTACGGTGGTGTCACGATAGTCAAGGGCAGCCAGGTCGAACGACAACTGGCGCCCGTTTGGAAGTTCCGCGAAATGCGGGAAGGCGCGGATCCGGCCGAGAACCTATGGGCACACTCGGCTGCGGGGTCATCCAGCTAACCGTGTTCACCGTACCGTATTCACAGGCCTGTCGTTATTGTTGGCCGGCCGATAAGCGCTCGCAATCAGGTAAATCCTGTAATAGGAATTGAGATAAACTTCTGAAGCATCAGGGTATCTACCCTAGTCTCTTTTCCGCATTTTCCTTGTCCCCGCTCCGTACTCTGACCGATTGTTTGATCTGCGCACCTGGATTACTCTGCATTCCATGGTTGGGCAGAGGGCTTTGCTTTCTGTGTAAAAATGAACACGGAAGCGAGTCAGCCACCAAATGGTGTCGAGAAGAGAGGCCATTTGACTGGTTGCATTTTAGGAGACCGTGCGTGCAAATTTCTGTGATTGGTTGCGGATATGTGGGTTTGGTGACCGGAACATGCTTGGCAGAGCTCGGTCACCACGTGGTTTGCACAGATAACGACCCGGAACGCATTGCCTCCCTGAAGTCGGGCGTGGTGCCCATTTACGAGCCCTATCTCGACACCATGCTAGCCGCGAATTGCCAAGCCAGGAGGCTCTCTTTCACCAGCGATGCTGGCGAAGCCGTGCGGGCGGGCGAAGTCATTTTCATCTGTGTGGGCACGCCGCCACTGGAGACTGGCGACGCCGACCTGTCCGCGATTGATAACGTGGCACGCCTGATCGCCACTGAATCCGTCACGCCGAAGCTGGTAGTGGAGAAGAGCACCGTGCCGGCGCAAACGGGCCAGCAATTGAAGCGTGCTCTTGGAGTCTACAGCGGAAAAGATGGCCCGGAATTTCGCGTGGCCTCCAACCCGGAATTCCTGCGCGAAGGCACGGCGGTGGAGGATTTTCTGCATCCGGACCGCATCGTTTTGGGTGTGGAAGACGATGCTTCAGAGAAGCAATTGCGAGAGATCTACCGCCCCGTCCTCGAAGGGCGCTTCCGCTGCTCCGTGCACATGGGCTCGTGTCCTTCGACGCAGCCGGCGAAGCTCGTGGTCACCACAATCAACAGTGCTGAGCTCATCAAGCACGCGTCGAACTCCTTTCTAGCCCTGAAGATCTCCTACGCGAATATGATCGCGGATCTATGCGAGAAGGTAGGCGCCGACATCAAGGAAGTGACTCGCGCGATGGGACTGGATCCACGCATCGGGCCGCGGTTCCTGGCTGCGGGACTCGGATTTGGCGGCTTCTGCTTGCCCAAAGATGTCCAGGCTTTCATCCGGCTGGCGGAGCGCACTGGCGTGGACTTCAGCATGCTCAAGGAGGCCGAGCGTGTAAATAAGCGCCGCATCGACGTCTTTCTTGAGAAAGCTCGGCAGGCGCTTTGGGTAGTAAAGGACAAGCAAGTGGGGGTGCTGGGTTTGGCGTTCAAGGCCAATACCGATGACATCCGCTTTGCGCCGTCGCTGGAAGTGATCCGCAGGCTTCTAGCGGAGGGGGCGCAAGTCCGCGCCTATGACCAGGAGGCAATGGATAGAACCGCTGTGATTTTTCCCCAGATTCAGTGCTGCCGCGAACCCTACGAAGTAACCCGAGACGCCGACGCGCTGCTAATCCTCACCGAGTGGGAGGAATTTCGCCAGCTCGACTGGAATCGCATCCGTGGCCTGATGGCCCGGCCGCTGGTGATCGACGGCCGCAATCTGCTCGAGCCAAAGGCGATGATGGAACGCGGCTTCGAGTACTATGGCTTCGGGCAGCGGGAGGAAGCCGTGGCGGCGCAATTCGTGCCTGCTCTTGATCCTAAATTTTCTGCGGCACGTGCCAGTGCCTGAGCCCCATCGTGCCGCCAGTGCGTTCAGAGTGCAGCTGATGGGTGCTTAGCTTCGCCAAGCGCGGCAACTCCTCGGCCGTGAACCTGGCTTTCTGCCGTCAGCATTTCTCCTCCGCTAAACTCATTGCCCTCTAAAAGGGAAAGTCATACCTGTCCTTCTTCTCCCTCGTTCCCTATCTCTTTGTCAAAATCTATCCCCATTGTTTACATATGCTTACGAGAGAGTTCCGGTACTTCTGGCCAGTGTAGGACCTAGACCGACATCCCTCGTGGGCGGAAACCTCACGGCCCGATTTCTGGCCCTGCGAGCAGTTGTGGGCCCAAGGTTATCCCGTTAACGTCTCTCGTGCAGCCTGCCTGTGTCCGATCCGGAACGGGCTGGCTAGAACGTGTACTCTCCGGCTGGGTGTTCCAGTTCGTACCGACCAGCCGCGCCGGAGAAGATTTCATGAAAGAGACGCACAATGAAACGTTGGGCCCTGGGGTTGTTGGCGGTACTACTCGCAATTGTGAATTCGGGATGCTCTGGAATTGTTTCGGGCAGCAACAGCCCTGCCCCGTCAGCGCCGTCAATCAGCACGCAGCCGACGAGCCAGACCGTCACCTCGGGCCAGACGGCCACTTTCTCCGTGGCAGCTATGGGCACCGCTCCTTTCACGTATCAATGGAAGAAAAATAGCGTCGCCATCAGTGGCGCGACGTCGTCTGCCTACACAACGCCCGCCACCACGAGTTCCGACAACGGAGCACAATTCACTGTGGTGGTGAGCAACGCAGCCGGGAGCGCGACCAGCAGCGCGGCCATGTTGACAGTTAGTGCCGCTGCGGTGGCGCCGTCGATCA
>Ga0066710_100004877_pt1 | contig 12034 bp, 10 predicted proteins | sample GraSoiAngelo_159_FD_79666 | JGI IMG/M metagenome (GOLD analysis project Ga0066710, IMG submission 79666) | Grasslands soil microbial communities from the Angelo Coastal Reserve, California, USA - 14_1009_16_40cm | ecosystem: Environmental > Terrestrial > Soil > Grasslands | place: USA...
ATTTCCAAGCGCTGCAAAGCACCTTCAAAATTCTTATTAACTCTTTTTACGGGTATCTGGGGACATCCTTTTCCAATTTTGCCGATTTTCGCGCAGCTGCGGAGATCACCGAAACGGGACGACACATCCTCAAGCAAATGATTGAATGGTTGAAGCAGCGGGGCTGCCAGGCCATTGAAATTGATACGGACGGAATTTACTTCGTCTCGCCGGCAGACCGGGTTGGCCCGGAAGCAGAGAAAGAACTCATTGCTGAATTGGCGAAAGTACTACCCGCCGGCATAGAGGTAGAATTGGACGGCCGCTATAGGGCTATGTTGAGTCATAAAATGAAAAACTACGCTCTGTTGGACTACAAAGACAAGCTCATCATCAAAGGTTCAGTACTGCGTTCGCGCGGACTGGAAAAATTCCAAAGAGAGTTTCTGCGGGAGTTCATCTATCTGCTTTTGACGGACGAGGTGGAAAAGATTCGGCCGCTCTATCAAAAGTATTTTGCCAAGCTGGAGCGGCATGAATGTGACATTTCCGAGATTTGCAAGACCGAGGCCATTACCGAGTCGCTGGACAACTACCGCCAAAAAATCAAAGAGAAGAAGCGCAATCCCTCGGCCCTTTATGAGCTGGCTCTGAAGGCCCGACAGGAGTATCAGCCGGGAGATCAAATTTCCTACTATGTGACGGGAACGACCAAGCGAGTAAAGGCGTATGAAAGTTGCAAACTCGTTAGCCAGTGGGACCCGGCTCATCCGGACGAGAACGTGCCCTACTACAAAGCCAAACTGGAAGAGCTTTTTGAAAAGTTTAAACCTTACCTCTCGATCCAAGTGCAACCAGAACAGATGGAGTTGAAGTTGGAGTGACAATAGAGAAATAACTGATCGATGAGGCTAATCGGGCATTTGGCTGACTCTGACTACTCTTTTGGCCCATACTTTGTTTGTCTATCTATCTCGTGGGCATAAGGGAAGCAGGGCGTCCTCCTAAATGGAAAAATGGTGGGAGGGAAAGTAAATGATGAATTTTTACTGATTATCAGGACGGCGTCATGAAAGCCTATCGACAGCTGACAGCTGCTGTTTTGCTTTTCGGTTCAATCTGGGGAGAAGCTGTGGCGGCGGAACTGCCTGGCCAATATTTCCGCTTGCTGGAGGTCGGCATCACCCAGATTGAGAAACGACTAGCCTCAGACCCATCGGGGGATTTGCAAGCGTTGGAAGCCCGTGGCCACGGCTGGCGCCTTTTTCCGCATGTGGTACTGGTTGCAGCGGTGCTGTATGCCAAGCCGGACTCCTCAAACCATCGCTATAAAGACCCTAAGATGCTCTCCTTGGCAATGAGAGTTGGCGATCTCCTGGCCAATGAGAGTGAGCGCGGCAGTTTTGCAGCACGCCTGAATAGCGACCGTGACACCTACATGTGGCTTGAAGCCTATAGATTACTGGAGCCAGACCTCGGAGAGGATCGACAGAAGCAATGGCAACGAGAGCTCGAAAGAAATGTTGCCGAGCTGGAGGCCGAATCCGCCCAAAGGACCAACTTTCCGGGCTACCAATCACCCTTCATTGGCACTTCGCCCAATCACCTCTCCTTATGGGCCTCGACGGTTTACCTGGCGGGACGGGTATTCGGCAACCAGAAATGGGAGAGATTGGGCACAAGTATCATGCACCGCTTCGCCGCTGAGGAACAGTCTCCGGATGGATACTGGGGCGAGCATGAACGGTCACTTCCCACCCCAGGCTACGATTACACGACCTACACCGGCGTGGCACTCTACCGGGAGTTTTCCCAGGATCCTGCTGCCCTGGAGGCACTGGGCCGAGGGCTGGACTTTCACAAGTTTTTCACCTATCCGGATGGGACGCCCGTTGAGGTGTTTGACGATCGCAACCGCTATACTAGAGTCCAAGGCTGGGGCCAATTTGCCCTTTCCGATTTGCCTGATGCCAGCCCGCCGCCCGGGGGAAATGATGAATCGGCCTCAAAGGGTCAGTTTGGGTTTTCAAATTTCCCTGACGGGCGCCGCTACGCGGAATTTTTAACAGGTTTTTTCCACGAGGGGCGCCTGGGCTACGAGGATTTAGGCCGGATCGCCCAAAACGCCCTGTACTACCACAAGGGTCCCACGGCGCCGATCCCACAGGATCTCCTCCGCTACATGCGCCGGCTGACGGTGCCGGCCGGCATTCGGAAAACCGGGCCCTGGGTAGTCTGCCTCTCCGGCTTGATCAGCCCCCAAGCGCTCACCAACCAATTCTATCTGGACCGCCAGGGCAACCTCAGCATCTTTCACAATAAGCTTGGCCTGATCATCACAGGCGCTAACTCGAAGCGCCAGCCCGAGCTGGCCACCTTTTTGGAGAAACTGCCGGAGGGTCTCGTTCATATGCCAATCAGCAGCCGCCTGCAAATGAGCGACGACCAGGACCGACTGTCACTCGCCTACAACACGTTTTTCAGTGATCTCACCGTGCCACCACCTTCCGACATCGAGTTGTCATTCCGGTTCTCCATTACCGGGAGGGGTAAGCCTGCCGAGGATTCGCGATTGACATTGCAGCTTTGTCTCAAGGCCGGCGAGGTGCTGGAAACTGGCGCTGCTAAGAAGATGATGCTCGGTCTGGATCGACTCGAGCTCTCACCAGATGAGCTTGGCGGATGGATCCGTCATCACGACTGGAGGTTGAAAATAGACCGGGCAGCTCGACTGATTTGGCCTGTCTATCCGCATAATCCCTATACCAATAAACCGGAGACACTAATTGACCACGCGGTGGGCGCCCTTTCGGTCCCCCTGCATCTGAACTCTCAACCAGACCATTACATCCGGCTAGGGGAGCAGGAAATCTCTTTCGTCCTGGAGGGGAATAATTAGGATCAGAAGATAGAGGATGGAGGATCGAGAATGGAACACCAACGAATTTGATACGATCTTCTCTTCTTCTCTGCTAAGCGTCTTTTTCACAGGATCTCTTGGGCTCATGGTATTCTTGGCAGGCCTCCGGAAGATGCTGGACTGATCAGTCCTCTACAGGTCCTGGTTCTGTAGATTTAGGGTGCAGTGCGTCATCCGCGTTCGTCTGCGTTTATCTGCGTCCCACATTTGTCTCCGTGTCGCCGCGGCGAGTTGGGTTGAGCCTCCGTGTCTCTGTAGCGGTTTGAACCAGCAAGTATGTCTGTTCCCTTACGACACTCGGAATCTCTGAATCGCTTCCTCTTTGAGTTCTACGCCCAAGCCCGGTTCCTCGGGGACAGTCACGTATCCATCCTTGGCGATGAAGTTTTGGCGTGTGATATGGTCACGGAGGGTCGTTTCTTCTTCGGCTACATATTCCATGATGAATGAATTTGGAATGGAGTTCAGGAAATGAAGGGCTGCCGCAATATTGATGTAGGTGGTGAAGCCATGATTGACACAAGGCAGACCACGGTCCTCTGCCAGGCTGGCAATTTTGCGAGCTTCAGTGAAGCCGCCGCAGCGGGTCAAATCCACCTGCACAATATCGATTTTGCCTTTGTCCATTAATTCAATAAACGACCACCGGTTGCTTTCCTCCTCCCCGGCGGCGATGCGAACCTCGGTGGCTTCTGAGAGGCGACGGTAGCCTTCGTAGTCATCGGGTTTCAGGGGTTCTTCTAACCAGAAAATATCATATTCGGCAAAGGCGCGCGCCCGTTGCAAAGCGGTCTTGGCGTCCCAAACCAAGCCAGCGTCGATCATCAAGTCAGGTCCTTTGCCCAAGCCCTTCCTGGCTTCCCTCACCAGAGCCACATCATTTTCGGCATCCTGGCCCATGGGATCCCATCCAAATTTCACTGCCGTAAAACCGCGATCTTTAAGCCGTGATGCCAGCTTTCCTGTTTCAGCAGGCGTTTTACCAAAGAGAACACTGGCGTAACAGCGAATCTTCTTGTGAAACCCACCACCTAACAGTTTCCAGACGGGAACCCCCAGAGCTTTGCCCTTGATGTCCCATAGAGCAATGTCAATCCCGCTCATGGCGTGGATTCCTACCCCACGGCGTCCGCCGTAAATGTTGCCACGATACATCTTGTACCAGATCTTTTCCGTCTCAAAGGGATCTTCGCCGATAACTAATTCTCTGAGCCCACAAGCCGTCGTATGAGAAAACGGGCCTTCAATCAATCCTTTGACGGCTGTTGGAGAGGAGTCGACCTCAGCCAGGCCGCTGATGCCAGCATCCGTGAGCACTTTGACAATGAGAGCGTCCTGGCCACTGTCACACTGTTCCTTCACGTCTTTTTGCCGGAGATAATAGACTTGAACGTCTGTAATTTTCATTTCTTAACCTTCCTGCGCTTGCGCTTTACTTCGACTCCCACAGAATGCAACTTATCACTAAACGGTTGCAGTTTGAGAATCCGAAGCTTGACTTGTCTGACTTCAAAATTTTCCAGGATCTGGCAACAGACCTGGTGGGCAACTTCTTCTAGTAATGTGAAGGTCTGATGAAGACAAATTCTTTCGACACTCCCAAAGACAGCTGCATAATCGACCGTGCCTTCCAGTTCGCCCGTTTGCCCGGCCTGGTTGAGGTTTGTGACCAGAGTCAGATCCAACCGGCAAGGCTGGGGTTTGCTGCGCTCCTCCTCGGTGGTGCCTACTTTAATCCCAAGTTGAATTCCTTCCAAGAGAATTTTATCCATGGCTCCTCCAAAAAAGAAGCCTCCGTTTGATAGCAACAACGATCAAACGGAGGCTTAGATTCTTCTCGCAATTAGGCGCGACACTCAGCGCAGCAAGATTATGACTTCCAGCTAACTTCCGGCTCCGGGCCCGATCAGAGGTTGGCGTTTTTGGATTGGATAATCCTTCCTCAAGGGATGCCCTTGAAACTCTTCGTACATGAGGATTCGTTTCAAATTAGGGTGTCCGCGAAACTTAATCCCAAACATGTCCCAAACTTCCCGCTCGTACCAATCGGCTCCCGCCCAAAGGGAAACTATGGAATCTACCTCTGGATTCTTGGCTTCAGCCGGAACCTTAATTCGCACTCGGTGCTTCTTGGCCAGCGAGAAGAAATGGTAAACCACTTCGAAGCGAGGTTTCTTTTTAAGGTCGAGGTAGTCCACGGCGGTCAAATCCATAAGAAAATTGTAATCCAGGTCAGGATCTCCTTTCAGGAACGTAGAGACTGGGACCAACACTTGAGGCTGGATAATGACCGTATCCTCTCCGAGGCGGGAGTGGGTTTCAATAATGCTCTCTCCAAATTGTTCTCTAATCTTTCTTAAGGTGACGCTCGGCTCCGGCATAACTCAAAATTCCTGTCTCGAATGCTGAATTTTGTCCTGCAGCTTCATAAGTCCATCCAGTACGGTTTCAGGGCGGGGAGGACAACCAGGGATGTAGATATCAACCGGGATAATCGTGTCGATGCCTTGAACGGTTGCGTAGTTGTCATAGAACCCCCCTGTGCAGGTGCAGACGCCGAAAGCCACCACCCATTTTGGATCACACATTTGCTCGTAAACCATCTTCAGGACGGGAGCCATTTTATGGCTAATGGTTCCTACCACGAAGAGGACATCAGCCTGGCGAGGTGAAAAGCGCGGAAAGCCTGCGCCAAAACGGTCGATGTCGTAATGAGAAGCCGCCGTCGCCATGTACTCCATACCGCAGCAAGCGGTGACGAAAGGGTATTGAAAGAGCGAATACTTTCTCGCCCAGCCAATGGCCTTTTCAAGTTTAGAGGTAAGAAATCCTTGAGACATCATCCGCGGGTTCCCTTTTTCCTTTCCGAGAGCATCATAACATGCTCGTTCGCGATTCTCCAAAGACTCAGCCATCAGTCCGGCGCCGCGAAGATAAGGGCCGCCGAACTTACCTGCAAGCCGTCGAACCCAGTCATGTGGAGCGCCTTAAAGCACGCCTTTTTGCTTATAAGGATTCACTTTCTCAGACACTCACTTCCCTATAAACCGTTAACCCGCCATTAATACTGAACCGATAAGCAAGGTGGATCCAGCTGGTTCTCGGGTCTCATTTTTTTTGTCTGTTCTTCCGCCAGTCGATGTTGAAATTCAAACGATTTAAAATCTTGCATCACATGCTTTTGGTGTTGATGCTGGTCAGTATCCTTCCTCTCAGCTTTTATGGCTGGCAGGTGATCCAGCTCAACCGAGAAAGGCTAGAGAGAACAGAAAAAGTCTCACAGCTTAGCATCGCTAAATCGTTGGCGCGGGAGATTGCTCAGTATCTGAATGGTTATCGGGAGCAAATTTTGGGTTTTGCCAGTGCCATCGAGTTGCGTGGGGGCCTCGACGGGATCGACCAATCGGAAGAGAATCACTTGTTGCAGAAAAAGCTGGAAGAGTTTGTAACTCGGTCCAAAAACCTGCTCTACGTCAACATTCTCAACAATGAAGGCAAAGGAGTACGCGCCGGCCGGTACAATGCCGAAGATGCTCTCGTTCAGCGCTTCTTTACCAGGGCCTTTCTAGAAGCCAGCAAAGATCAATCCTATATCAGCGAGCCACTCGCCATTGAGGTAGGGAGCCAAATTGAGCCCGTCATAATAATGTCCATTCCTATTAAGTCTGAAAAAAAATGGATCGGAGTGACCACGGTCATTATAGGACTGAGCGACCTTCTCCATTGGATCAGCGAAAATAGCACGGCGGGGAAGACGGTTTATGTGGTTGATTTCAACGGCCACATCGTAGTACACCCCGATCGCAGCACCATAATGACAGGGATGGATTTCAGCCGAATTGGCATTGTTCGGGAATTCATGGAAGTTTGGAGCAGTTCTAGAGGGAACGTTCGATTACCTGGAACGCTTCCCTTCAAATTGATTGAAGATGGCAAAGAGAAGGAAATGCTGGGGACCTATTATGCTATTCCTGAAGCCTCCTGGGGAGTCATTGTGCAGATCGACCAGAGGGACGCCTTTGCCACCGTGACGCAAATGAAAAAAGAGACTATCAAGTGGGGTATCTCGCTGTTGCTCCTTGCTCTCTCGGTCGGATGGGTTAGTGCCCGTTCGATTACAACTCCCATTCAACAACTAGCCGAAAGTACTCAGGCGATTGCCAAAGGAGATTTCTCCAAGAAGATCAATATTAAGAGTCGGACGGAGATCGGTGAACTGGCGCGCACGTTTACTAAAATGGCCGCCGACTTGGAATTGTACATCGAGCAAATCAAGCGAGCCCTCAAAGAGAAAGAGGATCTATTCGTAGGAACCATTCGAGCCTTGGCGGCTGCCATTGATGAGAAAGATCCATATACGCGCGGTCATTCAGACCGGGTTACGAACTATGCCATCATCCTCGCCAGGCAAATGGGCCTGGACGAGGAAGCGGTCGAAACCATTCGCATTTCGGCGCTGCTGCATGATATAGGAAAAATCGGCGTCGATGACAAAGTGCTCAAGAAGCCCGGCTTCCTGACACCGGAAGAATTTGAATTAATGAAACAACATCCGGTCAAAGGCGCAAACATCATGAAGTCTATTGAACAGATGCGGGAAATGATTCCAGGGATGAAGTATCACCACGAGCAATGGGATGGCAATGGCTATCCCGACAGGCTTAAGGGTGAAAGCATCCCTCTCATCGCCCGAATCATCAGTGTGGCCGACACCTTTGACGCTATGACCACTAACCGGCCTTATCAGAAGGCCATGAACCTTGAATTTACGTTGCAAAAAATCAGAGAGAACATCGGCATCAAATATGACGCACGAGTCGTGGATGCGCTCATGCAAGCGGTTGACAGCGGCGATATCGCTCTCCCCACTTCCCCCAGTAGAGCCCTAGCCATTTGAACCCCTAAGTGACAACCTCGATTTTTAACTAGTCAAGGGCTGGCGCCCTCGATATCCCTGCCACTCCTGACAGGGAGCCCGAAGCGCAAGCGAGAGTCATCGCCACTGACCCTCGCTTGCGCTTCGGGCTCGCAGACCTCCGCAAAACGAGGACAAGAACGACGATTCCATAATTCCATAAACGAGAACAAAATTCTCGTTTCGATCCACCTTTGAGTTTATAGAACTCCCAAAGTTTGCTATAAAACTTCTGGCGATATATTTCTGCCTCCCATCTCCGATTCGATGCCTTACACCCATATATTGAAAAGATTGCTTGAAAGCGTAGAGGGTGCGGTGGGCGTGGGATTCGTCGATCAGGAGGGAGAAACCATTCAACTTGAAGGACAGCTTGAAGATTATTCTCACCGCCTCCATTTAGCCTATCAGGGAATCTTAGTTGACAGCCTAAAGGAGATTCATCAGAAAGAGTCTCTCTCCTGGCTGATCTCCGTCCATCAAAGGGTTACGATCGTTGTCCAGCCCTTAAAGAACGCCTACTTTCTGGTTCTTACCTTGGAACACCGCAAGGACCTGCACAAGGCCCTGAAGCGGCTCGAGGAGGCCGCCCAGGAGCTCAATCAGGAATTGTGAGGTTCGGTGTGTTAAGATACAGTTTTAGCGAGGGGAGCCTGTGGTCGTGGTGGAGCTGGCCGTGTCAAAACCAACTCTACATTCAATGTTTTAAAGGAATCATGCAGACATTATTTGGCCCGCAGGAAAAAGGATTTCTGAGCAAATTAAAGGAGGCGGTTGCCTCTACAAGGTCGAATCTTGTCACCAAGATTGAGGATGTTGTCAAGGGCAAGAAGGAAATAGATGCTGAGCTCCTGGACGACTTAGAAGCCATCCTGATTGGAGCAGACGTAGGCGTTGAAACCAGTAGCGAAGTGCTGGAAAAAATACGAAATCAGGTTAGCCGCAAACAGATCAACGACCCTCCTCAACTAAAGTCCCTGATAAAGGACGAACTGAAAAGAATTCTGGATGCCACGGATGGAAAGATCCTCGACGAAAAAGAGGTGCCCGGCACTAAGGTCACCATGGTTGTTGGGGTCAACGGCGTGGGTAAAACCACCACCATCGGAAAGCTGGCTAATCTCTACAGGCAGAAAGAAAAGAAAGTACTGATTTGTGCAGCTGACACGTTTCGAGCAGCTGCTATCGAACAGTTAGAAATTTGGGGGCGACGCGCCGGGGTGGACATCATTCGTCAAAAAACCGGCGCTGACCCCTCAGCGGTACTTTTTGACGCTATAGTGGCCTCCAAGTCGAGGGCGATTGACATTCTCATTGTAGATACGGCTGGCCGCTTACACACCAAGAATAATTTGATGAGTGAGTTGGAAAAGATGAAGCGTATCGCGGGACGAGAGATTTCGGGCGCCCCACACGAGGTGTTGCTGGTCCTTGATGCGACGACGGGGCAAAACGGATTGGCTCAGGCCAGGGAATTCACTCGCAGTGTCGGGATAAGCGGCATTATTTTGACTAAGCTCGATGGAACGGCCAAAGGAGGCGTTGTTGTGGCTATCGCCCGGGACCTCAAGATTCCAATTCAATATATTGGGGTCGGAGAAAAGATGGATGATCTTGTCCAATTCTCTTCCGAGCAGTATATCAATTCGTTATTCGAATGAGATTTCTGTTTGACACTAGAACGAAAACGCCCTGGCAATACGTATCGGTGGAACGGTAGTCCTGAAAGATCAAATAAGAAGCGCCTAATGCGTGCGAAGGTACGTCGACGTTCGAATCTTCCAAGTTCATCGCCTCACCCCGGCTCGCTCCTCCTGGGAGCGGGGAGCTGTGAAAAATGGAGAATGCGAGTAGCCTGGGCAGATATCGCACAGCAAATCCTTGCCCCATGAGGCTCGGCGGGAGCCTCGCTCTCCCGAGGTTGGCCGGTTTGATTTTTTTTCACAGCCTCAGGGTGACCGCAGAACGGGCGATTCTTTAGTAATTCGCATTCTCTAGCAGACTGATGTCCGACGTCGATTTACATTACATGGACTACACTCTGGCCCTAGCCAGGAAGGGAAGAGCTCTCACCAGCCCGAATCCGATGGTCGGCGCCACCCTTGTCAAGGACGGCATTATTGTGGGAGAGGGATTTCATCGTTATGCGGAGCGAAAGCACGCAGAGGACTGGGCTATCGAAGCGGCGGGAGAGAGGGCGAGAGGCGCAACTCTTTACCTGAATCTCGAACCTTGCAGTCACTTTGGTCGTACCTCACCTTGTTGTGATTTGGTGATTCGCTCCGGCATCGCTCGCGTCGTGGCGGCCATGCAAGACCCCAATCCAGTCGTGAGTGGTGCCGGCTTCGAGCGGCTGAAACAAGCCGGCATTGAGATGTCCGTGGGGATCCGGGAGGCGGAAGCACGGAAGTTAAACGAGTCTTACTGCAAATACATTACGACTCGACGTCCTTTTGTAATCCTGAAAGCCGGAATGACCTTGGATGGGAAAATAGCCGGCAAGGAGGATGGCTTCAAATGGATTACCAGCGAGGACTCTCGGAGGGCGGTCCAAGAATTGCGGCTTGAAGCCGATGCGGTTCTGGTAGGAATTGGGACCGTGCTGAAGGATGATCCCTGGCTCACGGATCGTACTGGCCAACCTCGACACAGGCCATTATTGCGAGTCATTCTGGACAGTCAGTTGCGCTTTCCATCAGAAAGGAGACTTGCTCACAGTGCCGATGCCGGTGATATAATTGTTTTTTGTTCTGAGCACCGAGAGCCTGGCCGCCAACATCGACTGGAGCAATTAGGGATCGAAGTGATCCCTGTTTCAGCGGTTCAAGAACGAATCCCCTTTGCTCATGTCCTTGAAGAACTCGGACGCCGCGAGATTGCCAGCCTCCTAATTGAGGGTGGGTCCGAAGTCAATTTCGAGGCTTTGAACAGCCACAGCGTGGATAAGATCATTTTTTTTCTGGCTCCGAAGATTCTGGGTGGCAAAGAGTCTCTACCCGTTGTAGGAGGAATGGGCTTTCTGGATATGGATAATTGTCTTCCGCTGACATTCACGAGCGTTGGAAAGATAGGACCGGACCTCATGATCGAGGCTTACGTAAATTGGCATTGTCCGCCACATGCCACGGATGAGCGACAGGACAGAAAGGCTTAATGTTTACGGGAATCATCGAAGAAGTTGGAAAAGTGAAATCCGTGCAAATCTCGTCCAGCCCGGCTGCTATTGAGATTGAAGCTGCTAGAGTTCTTGAAAGTCTCGAGCCAGGGGATAGCGTGGCGGTCAATGGAACCTGCCTTACCGTGCGGACCAAGAAGAAACGATCCTTCCAAGCCGAGCTTTCTCAAGAGACTCTGGTACGGACTAATCTGGGACAGTTGCCACCCGGAAACCGAGTCAATCTGGAACGGGCTTTGCTCCCGACGACCCGGCTCGGTGGCCACTTTGTGCAGGGACACATCGACGGGGTCGCGAAGGTGTTAACGATAGAATCAGAAAATGGGTTCGCCTTCTATCGATTTTCTCTCCCTTCTCCAATTAAACCTTATGTCGTTGAGAAGGGTTCGATTGCTGTGGATGGGATCAGTCTTACCGTTTCCAGGCTCGAAGGCGATTCCTTTCAAGTTGCCATCATTCCCCATACCCTGGAAAACACCAACCTTGGGGAGCGTCGCATCGGCGACTTAGTGAATCTGGAGTGTGATGTGCTCGCTAAATACGTCGAATCCCTCTTGAGTCATGCCGCTAATTTAGAAAAGCGATCAGGATTAACCGTCGAATATTTGAAAGAGCGCGGATATTAAGCTTCCAAATTGAACTTATGTACTTCTCCACCATAGAGGAAGCCCTTGAAGACATTAGAATGGGTAAGATGATCATCGTGGTCGATGATGAAGACCGCGAAAACGAAGGGGACTTGACCATTGCTGCAGAAAAGGTAACGCCCCAGGCCATTAATTTTATGGCACGTCATGGTCGGGGGTTGATCTGTCTTTCAATGACGGGAGAGCGGCTCGATGAATTACAAGTCCCATTAATGGTGAGCGATAACAATTCTACCTACGGAACGGCCTTCTGTGTTTCCATCGAAGCCAGGCACAAAGTCTCTACAGGGATTTCGGCGGCCGATCGCGCTCACACGATATTGACGGCGCTGGATCCCAATACTCGGCCCCAGGACCTGGTTAGACCCGGCCATGTCTTTCCCTTGCGGGCACGTAGA
>Ga0066710_100004878_pt1 | contig 12032 bp, 12 predicted proteins | sample GraSoiAngelo_159_FD_79666 | JGI IMG/M metagenome (GOLD analysis project Ga0066710, IMG submission 79666) | Grasslands soil microbial communities from the Angelo Coastal Reserve, California, USA - 14_1009_16_40cm | ecosystem: Environmental > Terrestrial > Soil > Grasslands | place: USA...
CACGTTGGGGGGTACGTGCAGATCGAAACGCAGCAGGTCGCTGGTGTCGTTGATCAATCGGCCCAGGTATTGGCCGGCGCTGACGCTGCTGATCGGGCCGGTCAGCACGTAGTCGAACAGGAGCGCAGACACCGACAGCCGCGCGACAAACGGCCCCATTGCATCGCGGACGACTACATACACGCCGCCGCGCACGAACATGCTGCTGCTTTCCATGTAAATGGACCGCACGGCAAAGCTGAACAGCATGACGCAAAGAATGAACCATGGAGCGCTGCGTCCAATAGCTTGCTCACCGATGCCGCCGACGTAGTACACCGTCGAGCCGAGGTCGTTTAGAACAATCGCTGAAGCCCGCCAGAAGGAAATGAACGCAAGCATGACGGTGCTGGCTACAACAACCTTCGTTGCGCCAGCCCGTTGTTGGCTGGACAATTGTGGATCTCCTTTGTTGGCGTCGGGCCCACCGTCCTGGTCGCTTCGGTACACCGCTGCGCGGCCTTATTCCGACTGGCCGGTTCCCCCACGCTTTCCACTACAAACCTCTAACAGTACGAACGTGTGGATAAAGAAGTCATAAAGAGAGCATCATGAATTCATAAGTGTGTGTCCGGGTCCCGCTGGGACAGCGCTGTCCGAGTTGTCGCGAAGAGCCGCGGAGCGGCGGCGGAATGTAGCCACGGGCGCAAGCCCATGGATTTTCGCCGTTGCGGCCGTGAGCACCGTAAGTGCGATAGATTTCCCGCGATTCTTTCACCCGAGGGGGCTCACCTCCAAAACGCGACCTTCACCAAGGGCTACACTCTGACGCTGCTCCGCGGCTCGAAAACGCTCTCACTCATACTTGGCAAGAATCGCGACATGCCCCCGCTTTCGAAGCTGGCGTGTGAGACGTGAGGCTGCCGTAGGCCACACACTTCGCCGAGCGCCGAGCACAACGATGGAATGCGCCGGCAACATTTCGGCGAGGGCTTGCAGCCGATCACGGCAAACGCAGACGTGCACGTCCGCCGCGATTCCAGTGTCGAGGGCGAGTCGGCGGATCTCTCCCAGTGTGAACTCGATTGCGACTGTGGGCTGTGAAGCGGGCAGCGGGTACGGCACGATCTGCGGAACGATGAGTTCAATCCCAAAATTCAGACGGTCCGCCCAAGCCGCAGCCGATTTCAAGGCTGCTGACGCACCGCCGGCATCGGTGAAAACGACAAAGAGTTTTGGGCTGGCTTCCTGTAAGACGGAGTCAGAAAAGATGAGCCGGCAGCCGCCATCGGCTTGGCCCGTCACCAGGCGGAACGTTCCCATTAAAGCCACGATAGTGGCCGCTCCATAAGGAACGCATAAAAAATGACTCAGAATTCCGTTAGTGAGATCCCTGGAAGCTGGGAAAAAGGGGGACAGTGAGCAATTTAGGGGATAGGCGTAATTCGAATCGCAGAATTCGCAGAATTACGGCTCCGTCCCATAAATTGCTCACTGTCCCCTTTTTTCACCGCTGTCCCCGGATCTACTGAGGCAGGTTGAACCGGTAGCCGATCCAGGGTTCAGTCATGATGTACTTCGGCTTGGAGGGGTTCTCTTCGATTTTCTTTCGGAGCTGGTTGACGAAGACGCGGAGGTATTCGACTTCGTCGCCGTAATCCGGGCCCCACACAGACTGGAGCAGCTTCGCATGCGTTATCGGAACATTGGGATGGCCGGCGAAGTACTGGAGAAGGTCGAATTCTTTCGGAGTGAGGCGCACTTCCATGTCCCCACGCTGCAATCGGCGCGTGCCGAAGTTGATCTCGACATCGTCAAAGCGCAGCACCGGCGGCCCGCTGGTTGTTTGAGGCAGTCGCCGAAGGCTCGCGCGTATGCGGGCTAACAGCTCGGGCGAGCTGAACGGTTTCGTGATGTAGTCATCGGCGCCGGCATCGAGAGCCTCCACCTTGTCCTTTTCGGCGTCGCGGACCGTCAGCATGATGATGGCGATATCGGACCGCGAACGAATCAGCCGGCAGGTTTCGATGCCGCTCATGCCGGGCATGTTGACATCGAGAATGATCAAGTCGAGCTTTTGATTGCGCACGCGTTCGAGAGCTTCCTCGCCGTTGCGCGCGTCATCGACCTCGTAACCTTGCGCGACCAAAGTCGTCCGCAGCACGCGCCGGATTTGTGGATCGTCATCGACGACCAGAACTCTGGCCGAATTCATGCGGAGCCATCTTGCGGAGTGTAGGGAAACTGCATGAGGAATTCCGTCCCGGACTCTCTCGTGCTTTCGACCCGGATGATACCACCATGCGCGATCAGAATCTCCCGCGCGATCGCCAGTCCCATACCCGTCCCAGCGGCCTGATGGCGGACATTGGGTCCACGGTAGAACTTGTCGAAGATCCGGTCTCGTTCGGATTCGGGAAGCGGCTCGCCCCAGTTGTGAACGCGCACATCGATCTTATTGCCCTTCGCATCGGCGGATACACGAATCGGCGATTGCCGCGGCGAATACTTCACGGCGTTGTCCAGAAGCTGCCGGAGCGCCAGACACATCAACTCGGCGTCCATTGGCGCCTCGGGCAACGCGGGGGTGATGGACACTTCAAAGCTTCGGCCGTCGCACGTGGGTTGTATCTGGTCCAGCGCTGACCGAATCAAGGAGTCCACGGAACATCGCCGTTTGCTGAGCTGAACTTTTCCAGCTTCGACACGGGCTAGGTGAGTGGTCTCCGTCACGAGTCGGCTCAATCGCTCCGCTTCTTGGTCCACGATGGTCAATAACTCCGCTTGCTGCGTCGCGTCGGAAATGCTGGAGGCCAGCAGCGCCGTCGTGGCGGCTTTGATGGACGTGAGCGGCGTTTTGAATTCGTGAGCAAGCCCGTCGAGCAACGTCGATTTGAACTCCTCGCTGTGCCGCGCGGCATCGGCTCTGGTGGCGATCTCCCTGCTGCGGGCGTTTTCCAGGCTGATGGCCACCAGGTTGGTCAGGGCTTGCACGGCGGTGTTGGAAAGAGTCCCGCCCTGGATCACCATGCTTCCGAGAGATCGTCCGGCAAGACGGAGAGGCGCCCACACCAAACCGTTCGTGGCTTGCACGGCCGACTCCGTCCCCGCAAACTCCCTCAGCCGCCGCTCGGCATTCTCGATCCTTCCGGGCCCGGCGCAATACACGGTATCGCTAACGCGGTTATAGATCGCGACTGCGGAGACCTTACAGATGTTGGCTACTTCGAGCGCGATATGGCCTCCCATCGACGCGGAATCTATCAACATCAGCGACCGGCTGAGCGCATAGAGTTGTTCCATCTCCGCCTGCCGGCTCATGGCTTCCACGGCGCGTCTTTTCGCGCGATCCGACAACTGGCTGGCGATCAGCGAACTGATCAAGAAGGCGCCCAGCGCCACCCAATTCTCCGGTTCGGCGATTCGCCACGTCCGAATGGGAGGAAGAAAGAAGTAGTTGAAACAGGCGGCGGCGGCGACGGATGCGGCGATGGATTCCGTCAAACCCCAGGATGCGGCAATCAAGAAGATCGCAATCAGATATGCGAAACCCACCGTCGTGGCATTGACTCCAGCCGCCGCCGCAAAAACGAAGGTGACGGCGAGGATTACAACCACGGCCCAAAACGAGGTCCGTAATTTGCCGAGCCCTCTTCGGTTCGATTCCAGCACTGCTTTAGCATAACGTGAAATGTCTTTGACTGTAGGCGCGGTCTCTGACGTCTCTGACCGCGCGTTTTTCCTTTCAGACTGAGGCATGTCGAATCTTCACGAAAAACGCGCGGTCAGAGACGGCGCCTAGAGTTTCCCCGTGTTACCATGCACAACTATGAACAGACGCCACATTCTTCTTGCAGGCTTAATCTTTGTCGCGAGCCTCGGCGCCCGCTCGATTGCCGGACCGGTTCCGGCGGAAATCACCGATGAGCAATTCTGGAAAATGTCCTCGGAGTTTTCCGAGCCTGACGGCAGTTTCCGGTCCGACAACCTGGTGTCAAACGAAATCGGATTCCAGTACGTCATCCCGGATCTCACGCGTATTGCAAAGCAGGGCCGGATTTACATGGGCGTGGGTCCCGAGCAAAACTTCACGTATATCGCGGCGCTCAAACCAGCAATGGCATTCATTGTCGATATCCGGCGGGGAAACCTCGACCTGCATCTGATGTACAAAGCCCTCTTCGAGCTCTCAAAAGACCGCGCCGAATTTCTTTCGCGCCTCTTCTCGAGAAAGCGGCCCGAAGGCGTGGGCGCGCAATCATCGGCGATGGAGCTTTTCGATGCGTACGACAGAGTGGAGCCGAGCGAAGCGCTGTACAGGGAAAACTTGAAAGCGATCGAAGGCCATCTCACGCACAAGCACGGTTTCGCTCTTTCAACCAACGACGTGGCGGGAATCGAATACGTATTCGGATATTTCCACCGTTTCGGACCGAACCTCAATTACAACTCCAGCGGCGGTGGCGGCGGCGGCAACTTTGTGATGTATTACGAGCTGATGACGGCCACGGACGATATGGGCCGGTTCCGCAGCTATCTCGCAAACGAGGAGAACTTCGCTTTTCTGAAGGAACTTGAAACCAAGAACCTGCTCGTGCCCGTCGTCGGCAATTTCGGGGGCCCGCAAGCGATCCGCGCGGTCGGCCGATACATCAAAGAAGTCGGTGGAACCGTTTCGGCATTCTATTTGTCGAACGTCGAGAACTACTTGGAGATGGACGGCATCTGGAGCAACTTCTGCAGCAACGCCGCCACCTTGCCGTTAGACGCAACCAGCACGTTCATCCGTTCCGTCCGCGGCGGCGGTTTCGGCCGTGGCGGCGGACTCAATTCGGAACTCGGCAAGATGCTGGAGGATTTGGGACCTTGCACCACAGTCAAGCGGTAGGTAAGTTGGATCTGCGGGTTGCGCATCGCGCGCCGTGGCCCTATACTCGAATACGCAACAGTGTTGCGAAAAGGTATGGAGCCTCTAGCTTCGTCCGGACGGTACTCGTAAGCCCCTCCCTACAAAGTTCTCGAAGTTCCTTCCAAAAAACTTAAGGTAAATCGAAATGACGAAAAAATTGTATGTTGGAAATCTGTCGTTCCAGACGACGGAAAGCGATCTTGATGGCCTGTTTGCTCAAGTCGGCGCCGTCGAATCGGTCACGATCATTAACGACCGGGACACCGGCCGTTCCAAGGGCTTCGGTTTCGTGGTCATGGGAGACCAGGATGCGGACAAGGCAATCGAGCAGTTCAACGGCAAAGAGTTCAACGGCCGGGCCTTGACCGTCAACGAAGCGCGTCCCATGGTGAAGAAGGAGTTCACGAACCGTCCTAACCGGAACCGCGGCGGCGGCCGCGGCGGTTTTAGCCGGTATTGATAGCGTGGGCGGTCTCCAACCGCGCAAGCCGCATCGCGGCGTCAGAATGTAGCCACGGGCGCCAGCCCGTGGAATGGCCGGTGGAGAACGCATCCAAGCCCCGTTAGGGGCGTAAGAATGTTTCGCCCCTATCAGCCCGTGGAGAAGTGGCTCAGACCCCGACCCCCTGCCGCTTCGCGGCTGCGGCCTTATCTATACCTAACGCGTTCACGGAGAAAAGGCATACCTACTCAAACGCCACGGGCTCGCGCCCGTGGCTACACTCTCACGCCGGCCCGCGGCTGAATTCACTTTCTCCTAAGCGAAAATCGCTTCGTTAAACCCGCTGTGACACCAACCGATGGATCGACATCCGTCACTCCCGCAAAAACTCCCGCGTCCCAGCGCACGCCCTTCGCCTCAATCTGAACACCGCCGCGGACCTGGCCTCGAGTCTCGCTTCCCGGGCTCGGGTTCCGTCGCGGATTCCGCACACCGTTAAACTCCGCTAACAGGCGCACGCGAAGCGTAAGCGGCAGGGTCGCCGCGAAACCGCCGGTAAGCACATCGTTTTGTTCAGCAATGCGGATGGGATCGTCGAGAATCCCGATCCCAATGTTGCCGAACAGGAAGGCTTTTCCGAATGTTTTGCCCGCCAGCACGCTCGCAAAGAACCGGGTTGTGTTCAGGCCCAGGCCGCTCGCCTGATTCGCGTTGGGAAGAACCATGGTAGGCCGGAATGCGATGAGCGGCGCGTTGCGTGATTCGTCGACGATCTTGATCTTCGTGGACAACGAGAGATCGCCGAAATCTCCATGCCAGACGCCGGCCGGGGTCTCCAGATAATCATGGATCGCACCGCCGATTTGGAACTCCGCCCGCTCGCCAAGACCAAAATGCAACGCCGTCGGGAGCAGCGTGACGTGATGGCCGCGAAGCCCGGAGATGGTGAAGACCGCGTCTTTGGCGTAGCCGATTCCAGTCTCGACATCCAAGGCGCCGGCAGGCAGGAGACGCGGGTCTTCCGTGACGAGCGGCCGTTGCTGCGCAGCGGCGCTCCCTTCGAAAAGAAGCAAGATCAAAGCCAATCCAGTCACGAAACGCACAGCTCGAAGCATACCATCGGATGCGGGGGCGTCTCGTATGTGTGATAGTATCCGGCATCATGAAGGGACACTCACACGTGACCAAACACTGTCTTTTGATCACGGGCTTGATGCTGGCTATCAGTCTGAACGCGCTGTCTTTGGTATCCGGCGGCGGCTACACTCTTGCTGAAACGATTCCGGCGCAGCTTACGGATGAACAATTCTGGAAGATCTCCTCGGAATCGTCAGAGGAAGATGGCTCTTTCCGATCCGACAACCTGCTTTCCAACGAGTACGGGTTTCAGAACGTGCTATCGGATTTGACGAGCACGGTCAAGCCGGGCCGCATCTATCTCGGCGTGGGCCCGGAGCAAAATTTCACCTACATCGTAGCGATCAAGCCAAAGATGGTGTTCATCATCGATATCCGGCGCGGGAATCTCGACCTGCACCTGATGTACAAAGCCCTGTTCGAACTCTCCAAAGATCGTGCGGAATTCGTCTCCCGCTTGTTTGCTCGCAAACGGCCAGATGGTCTCGGGACACAGTCGAGCGCCGAAGAAATCTTCAACGCATACGCGACAGTCCAGCCGGGCGAAGCGCTTTATAACGAAAATCTGAAAGCCATCCTGGATCATCTCACCCGGAAACATGGCTTCGGTCTTTCCAATAAGGATCAAGAGGGAATCGAGTACGTGTACGCCAACTTTTACCGGTTTGGACCCGACATCAACTACAACTCGAGTCAGAATGGCGGTTTCGGCGGCGGAGGAAATCGCGTCACATATGCCGATCTCATGACGGCCACCGACGACCGTGGCGAGCCGCGCAGCTACCTCGCAAACGAACAGAACTTTGCAATCTTGAAAGAGTTGGAAACGAAGAACATGGTTGTGCCGGTCGTGGGCAACTTCGCGGGGCCGAAGGCCATTCGGGCTGTAGGCAAATACCTGAAGGATCTGGATGCCACCGTGTCGGCCTTCTACTTATCCAATGTCGAGGATTATCTCAACGGCCCTCTGTGGACCGACTTCTGCCGCAACACCGCGTCGTTGCCGCTGGATCAAGCCAGCACGTTTATTCGCACTGCCCGCGGTTCCGGCGGGGGAGGAATGCGATCGCAGCTGGGGAATATGGTCAGCGATCTTTTGATGTGCAAAGAATGAGCAGGGTGGTAATCACCTCCTCGCGGATCCCTCGCCGACCTCGATACGACCTGCCCTATTTAGTTTCGCTATCTTTTGCAACGACCCATCTGTGTTAGCATTTAACGTTCTGACGTCGTTTCGTTCCGTGGCAGTAACCCATCACGGACCAAATTCGTGGAGCGTCAATGGAAGCGGCTGCCGAATCTCTCAAAAACATCGCCGGGCGTAAGACTGTTTTCCTGCCCAAACCGCGGGGTTTTTGCGCCGGGGTCATCCGGGCCATCGATATTGTGACGATCGCCCTGGAGAGGCTGGGGCGGCCGGTGTATGTCCGGAAGGAGATTGTTCACAACGGACATGTCGTGGGCGAACTCGCCGCGCAAGGCGCGGTATTCGTGGAGAGTCTGGACGAAGTGCCTCCCGGCGCGGTGGCGATCTTCAGCGCGCACGGGGTCTCGCCCGAAGTTCGCGAGGACGCCAAACGCCGCAACCTTTTCGTGATCGACGCCACATGCCCGCTCGTCACAAAAGTTCACCTGGAAGTTATCCGCTACGCGCGTGAGAACTACTCGATTATCTTGATCGGCCACAGGAATCACGATGAAGTCACCGGCACGTTGGGGGAAGCGCCCGACGTTATCCGGTTGGTCTCCACTGTGGAAGACGTCGACGCCCTCAAAGGCGTCCGACCGGACCGCGTCGTCTACGTCACGCAAACCACACTGAGCCTGGACGACACACAAGCGATCGTCACGCGGCTGAAGCAGCGGTTCCCCAAAATCGAAACGCCGTCCAGTTCAGATATCTGCTACGCCACGCAGAACCGCCAAATGGCGGTCAAGGCGATGGCGGTCCAGGCGGATTTGATCCTGGTCGTCGGCGCCCAGAACAGCTCGAATTCGAATCGGCTGGTCGAAGTCGCCCACAGTCAGGGATCGCGCGCTCACCTGATCGCCAGCGCTCGGGAGATTCGCGATGAATGGCTCGAGGGCTGCGCCTCAGTGGGCGTGACGGCAGGCGCTTCGACGCCCGAAACTCTCGTCCAGCAGGTTGTGGAGAATTTACGCCAACGCGGATTCTCAAACCTCGTTGAAACTGAATTCATTGAAGAAGACGTCCACTTTCCTCTGCCGGCTGCCCTCGAAGACAGCCGGATGCATTCCAAGGCGCCCATATAGATGTCACGCAACGCGAAACTCGAATTCTGGGAACAGACACCGAATTCTGTAGTGCAAGAGTTCGGTGTCTGTCCCCAGAATTCCGTAGAGCGCGCGGCTTCCTATTTGCTGTCATTGCAACACGCCGAAGGCTACTGGCTGGGAGAGCTGGAAGCCGATACCACTCTCGCGTCGGACTACATCTTCTATCTGCACGTTCTCGATCGTTTCGATCTCCAACGCATCGCGAAACTCGCAAACTATGTCCGGCGGAAACAGCTCCCGGATGGTGGCTGGAACACTTATCCGGACGGCCCTTCGGAAGTAAACGCAACAGTGAAGGCTTATTTCGCCCTCAAGCTCGCCGGAGACAGTCCGGAGTCGCCACATCTGGCCTCCGCATGCAGACGCGTGCACGAGCTTGGCGGTCTGGAACGGACGAATTCGTTTACACGGTTCTATTTGGCGCTGGCCGGCGTGGTTGGCTGGGAGATGGTTCCGGCCGTTCCTCCCGAGTTGATGCTGCTGCCGAGCTGGTTCCCCATCAACATCTACGAGATGTCGTCCTGGACAAGGGCGATCGTCGTGCCGTTGACCTTGTTATACGCCGGCAAGGCCTGCTGGCCTGTGCCCGAGCGCGCCAGGGTCGACGAACTTCTCCGGGATCGCTCCAGAAAGACGGCCGCCTTCGATTTCGGACCCGGATTAAGCTGGCGCAATTTCTTCCTCGCTCTCGATCGAGCGTTGAAGCTGTACGAACGATCCCCGTGGAAGCCCGCACGGAAGCGTGCAGTGCGGCTTGGTAAACAGTGGATGCTCGAGCATCTGCAGCGCTCGGAAGGAATTGCAGGCATTTATCCGTCAATAATGAATTCGATCTTCGTGCTGATGGCGTCGGGTTACACGGCGGATCACCCCTCCGCTGCGCGTGAAATCCGACAGTTCGCACGATTGGAGATTGAAGACGGAAACACGCTGAGACTGCAGCCCTGTTTCTCGCCGGTGTGGGATACCGCCATCGCCGTCTTTGCTCTGGCCGAAGCAGGAAGCGCCCCGAACGATCCGGCGCTGGTCGAGGCTGCACGTTGGCTTCTTGAGAAGCAAATCCTGGGTCCGGGCGACTGGCAGGTCAAGAATCAGGATGCGGAGCCCGGGGGTTGGGCCTTCGAGTTTCGAAACGATTTTTACCCGGACGTGGACGACACCGCGTTTGTCCTCATGGCCCTTCAAAAAGTTTCCTACCCCGACAAGCTCGCGATGGACCGGGCGATCGGCCGTGGCATTCGCTGGATGGTCAGTATGCAAAATGCCGATGGCGGGTGGGGCGCCTTCGATCGCGACAACAACAGGACGATCCTCAACCACATTCCCTTCGCCGATCACAACGCCATGCTCGATCCCTCATCGCCCGATGTGACCGCGCGCGTCGTGGAGTGTCTCAGACAATTCGGTTGGACGACGCACGATCGCAGAATCCGGCGCGCGATCGATTACCTGGTGCGGGAGCAAACTCCCGAAGGCGCCTGGTGCGGCCGTTGGGGCGTCAATTATGTCTACGGCACAAGCGGCGTCCTTCGCGCGTTGGTGGGGACGGACGCCTCCGTCCCCACCGCCGTGCGGCGCGGGGTCGAGTGGCTGCGCGCTGCCCAGAACGCCGATGGAGGATTTGGAGAGTCTTGCGCAGCTTATGATGACCCGCGGCTCAAGGGGCAGGGCGCTAGCACGCCATCGCAGACCGCCTGGGGCTTATTGGGCCTGCTCACGACGGCTGGTCCCGGCGACCCCGCAGTCGATACCGCGGCCGAATATCTTGTCCGGCGCCAGAATGACGACGGTTCCTGGAATGAAACTACGTTCACCGGCACGGGGTTTCCACGTGTCTTCTATTTGAAATATCACTTGTACTCCAATTATTTTCCGCTCTTTGCTCTGGGCCGGTATCGGCGTATGGCCAGGACTCAAGGAGGCGTGGGGGACCGTCTGATCGCCCATTCCAGAAGGCCCGCGTAGGGAGCGCGACGCATAAGAAAGCGGATGCACCTTCAGTAGGCCGGACGGTGCGCCCGAGCTAGATTAGAGGCAAGGTGTATTCCATGAGATTTCCGTTATCCCTGACTGCGAACATGTCGAGCTACATTGCGGGAAAACGCATTCGACGCGTCGAAAAATTTCCGCTGGTGATGATGCTCGAGCCGCTCCATGCCTGCAATCTCACCTGCACCGGATGCGGCCGTATTCGCGAATACGCGGATACGATCAAGGAGAAGCTCACCGTTCAACAGTGCCTGGCGGCGCTCGATGAATGCGGCGCGCCGATCGTCTCCATCTGCGGCGGCGAGCCCATGATATACCCGGATTTGGGCCGGCTGGTCCGCGAGATTCTTAGCCGAAAAAAGCACATCTACCTGTGCACGAACGGGATGTTCATTCGTAAACGGCTCAAGGAATTCACGCCGACGTCGCGCTTCTTCTTCAATGTGCATCTGGACGGGCTCGAAAAAACGCACGACCTCTGCGTCGAGCGGGAAGGCGTGTTTCGCGACGCGATCGATGGCATCAAGGCCGCCAAAGAAGCCGGCTTTCTGGTGTGCACCAACACGACGATATTCAAAGAAACCGATCTCAACGAAATCGAAGCGCTCTTTGAATATCTGTCCACGCTCGGCGTCGACGGTCATATGATCTCGCCGGCGTATTCCTACGCGGCCGTGCAAGCCAAAGAAATCTTCATGTCGCGCGAAGACATCCGCATGAAATTCCAATCGGCCAGGCAGCTGCTCGGGAAGTTCAACCTGATGACCTCGCCCATTTACCTCGAATTCCTATCGGGCGAGCGGGACATGATGTGCACCGCCTGGGGCAATCCAACGTACAACCCGAGAGGCTGGAAAGGCCCGTGTTATCTGATGACCGACGCGCACCACACAACGTTCCGCGATTTGATCGAAAAGACGCCGTGGGAAAAGTACGGACATGGACGCGATCCGCGGTGCCGGGACTGCATGGTGCATGCGGGATACGAGCCCTCCGCCGTGCTGGGCGTGAATCGCAGGCTGGGTGACACATGGAAGCTGCTTAAATGGCAGTTGTCCAGTCCCGGCAGGCGCGCGGCAGGAATGGGCGGCGCTCAATGATACTTGTCACGGGCGCGACAGGCTTTGTCGGCGCACACGTCACGCGCTTGCTGACCAACAAAGGCACGAACTCCCGCGTTCTCGTGCGCACGTCGAGTCAGCTCTGAGCGATGGACGGGCCTTCGGTTCACCGCCTTTTTGGATACTTGTGTAAGCCACCCTCATTCAAGTCGTCGCC
>Ga0066710_100004879_pt1 | contig 12032 bp, 10 predicted proteins | sample GraSoiAngelo_159_FD_79666 | JGI IMG/M metagenome (GOLD analysis project Ga0066710, IMG submission 79666) | Grasslands soil microbial communities from the Angelo Coastal Reserve, California, USA - 14_1009_16_40cm | ecosystem: Environmental > Terrestrial > Soil > Grasslands | place: USA...
ACGAGGCCGGCCACGCCATCGTCTCGCTCAAGATTCCGGGCAGCGATCCGCTCCACAAGGTGACGATCATCCCCCGCGGCCGGGCCCTCGGGCTCACCACCTGGCTCCCCGAGGAGGACCGCCACAACTACACCAAGCAGTTTCTCGAGGGGCGCCTCGCCGCGGCGTTCGGGGGCCGCGTCGCCGAGGAGCTGATCTTCGGCGCGGACAAGGTGACCACCGGCGCCGCCAACGACATCGAGCAGGCCACGTCGATCGCGCGGCGGATGGTGACCCAGTTCGGCATGAGCGAGCGGATCGGCGTCATCGCCGTCGGCGACCGGGAGCAGGAGATCTTCCTCGGCCGCGAAATCCAGCAGCGCCGGGAGATCTCGGAGCGGATGTCGGAGACGGTGGACGCCGAGGTGAAGCGGCTGATCGACGAGGCGTACGAGCGGGCGCGGTCCATCATCGTGGAGTACCGTGAGCTGCTCGACCGGATCGCGGTCGCGCTGCTCGAGCGGGAGACCCTCGATCGCGAGGAGCTCGACCTGCTGGCCCGCGGCGAGCCGCTCCCGCCCCGTGCGCCGCACCAGCCGCTGCCGTCCTACGCCCCCAAGCCCGGGCCCACCGGCCCGATCCGTCCCCCGCTGATGGGCATGCCGCCCGCCGAGCAGCCGTCGGGCGCGTGAGGCTCGTTCCGCTCGCCGGCCGTCCCGAGGACGCCGTCCGAGACGCCCTCCTGTCCCATGGATGGGAGGGCGATTTGTCTCGGACCACCGCGGCCGGCCTCGAGTCGCTCGCCTATCACCTGACCCAGCTCGACGGCGCCGCACTCCAGGCGCTGGTGACGACCGGCGGGCGCCTCGGACTCGACGTCGTCACCGGTGAGGACTGGGCCCTGCTCGCCGGGCCGCGGTCGCGGCTCGCGGCCCTGGCTCGGCCGTGGACCGCGCCGGAATCGCTGGTGGAGCTCGCCGCCGCGCTGGGTCATGCGCTTCCGGGCGACGAGCCCCTGCTCTGGCAGACCGCCGGCGGCATGATCGCGCTCGACCGGCCGGTGCTGGTCGGCATCCTCAACGTCACCCCCGATTCGTTCAGCGATGGCGGGCGGTACGCCACCGTCGACGCGGCCCTCGGGCGCGCGGAGGAGCTGCTCCGGGACGGCGCCACGATTCTCGACGTGGGAGGAGAATCCACCCGCCCCGGCGCGACGCCCGTGCCGGTGGAGGAGGAGCTCGCTCGAGTCGTGCCGGTGATTGAAGCTGTCGTGAAACGATTTCACAGATCTTCCCAATCTGTGCCATCTGTGGGCGTCTTCGTCTCTGTAGACACTACCAAGTCTGTGGTCGCCCGCGCCGCGCTCGACGCCGGTGCCGCGATCGTCAACGACGTCTCCGGTCTCCGGCTCGATCCCGCGCTGGGCGGCCTGTGCGCCGAGCGGGGCGCCGGCCTCGTCCTGATGCACTCGCGGGGCGGGGTAGGCGACATGGCCTCGCTCGAACACGCACACTACCTCGACGGTGTCCTGGCCGGCGTGCGCGACGAGCTCGCCGGCGCGCTGGCCCGCGCGGCAAGGGCGGGGATCGGGGCGGAGCGGATCGTGCTCGACCCCGGGTTAGGCTTCGGGAAGACGCCCGGGCAGAACGTCGAGCTGCTCCGAGGACTCGGAGCGCTTCGCTCGCTCGGCCGTCCGCTCCTCGTGGGCCCTTCCCGGAAGCGGTTCCTCGGCGACCTGACGGCCCGGGCCCCGGAGGAGCGCGACCTCGCCACCGCGGCCTCGTGCGCGCTGGCGTGGGAATCCGGCGCCCGGCTCTTCCGGGTTCACGAGCCGGGCCCGGCGCGCGACGCGCTGGCCATCGCGTCCGCGATCCGGCCCCGATGACACCGGAGCGTCGGCTCGTTGCCGACGACGGACCGCCCGTCCGCCCTTCCGCCGGTCCGCCGTACCGCGCCGCGTTCGTCGTCTCCGTCGTCGTCCTGGCAGGCCTGCTCCTCTCGCTCGCCCCTTCGGTGACGTTCTGGGATGCCGGCGAATTCATCGCGGCGATGAAGACCCTGGGCATCCCGCATCCCCCCGGGACGCCGCTCTTCGTGCTCATGGGCCACGTCTGGGGCATGCTGTTCTCCGTCGGTGAGTACGCCTTCCGCACCAATCTGCTGAGCGCGCTCTTCGCCTCGGCCGGCGCGGGATGCTGGTTCCTGGTGACGGAGGAGGCCGCCGGCCGCTGCCTCGCCGGGGGGCAGTCCGGCGGATCCGCCGCGTTCCGCACCGCGGCGGGCGCCGCGGGCGCGCTGATGGCGGCCTTCGGGTTCACCAACTGGCTCAACAGCAACGAGACCGAGGTCTACGCCGTCGCCACGTTCACCATCGGCGCAGTGACCTGGCTCCTCCTCCGCTGGCGCGCCACCCGGGGCACGCCCCGGGCGCCGCGATTCCTCCTGCTCGCGGCATACCTGCTCGGCATCGCGATCGGCAACCACCTCCTCGGGCTCCTGGTGGGGCCGGCGGCGGTCGCGTTCGTGGTGGCGGAAATCCTCGTCAACCCCGCGGGCGATCCCGTGCAGCGCCGCCACGAGTGGGGCGACGCCGCGGTGCTGGCCGGGCTCTGGGCGCTGCTCACCGGCATCGGGCTGGGCAGCACGGCGCTGATCGCGCTCGGCGCGTTCGCCTTCGCCGCCGCGCTCGCCTTCGCCGCCCGCCAGGGCCAGCTCGGGTTCGGGCTGCTCATGCTCGGCATCGCGCTCGTCGGCGTGACGCCGTATCTCTATCCCTTCATTCGCTCGGCGCAGCATCCGATCATCAACGAGGCCGCGCCGGCCACCTGGGACGCGCTGCTCGCCGTGATCCGGCGGGCCCAGTATCCGGTCCGCACTCCGTTCGACAACCCGACCCAGCTGCACGGGCCCGACAATACCGGTCGGACGCTCACGGTGATCGGCCTCCAGCTGGTCAACTACATCCAGTATTTCGACTGGCAATGGGCCAAGGCGCTGCCGGGAAGGATCGTCGGGTTCCCGCTCCGCACCGCCGTCACCCTCGCCTTCGCCTGGCTTGGTCTCCGCGGCTTCGTTGCCCAGTGGCGGACCGACCGGAGCGGCGCCTGGCTGCTGCTGGCGCTCTTCCTCACCACGGGGCTGGGGCTGGTCGCCTACATGAACTTCAAGCCGGGCTACAGCCTGGGCTACATCGAGTTCCCCACCCTGGATGACCATGAGGTACGGGAGAGGGACTACTTCTTCGTGGTGAGCTTCGTGGTGTGGGGGCTCTGGGCGGGGTTGGGGTTGCTGACGCTGGCGCGGAAGCTCCGGGAGCGGCTGGACGCCGTGAATGGCGAGACCGCCCGTCCGCCCGACCGCCTTCCCGCCAGAATCCTGCCGTTCGGCGTGTTCGCCGCCGCCCTCGTGCCCTTCGCGCTCAACTTCCCCGAGGCCGACCGCCGTCACGGGCCTGACGCGCATCTGCCCGGCGACTTCGCCTACGACCTGCTCAATTCGACGCCCCCGTACGGAGCGCTGTTCACCTACGGCGACAATGACACCTTCCCGCTCTGGTGGGCACAGGAAGTGGCCGGGGTGCGACGCGACGTGACGGTGATCTGCCTGGCGCTCGCCGAGACCGACTGGAACATGCGCCAGCTCCGGGACAACCCGGTCCGGCCGTTCGAGGAGGACAAGGCCCCGGCGATCTGGCGGGGCTTGAAGCCGGTGGCGCCCAGCTGGCCGCTCCACACGATGACCGACTCCGAGATCAGGAGCGCCGTGCCCCAGCTGCTGGGCGAAGCGGTTGTGCTGCCGGTCGGTCCCTACACGACGACGATCCCGGCGAAATCGCCGCTCTACGGGAAGGACTTCCTGTCGCTTCGCGTCGTCCAGCAGAATTTCGGCCGCCGGCCGATCGTCTGGGCGCTCACCGCGGTCGGCAACAACTACGGCCTCGACCGGTTCCTGGTCCAGCGCGGCCTGGGGGTTTCGCTCGAGTCCGCCCCGGTGGACACCACCGCGCCCGCGCTCGATCTCCGGCGGCTCATGGGCGTGCCGCTGGACGTGCCCGCCACCGATCGGCTGATGTTCGAGGTCTACCGTTACGCCGACCTGCTCAAGCGGCCGCGCCGGGAGCTGGAGACTACCTCGAGCGGGATCGCCGGCACCCTAGGACTGCCGTTCACCCAGCTCGCCTACGCGATGGAGCCGCGGGGCGACACCGCGAAGATGATCCGGTATCTCGAAGCGGCCTCCCACCTCTCGAACAATCCCGCGGTGAGCCAGGCGCTGGAAAGCCTCCGGGGGTTGCGCCCTTCTACTCAGCGGTAAGTCCTCCTAAATTTCGGGGTTATGGATTTCCCGGGGCTCGCCGACCGGCTCGCCTCTGTCCGTGACCGAATCCGCCACCACCAGGCCAGAGGCGGATGGACCCATCCGGTCCGGATCGTGGCGGTGACCAAGGCGCAGGGAGCCGAGGCGGTGCGGGCTGCCCTGGCCGCCGGGCTGGAGGACGTCGGAGAGAACCGGGTGCAGGAAGCGCTGGCCAAACAGGAGCAGCTGCCGGACGTGCCGGTCCGCTGGCACCTGATCGGGTCGTTGCAGCGGAACAAGGCCCGCCACGCCGCCGGTCGTTTCGTCCTGATCCACTCGATCGACCGGGCCGACCTGGCGCAGGAGCTCGATCGCCGGATAGCGGCGGGGAGCCGGCAGGCCGTCCTCGTGGAAGTGAATTGCTCGGGTGAGGCGCAGAAGGCCGGCGTCGATCCGGCGGCGCTGCCGGCGTTGCTCGAGGTGATCGCGGCGCTGCCCCGCCTCGAGCTTCGGGGACTCATGACGCTGGCGGCCCTCACCGGCGAGGCGTCGGTCCAGCGCGCCGCCTTCGGCCGGCTGCGCGAGCTCCGGGACCGGATGCGCGCCGCCGGACACCCGGTTTCCGAGCTCTCGATGGGGATGTCGGGGGACTACACTGTGGCAGTGGAGGAAGGCGCGACGATGATCCGGTTGGGAACATTGCTCTTCGGAGAACGCTCACCATGACCGACGACGCGTTCCACCTCACCGCGCACGACGTTCGGGCGCAGGAGTTCCACCGCGTGCTCCGCGGGTATGACCCGGTCCAGGTCGAGGAGTTCAAGCAGCGGCTCTCCGAGGAGATCGATCGCCTGATCCGCGACCGGGCCCAGCTCGACGAGCGGATCCGGGGCATGAGCGAGCAGCTCAAGTCGTACCGCGACCGCGAACGGGCGATGAACGACGCGCTGGTCGCCGCCCAGCAGCTCCGCACCGACGCCCAGGCCCAGGTCGATCGCGAGCGGGATCTCCTGCTGCGCGAGACCCAGGCCAAGGCCGACGAGCTGCTGCTGGAATCCCGCACCGAGGCGGAGCGGATCCTGCAGCACGCCCGTTCGGAGGAGCAGCGCCTCTCCCAGGGCAACGAGATCGCCCGGCGCCAGTTCCAGATGTATCTCGCGAGCTATCGCCAGCTGCTCGAGCGCCAGCTCCAGGAGATCGCCGTCCTGGGGGGCGACGGGGTCGCTCCTCCCATGGGCGAGCCCCAGCCCGCCCAGCGCCGGAAGGCATGACCGCGACCGCCCCCCGCTTTCCCGCCTGGCCCGACCGGGGCGCCGACGCGCTGGAGCGCGAGCTGCTGGAGCGCTGGAAGGCGGAGGATCTCTTCGCGCGCGTGCAGGAGGCGCGCAAGGGCGGGCGGCCGTTCGTCTTCTTCGAGGGTCCTCCCACCGCCAACGGCCGTCCCGGCATCCACCATGTCTTCTCCCGGACCATCAAGGACCTCTTCTGCCGTTACCAGGCGATGCAGGGACGGTCGGTCACCCGGATCGCGGGGTGGGACACCCACGGGCTCCCGGTGGAGATCGAGGTGGAGAAGAAGCTCGCGCTCTCCGGGAAGAAGGACATCGAGGCCTACGGCGTGGCCGAGTTCAACCGGCTCTGCCGGGAGAGTGTCTTCACCTACCAGAAGGACTGGGTCGAGCTCTCCGATCGCATCGGGTACTGGCTCGACTACGACCATCCCTACGTCACCTGCACGCCCGATTACATCGAATCGGTCTGGTGGCTGCTCCAGCGGATCCACGAGAAGGGGCTCCTGGTCCGCGGCTTCCGGGTGCTGCCGTACTGCCCTCGCTGCGGCACCGTACTCTCGAGCCACGAGCTGGCCCAGGGCTTCGAGGACATCCAGGACCGCTCGGTCTACGTCACCTTCCCGGTGGACGACGCCAGCGGCCGCGAGCTGGTCGCGTGGACCACGGCGCCGTGGACGCTGCCGTCCAACGTCGCGATCGCGGTGCACCCCGACCTCGAGTACGGGACCTACGCCGACCCGAAGACACCGGGCCGGAGCCTGGTCGTGGCGGTCGCCCGCGCGGCGAAGCTCGCCGAGATCCTCGGCGTCAAGGAGCTCGCCAGCGCCGGCCCGCCGGTCTTCGGCGCCGCGCTCGCGGGGCTCCGCTACCGCCGTCCCCTCGACATCGTCCCGCTCCCCGAGGGTGCGCGGCACTCCATCGTGGTGACCGGCGACTTCGTGACCGTCGCCGAGGGCACCGGCCTGGTGCACATCACGCCCGCCTTCGGAGCGGATGACTACGCGATGGGCCGGCAGTACGGGCTCGCGATGCTCCGGCCGGTCGCCGGCGACGGCACCTTCCAGGGCACCTCGTGGCCGGAGCTCGAGGGGAAGCTGGTCACCGACGCAGCGACCAACGAGCTGATCATCAACCGCCTCCGGGAGAATGGGCGGTCCCTCCGGGCCGAGAAGATCACCCACAGCTACCCCCACTGCTGGCGGTGCGGGAGCAAGCTGTTCTACTTCGCCCGCGATTCGTGGTTCGTCCGGACCAGGGCGGTGAAGGATCGTCTCCTCGCCCTCAACGCCGGCGTGGATTGGCATCCGCCGGAAGTGGGTACCGGCCGCTTCGGCGACTGGCTCAGCAACAACGTCGACTGGGCCCTCTCCCGCGATCGCTACTGGGGCACGCCGCTGCCCGTCTGGGTCTCGGATCGGGATCCCGCGGTGATCGAGGTGATCGGCAGCTTCGAGCAGCTCGCCGCGAAGCTCGGCCGGCCGCTGGCCCACGGCTTCGATCCCCACAAGCCGTGGATCGACGAGCTCTCCTGGCCCGATCCCGCCGGCGGCACCATGCGCCGGGTGCCCGAGGTGATCGACACCTGGTTCGACTCGGGGTCGATGCCCTGGGCCCAGTGGCACTACCCGTTCGCGCACCGGGACGAGTTCGCCCGCCACTTCCCGGCCGACTTCATCTGCGAAGGGGTGGACCAGACCCGCGGGTGGTTCTATTCCCTGCTGGCCATTTCCACGGCGGTGGCGGACACCTCGCCCTATCGCAGCGTGGTGGTGAACGAGCTGGTGCTGGACGTCCACGGCCAGAAGATGTCGAAGAGCCGCGGGAACGTGGTGGACCCGTGGGAGCTGATCGGCGAGTTCGGCGCGGACGGCGCCCGGCTCTATCTGCTCGCCTCGAGCGAGGTCTGGAAGCCGAAGCGGTTCGATCGCGCCGCGATTCCGGAAGTGGCGGGCGCGTTCCTCGTCACGCTCAGGAGCGCGTACACCTTCTTCCAGTGGTACGCCCCCGGCGCCGTCCCGCCCCGCGATCCCGCCGCCGAGCCGGCGCTCGACCGCTGGCTTCGCAGCCGCCTCGCGGAGACGGTCGCGGCGGTGCGTGCCGCCTGGGACGGCTACGACGCCACCGCCGGCATTCGCGCCCTGGTGGACTTCGTGGTGGACGATCTCTCCAACTGGTGGATCCGGCAGAGCCGCCCCCGCTTCTGGGCTCCCGACCGGGACGCCGAGCCCGCGGCGGTCCGCACCCTCCACGACGCGCTGGTGACGGTGGGGCGGCTGCTCGCCCCGGCGGCGCCGTTCGCGAGCGATTGGCTGCACCGCGCGCTCACGGGAACCTCCGTTCACCTCGCGACGTTCCCCGTCGCCGATTCCCGGCGCGAGCCGGAGCTGGAGGAGGCGATGGCGGCGGTGCGACGGCTCGCCTCGCTCGCTCGAGCGGCCCGGGAGGCGCGGAGCCTCCGGGTGCGCCAGCCGCTCCGGCGCATCAAGGTCGCGGTGCCCCGGACCGCGGACGGGGCGAGCTTTCGCGCCATGCTGCCGCTGCTCGCCCAGGAGGTGAACGTGAAGGAGGTGGAAGTCGTCGCCTCCGACGCGGACCTGGTCCGGCTGCGGGCCAGGCCCAACTTCCGCGAGCTCGGCAAGGTCTTCGGCAAGGAGACGCCGCTCGCCGCCGCGGCGACCGGCAGCCTTTCGTCGGATCAGCTCCGGAAGCTCGAGGGCGGATCGACGGTGACCCATCAGGTGAACGGCGCGCAGTTCGTCTTCGAGCCGGCGCAGGTGACGGTGGAGCGCGAGGTCGCCAGCGACTGGCTGGTCCAGAGCGCCGGGAGCTGGGTCGCGGCGCTCGACCCCGTGCTCACCGACGAGCTCCGGATGGAAGGCCTCGCGCGCGAGGTGGTGAACCGGGTCCAGCGGCTTCGGAAGGAGGCGGGGTATGAATACACCACCCGGATCGCGCTCTGGCTCGACGGCGCCGGGGCGGTGCTCGACGCGGTGCGCGCGCACGGGGCGGTGATTCGCGGCGAAACTCTGGCGCGCGTGCTCCACGTCGGCGAGCGCGCCGCCCGGGCCGACCGGGAAGAAGCGGTGGAGATCGACGGCCACGCAGTCACGATCGCGGTTGCCCGCCATTCGGAAGGCCGGGCCTCAACCGGTGGACCACTCACGGAACGGCCATGAACAAGAAGCAGCTGCAGCATCTGGAATCGCGCCTGCTCGACGAGCGCGCGCGGGTGATGAAGGAGCTGGGGTATTACGACGAGTCCTTCAATACCACCCTGCAGTCCTCCGACGGCGACCTCTCCTCCTATTCGTTCCACATGGCGGACCAGGGCACCGATACCAGCGAGCGGGAGAAGCAGTTCCTCTTCGCCTCCCAGGAGGGCCGCTACCTCTGGCACGTGAACCAGGCCCTCCGCCGCCTCTACGGCGCCCCCGACAATTTCGGGAAGTGCCAGCAGTGCGGGCAGGAGATCAGCTTCGAGCGCCTCGATGCGCTGCCCCACGCGCGGCTCTGCATCACCTGCAAGGAGAAGGAAGAGGATGAGAAGCGGCGCTGAGCCCCGGCGCCTCTTCTGGGCGGTGGCGCTCGCCCTGCTGGTCGGCGACGCGCTCACCAAGCGGCTCGCCGAGCGACTGCTGCTGCCGATCCCCCCGGTGTCGGTGGCCGGCGACTGGGTCCAGCTCCGCCTGGTGTACAATCAGGGCGCGGCATTCGGTATCCACCTCGGCCCCTGGTCGCGGTGGATCTTTCTCCTGATCGCCGCGGGGGCGATCCTGCTGCTCTACCGGCTCTCCCGCTCCAGCCCGGCCGGCGACCTGCTCCGCCAGCTCTCCTGCGGCCTGGTGGCCGGCGGCGCCGCGGGGAACCTGGTGGACCGGATCCGCACGGCGCAGGGCGTGGTGGATTTCATCGACGTCGGGATCGGGCCGCACCGCTGGCCGACCTTCAACGTCGCCGACATGGGGGTGAGCTGCGGCGCGATCGCGCTCGCGGTTTCGCTCTGGCTCGAGGATGCCCGCCGGGCGAGGCGCGAGGCCGCCTCCTCCGCCTGAGCCGGACCCTGCCCGCCGTCGCCCTCTCCGTCGCCTGCGCCCGGGCCGAGCGCCTGGACCGCTTCCTCGCCGATCAGCTGAGTCTCTCCCGCACCCAGGCCGCGCGCCTCGTCGCCGCGGGCGGCGTGCGGGTCAACGGGCGGGTGGCGCGCGCCTCCTGGCAGCCGGCCCGCCGCGACCTGATCGAGGTGAGTTTCCCCGAGCACGAGCCCCCTCGCACCCTCACCCCTCATCCCGCACCCCTGACCGTCGTCTACGAGGATGAGGCGCTCGCGGTGATCGACAAGCCCGCCGGCCTGGTGATCCACCCCGCCCCGGGCCACTGGGACGACACCCTGGTCAACGCCCTCGTCGCCCGGGGGACGACGCTCTCCGGCGGCGCGGAGGGCCGGCCCGGGATCGTGCACCGGCTCGACCGGGACACCAGCGGGCTGCTGGTGATCGCCAAGACCGACCTCGCCCATCGCCGGCTGGGCGCGGCCCTGGCCGCCCGGCGGATCCACCGCGCGTACGCGGTGCTGGCGTGGGGACACCTCGATGCCTCGCCGACGGTGGTCGAGGCGCCGATCGGGCGCGCCGCCACCGACCGCAAGCGGATGACGGTGCGGGTGGACGGCCGCGCGGCCCGCACCGACCTGTTCGGGGTGGCGCGGTTCGCCGTCTGCGACCTGCTCCGCGCCGAGCTGCACAGCGGTCGCACCCACCAGATCCGGGTGCATCTCGCACACATCGGGCATCCGGTGGTGGGTGATCCGGTCTACGCCGGCGGCGGCGCGAGGCGGGTCTCGGGGCCGGGCAGGCTGGAGGCGGAGCAGCTGGCCCGCCTCGCGCCCCGGCAGGCGCTCCACGCCGCGGAGCTGGCGTTCGAGCATCCGGTGACCGGAGAGCCGATGCGATTCCGCTCGGAGTGGCCGGAGGATCTCGCGCCCGCGCTGGCCGCCGCGCGAGGGACCGATGCACAAGTTGCTCCCTCTCCGGCGCTTACCTATCTTGCGTTCTTCAGAAACCGGGCCGATGGCTGACGCGGATGGGGAGCGGCTGGTGGTCTGTCGCGCGGGCGGCGAGCGGTTCGCCCTTCCGGTGGCCGCCGTGCGCGAGGTTGTCGCCGCCCCGGTGCTGGCGCGGATTCCGGGCGCTCCAGCGGCGGTTCGCGGGCTCGCCAATGTGCGCGGCGCGCTGGTCACCGCCGTGAGCGCGCCGGTGCTGCTGGGACTGCCCGATCCCTCGCCCAGCGAATGGCTGGTCGTGCTCGCGCTCTTCGGCGGGCGGGTCGGGCTCGAGGTCGACGAGGTCGAAGATCTTCACGTCGGCGGCAGCGTCGCCGGGGTGCCCAGGCTGCCGCTCGAGGCGCTGCTCCGCCCGCTGTTCGGAGCCGAGGCGCTGAGTCCGTAGCCGCCGGGACGCCTGAACCAGGGAGACCACCGTGGCCCATACCGTGCTCGTCTGCGACGACGCGATCTTCATGCGCACGATGATTACCGACATCCTCACCCAGGCCGGGTACGAGGTCATCGGCGAGGCGGAGACCGGCTCCCAGGCGGTCGAGCGGTACCGCCAGCTCAAGCCCGACCTCGTCACGATGGACATCGTGATGCCCGACATGGGCGGGATCGAGGCGGTCCGCGCCATCTGCCGCGACAGTCCCGAGGCCAAGATTCTTATGTGCAGCGCGATGGGTCAGCAGGCGCTGGTGGTCGAGGCGATCCAGGCGGGCGCGAAGGACTTCGTGGTAAAGCCCTTCCAGCCGTCCAGGGTGCTCGAAGCGGTGCAGCGCCTCCTCGGGTGAGCCCCGGTGGATCTGACCCGCTATACCGCCCTCTTCCTCTCCGACAGCCGAGACCATCTCCAGCGCTGCAACGAGCTGCTCCTCGCGTGGGAGCGCGCGCCGGCGGATCATGCGCCGGTCGCCGAGCTGTTCCGCGCGCTGCACTCCATCAAGGGGTCCTCGGCGGCGCTGGGTCTGGAGCCGATCGCCGAGCTGGCCCACAGCGCCGAGCAGGTGCTCGCGGCGGTTCGGGACGGATCGCTCCCCGCGACGCGCGAAGTGCTCGACGGGCTGTTTCGGGCGGTCGACGGTCTCGGCGACGGCCTCGAGGCGGTGGCCCGCGGCGAGCCGCCGGTCCCGGACCGGGCCCTGGTCGAAGCGCTGCTGGCGCTCGCGCCCCAGGCGGGGCGCCGCGCCGGCGAGATGCCGATCGGCGAGCGCCGCCGCCTGGAGCGTGACGGGGAGCCCGCGTCCGGAGGGTCGCGGCCGGCGGGCCGCCAGGTGCGGGTGGACCTCGACCGGCTCGACCGGCTGGTCCACGACGTCGGCGAGCTGGTCGTCGCGCGGAACCGGCTCGCCGCGATCGCCGACCGGGACATCGGCTCGGAGCTCGGGCTGGTGAGCAGCCGGATCTCGGGGCGGGTGGCC
>Ga0066710_100004880_pt1 | contig 12032 bp, 11 predicted proteins | sample GraSoiAngelo_159_FD_79666 | JGI IMG/M metagenome (GOLD analysis project Ga0066710, IMG submission 79666) | Grasslands soil microbial communities from the Angelo Coastal Reserve, California, USA - 14_1009_16_40cm | ecosystem: Environmental > Terrestrial > Soil > Grasslands | place: USA...
GGGGGCTGCGGCCATAAAAGGGTTCCAGGGTGGAAGGAATCCGGTACGATGTGATATCGGCCCCGACGCCGGTCTGCCACCGAGGCAGCCACGGAAGGTCGCGGGTGTAGCCGAGTGTCGCGGCGTCGACCGTGAAGAAACGGATCCCCGCCGTCGAGAAGGCCGCTTCCTGAACCGGGTCGTCAGCGAAAAGCTCATTCCGGTCCACCCGCTCGAACCTCCCGAACACGTAATTCTCTCTCGAGAAATTCCAGGCACCCTCCAGAAGGTATGAGCCGAGGGTGCGCCTCTCCTCCAGATCGTTCCTTCCCCAGACGACGCCGGATGAGAGACCGCCGTCGGGGAATTCCCGGTGATAGAGGACCGAAGCGGTCGTTCGGGTAATATCGCCCGGCTCATGCGCTTCCGGGTCCGTCAGTTTTCCCCTCGACAGTTGAGCCACCCAGTCCCGGGTGGGCCGGAAGCTTCCCCTCAGGGACCAGGAGTCGATGGGGCCCTGATCGATGTTCCATCGATTGTCGTCCGGCTCCTCGCCATGAAATCCGCTCCCCTCCATCCGGAATGTCCCGAAGTCCCAGCCGGCGGTAATCACGTCGGAGGCGATGTGGGTGGAGTCCTGAAGGTGATGGCCGAGCACGGCGGTGGGATTCTCCGCATTGCTGGAACGGTGGGGGAAGGCGACGGGTCCCAGGGCAGGATCCCCGACGGGCGCCGCATAGAGGAGAAGCGATGACATTCTGCCGAACGGACGCGCGTAAGCGACGGCCAGTTCCATGAAAAAGTCGTGAGGGTGCTGCCCGTCCACGATGGGGGTGCCGTCGTGCTCCTCACCGGTCTGAAATAGTTGGGGAGAGAAACTCTGGCGGATCGTCGCGGGATCGAGGCTGAGCATGCCGCGCAACATCATGGCACCGGTCCCCACGCTGCGGGCGCCGGCCAGCATGAACCAGTTGGCGGACACGATTTGATCCTCGCCTCGTGGACCCGTTTGCTGAACGTCGGTGATGAAGGCGTTCCCGTGCAGCATCAGGGTCCAGCGGGACTTCTGGAGGTGCGTCATGTGAGCGTGCGACGAGGCAGGGTCGGAGGAGGTACCGGAGGCCAGGTTCATCAGGAGAATCATGGCCCGGCCCGCGGGATCCGCAACGGTCTTCGACATGTCCGCGTGATTGTGCGGCCGGGTCTGGGAGGATCCCGGTTCCTCGTCGGCGCGGGCGACGGGAATGACGACGAGGATGAGGGCCATGAAAGCCGGACGGAGAGGGGATGTAAACATTCTCAAGATGTGGACCCCCTGGGGGGCGGGAAACGGATGGAAATCGAGAGAAACCGACGCGCCGGTGGATTCTATACCGTGTCCGATCCCTGTGCTATACTTCCAACTTGCCCACGCACCAGGGGGAGAAGATACCACGAAAACAACCAAGCAGCAGTCCCGGGAAATCTAATGGAACTCATTGACAAGAAGATACTTGGCAACGGGCTAACTGTCGTGACCGAGCGGATGCCCAACATTCGGTCCATCTCCCTTGGAGTTTGGCTCAAGAAGGGATCCCGACATGAGACCGAATCCGAGAACGGAATCTCCCATTTCATTGAGCATCTGCTATTTAAGGGAACGAGCACCCGGACGGCCCAAGACATCGCCCTCACCATTGATTCGATCGGGGGGCAAATCGATGCCTTTACAGCGAAGGAGTACACCTGCTTCTACGCGAAGGTCCTGGATGAGCATCTTCCCATCGCCCTCGACCTTCTTTCCGACATTGTTCTTCACCCCAATTTCGACCCTGGAGAGATCGAAAAAGAGCGGAAGGTAATCTTCGAGGAGATCCGGATGGTGGACGACACCCCGGACGAACTCGTTTACGACCTGTTCAACCAGGAGTTCTGGGCCGACCACCCGCTCGGCCGTCCGATCCAGGGGAACATCGAGGCGGGCACAGGAATGACGCCCGGGGCCCTGGGGCGGGATTTCCGAGAGAGCTACCAGCCGGGCAACCTGCTCATCACGGCGACCGGGAATCTGGAACATGAATCCCTCGTGACCGACATCCGCCGGGCGTTTGAACCGCTCACCAACGGCGCGGCCCCGCCCATGTCACTGCCCCCGCGAATGAACCCGGGGATAGTGGTGAGGGAGAAGAAGGAGCTGGGGCAGGTTCACATCTGCCTCGGAGTCCGCGGCTTCCCCTTGGCGCACGATTCCCGTTACCGGCAGTACGTCCTGAACACGGTGCTCGGTGGGACGATGTCCAGCCGCCTTTTTCAGGACATTCGGGAGCAGCGAGGCCTGGCCTACAACGTCTTCTCGTCCGTCAATTCCTTCCTGGACACCGGGTACCTGATGGTGTACGCGGCGACCTCTCCTGAGACGGCAGAACAGGTGGTCCGTCTGGTCCTGAAGGAGTTCCGGAACCTGAAGGAGAGCCCACCGGTGGGACGTGAGATGAAAATGGCCCGGGATCACCTCAAGGGTAGTCTCATGCTCAGCCTCGAGAGCAGCTCCAGCCGAATGTCCAACTTGGCCCGGCAGGAGGTCTACTTTCGTCGTCCGTTCACCCTCAACGAGATCCTCGAGGGTATCGATGCGGTGGAAGCAGGGGCGGTCCAGGCCCTGGCCCAGGAGATGTTCGACAACAGCACCTGCACCATGGCGGTTCTGGGCAACACCTCGAAGTTTCGGATGACCCGAGACGATCTCGTTTTTTGAGAACAGGGATCCGGAGAGGGAACCCGCGTCAACTCAACAAACCCGAAGAGCGGGCGCTCGGATGGGCCATCCACCACACGACGAATCGTCCGCTGTCGAGGTTCTGATCCGGCGGACCGAAGCCAACCCCGACCTACCCCTGCCCGATTACGCAACCCCAGGATCCTCGGGTCTCGATCTGCGCGCCTGCATCCGTCAGCCCCTCACGCTGCCGCCGGGCGGACGCGCTCTGGTCGGCACGGGGATCTCGGTCGCTCTGCCGCCCGGTTCCGAAGCCCAGATCCGTCCCCGTAGCGGCCTGGCCGCGGAGCACGGAGTCACGCTCCTCAACAGTCCCGGCACGGTGGACAGCGACTACCGCGGTGAGATCCGTCTGGTCGTGGCGAACCTGGGGCAGAAGCCTTTCACGATCGAGCGGGGCGACCGGATCGGGCAGATGGTCCTGGCCCGGGTGGAGAGAGCGCATTTGGTGCAAGTAACGGACCTGCCACCGACGGACCGCAGCACCGGGGGATTTGGGCACACCGGCTTGCGGTGATCCGGAAGAAAAGGAGCCACGAGCTGCGCCTGGCCATCCTGGGGAGCGGGAGCGGTGGAAACGCCGCCTACCTGGAGGCGGACGGCACCCGTCTCCTGATCGAGGCAGGGTTCTCCTGCCGGGACCTTGAGGCGAGGCTCGCCTCCCTGGGAGTGGATCCGGCGAAGGTCGACGCGGTGCTCCTCAGCCACGAGCACGGGGATCACGCCCGGGGCGTTCTTCGATTCGCCCGCAAGTTCGGGACGCTGGTTGCGGGGACGCGAGGAACGCTCCGGGCGTCGGGGCTCCGCCCCGGCTTCTCCCGGACCCTGACCTTCGAGAGCGGAGAAGCCCTCGACGTGGGAAATCTCCGAATCGCCACCACCTCCGTTCCCCACGATGCGGCGGATCCCGTGGCATTCCGGATCGAGACGCGGGAATTTCGGGTGGGCTTCGCGCTGGACCTGGGCCACGCACCCGACGGCGTGCGGGACCTTCTTTCGGCGTGTGAGATGGTGGTCCTCGAGTCGAATCACGACGCGGAGATGCTGGAGCGGGGACCCTACCCGCGGGAGTTGAAGGACCGGCTTCGCGGGCCTCGCGGGCACCTCTCCAACGGCGAGGCCGCGGACGTACTCTCAGAGGTGGTCGGAACAGAAACTCGAGTGCTGGTCCTCGCGCATCTAAGCCAGGTCAACAACCGCGCCGACCTGGCACTGTCGGCCGCGCTTCGGGCCCTGCCACACGGAGCGCAGAGAACCCGCGTGACAGTGGCGCACCAGGACGAGCCGACCGGATGGATCGAGAACTAATCACGGCTGGAAGCGGAAGGGGAAAGCGGTGATCGCCCGGTACACCCGGACCGAGATGGGCCGGATCTGGTCCGATGCCTATCGCCTCCAGAAATGGCTCGAAGTGGAGCTTGCAGTCTGCGATGCTCTGGCTGCGGAGGGGAAGATCCCGGCCCAGGCCGCCGCCAACATCCGGAAAAAGGCCGCGTTCGATCCGAACCGAATCCTCGAGATCGAGAAGACCGTCCAGCACGACGTCATCGCGTTCCTCACCAACCTTGCCGAGCACGTGGGCCCGGATTCGCGGTTCGTGCATCTGGGATTGACGTCCTCCGACGTGGTGGACACGGCCAATGCCCTGCTTCTCAGGGAGGCGGCAGACCAGGTTCTCTTCGGTATCGATCGGCTCCGGGAGGTCCTGAAGCGGCGCGCGCTGGAGCACCGCGACACTGTCTGCGTGGGGCGGACCCACGGAATCCACGCCGAGCCCACCACGTTCGGGCTGAAGCTGGCGATCTTTTACGCCGAATTCGGGCGGGATCGGGAACGCTTGGAGCGGGCACGCGTCGCGACCTCCTTCGGGAAGATCTCGGGCGCCGTGGGAACCTTCGCCCACCTGGACCCCGTCATCGAGGAGAAGGTGTGCACCGCCTTAGGGCTCTCGGCCGCACCGGCCTCCAACCAGGTGATCCAGAGGGACCGGATCGCGGAGTACGTCTCGGCGCTGGCGATCCTGGCAGCCTCCATGGAAAAGGTCGCCACGGAGATCCGGCACCTGCAGCGGACCGAGGTCCGGGAGGTGGAGGAGCCTTTCGCCCCCGGGCAGAAGGGATCTTCGGCGATGCCCCACAAAAGAAACCCGGTCGGGTGCGAGCAGATCTGCGGACTGGCCCGGATCGTGAAGAGCCACATGGCGGTGGCGCTGGACAACATCCCCCTCTGGCACGAGAGGGACATCAGCCACTCGTCGGCTGAGAGGGTGATACTGCCCGACTCCACGATTCTCGTGGACTACATGCTCCACCGGCTCGCGGGCATCCTGGACCGGCTGGTGGTCCGCCCCGAGGCGATGCGGAAGAACCTCCAAGCCTCCTCGGGTCTCGTCCACTCTCAGGAGGTGCTCCTGGCCCTGGCCCGATCGGGCGTCCGCCGGGAGGACGCCTATGCTTGGGTCCAGGAGGCCGCCATGAACGCTTTGGACGGGAAGGGGAGCTTCCACTCCAATTTGAAGGAGCAGCCGGGGATCCGGAAACACCTCTCCGCGGACGAGCTAGATCGTTGTTTCGACCTGGAGCGGCAGCTGCGCAACGTCCCGGTGATCTTTCGGAGGGTCTTCGGACAGGCGTGAGAGGACGCGGCTGGAAGCCGCGCGGAGGGGCGCGGGATGAAAGTTCGAGTAATAGTGATGTACAAGAGCGGGGTTCTGGACCCGCAGGGGCGGGCCATCTTGGCCTCCCTGCACCAGCTCGGGCACAAGGACATAACCGACGTGCGCGCGGGGAAGGTCGTGGAGCTGACCGTCCCGAAGATGACCAAGGAGAAGCTGGAGCGGAAGGTGAAGGAGCTGTGCGAGAAGCTCTTGGTCAACGGGGTCATTGAGGACTTCCGCTACGAAGTCGCGGAGTAGGGAGAAGGCGGGTTGAAGTTCGGCATCGTGGTTTTCCCCGGCTCTAACTGCGAGCACGATTGCTACCATGTGGTGAAGCACGTCCTGCGTCAGGAGGCCTGTTTTCTCTGGCACAAGGACCGGACGCTTTCCGGCAGCGACTGCGTCATCCTTCCCGGGGGCTTCGCCCACGGCGATTACCTCCGCTGCGGGGCGATGGCCAAATTCTCCCCGATCATGGAGAGTGTCGTCCGGTTCTCCCGGGAGGGAGGCCGGATCCTCGGAATTTGCAACGGTTTTCAAATCCTGATTGAAGCGGGGCTGCTGCCCGGGGCCCTCGTCCGCAATCGCAACCTCCAGTACATCTGCAGAGATCTGTGGCTTCGGACCGAGAGCCAGGACTCGCCCTTCACCCGGCAGCTGCGGACGAGCCAGGTCTTGCGGATGCCGGTGGGGCACGGGGAAGGGTGCTACTTCGCCGATCCGAAAACTTTGAAGCGGCTGGAGGCGGAGGGGCGCATCGCCTTCCGCTATTGCGACGAGAAGGGGGGCCTGACCGCGGAGGCCAATCCCAACGGCTCGGTCCAGTCCATCGCCGGGGTTCTGAACGAGAAGGGGAACGTCCTCGGCCTCATGCCCCATCCAGACAGGAGCGCCGAGAGGATCCTCGGCAACGAAGACGGGAGGAAGCTGTTTGAGTCGCTCATCGCCGCCGGCCCGAGTCGGTAATCTGAGGCGCACGCCGGCACGGTCGGGGGAACCATGGTGCTGAAGGCCATCACCAAAATTCTGAAGGGGAAAGGGCGGGTCGATTTTTCCAGCGCCAGCCGGAATGATCCCTGTCCCTGCGGAAGCGGGAAGAAATTCAAGAGCTGCCATCACGACCAGGAGATGTCCCGCCGGCGCGAGGCGGGCTATTCCAAGCTGTTCAGGAATCCGAAATGAGCGAGACGGTCCGGCCGGAAAAGGACGTCACCCCCGAGCTGGCGGCGGCCCACGGCATCAGCCCGGAGGAATACGAGAAGGTTCGATCACTCCTGGGGCGCACTCCGACGTACACCGAGCTGGGGATCTTCTCGCTGATGTGGTCGGAGCACTGCTCCTACAAATCCTCACGGGCCCACCTGCGTCGCCTGCCCACCACCGGGGGGCAGGTCATCCAGGGCCCCGGCGAGAACGCCGGCGTCATCGACATCGGCAACGGGCTCGCGGCCGTGTTCAAGATGGAGAGCCACAACCACCCGTCCTACGTGGAGCCCTACCAGGGGGCGGCCACCGGGGTCGGCGGAATCCTCCGGGACATCTTCACCATGGGGGCCCGTCCCACCGCTTCTCTAAACTCCCTCCGGTTTGGGTCGGCGGACCATCCGAAAACGCGGTACCTGGTCGGGGGCGTCGTGGCGGGAATCGCCGGCTACGGCAACTGCATCGGCGTGCCGACGGTCGGCGGCGAGATTGCCTTCCACCCGAGCTACGACGGGAACATCCTGGTCAACGTGATGAACCTGGGGATCGCTCATGCCAACCGGCTGTTCCGCGGCCAAGCCCGCGGACCGGGCAACGCCGTCTTCTACGTCGGCTCCCGCACCGGACGGGACGGGATTCACGGAGCGAGCCTTCTCGCTTCCGCCGCCTTTGAGGCCGATTCAGACTCGAAGCGACCCACCGTGCAGGTGGGGGATCCCTTCGCGGAGAAGCTGCTCCTCGAGGCCTGCCTGGAGCTGATGAAAACCGACTTCCTCATCGGGATCCAGGACATGGGAGCCGCCGGCCTGACCTCGTCCTCCGTCGAGATGGCCGGACGCGGGGGCACGGGAATCGACCTGGATCTCGACCGGGTGCCACGGCGGGAGGAGGGGATGACGCCCTATGAGGTCATGCTGTCCGAGTCCCAGGAGAGGATGCTCCTGGTGGTGAAGCGGGGAACGGAGGACCGGGTCCGTGAGATCTTCGGCAAGTGGGACCTGGAGGCGGTCAAGGTGGGTGAAGTGACGGCTGCCGGGAAACTTCAGGTCAGGTCCCAGGGGCGGGTGGTGGCCGAGATTCCGGTGAAGCCCCTCGCCGAGGGCGCCCCGGTCCTGAAGCGTCCCCAAGCGCGGCCGGAGTCCCAGGATTCCTTTGCGGGCCTCGACTTCTCCCGGGTCAAGGACACATCGAATCCCCCAAAGGCGCTGAAAGCGCTTCTCTCTTCTCCCAATCTCTGCAGCCGCGAATGGGTCTACCGGCAATACGACCACATGGTCCGAACGAACACGGTGGTCCGGCCGGGGTCCGACGCCGCCGTGATCCGGATCAAGGGATCCCAGCACGCGCTCGCCCTTACCACCGACTGCAACAGCCGCTACTGCCATCTCGATCCGCGCGCGGGCGCGCGTATCGCGGTCGCCGAGGCGGCGCGGAATCTGGCTTGCTCCGGCGCTGTGGCGCAGGCTCTGACCGACTGCCTCAACTTCGGCAACCCGGAGCGGCCGGAGGTCATGTGGCAATTCTCCGAATCGGTGGACGGGATCGCCGAGGCGTGCCAGGTTCTTGAAATCCCTGTGGTCAGCGGAAACGTCTCCTTCTACAACGAGACCGAGGGGAAGGGGATTTTCCCCACCCCCACCATCGGGATGGTGGGGATCGTGGAGGATGTCCGGCTGGCCACCCCCTCGTACTTTCAACGAGAGGGAGATTTGATCCTCCTGCTCGGGGAGAACGGCGAGGAGCTGGGCGGTTCCGAGTACCTGGCTCTCCTCCACCGGCTCGAGGCGGGGGCGCCCCCGCGCCTCGACCTGGCGCGGGAGGAAGCGGTCCACCTGGCCTGCATCGAGGCCATCAGCGAGGGCCTCGTCTCCTCGGCCCACGACTGCTCCGAAGGGGGGCTGGCGGTGGCTCTGGCGGAGGCCTGCTTCCATCCTGCGGTTCTCCTCGGGGCGGAGGTGCGCGTCACGGCCGGAAACCGCCTCGACGCCCTGCTCTTCGGCGAGACACAGTCCCGGATCGTTCTCTCTTTGCCGAAGTCGAGCCTTCCGCGAGCCGAGAAAATTTTCGCCTCCCGGGAGGTGCCTCATTCCGTCCTGGGAATCGTCGGCAAGGAACGCCTCAAGATCCAGGTCGGCGAGGACACGGCAGTGAACGCCAGCATCTCCGAACTCCACCGCGCGTGGTCCGAGGGCTTCCCGTCCTAGGTGGTATAATCCGCACCATGAATACCCTCTGGCTCGATGACGATCGGTTCCACGACCAGTGCGGCGTTTTCGGGATCTTCGGACACCCGGAGGCGGCCAACCTGACCTACCTCGGCCTCCACGCCCTTCAGCACCGAGGCCAGGAGTCGGCCGGCATCGTCTCCTCGGACGGGACGCGGCTTTACGCGGAGCGCGGCATGGGCCAGGTGGCGAAGGTCTTCTCCAAATCGCATCTGGAGCGCCTCGCCGGGACCATGGCCATTGGACATGTTCGATACTCCCCCGCCGGGGAAAGCAAGCTGGTCAACGCGCAGCCGCTCCGCATCGAGAGCGCCCGCGGTGAAATGGCCATCGCCCACAACGGGAATCTGGTCAATGCGCCCGTCGTCCGCTCGGAGCTGGAGCGCTCCGGCTCCATTTTCCAGACTACGTCCGATACGGAGGTGATCCTCCACCTCATTGCCCGCTCCCCGCAGGAGGATCTGGAGAGCGCCATCGTGGACGCCCTCAAGCAGGTGGAGGGTGCCTACTCACTGGTATTCCTGCTTCCCGGCAGGATCATCGCGGTTCGGGATCCACGGGGCTTCCGGCCCCTCTCGCTGGGCCGGATCGGCACGGCGACCCTGGTGAGCTCGGAATCCTGCGCGTTCGATCTGATCGACGCCGACTTCATCCGTGACGTCGATCCCGGCGAGATGCTCGTGATCACCGAGGAGGGGGTCGCCTCCTACCGCCCCTTCCCGGCCGTGAAGATCGCTCCCTGCATCTTTGAGTACGTGTACTTCTCCCGTCCCGACAGCGTCGTCTACGGACGGAGCGTCAACGTGGTCCGGAAGCGGCTGGGTCGCGAGCTGGCCCGCGAAGCCCCGGCGGTTGCGGACCTGATCGTGCCGGTCCCCGACTCGGGTGTCTCCGCGGCCCTCGGCTACGCCGAAGAGTCTGGAATACCGTTCGAGTTCGGGCTTGTGCGCAACCATTATGTGGGCCGGACCTTCATCGAGCCCCGCCAGTCGATCCGGCATTTCGGCGTGCGGCTCAAGCTAAACCCGGTGAGGAGTCTCATCGAGGGGAAGCGGATCGTCCTGGTTGACGACTCGATCGTGAGGGGGACCACCAGCCGCAAGATTGTCTCCATGGTCCGGGCCGCCGGAGCCCGGGAGGTCCACCTGAGAATTTCCTGCCCTCCCACCACAGGCCCCTGCCACTACGGCATCGACACTCCCCGCCGCTCCGAGCTGATCGCTTCCGACCATTCGGTGGAGGAGATCCGGAAGTACATTCAGGCCGACTCCCTGGGCTACCTGAGCCGTGAGGGAATGTACCGGGCGGTGGGGGACATGAAGGCGGAGTTTTGCGACGCCTGTTACACGGGGAACTATCCCGTCGCCGCACCCCGCGAGGGGAAGGCCGCCGTCAGGGCCGCCGGGAGAATTCCCTGGGAACGACCATGAGGAGGTCGCTCGCGCCCGCCACGCTGGTGCTCCTGGGGGTTCTTTCCCTGGAGGCGTTCTCCGGCCCGACGGCGCTCGCGCCCGCCTGCTCCCGATGCACGGCCCATTGCTGCCCGAGGGGCAAACGCGCGCCCTGCTGCGCCCGGATGGCGGGAGGCGACACGCCGCCCGTCGGCGCCGCGGCCTGGCGTCTCGCCGAGTGCGGCTCCGATTCCGTCGAATCCCTGATCCCCGCCGTCCGACCGCCCGCGGTTCTGGCCAACGCTCCGGCGATTCCCGGTAGTTCGCCGATTCGCGGACTCGCCGGAGTCCTTTCCGCGCGAAGACCCGCGACCCCCGGCCCCGCCCCGGAAACCCCGCCCCCCTGGACTTGCCTCGCCTGAACGCGTCTCCATCCACCTTGCAATTGATCTGTCCAGGGGAGGAAGAAGCCAATGGTCCGTCGAAGTGTTTCTCTCGGCGTCACCGCGAGCATCGCCCTTCTGGCCCTTCTGATCAGCACGGGCCGGTCCGCGGCCAGTTGCGGCTCCGCCAACTGCTTTCTCGTCACGGGGACTCAAGAAGGAGTGAATTCCCCGGGGGATGTGACTCTCGACCTCTCGTTCCGGTACATCCCCCAGGACCGGAAACTCCGCGGGTCCCGATCGACAGACGACGTGCTCGTCCCCAAGGTGAATTTCGAGACCGGGGAGATCGAGCCGGACCACCACCGGGAGATCTCGACTCTCAATCTCCTGACTGAAGCGGATCTGACCATCGGCCTGACGAAACGGGTGGGACTTGCCGTCGGCCTTCCCCTCTTTCTCGATCGGGAACATGAGCACTTCGATGACGCGGGAACAACCGACGAGCACTTCACCCGGGAGGACGGCTCCACCGGCTTTGGGGACGCGCGGCTGGTCGCTCGCTACGCACCGCTAGTGGGAACCAAGGATCTTCTGGTGATGGGCGGCGGGCTCAAGCTGCCGACGGGTGCCTACCGCCTGCGCGACAGTGAGGGCGGCATCAACGAGCCCTCGATCCAACCGGGCTCGGGGGCCACCGACCTTCTGGCTACCTTCATTTACTCCCACCAGTGGGTCCCGCACCGATGGGAGGGGTTCTTTTCGGGGGCGTACCAGCGGCGGGGCAAGAACGGCCTCGAATATCAATTTGGGAATCAGAGTCTGGCCAACGCAGGGGTCCGGTTCAGTCCGACCTCCCAGCTGGTGCTGAGCCTCCAGCTCAACGGCCAAGCCGCGCCCCACGACGCCTTCCGGGGGCGTCTCGTTCCCAGCACCGGCTCCCGACAGGTGAGCCTCACCCCTGGTGTGACCGTATTCAGCTCCTCCGGGATCGGGTTGAGCGCCCACTTGGTGGTCCCGATTTACCAGGAGGTGAACGAGTCACAGCTGGCCTCGCGGCCGGGGCTGGTTCTGGGTCTCAGCGCCACCTTTTGAGGGGATCTCCGTCATGACCCGCGCGCTCCGCCATCCTTGCGCGTTGCTCGCTCTCGCCACAGCGTTTCTTCCGTTTCTCATGGCCGCGGCGAGCGCGCCCGGCTCCCCTGCGCCTGATTTCCGTCTCTTCGACACGAGCGGGGAGAGCGTCGGCCTCTCGAGCCTCCGCGGGAAGACGGTCATCCTCCACTTCTGGGCCTCCTGGTGTCCCCACTGTCTCTCCGAGATGCCGCTCCTGGAGCAGCTCGGCCGGGAGTTTGCCCCCCGGGGAGTGGAGGTCCTCGCCATCAACCTCGCGGAACCACAGCGAAGGGTGAGCCGATACGTCAAGGCCCACGGTCTCCA